>Ga0213876_10001080_pt1 | contig 17502 bp, 17 predicted proteins | sample BarmaccomBMRX_R9_FD_160113 | JGI IMG/M metagenome (GOLD analysis project Ga0213876, IMG submission 160113) | Root-associated microbial communities from Barbacenia macrantha in rupestrian grasslands, the National Park of Serra do Cipo, Brazil - RX_R9 | ecosystem: Host-associated > Plants > Roots... | reverse complement strand
CTGCAGCGCCTCGACACGCGCGACAAGGCGCACGAGATCGTCCTCGTTGCCGAGGCTGAACACGGCGTCGATCAGGTCGTGACGCGTGCCCTTTTCGCGCAGCGCGACCTTCAGGCGGTCGGCGAAGAAGTCGAGCAGATAACGCGTTGTCGCATCCCTCGTGTTGAGCACGAGCCCTGGCGCAACGGCATGCTCCGCGACGCGCAGGCCCTGCGCGACGATCAGCCGGGAAAGACCCATTCGCACGCCATTGTCCTGTACGATCCTAATGAGGCCCAACGCGGCACGGCGCAAGCCGAAGGGGTCGCTTGAGCCGGTCGGCTTCTCGTCGATCGTGAAGAAGCCGACCAACTGATCCAGCTTGTCCGCCAGCGCCACCGCGATGGACACCTTGCTCGTCGGCACCGCATCGCCTGCGCCGATCGGCTTGTAGTGGTCGCGCACGGCGTCGGCGGCCTCCTGGTCCTCGCCGTCGTGCAGCGCGTAGTAGCGGCCCATCACGCCCTGCAGTTCGGGGAACTCGCCGACGACGCCGCTGGTGAGGTCGGCCTTGGCGAGGCGGGCGGCGCGTTTGGCCTTCGCAATCAGTTTGTTGCGCTCGCCTTCGGCGAGACCGGCGCCGATCTTGGCGGCGATCTCGCCCGCAAGCGCCTCGATGCGCTCGACGCGCTCGTACTGCGTGCCCAGCTTGGCGTGGAATACGATGTCCTTGAGCGCCGCGACGCGATCCTCGAGGCGGACCTGGCGGTCCTGGTCCCAGAAGAACTTCGCGTCCGACAGCCGCGCGCGCAGCACGCGCTCGTTGCCCGCTACGATCTCCTTGCCGCCGTCCTTGGCCACCATGTTCGAGACCAGCGCGAAGCGGTTCGCCATCTTCCCCGTCTTGGGATCGCGCAGCGAAAAATATTTCTGATGCGTGCGCATCGAGGTCTGGAGGATCTCGGCCGGCACGTCCATGAACTGGTCCTCGATCGCGCCGACGAGGACGACCGGATATTCGGCGAGCCCCGCCACTTCGTCGAGCAGGCCCTCATCCGCGATCAGCTCGAGCCCGTGCACGAAGGCCGACTGCTTGAGGTTCTCGAAGATGATGGCCTTGCGCTCCTCGACGTCGAGGACGACGTAGGCTTTGCGCAGATTCTCTTCATAGTCCTCGAAGCGGCGCACCTTGATCGGCCCGCTCGACAGGAAGCGGTGGCCCATGGTGGTGTTGCCGCTCCCGACGCCCGCGAAGGCGAACGGCACGACCTCGCCGTCCAGCGTGCAGACGATGCCATGCAGCGGCCTCACCCAGCGTACCGCGCTTCCCGGGAATCGCATCGATTTCGGCCAGGGAAGCTTGGCGAAGACCTCGGGCAGCACCTCGGCCAGCACCGTCGCGGTGTCGCGCCCCTCGCGCTTGATCACCGCGAAATAGGCCTGCCCCTTGCCCGCGTCGCGCTTCTCGAGCTGGTCGAGGGTGAGCCCCGTCTTCTTCAGGAACCCGTCGATGGCCGGTTGCGGCGCGTCGGTCTTGGGGCCTTTGATCTCTTCGCTGACGTCGGGCTGGCGCAGAGGCAGTCCCGCGACCGCAAGCGTCAGCCGCCGCGGCCCCGCGAAGGCTTTCGCGCCTTCGAACAGCAGCCCGCGATCCGACAGCGCGCCGACGACGAGGCGTTCGAGATCCTTCGCCGCCTGCGCCTGCATGCGCGCGGGAATCTCTTCCGAGAACAGCTCGAGCAGAAGGTCCGCCATCAGCCGAACCTCGGAGTGTACGCGCCCATCGGGGTCTCCAGCCACGCTTCGCAGCAGGCTTTCGCCAGCGCGCGCACGCGGCCGATATAGGCGGCGCGCTCGGTCGTGCTGATCACGCCGCGCGCGTCAAGCAGGTTGAAGGCATGGCTCGCCTTGATGCACTGGTCGTAGGCGGGCAGCGCGAGTTTGCGTTCGCCGCCCAGCAGCGCCTGGCATTGCTTCTCGGCGTCCTTGAAATGCTGGAACAGGATGTCGGTGTCGGCGCGCTCGAAGTTGAACGTCGATTGCTCGATCTCGTTCTGATGGAACACCTCGCCGTAGCGGAAGCGGTCGTTGTAGGCGAGGTCGTAGACGAACTCGACGTTCTGCACGTACATCGCCAGCCGCTCGAGGCCATAGGTGATTTCGGCGGAGACGGGATCGCAGTCGATGCCGCCGACCTGCTGGAAGTAGGTGAACTGGGTGATCTCCATCCCGTCGCACCACACTTCCCAGCCCAGCCCCCAGGCGCCGAGCGTCGGGCTCTCCCAATCGTCCTCGACGAAGCGGATGTCGTGCAGGTCGGGGTCGAGGCCGATCGCGCGCACGCTGCCGAGATAGAGGTCGAGCACGTCCTTCGGCGCGGGCTTCAGGATCACCTGGAACTGGTAGTAGTGCTGCAGCCGGTTCGGATTCTCGCCGTAGCGGCCGTCCTTCGGCCGGCGTGAGGGCTGCACATAGGCCGCGCGCCACGGCCGCGGCCCCAGCGCGCGCAAGGTCGTGGCCGGATGGAAGGTGCCGGCGCCCATCTCGTTGTCGTAAGGCTGAAGCACGAGGCAGCCCTGCTCCGCCCAATAGTTCTGGAGCGTAAGGATCAGGTCCTGGAACGTCTTGGCCACGCGCGCCTCCAATGCGGGCCGGAACCTATAGGCGGCGCGAATCCAGGGCAAGCGAGGCACCGTCGCGCAGCACCGCGTCTGCCTCCGGCGTGTAGGCGCCGTCGGCTTGGTGCAGCACCAGGCCGGGCAGCAGCACCGGTGCCGCGCGCGCGCCCTTGCGCGCCTGTACGATGACGCGCTTGGCGGCTTCGCCCTGCTTTGGCCACAGGGGGAAGATCACGGTACCGCGCCCGGGCAGAGCGGCGAGCACCTCGGCGAGGCGATCTGCGCGCAGGATGAGCGTGAAGGTGCCGCCCGAGACGGTGCGCTTCAGGCCGCTGGCGATCCAGCTGCAGAGCCGCTGCCCCCCGTCGCGCAATGCGCGGTCCCGGGCCGGATCGGGCGAAGCCTCGCCCTCGTGGAACGGCGGGTTGCAGAGGACATGCGTGAAGTCGCGTTTCAGCGCCTGCGGCAGGTCGAAGATATCGGCACAGGTGAATTCGGCACTTGCCCGATTGGTCTGCGCATTCTCGCGTGCCAGCGCGGCGAGCGCCGGATCGATTTCGACACCTACCACGCGGCAGCCGGTGCGCGCGGCGAGGCAGAGGCTCGCCGTACCGGCGCCCGAGCCGAGCTCCAGCGCCTCGTCGCCGCCTTCGGCCGGGACCGCCGCCGCCAGCATCACCGCGTCGAGCCCGGAGCGGAACCCGGTCGCGCTCTGGCGCGCCACGACGCGTCCGCCCAGGAATCGCTCGGCGTTCACGTGGAGAGCGGCGCGTGTTTCAGCCCCTCGCGCAGGATGTCCTCGGCGCGGCCCAAATCCTCGTCGGGCACCATCAGCCGGCGCGGCAAAATGCCCAAGGAGCCCTCGTTCACGCTCATTTGCTGGTCAAACTGAAAGGTCTCGATTTTCGCATCTTTAAGAAGGGCTTCGGCATAGCTGATGAGCACCGGGTTGTTCGACTTCAGCACGGTCTTCATGGGATACCTCGTAAAGCGCGAGCCGCGCGACACCGCACCTGCTTGACCGCGCCCTGGGCCCGCGCCCAATCTCGCAAGGCCTGCCACTTCCGGCAAGGGACGCATCGATGCTGAAGGACGAGACCCGACACGCCACCTCGCTGGCCGCCGCCATCTCGCCGGTGGAGCGCCTGCACGCGCTGGTAGCGGCGGACATGACGGCGACCGACAAGCTGATCCATGAGCGGATGGGCAGCACGGTCGCGCTCATCCCCGACCTGTCGCGCCACCTGATCGATTCCGGCGGCAAGCGGCTGCGTCCGCTGCTCACGCTCGCGGCGGCGCGGCTTTGGGACTATCAGGGCCAAGGCCACGTGAAGCTGGCCGCGGCGGTCGAGTTCATCCACACCGCCACCCTGCTGCACGACGACGTGGTCGACGAGAGCACGCTGCGCCGCGGTAAGGTGTCGGCCAATCTCGTCTGGGGCAACAAGCCCAGCGTGCTGGTCGGCGACTTCCTGTTCAGCCGTGCCTTCCAGTTGATGGTCGAGACCGGCAGCCTGACCGTGCTCGGCATTCTTTCCGGCGCCTCGGCCGTCATCGCCGAGGGCGAGGTGATGCAGCTCAAATCGGCGAACAACCTGGGTGTGACGGAAGAGGACTATCTTCACGTCGTCAGCGCCAAGACCGCTGCGCTGTTCGCCGCCGCCGCCGAAGCCGGCGCGGTGATCGCATCGCGGCCCGCGGACGAGATCGCGGCGATGCATGCCTACGGCCAGAATCTCGGCATAGCCTTCCAGCTCGTCGACGACGCGCTCGACTATTCCGGACGCCAGGCGCTGATGGGCAAATCGGTCGGCGACGATTTCCGCGAGGCGAAGGTTACGCTACCGGTGATCCTGGCCTATGCGCGCGCCACCGACGTCGCGCGCAAGTTCTGGACGCGCACCATCGAGACCGGTCCGCAGGGCGAGACCGACCTCGACCGCGCGATCACCCTGGTGGAAGAGACCGGCGCGATCAGCGATACGATGGCGCGGGCGCGCCGCTATGCCGACCAGGCGCGCGGGGCGCTGAGTTCCCTGCCCGATGGCGAGATCCGCGCGGCGCTGGCCGACATCGCCGATTTCTGCGTCGAGCGCGCTTATTAGAGGGTCCGCGTCGCGCGCACCCACCAGCCGGGATACGCCTCGCCAAGCAGATTCGCGCCACGCGCCGCCGCGTCCGCATCGTCGAACAAGCCGAAGCACGTCGCCCCGCTGCCCGACATGCGCGCCAGCCGCGCGCCGGGCACCGCAGCAATGGCATCGAGCACTTCGCCGATCCCGGGCTCGATCGCGCGCGCCGGCGCTTCCAGATCATTGCGCGTGCCGTCGAGCGCGTTCGAGCGGACGGCGCCGAGGCCCGAGCGCATGTCGAGCGCGCGGAACACCGCCGCCGTCGACACGGCCAAGCGCGGATTGACCAGCACCAGATGCATCTCCGGCACCGTCATCGGCGTCAATATCTCGCCGCGGCCTTCCATCCAGGCCGCCTTGCTGTCGACGCAGACCGGCACGTCCGAGCCCAAGGTCTCGGCGATGTCGTGCAGGTCGTGCCGTCCCTCGCCCAGCACGCGCAGCACCGCCGCCGCATCGGCAGAACCGCCGCCGATGCCGGAGGCCACGGGCAGGTTCTTGCTCAGCGTGATCGCCGCGGTCACGCCCAGCGCCCGCGCCGCGCGCAGCACCAGGTTGTCGCCCTCGCCCGCGAGCTCGGCGGCGAAGGGCCCGTCGACCGCCAGCGCCAATTCGGGCGACGGCGCGAAGGTGAGCTCGTCGCCGACATCGACGAAGACGACGAGGCTTTCCAGCGCGTGGTAGCCGTCCGCGCGCTTCTCGCCGACATGCAGGAAGAGGTTGATCTTCGCCGGCGCGAAGACGCGCGTCTCAACCACCGGAGTCCGTCTGCAGCTTCTTTTCGATCTGCGACTTCTCGCTGTCCTCGGCGCCGAAGGCGATGGCGTGGTTCCACTGGAAGCGCGCGTCGAGCTTCTTGCCGACCTTCCACAGCGCATCGCCGTAGTGGTCGTTGATCGTCGGATCGCCCGGCACCAGCAGCACCGCGTCGCCAAGCGTCTTCGCCGCGTCGCCGTAGCGGCCGAGCTTGTAATAGGCCCAGCCGACGCTGTCGACGATGTAGCCGTCATAGGGCTTCAGCGAACGCGCCTTCTCGAGCATCACCAGCGCCTGGGGGATATTGCGGCCCTGGTCGACGTAGGAATAACCCAGATAGTTCAAGATCTGCGGCTCTTCCGGGCTCAAGGTCAGCGCCAGCTTGAGATCGGCCTCGGCCGACGCCCAGTCGTGCGATTTGTCCTTGGCGATGGCGCGGGCATAGAACAGCGGCCAGTCCTTCTTCGCAGGCGTGCCCAGCGCCTTCACCGCGTGATCATAGGCGGCCGCCGCCTCGTCGAACCTGTTCGAGGCGCGATAGGCATCGCCCAGCGCCGTCCAGCTCGTCACGTCGTTCGCGTCCTCGGCCGTCAGCGCCTTCAGGTCGCGGATGGCGTCGTCGGTCTTGTCGATGCGCGCCTCGTCGGTCGCGATCTGGATCGCCGCCAGCCGGTGATAAGGCGAATCCCCACCGACCTTGCGATAGGCCGCGATCGCGTCGGCATATTTCTGCAGGGTCTCCATGCGGTCGCCGAGCAGGATATTGGCGAGATCGAAATCCGGCTTGAGATACAGCGTCAGCCGCAGATAGAGCACCGACACGTCGGCGCTGCTGTCCTCGGTCAGCGAGGCGGCGATGCCGAACAGCGCTTCGGCGACGCCGTCCTGCGGCCGCTTGATCAGCGGATCGGGCTTCTCGCCTTTGGCGATGCGCGCCTGGCCTGCGGCGATGATGGGAGCGAGCGCGCCGTTGCCGGCGAGCCTGGAATAGAACGCGGACGCATCGGCGGCGCGTCCGTTGCGCTCGAGGAAGCGGCCATAGGCGTCGACCAGCCGCGGCGACGGCACGTCCACCTTGAGCGCGTCGTTATAGGCGGCATCGGCGGCGGCGGTCTTGTTCAGGTATTCGAACATCAGCGCCTGATGGAAGCCCGCCATCGCATCGGTGCCTGGCATGGCGTGCAAGGCCTTGAGGTCTTCGGTCACGCCCTCTTCGTCGCCGGCGCCCGCGGCCGCCCAGGCATCGAGCAGGCCCACGGTGATGGAGGTGAAGTTGCTCTTGGCCGACTTGCCGATCTGCTCGCGCGCTTCCTTGTAGTCGCCGTGCTTCATCGCCGCGACCGCCAGCACCAGCCGCGAGGCGCGGTCGTCCGGCGCACTCGCGATCAGCCGCTTGGCGAGCCCGCCGGCATCGTCGATCTCGCCGGCCGAGGTCGCATAGAAGAAGGCGAGCGCGAGCAGGGTCGGATCGTTCGGATCGCGGTCGAGGCTCTGGCGATAGAACCGCGCCGCGTCTTCCATGTCGTGCTGGTCGGCGGCGATGCGGGCCGAGAGATAGGCGCCATAGCTCAGCGCATTGGGCTCGGCGCGCGCCGAAGCGAGGCCGGTCTCGCGCGCGGACGCACCCGCCACGACAAACACAGATGCCGCGACCAGGAGCAGGGAGACTTTACGCAACGGATTTCTCCTCACATGTTCGAATAGTTCGGTCCCCCGCCGCCCTCGGGCGTGACCCAGGTGATGTTCTGGGCCGGGTCCTTTATATCGCAGGTCTTGCAGTGCACACAGTTCTGCGCGTTGATCTGGAACCGCGCGCCCGAGGCCTCCTGCACCACTTCATAGACGCCGGCCGGACAGTAGCGCTGCGCGGGCTCGGCATATTCGGGCAGGTTTACCCTGATCGGGATGGACGGATCCTTAAGCACCAGATGGACCGGCTGGTCCTCCTCGTGATTGGTGCTGGATAGGAACACGGAAGACAGCTTGTCGAAGCTTAAAACGCCGTCAGGTTTGGGGTAGGCGATCGGCTTGCTCTGCGCCGCGGGCTTCAGCGTCGCATAGTCCGGCTTGCCGTGCTTCAAGGTGCCGAACAGCGACAGGCCGAAGAGCTGGTTGGTCCACATGTCCAGCGCCGCCAGCGGCACCCCCAGGATCGTCCCGAACCTGGACCACAGCGGCTTGACGTTCCGGACCCGCTTCAGGTCCTTGTACACGTGGCTTTGCGCATAAGCCTCTTCATAGGCGTCGAGCGTGTCGTTGGCGCGTCCCTCCCCCAGCGCCGCGAAGGCGGCCTCGGCGGCGAGCATGCCGGTCTTCATCGCGTTGTGGCTGCCCTTGATGCGCGGCACGTTCATGAAGCCCGCGCCGCAGCCGATCAGCGCGCCGCCGGGGAAGGCGAGCTTCGGCACCGACTGCAGTCCACCTTCCGTCAGCGCCCGCGCGCCATAGCCGATGCGCTTGCCGCCTTTCAGCATCTCGGCGATCACCGGGTGATGCTTGACGCGCTGGAACTCGTCGAAGGGCGAAAGGTACGGGTTCGAATAGTTCAGGTGAACGACGAAGCCGATGGAGCAGAAGCGCTCGCCCCAGTGATAGCAGAACACGCCGCCGCCGGTCCGGTTGTCGAGCGGCCAGCCGAAGGAATGGATCACCTGGCCGCGGCGGTGCTTGTCGGGCGCGAGCTCCCAGAGCTCCTTCAAGCCGATGCCGAACTTCTGCGGATCGCGGCCCTCGTGCAGGCCGAACTTCGCGCCCAGCCGCTTGGAGAGCGAGCCGCGCGCGCCTTCGGCGAAGAGCGTGTACTTGCCGAGCAGGTTCATGCCCGGCGTGAAGCCGTCCTTGTGATGGCCGTCGCGCGCCACGCCCAGGTCGCCGGTGACGACGCCGCGCACCTCGCCGCTGTCGCCATAGACGATGTCGGCGGCAGGAAAGCCCGGATAGATCTCGACGCCCAGCGCCTCGGCCTGGCTTGCGAGCCAGCGGCACAGGTTGCCGAGGCTGACGATATAGTTGCCGTGATTGCTCATCAGCGGCGGCATGGCGAAGTTGGGCAGGCGGATCGCGCCCATGGGTCCCAGGAAATAGAACTTGTCGGCGGTGACCGGCGTGTCGACCGGCGCGCCCTTCTCTTTCCAGTCCGGGATCAGCTCGTTCAGCGCAACGGGATCGATGACCGCGCCGGAGAGGATATGCGCGCCGACCTCGGAGCCCTTTTCCAGCACGCAGACGCTGACCTCGCGCCCGGCCTCGGCCGCCAGCTGCTTCAGCCGGATCGCGGCCGAAAGCCCCGCCGGCCCGCCGCCCACGATCACGACGTCGTATTCCATGCTCTCGCGTTCGGTCATGCCGGTTCCTGCAAATCCGCTTGCCTGGCATGGTTTATGGGGCGGGGGATTTGCCCGATGCAATCCCCCCGTTAGGGTAAGGCCATGGCTGCCCCAACCCCTCTCGAAGACCCGCTTTCCGCGCTGGCCTGGCTGGTCGAAGCCGGCGCCGACGAAGCCATCGGCGAGGTGCCGGTGGACCGCTTCGTCGCGCGGCCCGCGGCGGCACCTGCCGTGGCGCAGCCAAGGCCGGCTGCGGCCGCCACGACGGTGGCGCCCGCCGCGTTGAAGCCGGCGGCGCCCAGGCCGGTGGCGGCGAGGCCTGGTGCTCCCGCTCCAACCGTCGACCCTTCCGACAATATCGGCACCGCGCAGGCGCTCGCGCGCGCGGCCGGCTCCCTTCCCGAGCTCAAAGCGGCGCTCGAAGGCTTCGACGGCTGCGCCTTGAAGCAGCGCGCCACCACCACCGTCTTCGCCGACGGCAATCCTTTAAGCCGCATCCTGTTCATCGGCGAGGCGCCGGGCCGCGACGAGGACGCCCGGGGCCTGCCCTTCGTCGGCCGCGCCGGCAAGCTGCTCGACAAGATGATGGCGGCGATCAAGCTCGACCGCAGCTCGGCCTATATCACCAACGTCATCAACTGGCGCCCGCCGGACAATCGCGAACCCTCGCCCGAGGAAGCCGCGATGTGCCTGCCCTTTTTGCGCCGCCACATCGAATTGGTGAATCCGGTCGTCATCATCCTGCTGGGCGCCGTCGCGGTGCGCCACGTCATGGGCCGCAGCGATGGCATCATGAAGACGCGCGGCCGCTGGCTTGAGTATAACGTGAACGGCGATATGGTAGCGGTGATGCCGACCCTGCATCCCGCCTATCTGCTGCGCCAGCCGGCGCACAAGAAGCTGGCGTGGCGCGATCTGCAGGCGGTGGCGCAGAAAATCGAGTCCGTGAGGAAGGCATGAACCGCACCGCGCTTGCGCTGTTCTTTACCGCCGCACTGCTGGGTGCCGCGCGCGCCGACGGCCCGCAGGTCCTGTCGTCTGCGGATGCGGAGCGCTACCGCCAGATCTTCGCCGCAGAGCGCGACGGCCGCTTCGAGAAGGCCGACGGCCTGATCGCGCAGCTGAACGACACTTCGCTCAAGGGCTATGTGCAGGCCGAGCACTATCTCTCGCCGCACGGCAAGAAGGCGTCCGTCGAAGAGCTGGTCGACTGGCTGTCGAACTATCGCGAGCTTGCGATCGCGGACCGTATCTATCGCCTGGCCGTCAAGCGCTCGACCAAGAAGGTGCGCCGCCATCACAAGACGATCCTGGTCGCGGTGGTGACCAATATCCCCGCGCCCGCGTCCATGCCGCGCCAGCGCGGGGGCGGCTATGAGGACGTAAACCTGCCCGATCCGCCGATCTCCTCGCCCGAAGGCGTCGCCGCGCTGGAGCAGATCAACGCCGACATCAAGAGCGACCAGCCCGACGCGGCGATGGCGGTGCTTCAGCCTTTGATCGACGGCGGCACCACGCCCGACTACGACATCGCGCGGCTGTCGCAGCGTATCGCCCAGTCCTATTTCATCGAGGGGCAGGACCAGAAGGCCTATGACCTCGCGACGCGCGCGGCGGACAAGGGACGAAAGTCGGCGCCGCTGCTCGACTGGAACGCCGGGCTGGCCGCCTATCGCATGGGAATGTTCGCCGAAGCGGCCGGGCATTTCGAGACGCTGGCTCAGGTGGGCTCGGTGCCCAACTGGGTGCGCAGCGGCGCCGCGTTCTGGGCCGCGCGATCCTATATGCGCGCGGGCAATCCGGTGCGCGTGGTGACCTTGCTGTCGGCCGCGGCGCGCGAAGAGCCGACCTTCTACGGCCTGCTCGCGGAGCAGATGCTGGGCACCGACGTGCAGGCGGGCTTCAGCGATCCCGTGCTGGACGATGCGAGCTTCGGGCGGCTGATGAGCTATCCGGCGGCGCATCGCGCGGCGGCGCTGGCGCAGGTGGGCGAGCTCGCCCACACCCAGCGCGAGATGGAGCGCGCCTTCGGCGAGATCGACTCCAAGCTCGATCCGGCCTTCGCCGGTCTCGCCCGCCAGGTCGGCGCGCCGAGCCTCGAGATGCGCGCCAGCGAGACCAGCGCCTCGCGCGGCGTCAAGCTGACGGGCCTCTTCCCCGTGCCGCCCTACAAGCCCGACGGCGGCTACACGATCGATCCGTCGCTGGTGCTTGCGATCGTCCGCGCGGAAAGCCGCTTCCATCCCGAGGCCGTCTCGGGCGCCGGCGCGCGCGGGTTGATGCAGATCATGCCGGGCACCGCCGACGCGATCGCCGGCCCCGGCGCGTCCTCGCAGCTGACCGATGCGAGCTACAACATGACGCTCGGCCAGCGCTACGTCGCCAAGCTGCTCAACATGTACAACGGCAATCTCGTGATGCTCTGCGCGGCATACAATATCGGCGCGCTCAAGGTGTCGAACTGGATGGCGGCGCGCGAGGGCAAGGGCGACGATGCGCTGCTGTTCATCGAGAGCATGCACGCGCCCGAGACGCGCCTCTATGTGAAGCGCGTGCTGATGTATCACTGGATGTACCGCCGCCGGCTGGGCCTCGACCAGGTGACCCTGACCGAGACCGCGTCAGGCGGCTGGCCGGTCTACAAGCCGCCGCACCAGCCTGCGCCGCCACCGCCTCCGCCGCCGCAGGCCGAACCGGATGACGAGCCCAATGCCATCGCCCCCACGGATTGACGAGAGCAAGGCCTTCGTGCCGGTCCGCATCGCGGTGATGACCGTGTCGGACACGCGCGACCCGTCCGACGACGAGTCCGGCGACATCCTCGCCAAGCGCATCCAGGACGCGGGCCACGTCCTCGCCGCGCGCACCTTGCTGCGCGACGACCGGGATGCGATCGCCGCACAGCTTAAGACCTGGATCGCCGACAAGGGCATCGATGCCGTCATTTCGACCGGCGGCACCGGCCTCACCGGGCGCGATGTCACGGTGGAAGCGTTCCGCCCGCTGTTCGAGAAGGAGATCGACGGCTTCTCTGTCGTCTTCCATCAAATCTCCTACGAGAAGATCGGCACCTCGACCTTGCAGTCGCGCGCCTGCGCGGGCGTCGCGGGCGGCACCTATCTCTTCGCCTTGCCCGGCTCGCCCGGCGCGGTGAAGGACGGCTGGGACGGAATCCTCAAGTGGCAGCTCGACATCCGCCACCGGCCCTGCAACTTCGTCGAGATCATGCCCAGGCTGGAGGAGCACAAGCGATGACCGTGGCGCTCGTCGTCGGCACGCCCAAGGGCGCGGCCGTTCTCACAAGCAAGGACCGCAGGAGCTGGGACAGCGAGTTCGTGCTGCGCGGCTGGCCGGTGACGGCGAGCGTGGCGGACGACCGGGGCCGCGTCTATGCGGCGGTGAACAGCCCGAACTACGGCGTCGCGATCTTCACCAGCGACGATCTGAAGACTTGGACTCAGCTGCCGGCTGCGCCGCGCTACCGTCCCGAAGACCGCGGCAATCCGGAGCATCACCGCATCGTCTCGCAGATGGATTTCGGCGGCGTGCTGAAGGGCGGCGGCCGCTTCGTCGATCAGATATGGACGCTGCATTTCGCGCATGGCGCCTTGTTCGCCGGCGTGTCCGAAGCAGGTCTCTTCGTCAGCCGCGACCGGGGCATGAGCTGGCAACCCATCGACGGCTTCAACGAGCATCCCTCGCGCGACAGCTGGGTGCCGGGCTTCGGCGGGCTGGGCGCGCATACGATCCTGACCGACGGCAACGATCCCGACCGGATGTGGGTCGGCGTCTCGGCCGCGGGCTTCTTCCGCACCGACGACGGCGGCCGGACCTGGGCCCCCAAGAACGACGGCGTCAACGGCGACATGGGCCAATGCGTCCACAGCGTCACGCACGACCCCAAGAACGCGCGCGTGCTGTTCCGCCAGGAGCATCGCGGCGTGCATCGCAGCGACGACGGCGGCGACACCTGGCAGGTGATCGAGGACGGCCTGCCCGTCGGCGAATTGTCCGACGGCCATCGCTGTTCGTTCGGGTTCCCCTCGGCCATGGACCGGCGCAGCGGCAACGTCTTCGTGGTGCCGCTCACGGGCGACAATTTCCGATTTCCCCGCGACGGCCAGCTCGCGGTCTATCGCACCAGCGACGGGCGGAATTGGGAGGCCAAGACCAAGGGGCTTCCTTCGAACTGCTTCACCGCGGTGCTGCGGGGTTCGATGGCGGCAGACCAGCTCGATCCCGGCGGCGTCTATTTCGGCACCGCCTCGGGCGCCGTCTACGGCAGCAGCGACTGCGGCGAAAGCTGGAGCGAGGTCGCGAGCGGGTTGCCGCGCATCATGAGCGTCGAGGCCTATCAGCGGTGAGCGCCAAGGTTCAGGTCCGCCTGCCGCCGGTGCTGCGCACCGTGATGGGCGGCTTGGGCGAGGTCGAGGGCGAAGGCGGCACCATCGGCCAAGTGCTCACCGATCTGGCCGCACGCCATCCCGCGCTGGGCCTGCACCTCTTCGACGAGGCGGGAAGCCCGCGCCGCAACATCGTCTGCCTGCATCGGGGCGAGCTGATACGCGCGCGCGAGTTCGCCGCGCACACCGTCGAGCCCGGTGCCAGGCTGGTGATGACCAACGCGCTGGCGGGTGGCTGATGTGGTGGATGCTGTGGAAGAACCCGCTGAGCGCCGCCGCCGGCTATATCGCCATGGCCGTGCCCACGGCGCTGATCCTCTTCGCGCTGGTCATGGCGGTGATCGTGGGCTGGCGGAACTGGTTCGGTCTCGGCACCAGGGACAAATCGCGCAAGGACGACGACAACGAAGCCAGCCGGCACTAGACGCGCCAATTGACCAGCCGCGCCGCTATTTGACGAGCCGCGCCTCGGTCGAGCTTTCGACCTGCTCTTTCGTCACGCCCGGCGCCAGCTCGACGAGCTGGAGACCGCCGTCGACCACGTCGAACATCGCGAGGTTGGTGATCACGCGCTGCACGCATTTCACGCCGGTGAGCGGCAGCGAACACTTCTTCAGCAGCTTCGGCTTTCCCGCCTTGTCGGTGTGATCCATCACCACGACGCAGCGCTTGACGCCCGCGACCAGGTCCATCGCGCCGCCCATGCCTTTGACGAGCTTGCCCGGCACCATCCAGTTGGCGAGATCGCCCTCTTCCGACACCTCCATCGCGCCCAGGATCGACAGGTCGATATGCCCGCCGCGGATCATCGCGAAGCTGTCGGACGACGAGAAATAAGAGGTGCGCGGCAGCGCGGTCACCGTCTGCTTGCCGGCATTGATCAGGTCGGGATCGACCTCGTTGTCGAGCGGGAACGGGCCCATGCCGAGCATGCCGTTCTCGGACTGCAGGGTCACGTCCATGCCTTCAGGGATGTAGTTGGCGACCAGGGTCGGGATGCCGATGCCCAGATTGACGTAGAAGCCGTCGCGCAATTCGCGCGCCGCCAGCTTGGCCATGTCGTCGCGGGTCCAGGGCATGCGTCAGCTCTCCATGACGTTCAAGGTGAGGAGCGGGCGCTCCCAGGTGACATGCGCCGCCGGCGCCAGCACGCCCGAGCGCACCGCGCCCATGCGCTCGTAGAAGCCGACCGACGGCGGATGCGAGCCGATGGCGACGGTGCCGAAGCCGTGCGCGCGCGCGGTGCGTTTCATGTGCTCGAACAGAGCGCGGCCGACGCCCGAGCCCTGCGCCGCGTCCGACACGAACATCAGGTCGAGATCGGCCTCGCCCTCGACCACTAGGCTGTAGAAGCCGAGCAGCGCGCCGTCGGCGTCGGCGACGAACACCGCGTTGTGCTCCAAGGTGTCCGCGGTGACGAAATAGTCCTCGATGATGCGATAGTACTCGCCCTGATAGGCGCGCGAGCCGTGCATCAGGGCATTCATCGCCCTGAGGTCCGACGGCTCCGCCGCGCGTATCGAGAACGCTTCCGCCATCAGACGGTCCTGACCGTGCGCTTCTCGATGCGCTTCTCGTACGTCGCGCCGCCGACGATGCGCTGCACGAAGATGCCGGGCGTGTGGATGAGGTCCGGATCGATGGAGCCCGTCGGCACCAGCTCCTCGACCTCGGCGACTGTGACCTTGCCGGCCATCGCCATCATCGGATTGAAGTTCCGCGCGGTCTTGCGATAGATGAGGTTGCCCTCCGCATCGCCCTTCCAGGCCTTGACGATGGCAAGATCGGCGCGCAAGCCGCGCTCGAGCACGTAAGTCTCGCCGTCGAACTCCTTCAGCTCCTTGCCCTCGGCGACCAGTGTGCCGACGCCGGTCTTGGTGTAGAAGCCCGGGATGCCCGCCCCGCCCGCGCGGATGCGCTCGGCCAGGGTGCCTTGCGGATTGAATTCGAGCTCCAGCTCGCCGTTCAGATACTGCCGCTCGAAGGTCTCGTTCTCGCCGACATAGGAGCTGATCATCTTCTTGATCTGGCGCGTCTGCAGCAGCAGGCCGAGCCCGAAATCGTCGACGCCGGCATTGTTGGAGATGACGGTGATGGCCTTCACGCCGCTGTCGCGCAGCGCGAAGATCAGCGTCTCGGGGATGCCGCACAGGCCGAAGCCGCCGGCCATGACGGTCATGCCGTCGAACAGCAGGCCTTCGAGCGCGGCCTTTGCGTTGGGATGGACCTTTTTCATCGATCTCTTTGCGAGGTGACGGCGGCGCGGATTATCGATGATGCGAGAAAAGCGGGCAACCCAATCTTAAGCGTCGGACGTATTGCTCGTGGAAAGCGAAAATGGAAAGATCGTATCAAGGGGGCGCGCTTCGCAAGGAGTGACGCAATGAAGCCGGTTCTCGCCGCGTCCGCGGCCCTTTCGCTTGCCCTGATCCAACCCAGTCTTGCCGCCACCCACAAGAAGGCCCATCCCGACTGGCAGTACGGCTCGATGGCCGGCGCCGATCTGGGGCAGAACGCCGACCTGCACGGCGCGGTGCCCTTCCCGGCCGACAACGCGTGGAACACGGACATCTCGGGCAGCGACGTCGATCCGAACTCGGACAACCTGATCAAGTCCATCGGGCTCGGCACCGGGCTGCATCCCGATTTCGGCAGCGGCACTTATGCGCATGCGATCATCGGCATCCCCTATGTCGTGGTGTCCGACGACCAGCGCTACGTGAAGATCAGGCTCAAGGCCTACAAGGACGAGAGCGACAAGGGTCCGTTTCCCGTGCCGCCCGACGCGCCGATCGAAGGCTACCGTCCCGACGGCAGGAAGTTCGGCGGCGACCGCCACGTGATCGTCATCGACCGCGACACCAACCGCATGTACGAGATGTACCGCGCCTTCCCGATCCTGAAGATGCAATGGAAGGCGGATGCGGGCGCGCTGTTCCATCTGGACAGCGACGACGTCCGCCCGACGCAGCAGCCGGGCTGGACCAGCGCCGACGCCGCGGGCCTGCCGATCTTCCCGGGGCTCGCGCGCTACGACGAAGCCCGGACCGGCACGATCGCACATGCGCTGCGCTTCACTGTGGCGCACTCGCGCCGCGCCTATGTGCCGCCGGCGAACCACTGGGCGTCCGACGACGACAACCCGAACCTGCCGCCCATGGGCATGCGGGTGCGGCTGAAGGCGAGCTACAAGATCCCGTCCGGCTTCAGCACCGAGACCAAGGCCATCCTGCAGGCGCTGAAGACCTATGGCATGATGGTCGCCGACAACGGCAGCAACTGGTACATCTCCGGCGCCCCCAACGACGGCTGGAACAACGACCACCTCGTCGGCGAACTGTCCCAGGTCAAGGGCTCCAACTTCGAGGTCGTGAAGATGGAAGGGATCGTGACGCCGCCGTAACGGCTTGGCGGGTAGCACCGGCGCCGCCACAACCTGTATAGTGGCGGCATGGCGGCATTGGAAAATCCCCGGCCTGCGGATTTCGCGCAGCACCTGCTATCGAGCGGCAAGGTCGCCGCCGATGCGCTGGCGCGCGCCGAGCAGATCGCCGCCGAGAGCGGCGAGCGCCTGGAGCACGTGCTCACCCGGCTGGGCATGGTCTCGGACAAGGACCTGGCCGACGCCCTGGCCGCCTATCTGGGCCTGAAGCTCGTCACACCGGCCGACTTCCCCGCGACACCGGTGCTGGAAGAGCGGTTGCGCCGCGCCTTCCTGCGCGACAAGCAGCTCATCCCGATCGAGGACCGTGGCGACGCGGTCGCGGTCGCGATGGTCCATCCGCTCGACACCTATGCCTGCGACGCGGTGCGCTTCGCGACCGGCAAGCAGGTCGTGCGTCACATCGTCTATCCGGCCGATTTCGAAGCCGCCTATGCCAAGCTCTACGGCGAAGGCAAGTCCGAGATCCGCCAGATCTTCGAGCAGGCGCCCGACACGGGCGCCGACGTCTTCGGCGACGACATCGACCGGCTGAAGGACACGGCGAGCGAGGCGCCGGTCATCCGGCTGGTGAACCACCTCATCACCCGCGCCGTGGAAAGCCGCGCCTCGGACATCCATATCGAGCCGATGGAAGACGAGCTGCGCATCCGCTACCGCATCGACGGCGTGCTGCAGGCGGTGGAGTCGCCGCCGCCGCATCTGGGCTCGCTGGTGATTTCGCGCATCAAGATCATGGCCCGGCTCAACATCGCCGAGCGGCGCCTGGCTCAGGATGGGCGCATCGGCATCGCGGTTCGCGGCAAGGACATCGACATGCGCGTCGCGACCACGCCGACGATCCAT
>Ga0213876_10001079_pt1 | contig 17509 bp, 14 predicted proteins | sample BarmaccomBMRX_R9_FD_160113 | JGI IMG/M metagenome (GOLD analysis project Ga0213876, IMG submission 160113) | Root-associated microbial communities from Barbacenia macrantha in rupestrian grasslands, the National Park of Serra do Cipo, Brazil - RX_R9 | ecosystem: Host-associated > Plants > Roots... | reverse complement strand
CACGCGGAATCGAGTTCCGCCCGCTTGTTGTGCCACAGACGGAGCATCGTGAAGAAGTCGTTCTGGTAGGGCATCCCGAAGACCCTGTCTACTTCGTCGAAGGCGATGACGACCGGCTCCTCGAAGGACGAAAGGATCGAGTCTTCGATAAAGTTGGTCAGTTGCTGTTTATTCGGGATCGGGCGGGGGTCGCGCCGGCGACCTTAAACTTCCGCGTCAGGAAGCCGGCTATCTCGGTCAGGAGGGTCGAATAGTCTTCGACCACGACGTCCGAGAAGATCGAGAAATCGAGGAAGGCGTGTTTTTTACCCGACGCGGCGCACTCGGACAGATACCTGAGCAGCAGGCTACTCTTCCCCATCTGCCGCGGGGCCTTAATGACGAGCGTCTCCCCGACGACCTTCGCGCGCTGTGTCACCACCGAATCGGCAGTCCTTCTCAAATACAAAGGGTCGGTCAACTTTATACTCCCGCCGGGAGCCGACAGCACACGCGTGTCAACGACGGGCTGGGGCCGACAGTAATTCTCGCCTGCACCCGCCGGTTCGTGGACGGCCGTCCCCTTTGACGCGTCTCCGATTCCGGGGTCTCGGCGGGGCGTCGAATCCGTCGCCGCATTCAAAAGAGCCTGGAGAATCTTTTCCGAGTCCTCCGGCGTCTCCCACGTCGCATGCTGTAGCCGATCCAGGAAGGCGCTAAGTTCATAATCTAACTTATCGTTGTAGCGCACCCGGACTGGCAGGATGCTGGGGGAGCCATCCCGCTTGTTCCTCTGAAAAGCCGACCGCACTTCGGCCTGAACCATCTCGCTGTTCAGAACGTCTTTCGAAATCAGAACTACGAGATAGTCGCACCGTTCCATCTGCGCTGCTATCTCCTTCGACCAATCTTTTCCAATAGGTATGTTGATGTCTATAAAGACCTCGTGGCGCGCCCTCTCAAGCCCCTGTGCGAGGGACTTAGCCAGAGTGGTGTCCGGCTCCACATGCTTGTACGAAATGAAAAACTTTTTACTTGCCATGACTAAACTCCGCAAGGAACTACTGAAGCGACTCTCCATTCACACCGGAGGCGGTGAGGATGTTTACCGGCACAGGGCGGCTGACCATCACTACCCCCGGCGGGACTCTGGGTTCGGCTCCGGGCTGCGGTTCGCCGCGTGCGCTACGCCAGACCCTCCGGGCGGACAGGCTGACGCATTCGAGAGCGTTACATGGCACCTTGATGAGCTCGTCGTCCCTGCCGCTGCGAGAGATAAAGGCGTGAGCGCTAGACAGTGCTGTCAGTCGTGTCAAACGTTGGGATGGGCGGGAGAGCCCACGCAGTTGAGCCGTCAGAGTGGGCAAGATATTCCCAAGCGGTGAGCGAAGTCAATGGAATTATCTCCGACACTCGCATGTTTGTGGCAGGCCGGAATAAGGCACCGACCTTCCGCCTTCCTGAAAGCGCCGGCCCGAGACCACGCTGCTCCTTAATTCCTAACGTCCGACGGCAAGCTCACTTCTGAGCCAGTGCCGAATTGAGTACTATCAACTGGCTACGGAAGCGTGTTCGCCGGTAGATTCAGTTGACCGGACGGCGGCGCGTCTTTGTGTAGAATGCTGAGCGGGAGGGTGGCGGATGACAGATTCGAAAAAGTTGTGGGGCGGGCGCTTCACGGGGCAGATCGATCCGGGGTTCGCGCGTTACAACCGCTCCTTCGGCTTCGACCGGAGGCTGTTCGAGGCGGACGTGCGCGGCAGTCTCGCGCACGGCGAGGGGCTGCGCGCGGCCGGCGTCCTGAACGACGCGGAGGCCGCGGAGATCAGGCGCGGCCTGCACGAGCTGCTCGCGCGCGCCGAGCGCGAGGGCGAAGCCTTCTTCGACGACGAGGCGGCCGAGGACGTGCACTCGTTCATCGAGGCGCGCCTGACCGAGCTGGTCGGCGACGCGGGCCGCAGGTTGCACACGGGGCGCAGCCGCAACGACCAGGTGGCGACGGCGCTGCGCCTCTGGCTGCGCGACGAGATCGACCGCTCGGCCGAAGCCCTGCGCGGCGTGCAGGCGGCGCTGCTCGACTTAGCAGAATCGCACGCGGACGCGGTGCTGCCCGGCTACACACACCTGCAACGCGCGCAGCCGGTGCTCTTCGCACACTGGTGCCTCGCCTACTTCGAGATGTTCGCGCGCGACCGCGAGCGCTTCGGGGACGCGCGCCGGCGCTTGAACGTGATGCCGCTCGGCTCGGCCGCGCTGGCGGGGACGAGCTACGCGATTGACCGCGAGTTAGTCGCGAAGGAGTTGGGCTTCGACTCGGTCTCGCGCAACAGCCTCGACGCCGTGAGCGACCGCGACTTCTGCGTCGAGTTCGCCGCCGCGGCGGCGCTTGTGATGGCGCACCTCTCGCGCCTGGCCGAAGACCTCATCATCTACGCGACGACCGAGTTCGGGTTCGTCGAACTCTCCGACGCCGTGGCGACGGGGTCGAGCCTGATGCCGCAGAAGAAGAACCCGGACGCGCTCGAACTCGTGCGCGGCAAGACGGGCCGCGTCTACGGCCACACCTTCGCGCTCCTCACGATCATCAAGGGGCTGCCGCTCACTTACAACAAGGACATGCAGGAGGACAAGGAGGCCGTCTTCGACACGGCCGACACGGTGCGCGAGTCGCTCGAAGTGACGGCGACCGTGCTGCGCAACGTCCGCCTGCGCGAGGCGCGCGCGCGGGACGCGGCGTCGGTCGGTTACATGAACGCGACCGAGTTGGCCGACTACCTCGTCCGGCGCGGCCAGCCCTTCCGCGAGGCGCACGAGGCGGCGGGCCGCATGGTTCTGCACGCGCTCTCGAAGGGGCTTGAGCTGCACGAGCTTGAGCTTGAGGAGCTGCAAGAGTTCTCGCCGCTCGTCGCGCAGGACGTGTACGAGGCGCTCTCGCTCGAACAGACGTTGGCGACGAAGTCGCAGTCGGGGGGGACTTCGCCCGGGCGCGTGCGCGAGGCGCTCGCCGCGGCGAGGGGGTCTCTGTAGCGAGTTACTACCCGCGTCGCGTGCGCCCGCGGCGGGGCGTCGGGCTCGGGGTGGGCGTGGCGGGCGGGGCCACGTCTTCGGGCGTGACGTGCGCCTCGACCGTCTGGCGGCCGTCGTCGCCGATGCGGACGACGACGATGGGCTTGACGGCGTTGCGCTCGGGGTTGAAGGTGACGGCGCCGGTGACGCCGGGGAAGTCTTTCGTCGCCGCGAGCGAGTCGCGGACGGCCGCGCGTTCGAGCGTGGGCGCGCGCTCGATGGCGGCGAGCATGATGCGCGCGGCGTCGTAGGAAGTGGCGGCGAAGGAGTCGGGCGCCGAGCCGTAGAGGCGGCGGAAGTCCGCGACGAACCGCTGCACCTGCGGGTCTGGGTCTGCGGCCGAGAAGTGCGTGGTGAAGTAGCCGCCCGAAATGGCCTGCCCGCCGATCTGCGCGAGGCGCGGCGAGTCCCAGCCGTCGCCGCCGACGAGCGGCACGCTGATCCCCAGCGCGCGCGCCTGCCGCGCGAGCAAAGCCACCTCCATGTAATAACCCGGGATGAAGACCACGTCGGGCTGCGCGGCGCCGACCTCCGCGAGCTGGACGGAGAAGTCCGACTCGCCGTCGGGGTACTCCTGCACGGCGACGACCTTGCCGCCGCGCCGCTCGAAGTCTTCGCGGATGAGGCGGGCCAGCTCGACCGAGTACGCCTGGTCGCGATCCACGAGGATCGCCGCGCGCAGGGCGCCGAGGCTCTCGACGGCGAAGCGCGCGAGCGCCACGCCCTGGAAGGTGTCGGTGTAACAACTGCGGAAGACGTAGTCGCCGACGGCCGTGATCTCGGGGCTGGTGGCGGAGGGCGTGAGCATCGGCACGCGCTCGCGCTGCGCGACGCGCGCGGCGGCGAGCGAGCGCGAGCTGACGACCTCGCCGAGCAGCGCGTCCACGCGCTCCTCGCGCGCGAGCTTATCGACGACGACGGTGGTCTCGAACCCGTCGGAGCGCGTGTCGCGCACGACGAGGTCAACGCGGTGGCCCTTGACCCCGCCCGCCGCGTTCGCCTCCTCGACGGCCATGCGGATGCCGTTCAGGGCCGAGAGGCCGTACTGCGCCGTGTCGCCCGAGAGGGACATGAAGGCGCCAACGCGCACGCGCGCGGGCGGAGTCTGTTCGACCACGCGCGCGTCCTGCCGCCGGCAGCCCTGCGCGGTTAAAAAGGCGCAGAGCGCGAGCGCCGCCATGAATCTCTTACGTCTCAACACCTCGAACATCATACGCCCCGCCGGCCGGCGGGGCACTCACAATTCCGTGCGGCGCGCGGCGTCCTCGCCGTACTCCGTGACCGCTTCGTCCTGACCCGGCTCGGGCGCGGCCGGGGTTCGCTGGAGCGACCACTTGAGCGCGGGCGGCGTGACCAGCGTCGTGACGATGACCATGATGACGACCGCGCCGAAGACGGCGGGGCCGACGACCGGCTCGGGCACGCCGTGCGCGTTCGGCAGCACGAGCGACGCGCCGATGCCGGCGAAGATGAGCCCAACCTCGCCGCGCGGAATCATCCCCAGCCCGACGGAGAGGCGGTTGACGCCGCGCTCGACGACGGCGAGCGAGCAGACCTGCTTGCCGATGATCGCCGCGACGGTGAGCGCCGCGGCCAGCCCCAGCAACTCCCTGCGCGCGAACGCGCTCAGGTCAACTCTCATCCCCATCTGCACGAAGAAGACGGGCACGAGCACGGCACTGACCGGCGCGAGCAGGTCTTCGAGCTTCGTCTCGCCGCGCCCGCTGAACGGCTCGAAGTGCGCCTCGTCCAGCACGAGCCCGGCGGCGAACGCGCCGACGATGGGCGCGAGGCCGACTTCCGCCGCCAGCCACGCGAGGAAGAAGCAGAAGGCGAGCGACACCGTCAGCAGCACGCCGCGACTCTTGAAGCGCCCGACCCCGCGGAAGAGGTGCGGCACGACGAAGTGTCCGACCAGCACCGCGCCGACGAGGAAGGCGATTGACTTGAGCGCGATGAGGGCCACGTCCGTCAAGGCGAGCGTGCCGCCCGCGGCCGAGGCGCGGATGGCGCCCGCGACGACCGCCAGGATGAGCAGCCCCAGCACGTCGTCGATGACGGCCGCGCCGAGAATGATGCGCGACTCGCGCGTCCGGAGCCGCCCCAGGTCGCGCAGCACGCGCGCCGTGATGCCGACCGAGGTCGCGCAGAGCGTCGCGCCGATGAAGACGTGGACGAGCGTCGCCCCCCCGGGCAGGAAGTAGGCCGAGACGCCCCAGCCGAGGAAGAACGGCACGACGACGCCCGCGGTCGCCACGAGCAGCGAAGACCAGCCGACCTCCAACATCTCCGCGAGGTTCGCTTCGAGCCCGACTTCGAAGAGGAGGATGATGACGCCGATCTCCGCGAGCGCGCCGATGACGGCGTCCGTGCGCAGGGTCTCGACGCCGCCGACGCCCGCGAGCGCGAGCGCGCCCACGCACATCCCTGCGACCAGCTCGCCCAGCACGGCCGGCTGGTTCATCCTCTCGAACAGCTCGCCGCCCAGCTTCGCCACGACGAAGATGAGCGCGAGCCCCGCGAGCACGAACGGGTCGAGCCCGTGTCCGGCCGCCCCGCCGCCCGCCGCCAGGGCTTGCGTGAACGGGAGCGCGCACGCACCCGCGAGCCCGGCCGCCAGCGTCAGCGGCAAAGCTTTTGTCACTCCCCTGTTCATGGGCTTTTTAATTGGTAGGCGGTAGGCAGATGGCAGTAGGCAGTTGAAGACGCCGCCGTCGGAACTTCTGAGTTAGCCTTTCAACATTCATAACGCGGGGCGGACTGCCTACTGCCATCTGCCTACCGCCTACTCTCTTGGCGTGTTACTCGCCGAGGTATGCTTCCTTGATGCGCGGGTCGGCGGCGAGTTCTTTGGAGGGGCCTTCCATCACGATGCGGCCGGTCTCGAGGACGTAGGCGCGGTCGGAGTGTTTGAGCGCGGCGTGGGCGTTCTGCTCGACGAGGAGGATGGTCGTCCCCTCGCCGCGAATCTCGTCGATGGCCTCGAAGATGGTGTGGACGACGAGCGGCGCGAGCCCGAGCGAAGGCTCGTCTAAGAGGAGGAGGCGCGGCCGCGACATGAGCGCGCGCGCCATGGCGAGCATCTGCTGCTCGCCGCCCGAGAGCGTGCCGGCCTTCTGCGACTCGCGCTCTTTGAGCCGCGGGAACATGCGGAAGCCGCGCTCGAGGTCTTGGGCGATCTCGGCCTTGTTCTTCTTGAGGTAGGCGCCCATGTGCAGGTTCTCGCGGACGGTGAGGTTGGCGAAGACGCCGCGCCCCTCCGGCGACATCGAGATGCCGCGCGCGACGAGCTGGTGCGTCGGCTTGCCGGAAATCTCCTGCCCCTCGAAGAGGATGCGCCCCTCGGTCGGCTCCAGCAGCCCCGTGATGGTGCGCAGCGTCGTCGTCTTCCCCGCGCCGTTCGCCCCGATGAGCGTCACGACCTCGCCCTGCTCGACGCGCATCGACACGCCCTTCAAAGCCCTGATGGCCCCGTAGCCGACTGAGATGTTTTCGAGTGTAAGCATTGCTCGGAGTGATGAGTGATGAGTGATGAGTGCTGAGTTGAAGACAGGCGGCCTTCAACTCATCACTCATCACTCATCACTCATCACTAGTCTCCTAGGTACGCTTCGATCACCTTCGCGTTGTTCCGAATCTCCTGCGGGAGGCCGAGGGCGATGGACTTGCCGTAGTCCACGACCTGGATGCGCTCGCAGACGCCCATGACGACCTTCATGTTGTGCTCGACGAGCAGGATGGTCAGGCCGAAGCGGTCGCGTATCTGGTGAATCAGGTTCAGGAGGTCGTCCTGCTCCGAAGGGTTCATGCCGGCGGCCGGCTCGTCGAGCAGCAGGAGCTGCGGCCGGGTGGCGAGCGCGCGCACGATCTCCAGGCGCCGCTGGTTGCCGTAGGCGAGCGAAGTCCCGCCCTCGTCCTTGAAGCGCGCGAGGTCGAAAATCTCCAGCAGCTCCATGCAGAAGTCGCGGTGCCCGCGCTCGTCGCGCGCGAAGCGGGGCGTGCGCAGCACGGCGTCCAGAAGATTCTGGCGCGCGTGGCGGTGGCAGGCCGTCATCACGTTCTCGAGCACCGTCATGCCGGGGAAGAGCCGTATGTTCTGGAAGGTGCGCGAGACGCCGCGGCGCGAAATCTGGTAGGGGCGCAGGCCGTCCACCCGCTGCCCCTGAAAAAAGATCTCGCCCGAGGTGGGCTTGTAGACGCCGGTCAGGAGGTTGAAGACGGTGGTCTTGCCCGCGCCGTTCGGGCCGATGAGGCCGTAGATTTCGCCGCGCTTGACGGCCATGTCGAGGGAGTTGACGGCGACGAGGCCGCCGAAACGGATGGTCGCCTTGTCCGTGCGCAGGACGGCCTCGCCGTCCGGGGCAGTCTCCTGCGCACGCGCCGTGCGCGCGGCCTCGGCCAAGACGCCGTCCTCCTTGGTCGCCCGCACGTCGCTCGGTTCGGGTGCGCCGCTCATCTCTTCTCCACCTCTTCGGCGTCGCCCGCGCGTTGCGCGATGGGCACGCCCGTGTCGTCGCCCACCTGCCGGTCGCCCTCGGGCGCCTTCTGCGCGCGGCGCAGCCAGTTGAACCCGATCTCGCGCTCGCCCAGAACGCCCTGCGGCCGCGTCAGCATGATGACGATGAGGAGCGCGGCGTAGATGACCAGGCGCAGGTCTGCGAAGTTGAACCCGCCGACCGACGGCAGCTGCCGCAGCAGCTCGGGCAGGATGGTGATGACGACGGCGCCCAGGACGGCGCCCGTGATCGAGCCCATCCCGCCGAGCACGATCATGATGATGACTTCGAAGCTCTTGATGAAGGTGAAGTCGGGCGTCGCCAGGAACCGCTTGAAGTGGCCGAAGAGCACGCCGGCCACGCCCGCGAAGGCCGAGCTGATGACGAACGAGAGGACTTTGTAGCGCGTCGTGTTGACGCCCATCGCCTCGGCCGCCAGCTCGTCCTCGCGGATCGAGATGAGCGCGCGGCCGGTGTCGGACTTGACGACGTTGCGGACGACGATGATGGTGATGGCGGCGAAGAGCCCGACCCAGAAGAAGGTGACCGGGTAGGTGACGTTGACGCTGAAGCCGGTCGCGCCGCCGACCACGTCGAGGTTGAGGATGACGATGCGGATGATCTCGGCGAAGCCGAGCGTGACGATGGCGAGGTAGTCGCCGCGCAGCCTCAGAGAGGGGATGCCGACCAAAAGCCCCATCCCGCCCGCGACCACCGCGCCGATGAGGATGGCGACGGTGAAGACGAGCGCGTGCGCGAAGGCGCCGCCGCCGAGCGCCTGCTCCAGGTTCTGCCCGTGGTAGACGGTGAAGTACGCGGACGAGTAGGCCCCGATGGCCATGAAGCCGGCGTGGCCGATGGAGAACTGCCCCGTGAAGCCGTTGATCAGGTTCAGCGAGACGGCGAGGATGACGTTGATGCCGACGAGCATCAACACCTCCGACTCGTACGCCCCGAGCCCGAACCCGAACAGCCCCTCGCGCCCCACCAACGCGCTGACGGCGTAGAGCACGACGAGGAAGACGGCCGCGCCGACGAGCTTTTTAACGAAACCAGGCATAGGTTAAATGATGAATGATGAGTGATGAGTGATGAGTGATGAATGAGAAGCGACAGGCTTTTAATTCATCACTCATCACTCATCATTCATCATTCCCTACACTTTCTCCTGCACCGTCGTGCCGAGCAGGCCGGCGGGGCGGAAGAGGAGGACGAGAATCAGGATGGCGAAGGCGACGGCGTCGCGGTACGTCGAGGGGATGCCGACGAGCTGGCCGTAGCCGACGACGAAGGTCTCGGCCGCGCCGATGAGCAGCCCGCCGAGCACCGCGCCGGGGATGTTGCCGATGCCGCCGAGCACGGCCGCGACGAACGCCTTCAGGCCCGTGATGATGCCCATCAGGGGGTAGATGGTCGGGTTGTACTGCGCGGTCAGGACGCCGCCGGCCGCGGCCAGGGCCGAGCCGAGCGCGAAGGTGAAGACGATGATGGCGTCGGTGTTGATGCCCATCAGCTTCGCCGAGTTGAGGTTGAACGAGACGGCCCGCATCGCCGTGCCGACCTTCGTCCGGTAGACGATCCACTGCAACAGCAGCATCAGGATGATGGAGACGCCGAAGATCAAAAGCTGCGTCTTCGAGATGGCGGCGTTGCCGAAGAGGCGATAGGTCGAGTTGTGCAGCAGCTCCGGGAAGGCGCGCGGCGTCCCCTCGAAGATGACGACGCTCAGGTTCTCCAGCAGGAGCGACATGCCGATGGCCGTGATGAGCGTCGTCATGCGCGCGTACTTGCGCACGGGGCGGTAGGCGAAACGTTCAATCGCCATCCCGAGCAGGGCGGCCGCGAGCATCGAGCCGACGAGCACGACGGCGAGCCCGGCGACCGACGGCTCGCCCGCGAAGCCGAGCCAGCGCGCGATGAAGTAGCCGGCGTAGGCGCCGAGCATGTAGATGTCGCCGTGCGCGAAGTTGATGAGGCGCAGGATGCCGTAGACCATCGTGTATCCGAGCGCGATGAGCGCGTAGATCGAGCCGACGGTCAGGCCGTTGATGAGCTGCTGAACGAAGGTGTCCATCCCCTTCTCTCTCCGCCTACTTGGCGGCCGCGTTCGTGTTCGTGTTCGCCGGGGCGTTCGCGTTCGTGCCCGGCGAGGAGGCGCCCGCCGTCGAGGCCGCGGCCGCCGGCGAGGCGGCCGGGGCGGCGCCCGCGCCGCCCGAGGGCTGGATGGTCTCCTTGTAGACCAGCTTCTTGTCCTTCAGCTCGAAGACGACCGCGGGCTTGACCGCGTCGCGGCTGGCGTTGAGGCTGATCGAGCCGGTGACGCCGCCGAAGCCCTTCGTCGCCGCGATGGCGTCGCGGAGCTTGGCACTGTCGGTCGTGCCCGCGCGCTTGACGGCGTCGGCCAGGACGTTCATCGCGTCGTAGCCGAGCGCGGCGATGGCGTCGGGGACGATGCCGTACTTCGCCTTGTAGGCGGCGACGAACTTTTGGACGGCCGGGCTCGGGTCATCAACCGAGTAGTGGTTGACCATGTAGTTGCCGTCGAGCGCCGCGCCGCCCAGCTCGAAGAGCTTCGGCGAGTCCCAGCCGTCGCCGCCCAGGAGCGGGGCCGTGATGCCCAGTTCCTTCGCCTGCTTGGCGATGACGCCGACCTGCCCGTAGTAGCCGGGGACGAAGATCACGTCCGGGCTGGTCGCGCGGATGTTCGTGAGCTGCCCCTTGAAGTCGGCGTCGGTCTGCGTGTAGGACTGCTGCGCGACGATCTGGCCGCCCGCGCCGGTGAACTCCTGCACGAAGTACTGCGTCATGCCCTTCGAGTAGTCGGAGTTGAAGTCGCCGAGGACGGCCGCCTTCTTGGCGTGCAGGGTGTTCGTGGCAAACTTGGCGGCGACCGCGCCCTGGAAGTCGTCGGTGAAGCAGACGCGGAAGATGTAGTCGCCGACCTGCGTCACCTTCGGGTTGGTCGAGGAGGGCGTGATCATCGGCACCTTCGCCTCCTGCGCCTTGGGGGCGGCGGCGAGGCTGTTGCTCGAAGCCACCTCGCCGATGATGGCGGCGACCTTGTCCTGGTTGATAAGTTTGGTGACGACGGTGCTCGCCTGCTGCGGCTGCCCCTGGTCGTCCTCCATCACGTACTCGACCTTGCGGCCGTTGATGCCGCCGGCGGCGTTGATCTCGTCAATCGCCATCAGGGCGCCGTTCTTGGTTGACTGGCCGAAGCTCGAAGTCTGGCCCGAGAGGTCGCCGTAGATGCCGACCTTGATGGGGCCGCCGTTGTCGGCCGTGCCGTTGTCGCCGCCGCGCCGCTCGCAGGCGAAGGAGGCCGCGAGCAGTGTCGCCAATCCGAGTGTGATTAAGGTGCGCTTCATTTTCACCTCGCTTAGTTTCTGTGTTGAATCGGTGTGGCGGGACTCGCACACTGGGGGGTGCCCGGAGGCTGCGCGCGGCCCTGCGGGGGAAGGCCCCTGCAAATCCTCGCCGGCGCCAACGGGCGGTCGGATTCTGGTGTCATCACCGCGAGCCGAGTGCGCAGCCTAGCTCCCGCAGAAACAGAGTATGTCTGGCTTACGTCGCGCATTATACAGTTTTACCGCCCGGTGTCGAGTGCAATCGTCCACCTTTTTGCCGCCAAACTTATGACCGGGCCGCGGCCGTGCCCCGTCCTCGAAGCGCCGCGCCGGCCGTGACGCGGCGCCCCGTACTCTGTAGAATCGTCGCGCGGCACTCGGCGCCGCTCGCCCCGTTCGCCCGGCCGGGAAACTTCGAGAACTCCTTTACGCAATTTAAGCAGATGACCCGCCTCTTCCCTACACGCCGCCGCGCCCTGCTGTGGGCCGCGCTCCTGCTTGCGCTCGCGTGCCCCGCCGCCGCGGCCAAGCCCGACTTCAAAGTGCAGCCGCCGCCCGCCTGGGTGCAGACGGTCGCGCCGCCCGCCGACGCCGAGAAGAACCAGCCCGAGGACGGCCTGCGCTGCATGCTCGACGACCGGCAGGTGCGCGTCACCGCCGCGGGCTCGGAGAGCTACAACCACCTCGTCCAGCAGGTGACGACCTCGGCCGCGGTCGAGCGCGTCTCGCAGCTCCAGCTCGACTTCGAGCCCTCCTACCAGACGCTCGTCATCCACCACGTCAACGTCGTCCGCGGCGGGCAGACCATCAACGCCCTGCGCCCCTCGGAGATCAAGGTCGTCCAGCGCGAGCAGGAGCTGGACGAGCGGCTCTTCAACGGCACGCTCTCGGCCGTCGTCGTCATCAACGACGTGCGCCCCGGCGACGTCATCGACTACGCCTACTCGGTCAACGGCGACAACCCCGTGCTCGCGGGCCGCTTCGCCGACACGTTCAGCCTCGCGCACACGGACACGGTCGCGCTCCTGCGCGCGCGCCTCCTGTGGCCTGCCGCGCGCAGGCTCTTCGTCCGCCCGCAGCAGACCGACCTTCAGCCCACGGTCACACAGGGGGCCGACGAGGTCGAGTACGTCTGGGAGCGCCGCAACTCGCCCGGCGTCGATTACGAAGACGCGACGCCCTCCTGGTACGACCCGACCCCCTCCGTGCAGCTCAGCGAGTTCGAGACCTGGGCCGACGTGGCGCGCTGGGCCGCGCCGCTCTACGAGACGGGCGAGCTTTCGCCCGCGCTCAGGGCGCAGGTCGAAGAGTGGCGAAGGCTCCCGAGCCCGGAAGAAAGGCTGCTGGCCGCGCGCCGCTTCGTGCAGGACGACGTGCGCTACCTCGGCATCGAGCTGGGGACTTACTCGCACACGCCGACCAGGCCCTCGAAGGTCTTCGAGCGGCGCTTCGGCGACTGCAAGGACAAGACGCTGCTGCTCGCGACGATGCTGAACGAGCTTGGCATTCTTGCGCGCCCCGCGCTCGTCAACACCGACCTGCGCCACACGCTCGACGAATGGCAGCCCACGCCCTACGCCTTCGACCACGTCATCGTCCGCGCCGAGCTGGGCGGCCAGACTTTCTGGATCGACCCGACCATCTCCTACCAGCGCGGCACGCTCGCCGACGCCCCGACGCCCGAGTACGAGCGCGCGCTCGTCGTCAGCCCCGACACGCAGTCGCTCGTCGAAATCCCCCTCACGAAACCCGACGGGCCGACCGTCACCGTGCGCGAACTCTTCGAGGTCGCGAGCTTCGACGCGCCCGTCCGCCTCACCGTGACGACCACCTTTCGCGGGGAGGACGCCGACGCGACGCGCTACCGCCTGGCGGGCCAGACGCGCGAGGACATGGGCAAGGAGTACGTCAACTTCTACGCCGACCGCGAGCCCTCCATCCGGCAGGAAGGGCTGCCCGAGGTCTCGGACGACGAGCGGGCCGACGTGATCACGCTCGTCGAGCGCTACACCATCCCCGACTTCTGGAAGGAGTCGAGGCACGAGTTCGCCGCGCTCTACTTCGGCAACGAGCTGGGCAAGCCGGACACCACGCGCCGCACGTCCCCGCTGCTGGTCAATTTTCCCTCCAACGTCGAGCAACTGACGGAGATTCGACTGCCGTACCCGCAGTGGGTCTGGACGGGGGAGCGTTCCGCCGAGGACGACGCGCTCAGTTTCACGGAGCACGCGGAGGCGGACGGCAACGTCGTGCGACTGCGCTATGCCCTGGTCACGAAGCAGGACGCGGTGCCGGTCGAGAAGGTCGAAGAGCACCTCGCGACGTTAGACAAGGCGCTCGACATTTCGACCTACGAGCTGAAGCAGGGGCCGCCCATCTCACCCGGCTCCCTCCTCAGCCCCGCGCTCGTCGTCTTATACCTGCTCCTCCTCGTTGGCGCCGGCCTGTTCGTCCTCTACGTCTTGAAGAGGAGGAGGCGCTACACGCGCCTGGCGGAGACGTACGCCGTCGCGCGCAGGCTGCCCGGCGCGCTGCCCGAGACGGCCATCGGGCTCGGCGCGGAGTCGGACATCGGGGGCTACGTCGCGGGCTTCGAGTGCCCCGGCTGCGGCCGCCGCGCGTGCGGCGTCGCCTCGCGCCAGGGGCTCGTCTACGACGGCCGGCGCCTCGTCGTCGTCCACGTCAAGTGCGACGGCTGCCGCGCGACCCACGACTTCTACTTCAGCCCCGCGGCCGAGGCGGCCTCGGCGACCTAGAGGGACGAGACTGTGAAAGACGAGAAGGCAGGCACGAAGGAGGCGGGCGACATGAGCCCGGAGGAGTTCCGGCGTTTCGGGCACGAGGTCGTCGATTGGATCGCAGGCTACCTCGCGCGCCCGGAGGACTACCCCGTGCTCGCGCAGGTCGAGCCCGGACAGCTCCGCTCTCAACTCCCCACCTCCCCGCCCGAGCGCGGCCAGCCGATGTCGGAGATACTCGAAGACTTCGAGCGCTTCGTCGTCCCTGCGGTCACGCACTGGAACCACCCTTCCTTCTTCGCGTACTTCGCCACGTCCGCCTCCGCGCCGGGGATTTTGGGCGAGATGCTCTCGGCGGCCTTCGACGCGAAGGCGATGCTGTGGCGCACGTCGCCCGCCTCGACCGAGCTTGAAGAGGTGGCGCTCGACTGGCTGCGGCAGTTGATGGGGCTGCCCGCAGAGTTCGGCGGCGTCATCTACGACACGGCCTCGGTGGCGACGATGCACGCGGTCGCCGCCGCGCGCGAGGCTTTGAATCTGCACGTGCGCGAGGACGGGATGAGCGGGCGGGCGGACTTGCCGCTGCTCAGGCTCTACGCCTCGGAGCAGGCGCACTCTTCGGTCGAGAAGTCGCTCATCGCGCTTGGGCTCGGACAGCGCTCGCTGGTCAAGGTGCCGGCCGACGCGTCGTTCCGCATGGACGCCGCCGCGCTCAAGCACCTTATTGAAGAAGACAGGCGGGCCGGCATGCTCCCCTTCTGCGTCGTCGCGACCGTCGGCACGACCTCTACGACGAGCATCGACCCCGTGCCCGCGATAGCCGACGTGTGCGAGCGCGAAGGGCTGTGGCTCCACGTTGACGCGGCCTACGCGGGCTCGGCGGCGGTCGTGCCGGAGTTGCGCCGCGTGCTCGAAGGCTGCGAGCGCGCCGACTCCCTGGTCACAAACCCGCACAAGTGGCTGTTCACGCCGTTCGACCTCTCGGCGCTCTACAGCCGCCGGCTCGACGTTCTGCGCCGCGCGTTCGCGCTCACGCCCGAGTACCTGCGCACGCCCGAGCAGGACGCCGTGCGCAACGGCTCCGACTACGGCGTGCAGCTCGGCCGCCGCTTCCGCTCGCTCAAGCTCTGGATGATCCTCCGCTACTTCGGCCACGAGGGTCTGGCCGCGCTCATCCGTGAGCACTGCCGGCTCGCGCGCCTCTTCGCCGGCTGGGTCGAAGCTTCGCCCGACTGGGAGCTGCTCGCGCCCGTGCCTTTGAGCGTCGTCTGCTTCCGCGCGCGTCCGTCCGTAGAAGGTGAGACGGACGGGGCACGCGCCGCGCGCCTCGACGCGCTCAACGAGCGGCTGATGACGGCCGTCAACGCCACGGGCGAAATCTTCCTCTCCCACACGAAATTGCACGGCGCCTTCACCCTCCGCCTCGCCGTCGGCAACATACGCACGAACGAGTCACACGTCCGCCGCGCGTGGGAGCTGCTCAACGAGAAGCTGTCCGACATCTCGAACGAAGGTTGAGGCCGAAAAGAATGCTGACACACATCGTCGTCTGGAAGTACAAGCCCGAGGTGAGCGAGGAGCAGCGGCGCGAGCACGTCGAGCGCCTGCGACGCCTCGACGGCCTCATCCCGGAGATTCAAAGCTTCGCCGTCGGCCGCGACGTGCTCAAGCTCCCGCGCTCCTACCACACGGGGCTCGTCGCGACCTTCCAAGACCGCGCCGGCCTCGAAGCCTACGACGCGCACCCCGAGCACCAGGCGGTCGCCCAACTCGGCCGCACCATCAGCGAGCACGTCGCCTCCGTCGATTTCGAAGACGATTGATGAAGCGCCGGAAGAAAGTCGCGCTCGCCCTGCTCGCGCTGGTGCTGCTCTCGCAGGCGCCGTTCGCCTACAGGAGCTACCGGCTGCGGCGGCTGGGCGCGGCGATTGACGCGCTCAACGCGGGGCGCGCGGCCGCGGCGCCCGAGGAGGAACCGCTCACGGAGTACGCGGGCGTCTTCCACGTCCACTCCTTCCTCGGCGGGCACAGCCCGGGCACGCTCGAAGAGATCGTGCGCGCGGCGAAGTCCGAGCGGCTCGCCTTCGTCGTAATGACCGAGCACCCACAGCCTCGCCTCGACACCGCCGCCGCGACGCTCAACGGTCTGCACGACGGCGTCCTCTTCGTCGGCGGCAGCGAGCTGGTCGCGTCCGACGGCGGGCGCCTCTTCGTCGCCCCGGGCGTCGCGGCGCCCGCGCAGAACCCTCCGCTGCAAGAACTCGTCACGCGCGCCAAGTCCGAGTCGCGGCTCGCGGTCGTCGGCTACCCCGAGCAGGCGCGCGACCCCGCGCTGTCCGGGTTCGACGGCGTAGAAGTCTACAACCTCTACACCAACGCCAGGCGCATCAACTACGCGACGATGTTCTTCGACGGCCTCTGGTCATACTGGAGCCGCCCCGAGCTGCTCTTCGCGCGCTTCTACGAGCGGCCGGCCGAAAACCTGCGCCGCTGGGATGGGTACAACGCCTCGGGCACGGGGCGCGCCTACGCCTTCGCCGGCAACGACGCGCACGCCAACGTCGGCTTCGCCCTGAAGGATCGGGACGGGAAGAAGACTCTAGACTTTAAGCTCGACCCCTACGAGCGTAGCTTCCGCCTCGTGCGCACGCACGTCCTCTTCGGGAAGGACGAGCCGCTCGACGAGTCGAACCTGCTCGCGGCCCTCCGCCGTGGAAACTTCTACCTGGCCTTCGACGTGTTCGGCGACCCGACCGGCTTCCGCTTCACGGCCGCGACCGACCCCCGCGACGCGTCCACGCAGGGGCGGGCCGACATGGGCGACGAGATAACGCTCCCGCCCGGCGGCGAGGTGCGGCTGAAAGTGACGTTGCCGGTGCAGGCCCGGACGGTCTTCTACCGAGACGGGCAGGTCGTGCACGAAGTCCCAGACTCCTCGCTCTCTTCCTTGGCCGTCGGACAGAAAGGCGTCTACCGCGTCGAGGTCTACCTGGATCAACTGGGGAGTCTGCTGGAAGGAAAGCCCTGGATCATCTCGAACCCGATCTTTGTGCGCTGAAATTGCGGCGGGTGTTTGGGCGGGTTAAATTGAGCGCAGACACAAAATCGCCCCGCGCAGGTCGCTAAAGGCTTGTGCGGGGCGCTTCGCTGGGTCAGAAGCCCGACCCAATTTTGCGGAGGAGGTGCGTACGCTACCTCATACTGTAGAGAATCTCGTGTTTGATTCTTCTCACGCTTTCACCCAGTGTATGCGGGATTGTGCGTGTACAGCCTCCTGAAAGGGTTGTCCAAGTCCTTGAAGTCTAGCCCGGAACCCCGCCCCTGTCAATATTCAGTTTGACCGTCCAAGTTAGGTACGCTCACATCCCCTGCGTGGGACTCCCTCAACAATTCTTTACTTCAAGACTGCGCGGGCAGCTACACGCTTTCGGCTGTCGGCTACTTATTTGGTTCAAGTGCCGGCCAAAACCCTTTTAAACCTCGAAATTTAGAGGTATTTGCGGCGCGTCTTCGTGGCACCCGGCTTGCTCCTTGTGGTTTGACCTTTCCGTAGAGCGGGCGCGAAAACCCGCGGAAGGGTGCGAAGGCAGGGACGCCCCGGCGGGCGCATCCCCCACCCTGGAGCTTAAAGATGACAGAAGCAGCAATCCCTCTCTGGCAGGTCGGGGCGACGGGCGAAGCAGGCTCGGCTGCGAGACGGGCCACGGATTTCGAGCTGACGCAGGCGGCGTCATCCGGGGACATGGCGGCGTTTGAGGAGCTGTACGCGCGCCACTCCCGGCGCGTCTACTCCCTCTGCCTGCGGATGACGGCGAACACGGCCGAGGCGGAGGACTTAGCTCAAGAGGTCTTCATCCAGCTCTACCGGAAGGCCGGGTCTTTC
>Ga0213876_10001078_pt1 | contig 17538 bp, 16 predicted proteins | sample BarmaccomBMRX_R9_FD_160113 | JGI IMG/M metagenome (GOLD analysis project Ga0213876, IMG submission 160113) | Root-associated microbial communities from Barbacenia macrantha in rupestrian grasslands, the National Park of Serra do Cipo, Brazil - RX_R9 | ecosystem: Host-associated > Plants > Roots... | reverse complement strand
CCATCAGGTGCCACGAGTTGTACGGGTAGAGATTGAGCACCACGTACGACGTCGTGCCGCGCCGCACGATCAGCCCGTCCTCGTCCGTCATCGACGGGATCTCGCAGAACGGGCACCCGTCGCTCTTGCCCTCTCCCTTGATGTAGGCCAAGCGCTCGGGCATCCAGATCCGCTGCCACTGGTCCGCCATGCCCGCGCCGGGCTGACGTTCGACGTCGGGGCTCACCGCTCGAGAGACTCCGGGTCGACGAGCTCGTCCGGGTTCAGCGCATCGGGATCGATCTGCCGCGATGCGATGTTGCGCGCCACCTCCTGGATCGCCTCGTCGACCGGCACCCCGCGCCGCTCGATGCCGTTGCGATAACGCATCGAGACCGCGCCGGCCTCGACGTCGCGCGGCCCGGCGACGAACATGAACGGCACTTTCTGCTGCTGGGCATGCAGGATCTTCTTCTGCATCCGATCGTCGCTCTCGTCGACCTCGGCCCGGACGCCCTCTCCACGCAGGCGCTCGGCGACACGGTGCAGGTAGTCGATGTTCTCCGACCGGATCGGGATGCCCATCACCTGAACCGGCGCGAGCCAGGGCGGGAAGGCGCCGGCATAGTGCTCGAGGAGCACGCCGAAGAACCGTTCGATCGAGCCGAACTTCGCAGAGTGGATCATCACCGGCTGATGGCGCTGCCCGTCGTCGCCCTGGTACTCCAGGCCGAACCTGGCCGGCTGGTTGAAGTCGTACTGAATCGTCGACATCTGCCAGGTACGTCCGATCGCGTCCCGCGCCTGCACGGAGATCTTCGGGCCATAGAACGCCGCTCCGCCCGGATCCAGCACGAGAGACAAGCCGCTTGCGGTCGCCACCTGCTCGAGGATCGCGGTCGCAGTGGCCCACTCCTCGTCGCTGCCGATGAACTTGTCCGAGTCTGGATCGCGGGTCGACAGCTCGAGGTAGAAGTCGTCGAGTCCGAAGTCCTTCAGCAGGCTCAGCACGAAGTTCAGCAGGTGCTTGATCTCCTCGGGCGCCTGCTCAGGAGTGCAGTAGGAGTGGGAGTCGTCCTGGGTGAGGCCGCGCACCCTGGTGAGGCCATGCACCACGCCGGACTTCTCGTAGCGGTACACGGTGCCGAACTCGAACAGGCGCATCGGCAGCTCGCGATAGGACCGCCCGCGCGAGCGGAAGATCAGGTTGTGCATCGGGCAGTTCATGGCCTTGAGGTAGTAGGAGCTGCCCTCCATCTCCATCGGCGGGAACATCGTGTCCGCGTAGTACGGGAGGTGACCGCTGGTCTCGAACAGGCCCTGCTTGGTGATGTGCGGGGACCCGACGTAATGAAAGCCCTCATCGATGTGACGCTGGCGGACGTAGTCCTCCATCACCCGCTTGACCACGCCGCCCTTCGGGTGAAACACGACTAGGCCCGACCCGATCTCATCCGGGAAGGAGAACAGGTCGAGCTCCGCGCCGAGTCGGCGGTGGTCGCGCTTCTCGGCTTCGGCCAGCAGCTCGAGGTGTCCTTGCAGCTCAGCCTCCGACGGCCAGGCGGTGCCGTAGATCCGTTGCAGCTGCGGATTCTTCTCGCTCCCCCGCCAGTACGCCGCTGCACTGCGCATCAGCTTGACGGCGGGGATCATCGCCGTCGACGGCAGGTGCGGGCCGCGGCAGAGATCCTTCCAGGCGAGCGATCCGTCCGGCCGGCGGTTGTCGTAGATGGTCAACTCGCCGGCACCGACCTCGACGTCGGCGCCTTCGGCGGCGTCTCCGGCGCCCGACCCCTTGAGGCCGATCAACTCCAGCTTGTACGGCTCGGCGGCGAGCTCGTCACGAGCATCGTCATCGGTGACGACGCGACGATGGAAGGTCTGCCCTTCCGCGATGATGTCCGCCATTCGCTTCTCGAGCTGCTCGAGGTCGTCGGGAGTGAACGGAACCTCGACCCCGAAGTCGTAGTAGAAGCCATTGGTGATCGGTGGGCCGATGCCGAGCTTCGCGTCCGGGAACAGCTCCTGGACGGCCTGTGCCAGCACGTGTGCGCTCGAGTGGCGCAGCACCGCGAGCCCCTCTGGGGAGTTGATCGGCACGGACTCGAGAGCATCGCCGTCTTCGGGTACCCAGTCGAGGTCGTGCAGGATCTCTTCGTTGGCCCGCACGACCACCGCATCGATCCCGGCATCGGCGAAGATCTGGGCCGTCGTCTGACCGGCCGGCACAACGCGAGGCGAACCGTCCAGCGTCAGGCGTATGTCAGACATGGTTCGAGGTTATCGAGCCACCTCAAGGGAGTTGAACGACGTCGACGAGGGGCTAGTGAATGTCGTCGACGAGCGGCCGATCGATCGGGGTCCCGCGCAGGAACTCCACCGCACTCGGCACAGCCGCCTTGGCCTCGGCGAGGGTGTCGCTGACCAGCCGGTGGATCACGGCCAGATCATTCACGTCGGGGTGGGTGAGCTCGAACGCTGCCTGCCACCCCGCGGGGCACCGCTCGTAACGGACGGTGATGACGAACCCGTCGCAGAGGGTGACCTCGTCGACGATCGCGCCAGCCTCGAGGCGAGCCATGACGTGCGCCACTCCTTGGGGGTCCGATCCGATCGAAGGCCGGCTGCACGACCTGCGTACGACGGAGGAGCTCGTCGCCCTTACAGACTGCCCTGCCGATAGTCCGAAAACATCACCCGAATGGGTGGTCAAGTGGTCATATCCGGCTATGTCCGGTGCCATCCTGAGCGTGAATGAGGGGCACCCCCATTGACTTAGGCTCGCCTTACCTTACTATTCACCTCGTGAGCCTTTCCCGAACTCTTCTCCTCGGCTTCATCGCTGGTGTGACGATCCTGGCCGGCATCCCCATCGGGCGCATCCGCCGGCCGATGCCTGGGATGCGGGTGTTCCTCAACGCCACCGCGGTCGGCGTCCTGCTGTTCTTGGTCTGGGACGTGCTGTCCGCGGCGTGGGAGCCGATCGACATCGCGCTGTCGAACCTCCACGAGCACACCGGCGGGTTCGCGCCGGTCGCTGGCTACGGCAGCTTGTTTGCAGGTGGCATCGCCGTCGGGCTGCTCGCCCTCGTCGGGTACGACCGTTACCTCGCGCGCCGCTCCGCCACGCTCTCGGCGACCGGAGGCGTGCCGCACGGACCGGGCGCGATGGCCGCCATGCCGTCGCCGAGCACTCGGATTCCTGGGATCGTCGGCTGGTCGCCGGCCCGCCAGCTCGCCCTGCTGATCGCGGTCGGCATCGGCCTGCATAACTTCGCGGAAGGCCTGGCGATCGGCCAGTCCGCTGCGAGCAACGACATCGCGCTTGCGACAACGCTGGTCATCGGCTTCGCGCTGCACAACGCGACCGAGGGCTTCGGCATCGTGGCCCCGCTGGCCGCCGAGGCCGACGCCACCGCCACCGCACGGCCGTCCTGGGGCTTTCTGCTGTCGATGGCGCTGATCGGCGGCGGCCCGACGTTCGTCGGAACCTGGGTCGGCCACGGGTTCTCCAGCGATGCGGTAGCGGTGGCGTTCCTGACGCTGGCTGCCGGGTCGATAATCTACGTCATCGCCCAGCTGCTGGGGATCGCCGCGAAGGCGAAGCGCACTGATCTCGTCGCCTACGGGCTGCTGGTCGGTCTGCTCGCGGGATTCCTCACCGACGGCGTCGTGACCGCCGCCGGCGTCTGATCAGCCGCCGACTCGGACCGACGTGGTGGGCGATACTGGACTTGAACCAGTGACCTCTCGCGTGTGAGGCGAGCGCTCTGACCAACTGAGCTAATCGCCCAAGCGCGGACAGCGTATGACATGCGTGTGAGCGCGCCACGACAAACCGGACGACTCACCCGAATTCGCCGTCGCGATTGCTCCAATAGGGGAATTGAGCGAATGGGCCGAATGGACGACAATTGATCCAACGCCGAACCTGACCCACATTCGACGTTACGCAGGGCGAAATCGCGGGGATACCCCACGCAACGGCAAGCGACGTGGAGGACGAGCAGCAGCCATGAGCACCCGCCCTGACATGGTCAGCACCGAGATCGAGCTCAAGCTCGTTGTCTCCGACGGGCCCGACCGCCCGGTCCACGCCGACCTCAGCTACTCGCACACCGACCCGTACGCCGTCCGCGTCGCGTTCCACACCGGCGGCAGCGAGGTCGTCGAGTGGACGTTCGCCCGCTCGCTTCTCACCGACGGGGTGACCCACCCGGTTGGTGACGGTGACGTCCAGGTGTGGCCCGCCAACGGCAGCGGCCAGCCGGTGGTCTGCCTGTCACTGTCCAGCCCGTCCGGTCGCGCGCTGTTCGAGGCGCCGCTCACCCGGGTGGTCGAGTTCCTCACGAAGACTTACACCTTGGTCCCGACCGGCAGCGAGAGCGACTTCGTCGACGTGGAATCCGAGCTCGCGTCACTCCTGCGTGACGAGGCCAGCTAGCGCGGCTTCTGTGCTTCGCTAGGCCGTGTGAACGAGGGCCATCAGATCTGCGACAGCCCCGAGTGGCGGGCGGCGGTACGAGACCAGATCATCCCGTGGGCGGTGCGCGACGTCGACCTCGGGGACGACGTGCTCGAGGTCGGTCCGGGGTACGGCGCGACCACCGACGTGTTCGCGGAGCTGCTCCCCCGGATCACCAGCGTCGAGATCGACCCCGCCCTCGCGGCCCGGCTGCAGGAGCGCTACGCCGACACACATGTCGAGGTGGTCGTCGCCGACGCGACACAGCTCCCCTTCCCGGATGGCCGGTTCACCGGTGCGGTCTGCTTCTCAATGCTGCACCACGTACCGTCCGCCGAGCTCCAGGATCGGCTGTTCGCAGAAGTGACCCGTGTCCTGCAGCCGGGCGCGGCACTCATCGCGGTCGACGGGGTCGAGTCCGACGACGTGCGGGCCTTCCACGACGGCGACACCTACCAGCCGATCGACCCCTCGACGCTCGAGCCGCGACTTGCCGCGGCGGGCCTGCAGTCAATCGAGGTCCGCGTGAACGATTACGGCTGGACCGCACTGGCACGTCGAGGCTGACCGCCGATCACCGTCGACCACACGGCGTTCGCCCCGAGGTGCGCGACCACATCGACCTCGTGGTCACTGGCGAGGACGGCGAGGTCGCCGCGCGCCCCGACGCTGAGATGCCCGACATCGGTACGGCGTAGTGCGGCGGCACCTCCCAGGGTCGCGGCTCGTAGCGCCTCGTCGATGGATAGGCCCATTGCGAGGCAGGCGAGCTGCACGGCGTATGGCATCGACTCGCACCACGCCGTACCCGGATTGCAATCGGTCGCGACCGCGAGGGTGACCCCGGCGTCGCGCAGCAGGGCGGCATGCGACCACCGCTGCGAGCGCGTGTAGAGCGAGGCGACCGGCACCAGCACGCCGACCACGCCGGCCGCCGCCATCGCAGCGGCATCCGCCGCGGTCACGTGGTCGAGGTGGTCGGCGCTCGCGCATCGGAGATCAGCCGCCAACCGTGCGGCACCGGTGTTCGTGAGCTGCTCCGCATGGATTCGCGTCCCGAGACCCTGCTCCCCCGCGGCGATGAGGATGCGCCGGGCATCGTCGATGGTGAAGGCACCGTCGTCGCAGAACACGTCACACCACTGCGCACCCGCGGCTGCGGCGAGCGGTAGGTCCGCGATCACGCTGTCGACGTACTCCGCATGCTCCCTGCCCTGCGGCACCACGTGCGCACCGAGATACGTGGTCATGGCGGTCAGGCCCACTCCCGCAGCCGCGTCGCGCCCGACTGTGAGCAACCGCGCCTCGTCCATCGACGTCAGGCCGTAGCCGGACTTGATCTCGACAGTGGTGGTCCCGCCATCTCGCATCGCGGTAAGCCGCAACGCAGCGGCCGCAAGGAGGTCGTCGTACGACGCTTCGCGGGTGGCGGCGACCGTCGCGGCGATGCCCGCAGGGTTGTAGCCCGTGCCCGAGAGCCGTCCTGCTACGTCGTCGCGGCGGCTGCCCGCCCACACGGCGTGGGTGTGGCAGTCGACGAAGCCGGGAATCGCCGCGCGGCCCTCGGCGTCGAGTTCCGGCCGGTCGGAGAGGCCGGTCGGCAGGTCGCGGTCGGCGCCGGTCCACTCGACCACGCCGCCGCTGATGACGACGGCAGCATCAGACAGCCGCGGCCCAGCCCAGGTGGTCAGTCGCCCGACGTGCCGGACGACGAGGTCACTCATCCCTACTGCCAGGCCGGTCCGTGGGTGCCTGGCTCGAGCGGCATCCGCACACCGACGTCACGCGCCGTGTCCAGCCCGATGTCGTATCCCGCGTCGGCGTGCCGGATCACGCCCATCGCCGGGTCGTTGGTCAGCACCAGCTCGGTCTTGCGTCGTGAGAGGTCGGTCCCCTCGGCCACGACCACCTGGCCCGCGTGGATCGACTTGCCGATGCCGACCCCGCCACCGTGATGGATCGACACCCAGCTCGCGCCGGAGGCGGTGTTGACCAGCGCGTTGAGCAGCGGCCAGTCGGCGATCGCGTCCGAGCCGTCGCGCATGCCCTCGGTCTCGCGTTCCGGGCTCGCCACCGATCCGGCATCGAGATGGTCGCGACCGATTGCGATCGGGGCGCTCACCGCGCCGCTCGCGACGAGGTCCTCGAAGACCAGGCCCGCGCGGTGGCGTTCGCCGTACCCCACCCAGCAGATCCGCGACGGCAGGCCCTGTCCCTTGACCTTTTCGCGTGCGAACCGGACCCACCGTTGCAGCGGCTCGTCGTCGGGGAAGGTCGCGAGCATCGCGTCATCGGTCGCGGCGAGATCCTTCGGGTCTCCGGACAGGCAGGCCCAGCGGAACGGCCCGGCGCCGCGCGAGAACAGCGGCCGGATGTAGGCGAGCACGAAGCCGGGATAGTCGAACGCGTCCGCGACGCCGGCGTCGCGGGCCTGGCCACGAAGGCCGTTGCCGTAGTCGAAGGTGACGGCACCGGCCGCCTGCAGGTCGAGCATCGCCCGGCAGTGCACCGCCATCGCGGCCTGCGCCCGCTCGACGTACTCGCTGGGCTTGGTTCGGCGGAGCTCGAGCGCCTCGTCGAGGCTCACGCCGTTGGGGACGTAGCCGTTGAGAGCGTCGTGGGCCGAGGTCTGGTCGGTGACGACATCCGGCGTGACGCCGCGGCGTACCAGCTCCGGAAAGACGTCGGCGGCGTTGGCGACGACGGCAACGGACACGGCATCGCCGGCCCGGGCCGCGGCTTCGACGCGCGCGAGCCCGGCGTCGAGGGAGTCGGCGATCTCGTCGAGGTAGCCGTGGTCGAGGCGCCGTTGGGCTCTCGTCGGGTCGACTTCGACGCAGAGGGCGGCGCCGCCGTTGCCCGTGACCGCGAGCGGCTGCGCGCCCCCCATGCCGCCGAGACCGGCGGTGAGCACCCATCGGCCGGACAGGGTCCCGCCGAAGTGCTGGTTCGCGACCTCGGTGAACGTCGCGTAGGTGCCCTGCAGAATCCCTTGGGTTCCGATGTAGATCCAGGAGCCAGCGGTCATCTGCCCGTACATCGTCAGACCGAGGTCCTCGAACTCCCGGAAGTGCTCCGGCGTGGCCCACTTGGGAACCAGGTTGCTGTTCGCGATCAACACCCGCGGCGCCATGTCGTGGGTCCGCAGGATTCCGACCGGCTTGCCGCTCTGCACGACGAGCGTGTCGTCGGGCGCCATGCTGCGCAGCGACTCGACGATCGCGTCGAAGCACCGCCAGTCTCGGGCCGCCCGGCCGTTCCCGCCGTACACGACCAGGTCGTCCGGCCGTTCCGCAACCTCGGGGTCGAGGTTGTTGTGGAGCATCCGCAGGGCACCCTCGGCGCCCCAGGAGTTGGCGCTTCGCTGGGTGCCTCGGGGAGCTCGGACCTCGCGTGCACCGTCCATGGTCCGGACCCTATGCCCGGTGCCGCGCGGGTTCTAGTCGGGCGAGACAAAGCAATGTGGCATTGCTCGGCTATCGCCAGGGCAATGCCACATCGCCCCCCGAGGCCGCGAGCAATGCCACATTGCTTTCGCTCAGTCGAGTGGGCCGGTCACCGATTCGGCTGCGGCGAGCAGCGAGCCGTCCTGTACGCCGCTGACCGCGGCGTCGATCTCCGGCGCGAGGTGCCGGTCCGGCCCAGCGCCGGCCACCGACTCGCGCAACCTCGCGACCACCGCGGCGGTCGCCGGCGACGGCTGCACCGGTGCCCGGAAGTCCAGCGCCCGCGCGGCCGTCAGGATCTCGATCGCGAGCACTCGGCCCAGGAGGTCGATCGACCGACGCAGCTTGCGGGCGGCTGACCAACCCATCGACACGTGGTCCTCCTGCATGGCGGAGGACGGGATCGAGTCGACGCTTGCCGGGACGGCGAGCCGCTTGCACTCGCTGACCATGCCGGCCTGCGTGTACTGCGCGATCATGTGGCCGGAGTCGACGCCCGGCTCGCCGGCGAGGAAGGGCGGCAGTCCCTGCGACCGGTTTCGGTCGAGCATGCGATCAGTCCGGCGCTCAGCGATCGACGCGAGGTCGGCGATCGCGATCGCCAGGAAGTCGAGCACGTACCCGACCGGCGCACCGTGGAAGTTGCCGTTCGACTCGACCCGCCCGTCGGGCAGCACGACGGGGTTGTCGATCGCCGACGCGAGCTCGGCCACTGAGACTCGCCGCGCGTGCTCCAGCGTGTCGCGGCACGCCCCCGCGACCTGGGGGGCACAGCGCAGCGAGTACGCGTCCTGCACGCGCGTGTCCTCCGGGCCAGCGTGCGAGGTGACGATCGCTGAGCCGTCGAGCAAAGCGCGCATGTTGGCGGCGGAGACTGCCTGGCCGGGCTGCGGCCGGAGCTGTTGGAGGTCCGCAGCAAACACCTTGTCGGTGCCGAGCAGGGCCTCGACGCTCATCGCGGCCGACAGGTCGGCGGTGGCGATGAGACGGCCGAGGTCGGCGCAGGCGAGCACGAGCGTGCCGAGCATCCCGTCGGTGCCGTTGAGCAGCGCGAGGCCCTCCTTCTCGGCGAGGACAACAGGCTCGAGACCCGCTGCCGCGAGGGCTTCGGCGGCCGAGCGACGTTGCCCGCCCGCGTCGAACACCTCGCCTTCACCCATCAGCGCGAGGGCGCCGGAGGCGAGCGGTGCGAGGTCTCCGCTGCATCCCAACGACCCGAACTCCGGTACGACGGGCGTGATCCCAGCGTTGAGCAACGCGGCCATCGCCGCCGCGACGAGCGGCCGGGCTCCGGTACGGCCGGTCGCGATTGTGCGCAGCCGCAGCAGCTGCATCGCCCGGACCACTTCGCGTTCGACCGGCAGACCGGTGCCGGCGGCATGAGAGCGGACGAGCGATCGCTGCAGGTCAGCCCTCCGCTCGACGGGGATATGGGTGGTGGCGAGCGCCCCGAAACCGGTCGAGATGCCATAGGCCGGCTGGTCGGAGGCAGCGAGGCGTTCGACGTATGCCCGCGACTCCGCCATGGCGTCCCATGCCTCCCGCGACACCTCGACCTCGGCGCCGTCACGGGCCACGGCGACGACATCCGCCGGCGTCAGCGGTTCCGGCGTGACGACGACGGTCATGGGTCGATCTCGCGGCTGCACTCGGCGAACACCGACATTGCGCGCTTGGTCAAGGGGCCGGGGGCGGCGGGGAGGACCAGACCGTCGACGGCCCGGATCGGCTGAACGTCTCTGGTGCTCGACGTGAGAAATGCCTCGGAGGAGTCGCCGAGGGCAGTGATGGGCACCGCCCGCTCAACGACGTCGCCGAGCCACTCGATGACGAGCTCGCGGGTGATGCCCGCCAGGCACCCGCTCGACAGCGGCGGGGTGATGAGCTCGCCCCTGAAGACGATGAAGATGTTGCTGCCGGTGCCTTCACAGAGCTCGCCCACAGAGTTCGCGAGGATCGCCTCACTGGTGCCGCGCTCGTGCGCTCGCCGCAGCGCGATGACGTTGTCGGCGTACGACGTCGTCTTCATGCCCGCTGTCGCCGCGCGTTCGTTGCGCGTCCACGGCACGATCGACACGTCGGCCGTCGGGGGCCAGTCGGTGAGCGGTGCGGTGGCGACCATGACGGTCGGACCGGCCTCACCACGATCGGTGCCGAACGGCGACGGCCCACCGGTCACGGTGACGCGGAGCCTGACCCGAGGCCGGCCGTCAGCGGCAACCACCTCCGCGACTGCGGCACGAACCAGGTCGAGATCGACCTCGAGTCCGAGGCCGGCCGCCGAAGTCTCCAGGCGGCGGAGATGGCGGCTCAGCGCAAAGGGCTGACCGGCCACGACCTTCATCGTCTCGAAGACGCCATCGCCCACCGTGATGCCATGGTCGTCAGCGCGGAGAACCCTGGCGTCAGGGTCGGTCAGCGCCCCGTTCACCCACAGCGTCATCGCGTCGACCCTGTCATTGGTCGGCCCGAAGCGCCAACCCGGCTGCGACCTCCAGGACGCACAGAGCGGCCAGGCGGACCGTCCGCTCGTCGTCCGCGTCGCGGGTCGCGTCGACCTCGGCGATGTCGATCGCCCGCACCCTGGGGTCGTGGCCCGCGACGAATGCCGCCTGCATGATCTCGGACGCCGTGAAGCCCCCGGGCAGGCTGGCCGGGCAGGCCGGCGCCACGGAGCGGTCGCACACGTCCATGTCGAGGTCGACATAGATGCCGGCCCCGCCCGCGCCCGCGATCTCGAGCGCCTCATGAAGGCACTCCTCGATGCCTCGCCGCGCCACCTCGCTGCGGCCGATCACGGTGACGCCGCGGGCGTGCGCCTCGGTGGCGTACGAGCGGCTATTGGCCCAGTCGGCGATGCCGACCTGGACGATCCGCTCCCCCGGCAGACCGGCGTCGATCAAGTCGCGCACCGGCGTGCCGTTGCTCCGGCCATCGCGCAGGTCGTGGTGGGCGTCGAGGGTCACCAGCCCCGCGCGATCGAGGTCATCGCCGAAGGTGCCGCCCATCACCGGGTAGGTCAGCGAGTTGTCGCCGCCGATGGCAAGCAACAGCCGCGACTTGGCCGCCGCTGTGCCGGCCGCCGTACGGACCCGCCACTCCCCTTCCACAGGCACATCCGGGTCTTCGACGTCGCCGCGGTCCCACGGGGCGAGGAGGTCGGCCAGGTCGATCCGCCGGGAGGCGCTCCACGTCGAGTAGCGGCTCAACGCACGGCGTACCGCTGCAGGGGTCGCATGGGCGCCGGTCGTGGAGATCGAGGTCGCGAAGGCCGGTACGCCGAGGATCGCCAGGTCAACGGGGCGGTCGCCAGGCCCCGCTGCGAGCCATTCCGAGGCGCGCGGCCAGCGGCGATCCTCCGGCTTGGTGACCACGACGCGATGCTGTCACGTCCGTCGCCCGTGTAACATCGGCAGGCACCAACGAGGCGGAATCACGCCTCTGGCGCGCGGACGTAGCGCAGCTGGTAGCGCATCACCTTGCCAAGGTGAGGGTCGCGGGTTCGAATCCCGTCGTCCGCTCGGCGGCGCCTCTCGGGGCGCCACTTGCACCACCCAGGCGGGTTGGCCGAGTGGCTTAGGCAAGGGCCTGCAAAGCCCTGTACGCGGGTTCGATTCCCGCACCCGCCTCGCAAGACCCACGGGCGATTGGCGCAGTCTGGCTAGCGCGCTTCCCTGACACGGAAGAGGTCACAGGTTCAAGTCCTGTATCGCCCACCACACATCACCGCAGGTCAACGCCTAAATTGCGTGCCGAGGCGCTCTTCCGTCGGCATCATGAATTGGTGTCGGGTAGCCAAACTGGTAGCCATCCGCCACCGGACTTCGATCTCAGCGCACTCGCGCCGATCTTCCGGCGCATCGAAGAACTAATCCGCGTGTCAGAAGTTCGCCCCAACGATCCGGCACCGGGCAGCGCATTCGCGGGCGACGTGCGCTGGTCACCGGATTACAACGGTGCCTATCTCGCTCAGCTCAGTTTCTCGGTCGCAACAGACCATCTGCATGCGCTGCACACAGCGCTAGTGACCGGCAAGACGATCCACACCTACGCACCGTTCACCCTCCTGCGGGGCACACTCGACAACGCCGCGACTGGCATCTGGCTGCTGATGCCAAGCAAGCGATCGGAACGAGTCTTGCGAGCTCTTCGCGTGGGCGGGCAAAGCATCGTCGAAGTGAGGGCGATTCACGACATCACCGGTCAGCTGCCGACATCCGGCCGCACTCCTGACCAGCAACTACAAGCCCTCAAGAGTCTCGCCGCGTCGAGAGGTCTCGACCCGGACCTCGTCGGCGGCAGGCTCGGCACCGCATCCATAATCCGTGCCGCTAGCAACGACGCAGCTCTCAGCGGTTCGGACCTCGAGCTGCTGTTGTGGCGCGTATGTAGCGGCCTGAACCACGGCCGGTCCTGGGCAACACTTGCGGCGCTCGAGCGCGACGTCGTGGAGAAGACTGGCAACGCGCTCATGATCCGCTTGACGGCGCCTTCCGTTCCTCTTCTCGCCACGGCCGAGGTCGCGACCCACATGACCGAGCGGCTTTATGAACTCCTAGAGCTGCGGCGCACAGACCACCTTCGACACCTAGGGGTGCCAGGCCGTTGACGACTGGGCGATCGCCAAATCAGGTGCAGGTCACCTGACGTTCTGGAACGATCGGCCACGTCATGTCATCGCGTCTGCCTCGGCAACCTCCCGAGTTTCACTTTCGCAACGAAGCGGCCACTCACTGCGCGTTCTGGTTCGACACCGTTGGCATGCAGCGAGAGCGAATGATTCGCCCGCGCAACCCCGAGACCGACCGGACGAGCTTGCGACTCGCCGATGCGCTCTTCCTCTTGGTCGCGATCTTCCGTCTCCGCCGATCGTGCAACCTTGTACGGCGAGCCCTTTCAGACGAACCTGTCAGATGCCTAGAGGTTGATGAGGCGGCCGCAGCGTTTGATCAAGCGGTGCCCCAGCTCGACACCTTTCGTCATGCCACAGAGCACTTCGATGAATGGATCTTCGGCGAAGGTCGCCGGCAGCCACCCGCGGCCGACGGTACATATCCATTTCGAACGAAGGCCACGCACGTCCGCGTCCACACCAACGACGCCCGCGGCGATCGATACCTCTTCGAACTCGAAGGAATTGAGATCGATCTCTGCGACGCGGCGGACGCGGCGAGCCATCTCGGGATCCGACTCAACGGAATTCTGAACAGAGACGCCGACGATTTGCCGCAGCGATACGTCCGTATGCAACAGCGGCGCACCTAACTCGCCGTACCTCCGAACGCCGCTTCCATCGGCTCAACAGCCGCAACGATCTCTGGCGTCAACAGGTGCCGATAAACCTGAGATGTGACCCGGATGCTCTCGTGGCCGAGTAGGTCGGCGATCTCTTCGATTCGCACCCCGGCGGCCGACAAGATCGACGCCGCCGAGTGACGGAGCTCGTGCGGGTGCCAGTGGCCGAGGTTCGCCTTCGTGGTGAGCCTCGAGAACGTCCGCCGGAGATTGGCCGGGTCGACTGGTGTGCCGACACCGGTGGAGAAAACGAGGTCCTGGTCGGACCATGCGGCAGCGGCGAGCCGCTCCGAGGCCTGGTCACGCTTGAGAGCTCGTAGTGCGTCGACGACGGGGGAAGGCATGCGGAGCGTGCGCCGACTCGTCGAGGTCTTGACGTCGCCGAGCACGAGATCAGAGCCGTGCCGCAGCAGCGCGCGACGGACCGTGAGGGTGCCCACTTCGAGGTCGACGCAGGACCATGTCAGCCCGAGCAGTTCGCCCGGGCGGAGGCCGCACATCAGACCCGTGACGATTGCCGCCTCGAGCCGATCGCCCTTCGCGGCTTCGAGCAGCGCCGCTGCCTGCTCGACAGTCAGGCTCCGCGACTTCCGCACCGAGCCCGCGGGAGTGTCGACCAGCTCGGCGACGTTGCGAGCGATCGCCCCGCGGCGTTCGGCCTGTCGGAGGGCACGCACGAGCACACTCCGGATGCGCGCGAGAGAGGCCTTCGCCATGCCATCCGCGGCCTTCGCAGCGAGCATCGACTCGACGTCATCAGGAGTCAGGTCGCGCAGACGTTTGTGTCCAAGCGCCGGGATCAGGTGCTTGTTGATCGCCCACTCGTATACCGCGATCGTGTTTCCCGACTCGGCCTGCGCCGGCGGATTCGCGAGCCACGACTCGAGCAGGTCCGCGACCGTCGTTCTCTGATCGCCGACCGGGACACCGTCCTCGACTTTGCGCAGCGCGGCAGAGAGTTTCGCGCGAGCCTCGGCCTTCGTCCGGCCAGTCACCTTCGCGCGGCGCCGCTTGCCAGCGCCGTCACGGCCGAGGTCGACGAAACCGATCCATCGACCAGCTGCCTCGCTGTAGAAGAGCGAGCCCTCGCCGTGTTGGCGCCTTTGAGTCGTCATCGTTTCCCCGCCCTATACACGGCGGCCCCCTTTGCTCGCTGACGTTGCTTATATCGACGCGCCGCGGCCCTCTGCGCCGCGGCAAGCCCGCACTTGGGACACCAAGAGCGCTCACCCGGTCTGGGCTGCCGCTTGGGAACGAAGGGGCGAGCGCATCCGGCACAGATCGCGAACCCGTCCGCCTGGGAGAAGATGAGCGCCAACTGCAGCGCGACCGATCCCAGCGGACCATGAGGCTGAATCTCGAGCTGGAAGGAGTCGGAGGATCCCAAGATCGGCATGTTGAATCGAACCTGGATAGCCGATAGCCCGAGGAATCCGTCGACGCCGTTCGCCAGCATCGCCGTGTCGAGCCTCAAACGAGCCGCCTCCGTGGGCTGCTGTTTGCAAAACAGTGACCAGTGACCAGTGACATCCAGCAGGGCCACTCGCTCATCATCGACGGGGCGACCGAGCTGGACGGTGGCCGCCGCGAAGAGCAGCGCCCGAACATATTCGGACCACCGGATGACGTCAGCAATTCGGATAACTAGCTGTCCGGCGACACGCTGTCGCCGGCACACACCGCGACGGGTCGTGGACCGAAGGAGGCCGAAGTCGTCCCGCACCTTGGCGCTCGGCGCGACATGCGCCATCGGCATTCCGTGAACGCATAGCTCCGGAACGCCCCACTCGCCCGCAAAGCGCACGACCGCGTCGTGATCAGTGGGGGTGGTCGCGAGGGCCAGGAAGTCGTCGAACAACGCTGGGCCTCCCTGCGTCACCTTGTACTCGAATGAGTCGTCTGTGACCGTGCCCTCGGCGTCCCAATACAGGAAGCCAGATTTGTGCCAGGCCTTGGCCGGGACCAGCCAGCCACCGACGTGCGCTGGCCGACCCAGGTCACCGCTCCCGTCGTCATCGGTAAAACCTGCCTGCGCCCACGCGATCTCGTCCGCAGGCCAGACGGGCGCAGCGTGTTCGCGCTTGGTCATAGTCAGTTCATAGCGGCATGGACTAGGACGGTCAAGGATGGACCCACGATTCGTTTGTCCGGCGTGTCGAACGGAAGGCGGATCGCGTTGAGAGACAAGTTGATGTACCGAGTTCCCGAGGCGGCAGAACTGCTGGGCATCGGCCGATCCAAACTCTTTGAGCTGATGGCGGCCGGACAAATCGAATCGGTGAAGGTCGGCCGATCGAGGTTGATCCCCGCCGCTGCCCTGGACAAGTTCGTGGCGCGGCTTTGCGGCGACCCAGCCGCCTGAGCGACGCATGACCCGCGTCCGATTCGATCCGTACTTTTTCACGGATCCTAGGTGGGAGCGGCTTGGCGCAGACGCCTTCATCCTTCACCAGTGCGCGTGTGCCTACGTCGTGAGCAACCTCACCGATGGGTTCGTGTCGACCTCACGCGCACCAACTCTCGCGCCCGGCCTCGTGAAGCGACCGAAGACGGCGATCGCCGCATTGCTCGATGACGGCCTCTGGACACCTACAGATGGCGGTTACAAGGTCTGCGTTTGCCTCGACAACCTCCGAACCTCGGCCGGCCGCGGTGACGAGCAGCCGAGCCGCGCATACGTCGAAGGCGAGCGCGAGCGCCTCGCACGTAACAAGGCAGCTTGGGCCGAGCGTCAGCGCAAACAGAAGGTTGCTGACCCGGGAATCGATTCCCTGCCGACGATCACGGGACCGGTTGAAGAATCGATTCCGAATCATCAACAGACCAGTACGGATCAGTACGGGACAGGGACTACGTCCCCTGTCCCTGTCCCGATGTCTTCGCTCGTCGCCGCCACTGGGCGGACCGACGACGAGCCGGGCAAGGCATCCGGGCCAAGCCGAGATCCAGAGGAATGCACGCGGCGCGGCCTCGAGCAGCTCGTCAAGGACCGCGGCCTCGGCGTCGATGTCGACGAGCTGCTCGGCTTCGCCTACGACCTGAACGATGACCCCTGGCGCGGGTATCTGCTCATCAAGGCCTTGACCGAGAAGGGACTCGGTGCGAATCGGGCTGCGACCGTCCGATCACGAATTGCGCGTGCCATTCGTGAGAATGCGGGCGCAGCCTGATGGCGCGTGATCGCTACGGCGACCAGGTCGACGGCGAGTATTCCGGCGGAATACCGCGTGAACATGACCCGGGCTGCCACAACGGTTGGCTGGGTACGGAAGATCACCCAACGCCGTGCCCCGCGTGCAAGCCACACCTAGTGCGCCGCGCTGGCAACTGGACGGTCGATCGCTCGCGTATTCGGAACGCATCGTGACGGCCGGCGCGAGACGATGTGTGGGCTGCGGCCAACGGTTGCCGGAGCGTTGCCGATCGGACAGGCGCTTTTGCTCAAAAGCGTGCCAGGAGACGCATAACGTTCGTCGCTGTTCGGTCGATGGCTGTGACCAAGCACATCGCGCGCGCGGCCTGTGTTCGACGCACTACAACGAGCGTCATCAGCCCGCCAGGCATCGGAAGCGACCCGTCCACTGCAGCTACTGCGGTGACCCGTGTGTCAAGGAGCCGTCGAGCAGATATACGCATCGGTATTGCTCGCTCACCTGTCGAGATCTCCACAGCCTCGAGCTGACAACCGGTGATCCATTCAGAAACCGCCGGGTCACGACGCAGGTAAGCCGATGACCGAGACCAACCTGCGTGCGGCCTACGGCGAGTTCGTTGTCCTCTCGACGGACGCCGCGCGCGAGCTCTATCGCCTGGCGCTCTTCGGCGCTCAGGTTCTACGAAGCCGAGACGGCGGGGGCGGGTTCCGCCCAGGTTCCGCCGACCTAGTCGAGTTCCTCAGCCCGATGTTGAGCATCGATGCAGGTCAGACGAGCGCCACCGAGATACTGCTCGAGCCAAGTTCCGGGCCCTTTGCGGATCATGCGGAACTTCGCCGACAGTCACCGAGTGCTGTCACAAGCGTCGAAGCCGCCGTTCGTTGGGACTGCGAAGACACGTACGTTCGCCGGCTATGCCGCGCGGGGCGGATCCCGGGCGCCACGAAGGACGACGCCGGCGCGTGGCAAATCCCGATCGAAGCGCTCAGCACTCCCCTATCCGAACTACCGCGCGTGACATCGACGAAGGGCTGACGGAGATGGCCAAGGCAACACGACTGCTCGACCGAGCACGCAAGTTCATCCAGCGGATGCGTGACACCGCGCAAAAGCGCGACGACGACCTGGACGCCATCGATATCGCCGGCCGGACGCAGGACTGGGTGAACGAACGACGCGCGCAGATCCGGATGACAGC
>Ga0213876_10001077_pt1 | contig 17543 bp, 18 predicted proteins | sample BarmaccomBMRX_R9_FD_160113 | JGI IMG/M metagenome (GOLD analysis project Ga0213876, IMG submission 160113) | Root-associated microbial communities from Barbacenia macrantha in rupestrian grasslands, the National Park of Serra do Cipo, Brazil - RX_R9 | ecosystem: Host-associated > Plants > Roots... | reverse complement strand
CGACCGGAGCCGGCGCGGGCGCCAGGGCCGGCGGGCGGCCGGCGCCGACCGCGAAGCCGGCGAGGGCGAGCAGGCCGACCGCCGCCAGCCCGCCGGCGCGGCGCAGCCGGCTGACACGGTGGCGGGCGATCATCCTGAGGCGCCGCTTGAGGTCGCCGCCGTCGCTCATCGAGCACGCCGGGGCGGGCCCCGCGGAGGTCGCGGCCTTGACCAGCGCCCGCGCATAGTCGCAGCGCTCGTCGGCGCTGGCGCGGGCGGCGACCGCGGCATCGCAGGCGAGCTCCTGGTCGGCGCGGAAGGCGCGGAAGGCGAGCCAGGCGATCGGGTTGAACCAGTTGGCGGCGAGCACCAGCAAGGCGATCGCGTTCCACCACAGGTCGCCGTGGCGGTGGTGGGTGCGCTCGTGCGCCATGGCGAGGCGCCGCTCGCCGGGGCTGTAGCGGCGGCTGAAATCGCCGGGGACGACGATCAGCCGGCGCAGCAGCCCGAGCGCGACCGGCCCTTCCACGGCGCGGCTGACGAAGGTGGCGACGCCGTCGTAGAAAGGCGGCCGCGCCGGGCGCGCGTCCTCGCCGAGCCGGCGCAGGAAGGCGCGGTAGCCGAGCCACTGCAGGATCAGGAAGATGACCGCGCCCCCGGCCCATGATGCGAGCATGAACGGCACCCACTGCCCTGGCCCGGCCTCGGCCGGCGGGAGCGCGGTCACTCCGCCCGCCGGCGGGATGAAGTTTCCGGCGGGAGAATCGGTGAGGTCGAGGCTGACGAGGCCCAGCGGCGGCAGGACGAGCCGCGCGGCCGGGATCAGCCACAGCGCATAGGCCCAACCCGCGCCGCAGGCGCGGGCGACGGGGCCGCGCAGCGCGAGCACCAGCAGCATCGCGGCAGTGACCGCGAGCAGGGTCTGCCCGAGCCAGGCGGTCACGACTTCAGCCCCTTCAATATTTCCTCGATCTCGGCGATGTCGTCGGCGCTCAGCCGGTCGCTCGCCGCGAGCTGCGCGACGAGCGGCGTCAGGCGCCCGCCGAACATGCGGTCGAGCAGCCGGCCGGACTCGGCCGCGACATAGGCCTCGCGGGCGACGGCGGGGCGGTAGAGATAGCGGCGGCCGTCCTGCTCGTGGGCGAGGATGCCCTTGGCGAGCAGCCGCGACAGCATCGTCTTGACCGTGGGAAGGCTCCAGCCCCGCTCGGCGGGCACGCGCTCGGCCACCTCGGCGGCGGTCAGCGGCGCCTCGTCCCACAGCACTTCCATGACGGCGTATTCGCCCTCGGCGATTCGCTCCATGGCCGCATCCCCCTTTGTGACTACAGGTGTAATCATTGAGCGGGTGAACGGTCGATGAATGAGGCCGAGCGCTCAAGCTCCCCTCCCGTCCAGGGAGGGGCGCATTTCGGGACGCCTGTCGGCGCGCTTTACACAAGGCGCGAAACGTTAACTTCCCTAAACCATCGCGAGCCGCGGAAATCCGCCAATGGCGGGCCTTGGCACGGGGGATGTATCCTTATCCGCGTCCACACGCTTTCAAGGGGGTGGGCCGGCTGCTTTCTGGTCGCGCCGCCTACCCCCCAAAGCAAGAGAAGCGGCCTTCGCGGGCCGCTTCTTTTTTTGGGGCGGCCGCGGATCAGCTGCCCGGCGGCTCGACCCGGTCCCAGCGGTTCGCCCCCACCCGGGAGCGTCCGTAGGCGATCAGGCAGCGCATGTAGCGCGGGTGGAATTCGGTGACCTTGTAGTCGCGCTCGTCCGCCCGGGACCAGTCGGAGCAGGTCTGCTCCACCCCATCGATCGTGAACCGGAAGGCCGGCGCGCCGGGCCCGATATAGGCGAGCCGGGTGCGGCCGGGATTGTCGCGCCGGAATACGTCGTAGACGGAGAAGCGCGAGACCTGGTTTTCGAGGACGTCGAGCGAGCGCATCCCCACGCTCGGCAGCGACCAGGGCTGCCCGGCCTTGGTCCACGCCGGAATGAAGAACCCGCCGTTGACGAGGGCGTCGACGTCCCAATGGTCGCCCGGCGCCTGGCGGCGGAGCTGCTCGAAGATCACGCTGTAGCGGGCGCCGCCGTCGATGAAGAGGTGCGGCTCGGCGGGCCTCGCCTCGTCGGTGCGAATGCGCAGCATCACCGGCGGCACCGCGAGCGGCACCGAGGAGGAAGCGATCAGCGCCTCGGCGAAGCAGTTCTGGAACGGCGCCGCCTGTTCCGGCGTCGGGTTGCGCGGCATGCGCGACGCGAGCTCGGTGAGATCCAGCGCATAGCCGGCGCCGTCGTCCACGTTGGTGACCCCGACCACCAGCAGGCGCGTCTTTCCCTCGTCGGCGATGTCCTCGAGCGTCCCGGGTGAGATCAGGTCCTTGATCACGCCGCGCAGCCCGTCGAACCGCGCGAGCGCGCCGTGCACGACGGCGGCTGGAATGCCCCCGGACCGGACCGTCATCAGGTCCTTCTCGCGCGCGATCGAGTAGGCGAGCTCCAGATCGCCGACATTGGTGTGCTGGGCCGGCGGACGCCGGTCGGTAACGTAAGCGGGGTAGACGCGATCGTTGCGGACCTGGCGGTTGGCGAGAAACAGGAAGGTGCTCTGGAGCGCGCCGGTGCTGACGCCGCTGACGATGTTGTAGCTGGGGACCGGCTCGACCTGGAAGAAGCCCGCGCCGAACGCGCCGTGCTGGCTGCCGCCGCTGAGGAGCAGCGCCCGCGGCCGAGCGGCCTCGTCGCCGCCGCCCCGGCTCGCGGCCGCGACGCGGCAGATCGCGGCCTGGAGCGGCGTCCGGGCGCCCGTGCCGGCGCAATCCTCGCGGCCGGAGGTGTCGGCGCTGTCCGATACGCTGTCGGAGGCGCTGTTCCAATGCGGATCGACGGGAAGCGGATAGGCCTTGAGCTCGCACCCCGCGGCGAGCGGCGGCAGCGCGTGCGTGCAGGCCGCGGCAAGGAAGAAGAGCGAAAGGGCGAATATTCTCCGGGCCATGTCACACCCCCCAGTGGCGACTCGGCGCAAACGACGCTGCGGACGATCTTAGATCATTTCGCCCGGCAGCTCACCCGTGACGGCGATCACGGGCGGTCATGGCTTGCGGAAAGGGGGATGCGGCCGCCCGAACCGGAACCCGCCGCGGCGGCTCCGGGATGACCGTCAGCCGGTCCTGGCGACCTGTTTGTCGGCGAGGAGCTGCTGCAGCTCGCCGGCTTCGTACATCTCCATCATGATGTCGGAGCCGCCGACGAACTCGCCCTTGACGTAGAGCTGGGGGATGGTCGGCCAGTCTGAATAAGCCTTGATCCCCTGACGGACCTCCGGGTCCTGGAGAACGTCGACCGTCTCGAACGACACGCCGAGATGGTCGAGGATCGCCACCGCCCGGCTGGAGAAGCCGCATTGGGGAAAGAGCGCGGTGCCCTTCATGAACAGGACGACGTCGTTGGCGCGGACGATCTCGTCGATGCGGGTGGTGGCGTCGGTCATCGTCTCTTTCCTCGTCGAACCGTCCTGAGTGACAGTCACCAGTGACGGTCACCAGTGACTGTCCCTAATCTGGGGTGGCGGTGGTCAGCTGCAAGGCGTGGAGCGCGCCGCCCATCCGCGCGCCGAGCGCCGCGTAGACGCGCTGGTGCTGGCGGACGCGCGGCAGGCCGCGGAAGCTCGCGGCGACGACGCGCGCGGCATAATGGTCGCCGTCGCCGGCGAGGTCGGTGATCTCGACCCGCGCGTCGGGGATGGCGGCGACGATCAGCGCCTCGATCTCGTCGGCCGCCATCGCCACCGGCTCAGCCCTTCGCCTCGATCAGTTGGCGGCGCGCTTCCACCGTCTTGTGGGCGAGCGCCTCGCGGATCCGGGTCTCGTCGCACTCGACGCCCGCCGATGTGAGGTCGCCGAGCAGCTTGCGCACCACGTCCTCGTCGCCGGCTTCCTCGAACTCGGCGCGGATCACGTCCTTGGCATAAGCGTCGGCCTCGGCCTCGCTCAGCCCCATCAGCTTCGCCGCCCAGGCGCCGAGCAGCCGGTTGCGCCGGGCGAGGATGCGGAACTGCATCTCCTCGTCATGGGCGAACTTCGCCTCGAAACCCTTTTCCCGGTCGTCGAACGTGGTCATGCAGGCGGCTCCTCGTCGACCGGCGAGATAGAGACGGCCGCCGCCCGCGTCCAGCCGCATTGCTTTTGCCGCGCCCGCCCGGCAGGCTCGCGACTCGGCCATTGCGAACGGGGGTTGGGCAATGACGGACGCGAATACCTTTCCGATCGAGCGCATCGGCCGCAGCGAGCGCATCGCCTCGCTCGACGTGCTGCGCGGGGTCGCCATCCTGTTCATCCTGTTCATGAACATCCCGTGGATGGCGCATTACGGGCCGACGATCCACGACCCGCGGCTGGTCAGCTGGGCTCCGTTCGACCGGCAGGGCTTCGCGTTCATGATCCTGCTCTCGGGGACGCAGCGCGGCCTGCTCGAATTGCTGTTCGGCGCCGGCATCATGATCATGGCGCGCCGCGCGATGGCGCCGGACGGGCCGGTCGCCGTCGCCGACCTGCACTATCGCCGCAACCTGCTGCTGATGGTGCTCGGCCTGTTCAACGCGATGGTGCTGTTCTGGGGCGGCGACATCCTGCTGCCCTACGGCATGACGGCCTTGATGCTGTTCCAGTTCCGGCTGTGGAGCGTGCGCGCCAAGCTCGTCCTCGCCGCCCTGCTGCTGCTCGTGCCGGTCGGCTGGGGCGCGAGCGACTATGCCGAGCGCAACGCAGCCAAGGCCGCGGCCGCGGAAGTGACGGCGGCGACCGCCGCCCACCGCGCCGTCGATCCGGAGGTGAAGGCGAAGGCCGCCGACTGGGACAAGGCGGTGAAAGGCACGATCCCGATCGAGCGCAACGCCGAGAAGCGCCGCCAGGCCGCGAAGATCCACGCGACGCGGACCGGGCCGTTCGGCGCCTATGCGCTCGGCGCGTGGAGCGACTGGACCTTCCTCTACCAGCCGGCGATCTTCTTCCCGACGCTGTTCGAGATCGCGGGAACGATGATCCTCGGCATGGCTTTGTTCCAGCTCGGCATCATCCAGGGGCGGGCGCGGCGGCGGACGTACGCGCTGATGCTCGTCGCCGGCTATGCGCTCGGCGGCGCGCTGCGCGTGGCGGGCCTCCAGGAGATCTTCGCCTTCACGCCCGAGCCGAAGCTGCGCTGGATGACCGACGACGTCGCGAGGATCGCGATCACCCTCGGCCATGTCGGCCTGATCCAGCTGGCGCTGCTGAGCGGCGCCGGGCGGCTCCTCCTCGCCCCGTTCCAGGCGGCGGGGCGGATGCCGCTCACCACCTACCTGTTCACCTCGTTCCTCACCATGTGGGTGCTGTTCCCCGGCTTCGGCCTCGGCCTCCACGGCCGCTGGGGCTTCGGCGGCATGATGGTCGCCGCCGCGCTCATCATCCTCGGCGAAATGCTGGCGACGAACCTGTGGATGCGCCGCTACGAGACCGGGCCGATGGAGTGGATCTGGAAGAGCCTCGCCTACGGGCGGAGGATGCCGTTCCGCCGCCGCCCGGCCGAGGCGGAGCTTGCTGGGGAGCCGGTGGCGGCCGAATAACCTCGCTCCTCCCCATTCGGGGGAGGAGTTAGACCGTCACCACCAGCTTGCCGACAGCCTTGCGCGCGGCCATCCAGGCGATCGCCTCGGCGCCCTTATCGAGCGGCCAGGTGCGGCTGACCTTCGGCGCGATCCTGCCTTCGTCCCAGAGGCGGAACAGGGTCGCGATGTGCGCCGCATTGGCGGCCGGGTCGCGGGCGGCGAAGGCGCCCCAGAAGACGCCACACACGTCGCAGCTCTTGAGCAGGGTCAGGTTGAGCGGGAGGCGCGGGATGCCGGCCGGGAAGCCGACGACCAGGTAGCGGCCTTCCCAGCCGATCGCGCGCAGCGCCGCTTCCGCATAATCGCCGCCGACCGGATCGTAGACGACGTCCGCCCCGCCGGGACCGACCGCGTCCTTGAACAGCTGCGACAGCGCCCGCGCTCCCTCCTTGTCGAACGGGCCGCGCGGGTAGACCAATGCGGCGTCGGCCCCGGCGGCGCGGGCGACCCCGGCCTTGTCTTCGGACGAAACCGCGGCGACGACCCGGACGCCATAAGCCTTGCCCAGCTCGACGGCAGCGAGGCCGACGCCGCCGGCCGCGCCGAGCACGAGCAAGGTCTGCCCCGCCTGCAGCCGGCCGCGGTCGAGCAAGGCGTGGATCGACGTCGCGTACGTGAGGATCAGCGCCGAGCCCTCCTCGAAGCTGCGCCCTTCGGGCAGCGGCAGCGCCGTCGCCGCACCGACGAGCACCTTCTCCGCCATCCCGCCGTGGCCGATCATCGCGATCAGCCGGTCGCCCTCGCGCCAGCCGGCGACCCCTCCCCGACCGCCTCGACCGTGCCGGCGATCTCGCCCCCCGGCGCGAACGGGCGCGGCGGCTTGAACTGATACTTGTCCTCGATGATCAGCACGTCGGGATAATTGACCGCGCAGGCGCGCACCCGGACGAGGAGCTGGCCGGGGCCGGGCCGCGGATCCGCGACCTCCTCCAGCCGCAGCGTCCCGGGTCCGCCCGGCGCGTGCGACAGCAGCGCCTTCACGCCAGGCTCGCTGGCGATGCCGCGTGTGCGCGGATGCGGGTTTCGTGCATCATCGTCTCTCCCCGCAGCCGCTCCTAGGCGCCGGCGGCGGAGGCTGCAACGATGCCGCTCAGTTCCCGGCCAGGACCGCCCAGCTTTTCGGTCCGACGATGCCGTCGGGGACGAGGCCGTGCTCGCGCTGCAGGCTTCGCACGGCGGCCTCGGTCGCGCCGCCGAAAGCGCCATCCGCATCGACTCCCAGCTTCGCCTGCAGCGCCTTGACGTCGTCGCCGCTCATCCCCCGGCGCAGGGTCCGGCGGCCCCCTTCGTCGATGTGCGGGATCAGGGGCTTCGGTCCTGCCGCACCGGAGAGGATCGCGGCCACGCCCGCGCGAAAGTCGTCCATGCCGAAGCTCGGATCGTCCTTGCGGCCTTTGGGCAGCGCATATTCCTTGTGGCCGCAGCACATCTCCGCCCCGGCGCCGATCTTGGCGAGGATCGCCGCGACGCCGCGCCGATACGCCTCCATCTGCTCCGGCGGCCAGGGATCGTCGGCGGTGCCGGCATTTTCGGCTTCGATGCCGATGAAGCTGCTGTTGCCCGTCGTCACGCCCTTCCATGCGCCGGGCCCGGCATGCTGCGCGCAACCCGCCGCGACGACATAGAAGGTGCCGTCGCGTCCGAGGCCGAGCTGGCAAAGCGGGCCGTGCAGATCGGGACGGCCGTGAACCAGCACGTCCAGGCTCGGCATGTTGCCGCGCTTCGGCCCCGCCGTGTGGTGGCAGATGACGCCGCGCACCGCCCCCATGTCCCGCACGCCGCGATCTTTCCAGCCGGGCACCTCCGCAACCTTGAGTCCGGCTTGCTCGAGCACGTCCGGAAGCCACGTCAGACTGTAGGCCATTACCGATTCCTCCCGTCAGCTCGGTGGGTCAAGGCTCCTCGCGAGGCGCGGCGGGGTCCGTCGCTTCCGCGCCCGGCCCGACGCCCGAGCCGCCGGAATCGTCCCCCTTCACCGCGTCGGGTTCAGGAGCCGGCTCCGCGGGCGCGGACTCGCCGGCCCGCTCCGGCCCGTCATCGGCCCCGGCGTCTTTGGTGGGCGGGGCCTCCACGCCGCCGCGCGCCGGCGGCAGCGCGGCATCGGCCGTCGCTTCCGCATCGGTGACTTTCCCGGCAAGCGCGCAGAGGTCGCCCTCCTCGTCCCCGGCGATCGTACCGTTATCCCCTCCGCCGCCGCCGCCCCCGCCCTGGTCGCCCGCGCCGCCGTTGCCCTTGCCGTTGCCATTGCCGTTGCCGTTGTCGTCGCCGTTGCCGTTGCCGCCTGTGTTCACCACTTGCTTGACGGGGGTGTCCTGCCCGGCGGGCTCGGCCGTCCCGAAATTCGTCTTGTCGAGGAGCTGCGGGACGAGCCGTTCGAAGAATCCGGCGACGAACCCGACCAGAAACACGGTGATGTCGCTATAGTCCGGATCGCCGAAGCGCAGGCGCGACAGCGGGACGAGCTTCACCTGAACCAGCTCCGAGGCCAGCAGCGCGAACAGGACGCCGCCCGCGATGCCGCCGATCAGCATGCGCAGCACCACGTCGACGCGATTCTCGATCTTCTGGAGGTCGATCGAGATGTCGCGGCTCTTGATGCCGACGGCGATGGAGAAGAGCGCCCCGAAGGCGCCGCCCGAGAGGGCCGTCCAGGCCGGCAGGACCGGCGCCTGGAAGGCGTGGAAGCGGGCAACCCAGCCGGACGCGAGCGCCCATGCGACGAGGATTTCCCCGAGCAACAGCAGGATCGCCCAGCGGACATATTGTGCGCGCGCGATCGAGGTGCGCTCCGCGATGATGTCGTTCTTGACCTGGTTGAGGAGCGTCTGGGCGATCTCGATCGACGTCGCATCCTCGAGGACCGTCACCAGTGCGTCGGCAACCCGACGGTCGTAGCGACACGCGCGTTTCAGGTTGCCCGCACGGTCGGCCACCCAATGGAGGAATCGGTCGCGAAAGCGCTTCGCGGTCGCCGTGCCCGCTGCACCCGCTCCGCCCGCACCCGCTCCGCCCGCACCCACTCCGCCTGCGCCGGCTGCGCCTCCACCCGCTCCGCCTGCGTCGGCTCCGCCTCCACCCACCACGCCCTGGCCGGCTCGGGCTTGGGGACGGGCCGACTGCAGCATGGCGGCCAGATCCTGCAGCCCTTCGCTGTGCCAGCCGTCGATGAGGCCGTTTATCTGGCCCCGGATCGGGGCGAGCGAACTCAAGATCTTGCCCTGACGCGCCGCTTCATCGGCATCGTCCGCGAACTGAACCTTCAAGCGGGTGCAGGTGCGGTAGATCGCATAATGCGGCGGACTGAAGGAGAAGATGGAGATGACGATATCCCCGGCCGGATCCTTGGCTCCGGGCTGGATGTCACTGACCTTCATCTTGCCCGTGCCCGCCGGGTCGCCGTCCGCTCCTGCCGCACCGTTGCCGGTCATCCGCGCCTCCTCTCCTGTCGCCGCCACGCGGGCCGGCGACAGAACGACATGGTATTGCACGACTTAGCCGTACTTCACGTCGTCCGTGCCGGAACTTGTATGACATTTCGCGTGACGGCCGTCACGCCGCCGGGAAGATTTCCTCGCCCGGCCCGTGTCCAACCCGTCCCTCGCGGCGAACCCTCGCCGGATCGTTCACCGCGCCGCGGCGGGAAAGGCGGGCAGCTTGGCGACGTCGGCCGGCTCGTGCTGGATGACCACCTTCGCGCGAAGGTTGCGCGCGATCGCCTCGAACCGCGCCATCGACGCCATCGTCTGGCCACGGTTGGTGTTGAAGGAGGGGACGCCGCCGCTCTGCCGGTTCTCGGTGAAGTGGTAGAGGTCGCCCGAGAGCAGCACCGGCCCCGTCTGCGGCAGCCGGACGAGCAGGCTGTGGTGCGCTTCGGTGTGGCCCGGCATGTCGAGCATGACCACGCTGCCGTCGCCGAACACGTCGCGGTCGCCCGTCACCGGCTCGACCTTGCCGCCGCCGCTCGCCCACGGAGCGATGCGGTCGGACTTGCGCTGCTTCAGCGTCTCGAAGTCGCCCGCGCCGATCAGCAGAATCGCTTTCGGGAAGGCCGGCAGCTGCCCGGTATGGTCGTCATGGCGGTGGCTGACGCCGACATAGGTCACCTGCTCCGGTCGGACGCCGATGCGCGCCAGCTGCGCGGCGAGGGTGGCGCCGAGGCTCGCGGTGAACGGACCGTCGACCTCGCTGCGCCCCGCGAGCTCGACGGGGAAACCGGTGTCCCAGAGCAGATACTGGCCGCCGTGGCGGATCAGGTAACAGCTGTCCGTCAGCGTCTTCTTCTGCCCGACATAGGCGAAGCTGTCGGAAAAGACGTCGAGGTCGGTCACCAGGACGCTGCCACAGTCGAGCCGCCACAGCGCCATGTCCGCGGGCGGCGCGGCCGCCGTCGCCGCGGGCGCGGCGGCGAGCGCCGCCAGTGCGATCTTCAGCTTGAGCCATCGCGTCATGACGCCCCCCTTGCCCCGGCCGGTCAGCGCGCCGCCGGCTCCTTGGGCGACACATAAAGGGGGTCGTGGACGAAGGGCAATGCCGCCCCGCTCGCGAGCGCCCGCAGCACGGCGGCGAAATCGGTGCGGCAGCGAAAGCCGAGCCGCGCCGCGGCCCGCGCCGGGTCGTAGACGCGGTCGATCGCCCCGGGCAGGCGCCAGCCGGCGCGGGCGTAGAGCTGCGGCGCCTCGGGAAAGTGGCGCGCCACGACGGCAGCGGCATCGCGCGCGAGCGCCTCCGCCTCGTCCGGCGCGAAGGGCGGCGGCGCGGAGACGAGGAAGGTGTCGAAGCCGAGCTCCGGCGCCTTCGCCAGCGCGAGCACGTGCGCCTCGGCGGCATCCTCGACGGTGAGGCGGCGGTTGAGGAACTCGTTCGCCTTGCGGTTGGGGCCGGAGAGGCCGTCCGGCGTGTCGTCCTCCTCGGGAAAGAAGCGGCCGGTGCGCAGGACGACCACCGGCAGGCCATGCTCGGCATGGGCGAGCCGGCACAGCTGCTCGGCGGCGAGCTTGGTCGCGCCGTAGATGTTGCGCGGCGCGAGCGGGCCGAAGCTCTCGTCGAGCCAGGCGGCGCGGCCGCCGGCGCCGCGGCGGATCGCGTCGGAGATCATCAGCGAGGTCGTCGACGTTAAGACGAAGCGCGTCGCGCCCGCGGCGACGGCCGCTTCGAGCAGGTTCTGCGTCCCCGAGACGTTGACGTCGATGAACGCCTGCGCCGGGTAGCGGGCGATGTCCGGCTTGTGCAGCGCGCCGGCATGGACGACCGCCTCCGGCGCATGCGCGGCGAAGGCCCGGTCGACGAGGGCGCGATCGGCGACAGACCCGACGATCTGCGTGTCGGGGCCCGGCGCGACGTCGAGCCCGACGACCTCCCATCCTACCGCCCGCAGCCGCGGCGCCAGGAACCGGCCGAGCCAGCCGCTGGAGCCGGTCAGCAGCAGGCGCATCGGCCTACTTCCCCTCGTCACCCTTCATAATGCGCCGTCGTCTTCGCGCGCACGTCCTCGGCGCCGACGCCGGGGGCCAGCTCGATCAGGCGGAACGGGCTCGCATGGTCGGGGCGGTGGAACACCGCCAGGTCGGTGATGATCATGTCGACGACGTTCTTGCCGGTGAGCGGCAAGGTGCATTCCGGGATGAACTTGGGGTCGCCGCCCTTCGAATTGTGCTCCATCACGACGATGATCTTCTTGACGCCGGCGACGAGGTCCATCGCCCCGCCCATGCCCTTGACCATCTTCCCCGGGATCATCCAGTTGGCGATGTCGCCCTTCTCGGACACCTCCATGGCGCCGAGCACGGTGAGGTCGATATGGCCGCCGCGGATCATCGCGAAGCTCTGCTCGGAGCCGAAATAGCTCGACGAGGGCAACTCGCTGATCGTCTGCTTGCCGGCGTTGATGAGGTCGGGATCGACCTCGTCCTCATAGGGGAAGGGGCCGATCCCCAGCATCCCGTTCTCCGACTGGAGCGTCACCTCCATCCCCGCGGGGATGTTGTTGGCCACCAGGGTCGGGATGCCGATGCCCAGATTGACGTAATAGCCGTCGCGCAGCTCCTGCGCCGCCCGCGCGGCCATCTGATTGCGGTCCCAAGGCATCAAGCCGCCTCCCTCTGCCGGGTCGTGCGGAACTCGATCTTCTTGTCGTAGGGGGCGCCGAGCACCATCCGCTTCACGTAGATCGAGGGCAGGTGGATGCAGTCCGGGTCGAGGCTGCCGACCGGCACGATCTCCTCGACCTCGGCGACGCAGATCCGCCCCGCCGTCGCCATCGGCTGGTTGAAGTTGCGGGCGGTCTTGCGGAACACGAGGTTGCCGCTCTCGTCCGCCTTCCACCCCTTGACGATCGACAGGTCGGCGCGGATGCCGCGCTCGAGGATATAGGTCTCGCCGTCGAACGCCTTATGCTCCTTGCCCTCGGCGACCTGGGTGCCCACGCCGGTCTTGGTGTAGAAGCCGGGGATGCCGGCGCCGCCGGCCCGGCAGCGCTCGGCGAGCGTCCCCTGGGGACAGAATTCGACCTCGAGCTCGCCGGCGAGATATTGCCGCTCGAACTCCTTGTTCTCGCCGACATAGGAGGAGATCATCTTCCTGATCTGGCGGGTGCGTAGCAGCTTGCCGAGCCCCTCATTGTCGATGCCGGCATTGTTGGAGACGACGGTCAGCCCCGTGACGCCGGAGTCGCGGATCGCGTCGATCAGCCGCTCGGGGATGCCGCACAGGCCGAAGCCCCCCGCGCAGATCGTCATGCCGTCGGCGAGCAGCCCGTCGAGCGCCGCGCCGGCATCGGGATAGATTTTCTTCATCGACCGCTCCCGTCTTGCGCCGCCGCCGATAAGCGGGCGAGGAGGACGGGGTCAACTTGAATCAGGTTTCAACTCCCTATGGGGACACGTACCTTTTTGCGCGCGAAAAGGTACGTGTCCCCTCTCACCCCCGCAGCTTGGCGAATACGCCCTGGAGCTGCATTGCGTTCGACATGTCGCCCTCGACGCGCAGCTTGCCCTGCATGAACGCGGTCATGCCGTCGAGCTGGCCGGAAGCGAGCGCTTCCCAGTCGCTCCACGCAATCTTGATGGTGGTGTCGGCGGCGCCGTCCTCCTCGCTGGCGCGGCCGGCGGCGCCGTCGAGCATCACCACGCCCTGGTCGCCGAAATCGATCTTCACCCTTTTGCCGGGCAGCCACGCCTGCTTCTCGTTCAACGCCGCGGCCATCTCGCTCTTCGTCACGTCTCGTCCTCCCGCTGGGATGCGCCGCCCTTCCTACTTTACGCGAACGTAAGGTCAAGCGCTCCACCGGCGAGTCCTTCCCTTCTCTCCCCGCCCCGGCTAGCGCTCGCGCGATGACAGCGAACCTGCGCAGCGGCGGCCGCATCCTCGTCGACAATCTCGTCGCGCAGGGTTGCGACCGGATCTTCACCGTGCCCGGCGAAAGCTTCCTCGCCGTGCTCGACGCGCTCCACGACACGCCGGCGATCGACCTCGTCGTCTGCCGGCAGGAAGGCGGCGCGGCCTATATGGCGGAGGCCGACGGCAAGGTGACCGGCCGGCCCGGCATCGCCTTCGTCACCCGCGGCCCCGGCGCGACCAATGCTGCGATCGGCGTCCACACCGCCTTTCAGGATTCGACGCCGATGATCCTCTTCATCGGCGACGTCGCCCGTGGCGACCGCGACCGCGAGGCGTTCCAGGAGATCGACTTCGCCGCGATGTTCCGGCCACTCGCCAAATGGGCGGCGCGGATCGACGAGGCGGCGCGGATTCCCGAATATGTCGCCCGCGCCTATGCGACGGCGATGGCGGGAAGGCCCGGGCCGGTGGTGCTCGCGCTCCCCGAGGACATGCTGCGCGACGCGGTCGAGGCGGCGGACCGGCCGCGCGTCGCGCCGCCGGTGCAGACGCCCGACCCGATGGCCGTCGCCACCCTCGTCGACCTCATCAAGGACGCCTGCGCGCCGGTGGCGATCGTCGGCGGCGCCGGCTGGGACGCGGGCGCGGCGCACCATTTCGCCGAATTCGCCGAGCGGGTCGGCCTGCCGGTCGCCTGCGCCTTCCGCCGCCAGGACGCGATCCCGAGCATGAGCCCGGTCTATGCCGGCAACCTCGGCTACGGGCCGAACCCGAAGCTCGTCCAGCGCATCCGCGACGCCGACCTGCTGCTCGTGGTCGGGCCCCGCCTCGGCGAGGCGACGACCGACGGCTACACGCTGATCGCGCCCGACCATCCCGACCAGACCCTCGTCCACGTCCATCCCGATCCCAACGAGCTGAACCGCGTCTACCGGACCTGCCTCCCCATCTGCGCCGACATGCGCGAGTTCGCCGAGCTGCTGTCGACGTGGGAGGACGAGATCCTCTCCTTCTCCTCGGGGGCGGAGGCCCATGCGGAATGGCTCGCCTGGTCGGACCCGCAGCCGAGCGGCGCCGCCCTCGACCTCGGCCTGTGCGTCAAGGCGCTGCGCGACCGGCTCCCGCCCGACGCGATCGTCTGCAACGGCGCCGGCAATTTCTCCGGCTGGTTCCACCGCTACTGGCGCTACGGCGGCTATCCGACCCAGCTCGCGCCGACCAACGGCTCGATGGGCTACGGCGTCCCCGCCGCGGTCGCCGCGAACCTGCGCCACCCAGGCCGTTTCGTTCTCTCGCCGGCGGGCGACGGGGACTTCCTGATGAACGGCCAGGAGCTCGCCACCGCCGTCCGCCACGGCGCGGACATGCTCGTCCTCGTCATCGACAATGGCAGCTACGGCACCATCCGCATGCACCAGGAGCGGGACTATCCTGCCCGCGTCTCCGGGACGGACCTCACCAACCCGGACTTCGCGGCCCTCGCCCGCGCCTACGGCGCCTGGGCGGAGACGGTGGCGACGACCGACGCCTTCGCCCCCGCGCTCGACCGCGCGCTGGCGGAGCGCGGCGTCCGCCTCCTCCACCTCAAGACCGACGTCGAGCACCTCAGCCACGCCACCACGGTCACCCGCCTGCGCGGCCGGGCCCGGCGCTAGCGTCACGAAGTGTAGGGACAGTCACCGATCCACCGCCCTCATCTGGCGATCACAGACGCCCGTGGATCGGTGAATGTCCCTTCGGTCGTCCCCGCTTCATGCCGGCATCCTGAAAAGGACGAGGCGGACCGGCTCGCGCGGCCGTAGTGAGCGCCGCCGGCATCCGCTCCCCTCAATAATGGATCGCCCGGCCGTAGGCGTCGAGGACGCTTTCGTGCATCATCTCGGACAGGGTCGGGTGCGGGAAGACCGTGTGCATCAGGTCTTCCTCGGTCGTCTCGAGCTGGCGCGCCACCGCATAGCCCTGGATGAGCTCCGTGACCTCGGCTCCCACCATGTGGGCGCCGAGCAGCTCGCCGGTCTTCGCGTCGAACACGGTCTTCACGAAGCCTTCGGCCTCGCCCAGCGCGATCGCCTTGCCGTTGCCGATGAACGGGAACTTGCCGACCTTGACCTGGCGGCCGCCCTCCTTCGCCTTGGCCTCGGTGAGGCCGACGCTCGCCACCTGCGGCCGCGAATAGGTGCAGCCGGGGATGTTCCAGGTCTCGAACGGGTGCGGCGTCCTGCCGGCGATCGCTTCGACGCAGACGATGCCTTCGTGGCTCGCCTTGTGCGCCAGCCAGGGTGGTCCGGTGACGTCGCCGATCGCGTAGATGCCCTCGACATTGGTGCGGCCGTAGCCGTCGGTGACGATGTGGCCGCGGTCCGTCTTCACGCCCAGGCCCTCGAGGCCGATAGCCTCGGTGTTGGGGACGATGCCGATGGCGACGATGGCGTGGCTGAACTGCTGGACATCGCCGCCCTTCAGGGTCGCCTTGACCCCGTCGGGCCCAGCTTCAAGCTTCTCGACGCCCGACGAGACATGGATCTTCATCCCCTGCTTGGTCAGCGCCTTGTGCATGAAGGCGGAGACCTCCTCGTCCTCGACCGGCAGGATGCGGTCCAGCATCTCGACGATCGTCACCTCGGCGCCCATGTCGCAATAGAAGCTCGCGAACTCGACGCCGATCGCGCCCGAGCCGATGACGAGGAGCTTGGTCGGCATTTCCTTGGGCACCATGGCGTGCCGGTAGGTCCAGATCCGCTCCCCGTCCGCCTTGGCGAAGGGGAGGTCGCGGGCGCGGGCGCCGGTCGCGACGACGATGTGCTTGGCCTGGAGCTCGGTCGTCTTGCCGTCCTTGACAACCTTGAGGCCGCCCTTGCCGCTGAGCTTGCCCTCGCCTTCGACGACCGCGATCTTGTTCTTCTTCATCAGCCCCTTGACGCCGGCGTTCAATTGGCCGGCGACCTTGCGGCTGCGATCCACGATCTTGGCAAGGTCGAAGCCTGCCTTCTCGGCGGAGAGGCCGTAGGCGGAGGCGTGGGTCATGTAGTGGTAGATCTCGCTCGTCCTCAGCAGCGCCTTGGTCGGGATGCACCCCCAGTTGAGGCAGATGCCGCCCAGCTTCTCGCGCTCGACGATCGCCGCCTTCAGCCCAAGCTGCGCCGCCCGGATCGCGGCGACATAGCCGCCGGGCCCGGAGCCGAGGACGATGAGGTCGTAGGTGTCAGGCATGGAGCGCTCCAAACCCCTCTCCCTTTACGGGAGAGGGAGGGGCCCGCCGCGCAGCGGCGGGAGGGTGAGGGACTGGAAGAGCGGCGAAGATCGCGGCTGCCACCGCCTCGCTTTCGCCGAGCACGTGATTGTTCCAGAAGCGAAGGAGCCGAAAGCCTTGTGCGGTGAGAAAGGCATCGCGGCGCGCGTCGTCCTTGTTGTCTGCATGCTGCGACCCGTCCGCTTCGATCACGAGGCGTTCGGCGAAGCAGACGAAGTCGACGATGTACGGCTCGATCACCTGCTGGCGACGGAACTTGAAAGCGGCAAGGCGGCGGTCCCGCAGCATGGTCCACAGCCGCCGTTCTGCCTCCGTCGGATTCGCCCGCATCCATTTGGCGCGGGCGAGAAGTTCCTTGCGCGTCGGCAGCAACCCCTCACCTTCCCACCCGCTGCGCGGGCGGGCCCCTCCCTCTCCCGAATTGGGAGAGGGGTTGTTTGAAGCACTCTGCCGAACTCCCCCCTCCCCTGGGCGGGAGAGGGGTTGGGGGCGAGAGCCTGTCACGCGATCATCCCCAGCGGGTTCTCCACCAGCTCCTTGAAGCGCTTCATCAGCGCGGCGCCGTCGGCGCCGTCGATGGCGCGGTGGTCGAAGCTGCCGGTCGCGCTCATCACCGTCGCGATCTGCAGGGAGTCGTCGATGACGTAGGGCCGTTTCTCGCCGGCGCCGATCGCCATGATCATCCCCTGGGGCGGATTGATCACCGCCTCGAACTGCTTGATCCCGTACATCCCCATGTTGCTGAGCGACGCGGTCCCGCCCTGGAATTCCTCGGGCTTCAGCTTGTTGTCCCGGGCGCGGGCGGCGAGGTCCTTCATCTGATTCGAGATCGCGCTGAGGCTCTTCGAATTCGCGTCAGCGACGATGGGCGTGATGAGCCCTGTCGGCGTCGACACCGCCACCGAGATGTCGGCGCGCTTGAAGGTGACGAGCTCGCCGGGTGTGTACATGACGTTGCACTTGGGCTCGTCCATCAGCGCGACGGCGAGCGCCTTGATCATGAAGTCGTTGACCGAGAGCTTCACGGCCCGCGCCTCGAGGGTGGCGTTGAGCTCCGTCCTCAGCTTCAGCAGCGCGTCGAGCCGGATGTCGACGGTCAGGTAGATGTGCGGGACCTGCTGCTTGGACTCGGTCAGGCGGCGGGCGATGGTCTTGCGGATGTTGGAGAGCTTGACCGCTTCGTGCGGGATGTCGGGCACGGCGTGCGCGGCGGGCGGCGGAGCGGCAGCGGGTGCGGGCGCGGCCTGCGCCTCCGCCGGTGCCGGTGCGGCGGCTGACACGGCCTTGCCCGGCTGTGCCCCGTCGACGTCGGCCTTGACGATGCGGCCGCCCGGACCAGAGCCCTGCAGA
>Ga0213876_10001076_pt1 | contig 17550 bp, 20 predicted proteins | sample BarmaccomBMRX_R9_FD_160113 | JGI IMG/M metagenome (GOLD analysis project Ga0213876, IMG submission 160113) | Root-associated microbial communities from Barbacenia macrantha in rupestrian grasslands, the National Park of Serra do Cipo, Brazil - RX_R9 | ecosystem: Host-associated > Plants > Roots... | reverse complement strand
CTGTTCGCGACCGCGCGCGCCGCGTTCCGCATCGCGCAGGCGTTCGCCAATGGCGAGCTCGTATCGCCCGCGCTCGTGGAAGAAGCGACTCGTAACTACACGCCCGGCCTCGGCGAAAACCGCGGCCTCGGCTGGCACCTGCGCTCGGATGCGAGCGCCGCGACGAGCATGTTGTCCGAGGGATCCTTCGGACATATGGGATTCACCGGCACATCGGTGTGGCTCGACAAGGCGAGTGGGATGCTGATGGTGCTGCTGACGAACCGCGTGCATCCATGTGCCGCGCCGATTGGGATGGCGGCCATCCGCGGAGAGTTCCACAGGTTGGCGCTGCGGTGAGCGGGCGTCTCGCCCGCAGGCGGACGGGCGTCCCGCCGGCAGGCCGACGGGCGTCTCGCCGGCAGGCCGACGGGCGTCCCCGCCGGCAGGCCGACGGGCGTCCCCGCCGGCGGCTCCGTTCGCGTGACACGTAGCGCCGGCACGAGACGTGCCGCCGCCGGCGGGCGGGACGCCCGCTCACCTGAAAGAAATCACTCTATCGGTGCCTCTGCAGAATGACGGTAAGATGGAAGGAAGGAGATTTGTCATGATGAAACGACTGCTTCCGCTCGCGCTCGTCATCGCTGCCGTCTTCCTCCTCACGCCTTCCGCGCAGGCGGCGGTCTGTTATCGCTGCCGCTACAACTTCGTTCAGGAGTGCTGGGCGTGTCAGCAGACGACGCTGGGCGATCGGTTCGAGGTCTGCGAGATCGTCGATTGCCAGTGCGCGGTCGACAAAGACTGCGTTCTCGGTCCGCATCCGCAAGCCGCGCCGTCCCTCGCTTCGGAGTACACGGTTGCCTCGGTCGAGCGGCTCGACGACAAGACGCCGCCGCAGCAGCCAAACGTTCCCCTCGTCGCCTCGGCGCGTTGATCCCGGAGGTCCTGCCGTGCATCTCATCCTGTTGCTTGCTGCGACGCTGGCCGCGAAGCCGGCGGCATCCATCGAGACGACGATTCGCGGAACGGCGCAACCGCTCCGCGTCGAGCTGTTGAAACGGAACGCCGACGAGAAGTGGGAAGGCGTTGCACGGCGCGGACTCACCGCCGAGGAAAAGCGCGTGCGGTTCGATGGGCTGGAGGCGGGCGTCTACCAGATCCGCATCCGCGGCGCGGCGGAAGGCGAACAGCTCGCGCGCAAGATCATCATCGGCAGCAGGGACGCGCGGCGCCTCGAGGTCGACATCACACCTTTCGAGTTGACGGGGCGCGTCACGCAAGGCGGCGCGCCCCTCGGCCCGGCCGCGCTCGTGTTGCGCAACGATGAGCTCCAGTGGACGGCGACGCTTCCCGTCGCCGCGGACGGCAGCTTCCACACGCAGCTCTGGGAACGCGGCGACTATTTCTACAGCGTGAAGTCGACGAAGCTGACGAAGGCGTTCAGCGAGCGGACGCGCATCGCGGGCGCATCGCCGGTGCGCCTCGCGCTCGAGGTACCGGCGGGCGTCATCGCCGGCGTCGTCCGCGATGCGAAAAGCGGCGCGCCGTTGCCGGGATTGAGCGTCTCATTGATGACGCGCCTCGACGAAGAAGAGCGCCACGTGCAGACGATGACCGATGCGTCGGGCGCATTCCGCTTGAACGCGGTGCGCGACGGGCAGCAGACGGTGAGCATCAGCGCCGGCGATCATCTCGAGCCGGAGCCGTTCGTCTTCGACTTCGGCCCGGCCGGACGCACGCGTGAGCTCGACATCCGTCTCCAGCCGGGACGCACGATCCCGATCCTCGTCCTCGGCAGCGAGCGCACGCCGGCGGAACGCGCGCTCGTCTTCTCGCTGGTGGATGGAGTGCTCCGCGCTCGCGCCTTCACCGACGAAGACGGCCGCGCGAACATCGCGGTCCCGGAAGGAGAGACGGCGACGTTGTTCGCCATCGGGCCGAACGGCGGCTTCGGCGTGCGTCGCGTGACGCGCGAGGAGCGCGGCGAACGGCTGCGCATCGAGCTGCCGCGCGCGGAATCCTCGCTCTCGATCCAGGCGCGCACGACGGACGGCCAACCGATGCCGCCGTTCTCACTCCTCATGCGTTACAACGGCGAGATCGTGCCGCCGGAAGTCGGCGAAGCGTTGACGGAGGCGATCGGGCTGCAGCTAGCGACGAGCGCGGAGAGCGAGGCGATGCTGCGCAACATCCCGACCGGCAGCTACGAGTTCTGGCCTTACCGCACCGAGGCCGAGGCGGAGTCGATCGTGGCTTCGGGGGCGACGTTCGCGGCCCCGATTCAGGTGAACGTGCGCTCGGGCGAGAACAGGATCGCGGTGAAGTTCAAGAGCCGTACATGATGAAAGAAATCACGCTACCTTTCATTCGTGTGCTGACCGAGATTCCTTTCGGAGACGCGGGCCTTCGAAACAACCGAAAGGAGATCTCTCTCATGATCAAACGCCTGATTCCCGTTCTCGTCCTGCTCGCCGCCGGCATGCTCGCGGCGCCGTCCGCGATGGCCGAGTGCTATCGCTGCAAGATCCGCTCGCTGCCGCACATGGAACCGCCCAGCTGCATCGTTGTCACGATCGGGCCGAAGTTCGCGTCCTGTTTCCCGGATGACGAGAACGACGTCTGCGTGTTGGAAGGCAGCTGTACGGCGCTCACCGCGTCGAAGTCGAATCCGAAGGACGCGTTGGCCTCCGAGTTCACCGTCGCCTCGGTCGAACGCCTCGACGAGGCGCGCCCGACGGCCGCGATGGTCGCTTCCCTCAACCACTGAGACGACGGCTCCGCGTCTCCATCGCGGCCGGCGTCAATGTCGATCCCACACGCTGCGCGGCGCCCACTCCGCCGCCTTCGCACGCAACGCCGTGGCGCGTTCCTCGTCGCCGTTCGCGGCCATCAACGCGGCGAACATCACGAGCGTCTCGGCAAGGAGCGGATCGGGATCGGTGTAGTCGTCGTGAAACCGCGTCTCGAGGAGCACCGCGTTGTCGAGAAAGAGGCGCAGCGCCGCATCGCGTTCGCCCCGTTTGAGCAGGATGTACGCGAGGCCGAGGGCCTGGAACTCCAGGATCTGCGGATGCTGGGCAATGGTCTGCTCCATCAGCGCCTTGGCCCGATCGAGATCGCGGCCGAGGTGGGCGAGGGAGAGGGCGATGCCTTCGCGCGCGGCGGGATCGTCGGAGCGTTCGTAGGACGCGATTGCATCCTCGAAGCGGCCGAGAAGTTTGAGCGCCTCGGCGCGATGGAGCGGGTCGCTCGATGCTGCGACGACCGCCTCTTCGTAGCGATGACGATGGATCAGCTGCTGGGCGGAGGTCGCCGGCTTTTGCGCGAGCATCCACGACACGCCCCACCCGACGAGCACGAGCACGATGAGCAGGACTGCAACGCCGATCATCGTGCTGCGGCTTGAGTCGGCGCGGTCGCAGTCGTCGTGGTGGTGGCCGGAGCCGGCGTGGCGTTGGGATCGGGCGGCGGCGCGACGGCGCCCGGCTCGACGACGAACTGGCGCATGCGCTGCGGGTTGCCGTCCATCTGCACCTGCAGGTCCGGAATCGCCTGCGCCTGCGTCTCCTCCGGCTGCCCGCTGAGGTCCGTCACCTCGGTCAGAGGAACGGAGCCGCCGGCGGGATCAGCAGCGGCGTTGCGCGCGCTGATGTAGGAATGCGCGACGGCGAAGACGAGGAAGACGATCGCGACGCCGACGGCGATCACGATTCCCTGCCGTTGCCGCGCGTACTCCAGCACCGTCTCGCCCTTCGACATCTCCTTCGGGCGAAAGACTTCCTGAAGCATCGCCTGCGTGTCGACGACGCGTTCGCCGGTGACCGGATCCGCGCCGCAGTACGGGCAGACCTTCGCCGCATCGTCGATGTTGCGGCGGCAATGCGCGCAGACGGCCTTACTCATTTGCATGAAACGATATATCCACGCTGAACGGAGCGGCAACCGGCTGGCCGTTCTCGGTCGCCGGCTTGAAGCGCCACGATTGCACGGCTGCGATGAGCTTCGCGCTCTCGCCCGGAATCGAGTCGCGGAGATTGACTTCTTTCACGCGGCCGTCGGCGCCGATCGTGAGGTCGAGCCGCGCCGTGACGTTTTCCGAGACGCGGATGCGCGGCACGGGCTGGTACTCCGGAACCGGACGCGTCGACGGGACGCGTCGCACCGGCGGCGGCTCGGCAGAGGAGGACATCATCGGCTTCGGCATCGCCGGCGGCGCGCCCTGGCTGTACGCGGCGCCGGTGAGCGACCGCGGATCGACGAGCGCATTCATCCGGCGCTGCTTCTCCGCCTTCGCCTGCGCCGCCATCTGCGCGTATTCGCCCGAGGCGACGGCCGTAGCGTCGGTCCGCTGGTATTCGGTGGGGACGTTTTCCGCCGCGTTGGCGGCCGGCGCGCTCGTGATCGGCGTTTCGAAGCCGTCCGTCGAAGTCGGCGCCTCGTTCGTCGGGACGAGCGTCACGCCGGTGGTCGGCTGCTGCTGCGGCGCAACCGCGGCCACTTCCGGCGCATCTTCCGTCGGTTTCGGCTCCTTCGCCAGGCTGTTCTTGTGATTGAGGATGGTGAAGCCGATGGCAAACATCAGGACGACCATGGCGACGCCGCCGACGGCCATCAGCACGTATTTACGCAGCTTCGTTTCCGCCGGCGGCACGTAGGGCGCGCCGGCTCCGACCAGGGTCTCCGCCTCGATGGGGCGGCTCTGGTCCTGGTTGCAGTAGGGACAGATGCGCGCCCACGCGTCGATGGCGCGCGAGCAGCGGATGCAGGTTGTTTGGTCGCTCATCAGTTGAGCTTTTGTGCAACCAACATACCGTTCCGCCAGAACGCGATTCCGTCGGGCGTCAAGGCGAAGGCTCCAGGGGCAACGCCTGTCGCGATTACGGCCGCGTCCGCTTTCGTGAAGCGGTAGAGCGTGCCGGAGCTGGAGTCGTACGCGACGCGCATCGAGCCGCGGACGAGCACCTTGTCGATGCCGGTCGGAAACGCGGAATCGCGATTGCCGAGCAACCCGATGCCGAGCAGGCCGCGAAGGAAGCCGCGGGCGAAGGCCTGGGTGAAGGATTGTTCGCCTTCGATCATCCAGACCCGCTTGGCCGAAGGGTCGGCGAGGGCGAGGGTGGAGCCGGCGAGGGCGAGATCGACCGGAACGGCGCCCGCCTCCTGATCCTCGATCGCCGCCATCGTTGCCAGCGTGAAGCTGCGGATCTGCGCGGCGCGCGGATAGACGAGGTAGCCGTTCGTGCCGTCGATCTCGAAGTCGGAGGCAAACGGCTTCGTGAGCAATGTTCTGCGCACGGCAAACGTGTCGGTGGGGATTTCCTGCACGTTGCCCGGCGCGCGACAGTAGACGTAGAGGATGCCGTTCGCCTGGCGGAGAAAGGCGGGATCGGCGGCGGTTTGGATGGACGCCCTCGCGCCGTCCGCGCCGATCCTTTCGAGGGCTCGAGCATCGCGCTCGAGGATGTAAAGCGTGCTGCCGATGAATACGCCCGCGATGGGCGTTTCGTTGACCGTTTTCGTTTCCGCAACACGCTTCTCGAGGTCGAGAATGCGGACGCGGTTCGCGATCGCGTCGAGCACCGCCGCGCGGTCTTCGCCGACGACCACGCCGGTCGCGTTCGCGACGCCGTCCGTCTTCCAGCCGCCGACTTCGATCACGCCGTCGTGCGCGACGAGCACGCCGCGCGATGTGCTCGCGACCTGTTGTGCGGCGAGCGGCAGAGCAAACAGCAGCAGGAGCAGCGCGCGCTTCACGGCAAGGCCTCCAGCTTCAGCGGCTCGAGCAGCAATGCGTCCGCGCCGTTCTGCTGGGTGACGCCGAGGATGTGGAAGGCGAGGCGGGCGCGATCGGTGAACGTTCCGTTGAACGCCGTCGGCTCGGAGAAGCGGAACGGAACGCCGTCGACGGTTCCCGCCTCGATCACCGTCTGGCCGTTCGCATGCGTCGCCTGGAAGGCGGCGACGGCGGTGAAGGTGCGCTGATCCAGCGCAACGCGCTCGTCCGGCGACAAGCGCTCCCAGCTCGTCATCACCCGCCGCAGCTCGTTCGAGGCGTCGTTGCGCGCAGTTTCGACTTCGCGGCGCAACGAGCGCAGGACGTCGTTGTGCGGGAACTTCGCAAGCAAGGCGTCGAGCGTCGTCTGCGCCGCGCGGTATTCGCCGCGCGCCATCTGATCGAGCGCGAGCTGTACGCCGCGCGTCTTCGCATCAGCCGGATGCGTTTCTTTTCGATACTGCGCAATCAGCGTCGTCGAAAAAGGATTCGCCGCAAAAGCCTCGGCGTAATAGCGCTCGCGTTCCTCGCCCGCGGAGAGCCTCGCCATCGCCGCGAGGGCCATCGCGTCATCGCTGCGCGCGTCGAGGACGGTGCGAAATGTGGCGCGCGCTTTCGCAACGTCGCCGCGCGTTTCGTGCAACGCGCCGAGCCGCAGCTGCGCGCGGTTGAGGAGCGAGAGGTAGGTCGACTCGTCGCCGCTCGCGGTCGAGTAGATCTCGAACGCTTCTTTCTTCGCGATCGACTTCTTCAAGTCGTCGAACGCCGGCGAACGGAGGTCGCTCACGATCTTCGCGAGCAACGTCTCCGCCTCGGACCGCTCGTTGACGTCGAGCAGCGCCGAGGCGAGCGTATAGCGATACACCGCGAGGTCTAGCGGCTCGCCGCCGATGTACACCGCGTTCCGCGCTGCGCTCACCGCCTTGCGCGACTCGCGCAGCAGCGCCATCGCGCCGGCGTACAGGTTCCACGTCTTCGGATCGTCGCTCGTGTAGCGCAGCGCCTCTTCGAGCAACGCGAACGCCTGCGCGCGATCGCCGAGCTTCGCGGCGGCGAATCCGGCGTACGCGGTGTCCGACGCATAGCGCGTGAAGCTCGAATCCTTGCGCGCGTCGAGGCGGTCCTTCTGCGCGAGCTCGAGCGCCTTCGCGTATTCGGCGCGTGCGAGCGCCGGCTCGTTGCGCGCGATGCGAAGGTCGCCGAGGTTGAGGCGGCCGGCGAGCTGGGAACGGAAGTCGCGCTTTTGCGCGAGCTGCCGCTCCATCTGCTGCATCTCGAAGTCCGTCGCCATCCGGTTCTGCGCGGCGAGCGGAAGGCAGCAGAGGATGGCGATCGCGAGGACGCTAGTCCGCAAAGTAGCCCTTCCGCGCCGGGCCGACGCGTACGTCTTTGCGGTTCGCGGCGATGGCGATCGTGCGCCAGCCGCGTTGCGTGCCGTGGCTCTGGTAGGCGAGCGTGTAACGGCTGTTGAGGTCTTCGATGAGCGCGTGCAGCGCTTTGCCGATGCCGTCGCGATCGACGTTCATCACGCTGCCGCCGGTGTTCTTCGCCGCGGTTTCGAGGAAGCGGCTGGCGCCGCCGAGGACGAGGGCGTCGACGACCGTCTTCGTGCTGCTGATCCGTCGAAGAGCCAGCTCCTCGGACAACTCGCTGTTTCGATCGCCGCCGTCGGTGATCACGATCGCGTACGTGCGTCGCCCGGAGGGAATCGAGGCGAGCGCGTCGCGCAACGAAGTGCCGCCGCTCGGCACGGTCCCGCCGAAGAGCTGCGCGACCTTCTCGCCGCCGCGGATCTCGCGCGCCGTGGCGACGTTGTGGTTGAAGAGGACGATCGCGCGCGTGTCGTCCGGACGAAGGAAACGCGACTCGTCGTCGATGGCGCGCAAGGCCGCTTCGAGGCGGCCATCGCCCATGCTGAGCGAGCGATCGACGACGAAGACGAAACGCGCGGCGCCGCGATCGGAACGCAGCTCGCGGATCGTCTGCTCGATGCCGTTCTCGCGCACGCGCAGATCGTCCGCACGAACCGTGCGCGATGCGCGCAACCGCAACGGCACTTCGACGAGGTCGACATCGAGCGTGTCGTTCGCCGTTGCGGCCGCCGTCACGACGCTCGCCGTCTCGCTGGCGCGATAGCCGTTCGCCAGGACTTTCGCCGTGACGGTGTGGATGCCGAGCGTGGTGCCGAAGTCGTGGAAGACGCGGAAGGGAGGCTTGCGCGCGACGCCGACCAATGCGCCGTCGACGGAGAACTCCACGCGATCGACGTTCGCCGCGTCCGTCGTCACTTCCAACGGCAAAGGCCCGAGGGCTTGCGCGCCGTTGAGCGGCGAGAGGAAGGTCACGCTCGCGGCGGCGGGCAGCGCGAGGATCGCGAGGAGAAGAAAACGGCGCACGCCGGTAGAACCCGACGCGCGCCGTTGCGATTCTGCGATGGGCTCAGCGGCCGATCTGGTTTTGCAGATCCTTCGCACGCTGGAGGTGCATCTCCACCGTCCGGCGCATGTCGGAGAGGATGGTGCGCAGCTTCGGGTCCTGCGCGCTCGGCGCCAGGTTCTTCGAGACCATCGACAACGCGTTCGTGTGCATGTCGATCTGACCGGAGATGTACGCGCGGTCGAACCCCGGACCGTTGGCGCCGTTGAGCATCGTCTTCATGTGATTCGTCGCCGCGTCGAGCGCGTTCACGGCCGAGTTCGGCGCCGCGGCGTAGCCTTCGCGCTCCAGCATGGCGTTGGCGTTCGTGTGATCGGTGATCATCATCTGAGCGAAGTCGCGGACGGCAGGATTCGTGGCGTTCGAGACCGCGATGCGGGCGAGCTCGATCTCGCCGTCGTTCAGCTTGTGGGCAATCGCACCAGCCTCGGCATCGGTGAGCGAGTCGACGCCGGCAGACGTCATCTGCCGCGTTTCGTTGATGGCAGCCTGCTGGTGCTGCGTTGCACACGCGGAGGTCATCATGAGAGCCAATGAGAGAACTGCGGGCGCAACCATTCGGTTCTTCATGTTTGCGTCTAGTGCAAAGTGAAGGCCCGGATCGTTACTGGTTGCTTGTTGCTGGTTGCTGGTTGCTTGCGCTTTCCGTTCGTTCAGGCGCAGAGGCGCAAGCAACCAGCAACCAGCAACCAGCAACTAGTAACATCTCCTCGTGCCTTTTGATGCGCTCGCCTTCGCCCGCCAGCTGATCGACATCCCGTCGCCGACCGACCAGGAGCGCGACGTCGGCATCTTTCTCGACGAAGAGCTGCAACGCCACGGCTTCGCCACGCGGCGGCAGGACGTGACGGAGTCGCGATTCAACCTCTACGCGGCCGCGGGCGGACGTCCGCGGGTCGTCATCAACTCCCACATCGACACGGTGCCGCCGTGGTTCGCTTCGTACGAAGATGCTGACCACGTCTACGGCCGCGGCGCGTGCGACACGAAAGGCATCATCGCCGCGATGATCGCCGCCGGGGTGAAGCTGCGCGAAGAAGGCGTGCGCGACTTCGCGTTCCTGTTCGTCGTCGGCGAAGAAACGGATTCGATCGGCGCGAAGACCGCCAACGTTGCTTTCAAAGACCTCGGCAGCGAATACGTGCTCGTCGGCGAGCCGACGGAATCGCAGTTCGCGCGCGCGTCGAAAGGCGCGTTGACGTGCTTCGTCCGTTTCGACGGCATCGCCGCGCATTCGGCTTATCCGGAGCGCGGCGACTCGGCGATCAAGAAGATGGTCGCAGCGATCGCGGAGATCGACGACGCCGACTGGGGCTCCCACGAAATCCTCGGCAAAGCCACGGTCAACGTCGGCGTCGTGCGCGGCGGCGAGAAGCCGAACATCATTCCCGCGGTCGCGGAGTGCGAGATGATCTTCCGCACCGCCGGCCCGACGGAGCCGGTCGAGGCGCAACTCGCGTCGATTCTCGCGAAGCACGGCGGACGCATCACCCTGAGCCGCGGCAATTCGCCGCAGTTCATGCACGCGCCGGACGGCGCGCCCTCGACGGTCGTCGCGTTCAACACGGACGTTCCGCATCTCGGCAACCTCGGCAAACCGCTTCTTTTCGGCCCCGGCTCGATCCTCGACGCGCACGGCGCGAAGGAGAAGATCGGGAAGCAGGAGCTCCTGCGCGCCGTCGACACCTATCGCGAAACCGTTCTCGGTTTGCTGCGCGCATGATCACAGCGATCTGCACTCCCGCGACTCCGACTGGCGAAAGTGGACGATGCAGGAAGCGAAAGCCCTGTTCGCGGAGTTTGCACTGACCGGCCCGATCTGGGACCTGCTAACGACGGGCGAACGCTTCTGATGATCTTCACCGACTCGCACTGCCATCTCACCATGTCCGACGCCGCGGCGAACCTCGAGCGCGCACGCGCCGAAGGGGTGCGCGGGTTCGTCGTCCCGGCGACGAAGCTCGACGACGCCCAGCCTTCGGTCTCGATCGCGCAACAGCACGGCGACGTCTGGGCCGCCGTCGGCTTCCATCCGCACGAAGCGAAGGACTGCGACGACGCGGCGTTCGCGGAAATCGAGAGCCTTGCGTCCGACGAACGCGTGGTCGCGATCGGGGAGTGCGGGCTCGACTATCACTACGATCACTCGCCGCGCGACGTGCAGCGAGCCGTCCTCGAACGGCACATCGATCTCGCGAAGCGGCTCGACAAGCCGGTGATCATCCACAACCGCGAGTCGACCTCCGACCTCCTGGAAATCCTGGGTCGTGTCGGCTGGCGCGGCATCATCCACTCGTTCACCGAGACGGAAGACGTGGCGAAGAAGCTCGTCGACCTCGGCTACTACATCTCCTTTTCCGGCATCGTCACGTTCCGCAGCGCCGACACGTTGCGCATCGCGGCGAAGTCCGTTCCGCACGACCGCGTGCTGATCGAGACCGACACGCCGTATCTCGCGCCGGTGCCGTTCCGCGGACGCGACAACGAGCCGGCTTACGTCATCAAAGTCGCAGAGCTCCTCGGCCAGCTCTGGGGCATGCCGGTCGAAGAAGTCGCGGCCCAAACGACCGCCAATTTCGAGGCCGCCTTCTCGGTTAAACTCCCGCGCTGATGCAGCCCGACCTCTCCGTCGTCTTTCCCGTTTACAACGAGGAAGAAAACGTTCCGCTCCTGCTGGACGAGATCGCCGCGGCGCTCGACGGCAAGGGTTGGACTTACGAGATGGTCGCAGTAGACGATGGCTCGACGGACCGCAGTCTCGCAGTGCTGCATGCGGCGAAGGCCAAGTATCCGAACCTGCGCGTGCTGGCGCTGGAGAAGAACAGCGGCCAGACCGCGGCGCTCGATGCGGCGTGGCGCGGCGCGCGCGGAACGTACGTCGTCTCGCTGGACGCCGACCTGCAGAACGATCCGGCGGACATTCCGCCGATGATGCGCAAGCTGGAAGAGACCGGCGCGGACATGGTGATCGGCGTGCGCGTGAACCGCAACGACACGTGGTCGCGCAAGGTGCAGTCGCGCATCGGCAACGGCGTCCGCAATTGGATCACGAACGACGACGTCACCGACACCGGCTGTTCGCTGAAGCTGGCGAAACGGAAGGCGATCGAGCCGGTGCGGCTCTACACCGGGATGCATCGCTTCCTGCCGACGCTCGTGCGTCACGCCGGCTTCAAGGTCGTGGAGATGCCGGTGAACCATCGCGCGCGCAAGTACGGCGTCTCGAAGTACGGCGTGATGAATCGCGCGGCGCGCGGCCTCATGGACTGCCTCGCCGTGCGTTGGATGGGGAAGCGGATGCTGCACTACACAGTCCGAGAGGACGAGTAGATGAAGTCGTGGCACTGGGATCTCTGGCTGATCGTCGGCTTTGCCGGGCAGAGCCTTTTCGCGTCGCGCTTCATCGTGCAGTGGCTGATGTCGGAGAAGAAGAAGACCAGCCACATTCCGGTCGAGTTCTGGTACCTCTCGCTGGCGGGCGGACTGATCACGTCGGTTTACGCAATTCACCGCCGCGACCCGGTGTTCGTGATCGCGCAACTTTCCGGACTGATCGTTTACATCCGGAACCTGATGCTCATCCGTCGCCATGCTGCTCCCCTCGCATCGCCAGACCCTCCTGCGGATCGCCCGTGAGTCCATCGGCGGCTTCTTCGAAGGCCGCCGTCCGTCGCATTCCGAGGCGGAGCTCGACGAGATCTTGCGCCGCCCAGCTGGCGCGTTCGTCACCCTGACGTCCGCCGGCTCGTTGCGAGGCTGCATCGGCTCGATCCATCCCGTCGCTCCGCTTTTCGAAGCCGTCGCGCAGAGCGCCATCAGCGCCGCGTTTCGCGACCCGCGCTTCCATCCCCTGCGTTTCGAAGAGCTTGCGGGCATCCATCTGGAGATCTCGGTGATGGGTCGGATCGAAGTCACCACTGCCGACGATGTCGAAGTGGGGCTTCACGGACTGATTGTCAGCCGTGGCCGACAGGCCGGACTGCTCCTGCCGCAGGTGCCGACCGAGTACGGCTGGGATCGGGAGACTTTTCTTCAGCACACCTGCCTCAAGGCCGGTCTTCCGCGCGACGCCTGGCGCTCGCCGGACGTCCGCCTGGAGCGTTTCGCAGCCGAGGTTTTCGGCGAGTCCTGAAACTTTTTTCAACGCTAAATAACTCAATTTCCGGGGCTTGCGGGAGCGCCGGTCTGAACCGGCAATAACATTCGCCGGACCGCCGTTTTCCAGTCCGCCTTCGAGGAGACTGGATGACGAAACGGACCCTGATGGACTCGTTCTCGATTCGTGTGGCCAAGGCTCAAAAGAAGCGGCAGTCCAGCAGGTTCCTGCGCCTCCTCGGAGGGCGCGGCCTCGCCACGATTCTCCTCGGCGGGGCGCTCTCGATCGGCGGCGTGACCGAGGCCATCGACGGGGTGCATTTCCTCGTCGAGAAGGACCTCGATGGCGTGCACGTCCTGCGTCAGAAGGGCGATCACGAGAAGGTCGTCGCAAAGCTGAACGACGGCTTCGCCGCGAACTCGATCTTCAAGCTCTCCCAGGTTCTCCCCGATTCGCTCGTTTCCCGCGAGCGCTCCATGTTCGACTCCGCCTGGATGCCGGTCGAGCGCACGCCGGTCTCGGCCGTGAAGCGCGATGCGTTCCACGAAGAGATGGCCCGCATCAATCACGCAATCCGCCGTCAGTTCTTCGAGACGGCGATGCCGTTCGGCGACCTCATCCATGAAAAGGCCGTGAAGTACGACGTCGACCCGGCGCTCGTGGCCGCCGTGATCGAGCAGGAGTCGAAGTTCCGGGAGAAGGCGCGGTCGCAGGTCGGCGCGCGCGGGCTGATGCAGCTGATGCCCCGGACCGGCCGCTGGATGGGCGCCCGCGACCTCTACGATCCCGAACAGAACATCGACGCCGGCGTGAAGTACATCAAGTACCTCCAGACCCGCTTCAACGGCAACGTGAAGCAGACGATCGCCGCCTACAACGCCGGCGAAGGCAACGTGAAACGCTACGGCGGCGTGCCCCCGTTCCGCGAGACGCAGACCTACGTGAAGAAAGTCATGAGCAACTACGAGAAGCGCAACGCGGAGCTGAAGAAGTACGCGGGCGGGGCGGCGGCGGACACGCCGGACGGGACTCTGACACTGCGGTAGGGCGCAGTTCGTACACGGATCGGTGTACACTGTCTTTCCGTGAAACGGCGTGACCTGGAACGCCGAATGGCTGCATGGGCTGGCGTTTCCTGCGAAGTGGCGGTCGGCACGACGTCTGGACCGACGGCACGAGCGAAGAAGCGGTTCCTCGGCATCGCGAGGTCAACGAACGGCTCGCCCAGGCAATCCTCCGCCGCTGTTGTGGAGACCGATCATGAGATTCGAAGGCCGAGTGTTTCGCGACGGCCGTTTCTGGCTGGCGGAGATTCCCCTTCTCGACGGGATGACGCAGGGTCGGACGCGCAAAGAAGCCTTGCTGATGATCGGCGACTGGCTCGAGAGTCTGGTCGATTTGGAAGGCTTCCGCGCGGAAGTTCATCCTCGGGGCCGGGATGAGTTCGAAATCTCCGGGAGCGATCCGGCGGCGATGACAGCTCTGCTCTTGCGCCGGAGACGGCAGGCGAGCGGCGCGTCGCTGAGCGAGCTGGCCTCCCGTCTTCGCGCTTCGTCCCGAAATGCTTACGCTCGCTACGAGCGTGGCGAGGCAGTCCCCACCGTCGAGAAACTCGACGAGCTGCTGAAGGCCGCGTCGCCCGGGACGGACTTCGTCATCCGCCTCGCTCACCGGTCTTAGCGGCGGGATAGATCACTTCGACGGAGCCGGCGAGCAGAATCCGTGCGATGAACGGCGCCGGTTGTGTGGCGAGTAGGGCAGCCATCTTTGGGAGCGCCGTCATGATCGCGTCGGCGATCTCATCCCGTTTGGCAGACTTGCTGACGAAGATGAACGAGCGGGCGTTTGCGCGAATCAGGATCTGCTTCTCCTCCGATCGATAGCGCCAGCGGTCGTCCTTCGTGATCAGAACCCACTGCCTTTCGATTGCGACGGGAAGCCACTCAGGATCAGGCGTTCCGGATCCGAGCTCGTCGGCGAGGATTCTTACAGCGTACCCGGCCGCTCGCATCCTCGATACGAGCGTCTTGCCGGAGATCGATTCGTCCAGAAAGTACGTGTACGCGAACGGGTCAGGCGGCTCGTTTGGCCCGAACGGACTCGTATCGAACGGCGGCTTCGATTTCGCTGGGCTCGCGGCTGAACTCCTCTGCGATCTCCGAAATCCCGTCCCCGGCGTTGAAGAGCTGATAGACCGAGGCGGTGGGGATTCCGGTTCCCGTGATCACCGGCTTGCCGAAGGCCACCGTCGGATCGACCGCGACTGCCCGTGGCCCGTCGGGATCACGATCCCGAGTGATGAATGGATAGAGCCGGACGATTCCGTCGACCGGGCTCTTATCGACACGCTTGAGAAAATCCCGCAGCACGTTGGTGAGAACCAGATTGCGACCGCGGCCGGAGACGTTGACGAGCGGCTTCCCGTCGACCTGCGTGTACAGCTGCGCGCGGGATTTGCGGCGCGGGCGCTTCTCGTAACGTACGCCGGACTCGCTCACGGCTTCGCTCACCCTAGACAGCGGTTTCGCGACCGAAACATCGACCTGAGCGAGCGGATAACGAAGCTCCGGATATTCGGCGCGCAACTCGTCGATGAGATGTCGCAACTCCTGAAGTGAGAACCGCGAGCGTCGGCGAAGCTCATCGAGCACGAACGCCTCGAGCAGGTTGAAGAAGGAGAGTTGATGCTGGCCGGTGGTGACCGTGAGCACCGGTCCGATCGCCTGATCGCCGGCAGCCCAGCGGAAAAGCGTGCTTTCGGGGATGTTCAGGCAGGCCGCGGCGTCGCGAGTGCCATAGACCGGCAATTCGCGCGGATCCAATCCGCCATACAGATCCGTCGACGTGGCTGACATCCCTCCTTCGAAAACGATCGCAGCTTCGGATTCACAACCTGCTGCTACGAGTGACACAACGAGAACGCCAGAGGGGCTGCTCCAGAGGGCGCGGTCGGATGCCGTCGGGTTTCTACGTCATGGAGAGTCGCCTCCACCGGTCTTAACTTGCCTCTTCCCTGCAATTTGCGCTAACGTTGGCGGACAATCTGGGAGGGGATGATGGTCAGTGTGCGTCGGGTGGTTCCCGTTCTCCTGCTCGCGATGGCGTTTCCGGCGATGGCGGCCAAGCCGAGACAGTCGTCGCATCCGCCGCGCGAGTTCCATCGCGTAGGCGACCACTGGACGGCGTACAACCCTCCGGATCCGTCTGCCTTTTCGCCCGAGGCGCGCCTCTACGTCATCAAACAGGGCGACACCTTGTGGACCCTCGCCAAGAACTTCTACGGCAACGCCTACCTCTGGCCGCAGCTGTGGGAATCCAACACCTGGATCACCGACGCGCACTGGATCTATCCGGGCGACAACCTTCTCATCGAAGGCGAAGTCTCCAACGCCGCCGCCGGTGCGACGACCACCGCCGCCACCACCTCCACGGCGACGGCGAGCGGTTCCGGGAGCACGGGCACCGCAGCCGGCAGCAGCTCGACCTCGACCGCCATGGGTGGCGACACCACGCCGGCCACGGCCCAGCAGACGGACCTCGGTACGGGCGAAGCGCTCGGCACCATCGTTCCCGCCGCGCTCATGTCCGCGCCGGTTCCCATCGGCACGGACGCCGACATCTACTGCTACGGCTACATCGGCGATCCCAACGAGCCGATGCCGAACTACATCTCCTCCTTCGAAGACGTCGAAGTCCTCCACCAGGCCGGCATCATGAGCCAGTCGAGCGGCGTCTCGCAGGGAGAGCTCCTCTACATCGCGGGCGGCACGTCGACCGGCGTCGTCGCCGGTGAAACGTACATCGTCGTCGAGCCGGGTGAGATGGTGAAGCATCCGCGCACGGGCGAGGTTCTCGGACGCCACTGGGACTACCGCGGCCAGGTGCGCATCCTATGCGCCGACGACACCCGCGCGCGGGCCATCGTCTCCCAGTCCTGCAAAGAGATTCACAGCGGCGCGCGCCTCAAGCCGCTGCCGCAGTTGCCGATCCCCATCGCCCGCATCCCGGAAGTCGCCGGTTTCTGCGACGCGCCGACCGGAAAGAGCGCCGGCTTCATCGTCCAATCCGACGGCTGGGACTACAGCCTCGGCAACGGCGCCCTCGTCCAGATCAACCTCGGGCGCGACGACCAGATCCAGCCGGGCGACTTCCTCACCGTCTACCGCGAGAGCCCGCAGGCGGGGCAGCCGCGGCAGGTTCTGGGCGAGATCGGCATTCTCACCACCGAAAGCCACACCGCGACGGCGAAAGTCGTCAACATGCGCCGGACGATGGAGGTCGGAGACAGGGTGGAAGCCCGCTGACGCGCTGATATAGAATCACCGGTCCGGGGTCCATAGCTCAGCGGTTAGAGCTACCGGCTCATAACCGGCAGGTCCCAGGTTCGAATCCTGGTGGACCCACCAAGAGAGGCGATGCACATCCGACGAATCCGAGCCGTAGAGCCATTCGCATCCGCTACAGGCGTTCCGACCGAGGAACGCCTTTTTCATTTTCAGAGAACATCGAGACGGTCGGCGCAGGGCACAACCCAGGCGAAGGCTTGGCCGACTAACGCCGCCGGCCGTGCCGGCTTTGGAGGTGCCGTTGAGCGACATTGAGAAATTGTGGGAGCTGCAGGTAGTCCTCACCCAGCTCGCCGACCGCGAGAAGCTGATGGAGGTGAAGCCGGAGTCCTTCGCCGCCGTCGATCGCGAGTGGCAATCGGCGAACGAGGAGATGACGAAGCTCAACTCCTCCCTCGACACCATGGGCAAGGAGCGCCGCCGCGTCGAGGGCGAGCTGATGGACCAGCAGGAGCTGCTCAAGAAGTATCAGGGCCAGCTGATGCAGGTAAAGAATCAGCAGCAGTACGCCGCGGCGTGGAAGGAGATCGACGCCACGCGCAAGCACGTCAAGGAGCTCGAAGACTCGGCGCTCAAGCAGATGACCGAGATCGACGGCGTGCAGAAGCAGCTCGACGAACGGAAGGGCGGTCACGACGATCTCCAGCTCCGTTACGACGCCGAGCACGAATCGTGGCAGCACTCCCTCGGCGACCTTCGCACCGAGGCCGAGGGGCTTCGGAAGCGGGCGGCGGAGATCGAGGCGACGATTCCCGAGCCGCTGCGCCGCGAGTTCCAGAAGATCTACACGCAGCGCGGAAAGATCGCCGTGGCGAAAGTCATGAACGACTCGTGCAGCGCTTGCCGCACGCGCATCCGCCCCGCCCTCATGCAGCGCCTGAAGCGCGGCGAGATGGTGCACTGCGAAGGCTGTTACCGCA
>Ga0213876_10001075_pt1 | contig 17573 bp, 12 predicted proteins | sample BarmaccomBMRX_R9_FD_160113 | JGI IMG/M metagenome (GOLD analysis project Ga0213876, IMG submission 160113) | Root-associated microbial communities from Barbacenia macrantha in rupestrian grasslands, the National Park of Serra do Cipo, Brazil - RX_R9 | ecosystem: Host-associated > Plants > Roots... | reverse complement strand
TTGGACGCCGAGTAGCTCACCTGCGTCCCGTCGGTCGAGCGCAGCAGGAGGCCGCCGCCCCCCGCCGTCAGTTGCAGGTAGGAGGAGTCCGCGGCCTCGTAGGTGTCGGACGTTCCCACCTGCCGCAGCGACACCCGGCGGCCCGACGAGGTGACCAGCACGTAGACGTTCCTTGCGGCCTGCGCGTCGAAGTACGGCCCCCTGATCGTCGCGAACCCCAGTTGGAAGCCGGGGCTAGGAGAGCCTCTGTCCTCGTCGAAGTAGGCGTAAGGCCCCGAGCGCGTCCAGACCAGCGAAGAGTAGGAGAGGCCGAGGCCGAGGTCGAGCCCGGCCCTCCCGGGCAGACTCAGCAGCGAGACGCCCCACTCGCAGTCGCGCGCACGTATCTGGTCGCCCGGCTGGTTGAACAGATCGACCCGCGCCGTGGCTAATGACGATGCCGCGCTCGAAGGAGCGCCCGAGGCCGTCAGCGTCGCCACGATGTTGTTAAATTCGACGGACTCGTCGAACGCGTTGCCGGGGTCATTGGTCAGCCGCGTCTGACCGGTGCCGTCCGCGTTCATGACGTAGACCTCTTTGTCCCCGTCGCGGGTGCTGACGAAAGCAATGCGGCTGCCATCCCTTGACCAGACGGGCTGCTCGTCCGTCACGCCATCCGCACCGAAGGTGAGTCTCTGCTGGCCGGTGCCGTCGGCGTTCATCACTTAGACGCTGGCGTAGCCCTCGTGGTCGCGCTCTCTGGCGAAGGCGATCTTCGACCCGTTGGGAGACCACGAAGGCTGGTGGTCGCTTCCCCCGCTGTTGCTGAGGTTGACCTGGCCGCTGCCGTCGGCATTCATCGAGTAGATTTGGTAATACTGGCCGCCTCTCAAGCTCTGGAAGACGATCTTGCTCCCGTCAGGCGACCATGCCGGCGCGCAGTCGTCGCCCGGGGCCGTCGTCAGGCGGGTCTGCCCCGTCCCGTCCGAATTCATCACGTAGACATCGTTGTTACCGTTGGCCAAGTCATCGCGGTCGCTCTGGAAGAGGATTTTGGCGCCGCTCGGAGACCAGCGCGGGGCGTCATCATTCCCGCCGCTGTTGGTGAGGCGGAACTGCCCACTCCCGTCCGCGTTCATCGTGTAAATCTGCACCCGGCCGTCGCGGTTGCTGGCGAAGGCGATCCGGGCGGCGCCCGCCTGCGGGACGGACAAGGCGTAGAAGTCAAACGACGGATGAAGGTCTTCGCGCGCGGCAGGGGCGAAGAAGGAGAAGGGGTCGGCGAAAGGCCACACACGGTCATATGAGGGGGAGACCAGAAAGCGCACGGAGTCGAAGGCGTCATAGCCTTCCTGGCCGTTAGCGGCCTCGGCCACGCGCGCCGGTGGCAGCGGGTCGCCGAGCCTCCTGCCGTGCCGCGGTTCGAGCGGCTTGCGCCGCGACCGCATCGTCGAAGGGACGGGGGGAGGCGCCTGCGGCCCGCGCGCCGCGCGTGTGCGCTCCCGGTCGAGGTTCGGTAGACCCGCGGCCGGCGCCCCCGGCTGCGGCGGCTCCGGCCTGACCCTTCGGCCCGAACTCCTTTGCCGCGAGCCCTGCGCCGCCGCCGGCGCGGCCTTCCCCATAAACATCGAAGTCGGGAAGGCGGCGAGCAGCACGCAGCTCAGGAGGAGACTGAGCGCGAGGTAAGACGCCGTGAAGGGCGGGAGACGAGGACGCGGGTGTTCGCGGTGCGGCGCAGGTGCATGAGGGCGACTCCGGACGAAGCGGACGGCCGGCGCGGGCCTACAGTTTGCGGCTCGTTGCCGGGCGGAGGACGTGAGACTAGCGAAGGTGGAGCTATCATTAGCTCGCGTGAGAAAGGTGGCCGACGAGGGACGCCACCGCCAACTCGGATGAAAAGCGATGTGACAATAGCCTCCCCGTGCGCGACGTGTCAACGAAATCTGTGTGGTGCTCGTAGGATCCCTCGTCGGAAGCGAATGACTTAACCGCCGCTGTCTCAAACGAGGAGCCTCACGGCAAACATCATACTTCCCGAGGGGATTTGACGGACCGGCGGCACAAGGTTGGATAGTTGAGACTCGGTGGCGCAGACTTGAAATCAATGACTTCAGCGGCGGCCGGCTCCCAATAAGAACTCTCAGACTCTTCGGCCGTCCTACCAATTACAGACGCAATACGGTCTCTCAGTTCCACGTTGCTTAGCCGACAAGAAGCTTCCGGTCTCAGTAGCTGTGGATCGAGTCCTTCGAACGCTCACCTGATGGCCCGCTGTACATCACTCCTCGGTAATCGCACCTGCTCTAGAATGGCGCGCCCGTCCAAAATGTTTTCAGAAGTGACGGGAACCAAACGCAGTGGGCGACGAGAGGAACGATTGGAAAACGGTTGAGCAGGTGCGTCGGGTCAATCTTATATAAGATTTCCGACGGCAGGGATATAACTCCGGATGATGCCAGACCGTGACAGCAGACTAAGAACAATTTAACATGTGCGGGTTCTCACATTACGGCCCCGGCTCTGATGAAGCCAAGGAGGTACCCTGTGCCAACCGACATAGAACAGCTAGTAGCTAACCTGAAGGCAAATAATGGCGAACTTGTGGAGGCAATAGCCCTGCTGACGGGCGTGTTACAAAAGGTAGCTGCCAAGCTCGACGACCCTGACATCACCGCCGCCGTCAATGCGGTGAAGGGACACATTAAGGCCGTTGAACTCCCGAAGCGCGACCCGCCGGGCTGCCGGCTGCGCCGCTTCGAAGAACTGCCTGAGGCCGCGCGGGAGGTGCTCGGGCCAGGGTGGAGGGACTTCTTCAACCAGCAGAACCCTTGAGGCGCGGCGGCTTACCGGAAGTCGCTAATCATGACCACGTCGCTGACGACGTTTCCGCGCACGGAGGCCAGTTGTCGGAAGTCGGGCGACCAGGCGTAGGAGAAAATCTTCCCCGCGCTGAAGTCGGTCAGCCGTCTGGTCTGCCCGTCGGCGAGGTCGTAGCGCCAGATGTTAGAGACCCCGTCGGCGCTTTTGACGTAGGTCAGCGCCTTACCGTCCTGCGTCCATTGCACGCGCTGCCAGTCGGCGACAGGTATGGGCAGCATCTTAAGTGGGGGGCCGCCAGCGGCGGGCAGCAGCGCGATACCTAACCGATCCTCGGCGATGAAGTAGCGTGCCGCGACGACACGCCCGTCGGGTGAGACTACAGGCATCCGGCTGTACTCGTTGCTGACGCTCACGGCCTCGCCCCCCGCCAGAGGCACCTTCCACACCGTGATCTTCCCGCCGCTCTGGTTCTCGTAGAAGACCCACTCGTTATCCGGTGAGCAGTAAGGGTAGAAATTGCCGTCGCCGAAGGTGAGTTGCACCTGCTCGCCGCCTTCCGTGTTCATGCGCCATATGTTGAATGCGCCTGAGCGGTTCGACGCGAAGACGACGTAGCGTCCGTCGGCCGAGACCGAGGGGTGGTAGTTATCCCCGCGGCCCGTCAGCCGCTTCAGCTCGGACGTGGTCGGGTCGAGTGACGAGATATTAAGCTCGCTTCCGACCATTGAGGAGAGGACGAGCTTAGCGTCGGCCGTCCACGCCAGCCCCCAGCTCAGCCCCACCTTCGGCGTGAGGGCGCGCTCGCGCCTTAGGTCAGAGGCCGGCGCGACTGACACCTGAGAGACGTAGTTACTCTGAACGGTGATGAGCCGGCCCGCGTCGCGCGTGATGCTGACACCGGCGTAGTCAGCCGTGTCGTTGGTAATTCGGGTCGCTTCGCCGCTCGGATACCCCACGCGCCACAACTGGTACGGGGCCATCGGCTGCTCGGCCGAGCACGCCACGAGGCCGCTTTGGTCCGCGAGCCAAGCGACCTGCAAGACGGAGAACCAGACCTTGTCGCCGAGGGCAATCTCCCTGCCAGTCTCTACGTCTACACCTTCCAGCCTCATCTGATGGCCGCTGCCCCAGCCGCCGGCCGCACACGCAATAATCCTTCCGTCGGGCGACCACGCGGGGCCGTCCAGGGAGAATTTGGCTCCCCCCTGCCTCTTGGCGAGGATGCGTTCACCCGTGCCGTCTGCGTTGGCCACCATCAGTGAGTACTCCCCCGCCTTCCTCTCGAACCTGACGAAAGCGAACCGCCCACCGTCCGGGGAGAAACTGACGGGGCTATCGACACCTTCCATGAGCCTTTCCGTCACGCCGTCGGCCAGTGTCATGCGATAGAGCCGGCCGCCGGGCGCGTCCTCAGACCTGACTAAGTAAAGTCTGCCGCCGTCCGGCGAGAAGGTAAGGCCCAGATAGTTGACGTCGCGCGACGTGTCGAGCGGCGTCGTGTCGCCGGTCTCGGCGCGCGTGACGGAGAGCGTCTCCCGCCCCTCCTGTTCCTCGACGCGCGCAAGGAGCTTGCCGTCCGGCGAGACGGCGGCGCAGACCGCGCTACCGGCGTTAGTGATGGGATTAATTCTCATCCCCGACTGCGCCGGCGGCCGGGGCGGAGCGAGCGGCCTGAGCATGATATAGGTGACAACTAAGGCCAGTAAGACGGCCGCGCCGAACGTGCCCTTCTTGTGTTGTTTAATCTCGCCGACGAGGTGGTCGGCACTCGAAAAGATTCTTGTCAGGCCGGAGCGATGGCCCGTCTTGGCCCGGCGCCTGCCCGCCGTTGTCGAATGCCCGCGGCCGCCCGGCGGCGCCGCACTACCCGCCACACGTTGCACGCCGAACGTTGTGTCAGCATTTCCTGACTCGACCAACGTTAGCAGCCGCTTCAGGTCGCGCGCGAAATCCTCCATGTGCTGGTAGCGTCGCTCCGGCTCTTTGCTCAAAGCCCTCTCGAATATATGGCGGAGTTGGTCTCCCAGCGGGCCAGACGGGAGTGCGAGCGCGCTCGGCTCGCACTGGAGAATGTGGGCAATTTCGTCGTTCTGCGTTTCCCCCTCGAACGGCGCGTGGCCCGAGACCATCTCGTACAGCACCGCCCCGAGGCTCCAAACGTCCGTCCGCTCGTCCACCGGCAGGCTACGCAACTGCTCCGGCGACATGTAACGGATCGTGCCGACCACGGTACCCGGGTCTGTTCTGAGAGTCGTCCCCGGTGTCTCCTCCGCGACGCTGTCGAGTCGAACGGCCCCTTGTGTCGTCTTAGCGATGCCGAAGTCGAGAATCTTAACGCGACCGTCGCCCCGTATCATGACGTTCTCAGGCTTAACGTCGCGGTGGACGATGGATCTTTCGTGGGCCGCGGTCAGGGCCGCGCTGACCTCCAGGCTGATACATAGTGCCTCACGCAAGCCCAGCGGGCCGCCAGCAAACTTCTGCCGCAGCGTGTCGCCGTCAACATACTCCATGGCGATGTAGTGCCGGCCGTCGGCGAGGCCCGTCCCGTAGATGTGCGCGACATTCGGGTGCGAGATGGCCGCCGCGGCGCGCGCCTCCCGTTGGAACCTTTGTACGCGCGCGACGTCGGGGGTGAACGAGGAGGGTAGGAGTTTGAGCGCCACATTACGGCCGAGGGCGGGGTCGTCGGCGAGGTAGACCTCACCCATCCCGCCCTTGCCCAAAAGGCCGAGAACTTTATAAGGGCCGACGAACTGTCCGACGGCGGGGCCGGCCGTCTCGACGGAGAAGAGCCTCAAGCCGAGCGAGAAGGCAGGCTCCTCGAAGAGCCCGCCACCACCCTCGTATGAGGAGATGAGCGACTCGACCTCCTTTCGCAGCCACTCGTCGGCTGCGCAGGCTTCGGCCAGGTACGCCGCGCGCTCTTCTGACTTGAGCGATAGCGCGGCGTGAAAGAGGGTCTCGATCTGTCGCCATCGTTCAGGCAGCACCGCTCATCTCCCGCATGAGCCACGCCTTCGCCATGTTCCAGTCACGCATGACCGTCGCGGTCCCGATCTCCAGCACCTCCGCGACCTCCTCCACCGACATCCCGCCGAAGAAGCGCAGTTCGACGACGCGGCCCTTGCGCTCGTCGATGGCCGCCAGCCGGCCGAGCGCCTCGTCGAGTGCCAGTAGCTCGTCGGATTTCTCCGCCGAGATGACGGACGCCTCTGAGAGTGAAACTTGGAAGCCCGAGCCGCCCCGCTTGAGCCGCCGCCGGTCGCGCGCGTGGTTGAGGAGGATGCGGCGCATAATGCACGCCGAGATGGCAAAGAAGTGCGCGCGGTTTTGCCACTTCACGTCCCGCTGATCGATGAGGCGGAGGTATGCCTCGTTCACCAACGCCGTCGTCTGGAGGATGTGGCCCGGGCGCTCCCTGCGCATGTAGTGGCTGGCCAGGTCGTGCAGCTCTTTTTCGACCAGGGGAAGCAGTTCGTCAAGCGCCGACTTGTCGCCGCCGCTCCACGCTTGGAGCAGTTCCGTGATGTTGGAGGCGTGGGGCATGTGCTTCAGTTCCTCTAAGGGACTTCAAGCAGGGTCTGCGCCGCGCGCAGAGTATAACAAATGCGGCGGTGATAATAATCGCGCGCGCCCGGTGCGTATTGAGATGACGGTGCGCCGACCCGCCCAGACTATTTTATCCGACCGCAGGCACGTCCGACCGAAAGCACAGCGGGCGTCGGCCGGCCGCTGTGTCTTCGGGCGGTCACGGCGCGACAGATAATTCAGGAGAAGAAAACATGCGTCAGGAACATTCGGGACATGACCCACATTCAGGACACGGCGGCCACTCCGCGCCGATGCTCTTCTCTGACGTCAACCTCGACCCGGAGGTGGCCGGCCGCGGGTTGAGCGAGCACATCGCGGCGCAGGGCACACGCGCGGAAGAACTCAGGGCGGCGGCCGCCGGGATGCCGTCTGTATTCGATAAGGCGAATGCCGACGACCTGTTAGTCACCGCCGAGCAGACGCGCCCTGATCAGAGTGAGTTCGGCGACGAGAACGCGGCGGCCTACAGGAACGCCGTGCTGAAGCTGGTCGAGGACGGAACCTATCGTGAGATCGTCCTGATCCACGCTGACATGTCACACAATATGCACGGCTCAATGGGCCCGGTCGGCGTGCTGAGATTCCTGGCTTGGCACCGCCGTTACCTCATGGCCTTCGACGAGGCACTGAAGGAGGCGGACCGCGCCCTGCGCCCGGCCGCGGCGACGCCGGTCTCAATCCCCTACTGGCGCTGGGTTGATCCTTTTCCGGCGTGGCTCGCGGACTTTCTCCCGGCACGCCACCCGCAAACTGGAGACCCGCTGCCGGCGCGCAAGCTCGCTCCCCCCTCATCCAAGCCCACGGCCGCAGACATTCTCACCATCATCGAGGGCTTCGAGCAGCAACTCCCCGGGCAGGACGTGGACGGCTACACGCGCTTCACTTGGGGGCTGGAAGGCAACGGCCGCAGGCCGGACGGTTCGCGACTCCCCGCACACAACCAGGTTCACGCCTGGGTCGGCGGCATCATGAACAACACGATGTTCTCGCCGGCCGACCCCGTCTTCTGGCTCCTCCACGCGGAAGTTGACCGGCTGTGGCACCTCTGGCAGCTCCGCCACCCCGACCTCCACCCGGCCCTCACCGGCGCCGACCGCATCATGGATCCGTGGCCCGAGTCCTACGACGACGTGTCCTCAATCGGCGCGCTCGGCTACGACTACGCGAGCGTAGAGCCGTGAGTGCTGTGCCCGGCGACGACTCACAAACAGCGCGCCGGCCCTAGAGCGCGCGGCGCAGAAATATTCTCTCAACCCGGAGGCTCCCTTAATGGCCGATAAAATCGTCGAGGACGCTGTTCATAGTCAGCTCGAAATAGACGTGAGGGCGCGACTTCAGCAGGCGGGCGAGGACTGGCAGACCCTCGACCTCGGTTTCTACTACGGCCGCACTAAGAGCGACGAAATCTCCATCGACTTAGCGATAAAGGCCGCGATGCTTCAAGTGCTGGTAAAAGACCACGCGAGGCTGCCCGACCGCGTGTGGACGAGGCTGCGGAAGCGCATTAACGCTGACACCGTCGTCAGCGATGCCATTGACACCCTGTCACAGGCTCGCGACGCGGAGGAGGATGCCGAAGAGGATGACTGACGCCGACGGCCTGCCAAACTCGGAGGCGTCGAGACGCGCTGTAGGTCGCCCCCGCGCGGCCACACTACCAGACGCATACAGTTGGAGGTTAACATGAGCTACAACGTCAGCCGGCCCGCCGCCCTCTGCCTCCTATATTTCGTCCTGCTCGTGCCGGTCGCCCTCGGGCAAGAGGGAAGGAAGGCGCTCGTGCGCACCGAGAAGACAGCTACCGGCGTCGAGCAGCACTACATAGAGATTTCGACCGACATCCCGCTCGAACAGTCGGTGTACAACGCGCTCAGTGCCGACCCGCAAGGCGGGCCGGAGATCGGCGCTCTCTTCTCCAAAGGCAACCCGCTGCCGGTCGATGACTCCAACCTCGTCGAGAAGAAGTTCCCGCGGAACAGGATCGTCGTCTCCCCAGAGGACGCGGCGGCCGCGACACGCAAGCGCTTCCGGCTCTACTTCGACGTTGGTGTTGACCCCTACGCCGACTTCGGCGACCAGAAGTACGTCGTCAACCTGTTCAACTACACGACCGGCGCCGGCAAGAGCGCGCGCCACACCATAGACGTTGGGCTGCCGCTTGAGCGCACACCACAGACCGACGACATCACATGTCGGAACGAGCAACAACTCGCCTTCTTCTACCAGTTCGCGGGGCAGGACGACGCGAGCAAGAGGCGCACCGCGGAACTTTACGATTGGTTCGCAGGGCTCAAGGGCCACCCCGCAGACCTCGCCAAGCTGAAGGTGGAAATCGAACAGCTCAATCGCAAGGGCAAGAAGGACTTCGCGGTCAGGGACCTAACGCTTGCGCCGAGCCGCGAGCGGGCGCAGGAGCGCGCGCGCTTCCACATCTGTTTTGAGACCGGGCAGCGCCTTCCGGAGTCGAAGTTTGACGCGCGCGTCACGTACGCCGACGGCACCCCGCCGGAGTTGTTCGTCCCTGCGGTAATCACCGGGCTGGAAGGCGATCCGACTGAAACCTCGCCGGAGGTTTTCTCCGACGAGTCCGACAAGAGCCCGGGCCAGAGGCCGCTCGACCGCAACCTCAACTTCGCCACGGCCCTCACCAGTTCGGTCGAGGACAAGGAGAAGGAGGAAGCTGGGCAAAAGCTCACCGTGCGTGAGCGGACGACGCGCGCTACCCTTGACCTCAGGGTAATCCCCAAGTTCATTTACAGCTATGACGCCGAGCGCGGCAAGGACGGCACTAAGGCGCGGTACCTGGAATGGATACCGATCTTCCTCGACTCGAAAGTCTCGACCGGGAAGGTTAACAAAGACACCCTCTCGCTCAACACCATCGTCTTCGGCACGAAGGGCGAATACAGGCACTTCCCGCGGCTCGGCAGGTACGAGAATTACTACCGCTTCATCGGCGGGTTCCTCAACGCCTCCGACCGTGATTTCAAGCAGGCGGAGTATAAGGGCACCTTTGAGTTCCGGCCGGTCTTCGGTGCGATCAACCATCCGCTCGTCTCGCAGGAGACGGTCGAGAGGAAGATTCTGGCCCCCGACAGCAAGCGACCGCTGAAGGTCATCCCGAAGAATTACGGGTTCGAGGTGGTGCCCTTCATCGGGACAGAGCTAGGGCGCACGTACCTGCGGCGCCGCCCGGGCGAGGGCATCGAGCCGTCCGACGCCGTCCGCAGGCTCTACTTCGGGCTGGACATGGTGCTCAATCCCGTCAGGTTCATGACCTTCAGCGTAACCGACACTTTCTACGTCAGGAGCAAGGCCGAGTCACAGGATGACCGCTACCGCAACTACTTCCGCGGGGCAATCGAAATACCCCTGGGCGAGCCGACCCGCACGCCCCACAGTGTCTTCTTCTCATTCGAGCGCGGTGACCAGCCGCCCTTCAAGGAGCAGGGGGTCAACGCGTTGAAAGTCGGCTACAGGCTGCGCACAGACTGGATTAACCTGTTCCGCTGAAGGCCCTGCCCGGGACGGAGTCTGTCAACCATCGCGGGCGGCGTTGTAGAATTGCGCACCCGGCGGCGTGACATCAGCACGACACTTCAGGCTATTTAGGAGGTACACCGTATGTGGCGAACCGAACGACTTCGTTGTATGGCTGGCGTGCTCTGGTTTTGCCTGGTCGCCGTGTGCCTCGGGTTCGGGCCGACGGGGTGCGACCGGCCCCGGCAGCAGTCGGATGCCAACGCCAACGCCCCGGCGCGTCGTGCCGCGGCCGACCTGCTGCGGCAGAAGCGAATCGGTGAATCGGGCGAGGTGGCCTTTACGGTAGATCCCGGCAAAGAGGAAGATGGGTTCGACTATTACTTCGCAAGCTTCTGCGAGCTGGGGCTTACCACCGACGCGCGCTGCGGTGCAATCGCGACGACTCCCTCAAAAGAGAAGAAGGACGTGGTCGGCGCGCGCGCCCTCGACCTCACGCAGGCGGTGCGGTTCCTCGGATACGACGATCTCACGGCGGAGCAGTTGGAGAACTTGCCCTCGACCTCGCTGATGAGTCGCTTCCCCGGCGACGTGCTCGCCTCCGCCTTCTTCGCCCCGAAGATCACGGACGTGAGCAAGAACCTCAACGACGTGACCGACCCGAAGCAGGTCAACGTCGGATGGCGCAAGCTCGTCCGCCTGAAGGCGCGCGCCGGCTCGTCGGCACAGTTGAAGGGGGTCGGGTCGGGCTGGCTGCTCTTCAACAAGTTCCAGGGGCCGCAGGACAGCGACCCCTTCCGGCCGACCAACGCGGAGGGGCTGCCTTCAAACGAGTCGAAGGCCACGCAGCTCATCCTCATCCGCGACGAGTCTTCGCCCCCGAAGCTGAAGCGCCCCGTCTACTTCTTCGTCTTTGGGCCGCTCTCGGAGAAGTCGAAACTGATCACGTTCCTCACGGCCACCTTCGACGCGCGCGACCCGAGCATCGTCCCCGACAACAAGTACCACGTCCCGCACGCCTGCGCCGACTGCCACGGCGGCAAAATCTTCAACCCCAACGACGATAAGTCGTACGCGAAACTGAAGCTCAACTATCTCGACACCGACCACTGGTTCGACCGCCTCGACGACGACTTCGTCGCGGTCAAGGAGATGAGCCACGGCGTCCTCTACGACGGCGGGAAGGACGAGACGACGGCGAAGTTCGCCGACGCCTTCAACGTCATCCGCCAGCTCAACACGGAGATCAGGGCGCAGAACGCGAAGGTCGAGCCGTCGCCAACGCCCGTGCCCTCCTTCCAGTTGCGTGCCGTGGACAAGTGGCTGGAGTTGCACCAGACCAGCGCGGCGCACCGGGACGTGTTCGCGCGCGCTCTCTCTAATCCGGCCGGCGCGTCGTGGGACGCCACGAAGACGCCCGACAAGGAACTCCTGCCGCTGCTCAACCAGTACTGCTTCCGCTGCCACAGCTCACTGAGGTACAGCATCTTCGACAGGCCCGCCGTGGTGCGGCTCGGCGACTCAATCATCACCCTGCTGAACCGGCCCGTGACCGACCCCAAGCGGATGCCGCAGGATCGCAACCTCGACTGCACCAAGAAGTGGCGCGATGACAAGCAGCGGATACACACGCTGACCTGCGCCCTCAACCCCGGCGCCCCGTGCCCGACGCCGACGCCGCCCGACACCTCACCTTGCCCGGCGGCCTCACCGTCGCCGACACCCTGAGGCCGGGATTGCAAACGTCAACGGACAAACACATGGAGGCAAGATGAGAATGATTGAAACCAGGTTCGCCGACATCCAGCGCATCCTCGACGAGGCGGTAAACAACGAGGACATCGGCGTCCACGGCCCATTCTGGCGGGGCGTGACCCGGGACCAGTTCGTCGCCACCGAAATTTTCGGCTGCCCGATCATCCATAGCGAGAACGGACTTCTGAACGGCCCGCAGTCACCGCTCGTGAAGATTCTGAGGGGCCCCATCGAATGCGGGGGCGGCGACTTTCCCCAGATGCCCGCCGGCATCTTCCCGCCGCTCGCCGAGGAGAAAATTCAGACCATTTCAGAGTGGATAGACGCCCAGTGCCCTGAATAACCGCAAGGGGGTTTTACCTCGCCCGCCACGGCCGTACTTCGGCGGGCTATGTACACCTTCTTTCACGGCCCTGACCTTCCATTTACTCTCCGCCGGACGGGCGAGCGCCCCGTCCCGCTGACAACAGCAATCCGGTGAGACCCGCCACTTTTGAGCCACACCACTGGGAGGTGGTATGAAAATACTATTCCGCTTGCTCGGCCTTACTGCGCTCCTCATAGCCGCTGAAGCTTCTTTCGCTCAGGTTAACGAATTCCGTGAGCCTTGGAAGGAGCCGACGCGGGCCATCGTCCTCGACCCCTATCAGGCTAACGCCGTGGACTGGGACCGGCTGTCCACCGACTCTCGCGTTGTCGCCATCATCCATCAAGCCACGAAGGGCTCGCACCGTGACACAGAGTACGCGCGCCGCAAGGGGGAGGCGAAGAGGCGCGGATACAAGTGGGGCTCGTACCACTTGGGACTTCCGGGCGACCCCGTGGCGCAGGCTGACTTCTACCTCTCGACGGCAAAGCCGGAGGAGGACGAGGTGATGGCGCTGGACATCGAGGGCCTGAACCCACGAAAGGACATGAGCCTCGGCGACGCGCGGCGATTCATCCTCCGCGTCAAGGAGAAGACGGGGCGCTACCCGCTGCTGTATGCGAATGACGATGTCGCGCGCGAAGTCTCCCGAAGCTACGGGCGCGACGAAGTCTTCTCTAAGACGCTTCTCTGGTACGCGCGCTTCAGGAAGAACATCCCCGACTTCCCGAAAGGCACCTGGGACACATACAAACTGTGGCAGTTCTCCAGTGAGATCAACTGCGACGAGGACAACCAGAGCGCCTGCCTCTACCGCGCCCCCGGTACCGCTCATGACATGGATGTGGACGTTTACAACGGTTCGATAGACAAGCTGAGGAGGGACTGGCCGTTCAGCGGGGCCGCGCTCGGGGGCGGCGGCGACACGGCCTCGGGCGTATCAACCCGTGCCGAAGCTTACTTCGTATTCAACGACGGTAAGGACGACTTTGTCTTCAAGCTAACAGACCAGGCAAGGATTCAGGAGGCCAGGGACATCCTGAGCGGTAAGGAGAAGTCTAAGAAGCACGTGATGGGGCTAATCGTCCCGAGGCGGGAGGACTACAACCGGGCGTGGCACTACCACCTCGACCCCACCTCCGTCAGCTTCTTCCAGAACGCGGTCGAGGTCTGCGACTCGACGGTCCGCTTCGTCGAAGACCACCTGGCGGAAGTCGGCGGCAGCTTCCTGCCCGGCAACAGGTGGTGCCCCTGGTCATCGAAGCTCGTCAGGGAGATTCCCCGCCCTCAAGGCACCGGGCGGCGCAGTGTTCGGAGACGGCACCCATGATTACGGGACGCGGCAGTCTGCTCAGCCTGACGTGCGTCCTCCTCACGACATTCGTGCTGGCCGTCAGGTCCGAGGCTCAGACCGAGGGCATCATCTTCCAAGTCTTCGAGAAGAAGGACAGCCCGCTGAAGTGGAAAGACTTCAGGAAGCGGCAAGAGAACGAGGCCGGCAAGAAAGGCGACAACGAAGCCCTCCTCGACCCCTCCAACCTGACGACGCTTTTGAACCGGGAGGGTGAGCCTTACGGGCTATACTCCCTAGACGGCCTCCCGACGGTAGATTGGCCGCCTGACAAGGCGGGCGCGAAAGTGACCCTAATTCTCGCCTGGCCGTCCGCGGTCGGTTATTCAAACCTCCTCCTCGACCTGCGCGACCCCTCTGTCGAAGGTAACTACCCGTCATCCGATGTCCCCATCTACACCGACAGGGGAAGCCACAGATACTCCGTCATCTTCAACCTGCTGGTGGCGCACCGAACGTTAGAGTCTCTGGACGCCGCCATCGCCCGCCGCGCCGACCCGCCGTACTCGCTACCCTACGCGCCCTCCCCCGCCTTCAGGATGGCCTATGCCTCCGCAAGGAGATCGCTACGGGAGGCATTGGTTCACGGGCTCAAGGACTCGGTGCGGGGGCAACTCGGACAAGAGTCTTTCGAGGCAGCCGCCAAGGCAACGCTCATCATGTTGGAGGAGTACGGGGTTCAGTTTGCCCGAGCGAGGCGGCCATCCTTCGCGCCGCAGTGGGGCGTGACATTCGAGGGCGAGATTCAGCAGCCTGGCGGCGCGCCGGCGGAGGTGAACGGGCAGACCTTCCAAAGTGTCAGCCGGCTCGTTGACTGCTCGCGCGATGACGGCTGGGTCAGGCTGGTCTTCGACAGGAACAAGAGTCCCGACTACTACAAGCCGGCAATCAAGTGGGCGCATGACAACGGCCTGAAAGTGCTCGGGGAACTGCTCGACTCCTACTCGATGTGCTGCACGTCGAAAGAGCAATGGGAGGCCCACGTGCGCACGTACGTGTGCGCCTTCTCCCACGGGGGGAAAAAACCGGACGAGGAGGTTGACGAGTGGGAAGTCGGCAACGAGGTCAACGGCGAGTGGCTCGTGGTGAAGCAGGAGAAGGTGAAGAAGAGCGGCGAGAGCTGCGACCGGTGTACCGGCTACGCGGGGCGCGCGGATTACATCGCCTACGCCGCCGACTACGTGAAGAAGCATTCGGGCAAGCGCACGCTGCTGACCCTTTACTGGCAGGTCGCCGAGGACAAGCCATCCTCATCTATGTTCAACTGGGTGCGCGACGTACTCATCCCCGCCAGCACAGGGGAAGGCACCTCCGTCAAAGACCTGATCGACGATGTGGGTATCTCTTTGTACCCCGACAAGACGCCCATGGGCCTGGCCTTTGATCGTGTATTCACGACGCTCCGCGAAAAGTATTTCAGCCGTGACGGTCAGAGGGTAATGGTCACCGAACTCGGCTACTGGCCGGCGGACTTGACCGAAGAGGACTACGAACACATCTGGCGCTGGGGCGGCGCGGACCTGAAACAGAAGGACGAAAGAGTCCGTCAGGGTGTGCGCGCCGGCGTCGCGAAGTTGTACCAGTCGGCCGCCCTCGGCTACCCCTACTCGGGAGGCGGTGCTTACTGGTGGTATTACCTTCAGGAGGCCACCCCCGACGCACGCTACACCGACAACGAACTCTGGCGCGCACTGCACTCGGTGCATTCTGCGGTGGCCGACGCAACGGGTCCGTGTACCCCCTAACGCTAGCAGCATGCATATACCTCAAGGCAGTAAGCGTGCAAGTTCCCGGCCTCGTCTGCCAGAGGTACGAGGCGTTCCTGTCAGCCAGTGGGCAATACGACGCGACAGCGTCGGCGCCGCAGTAGCCGTGCGTTTCCTGAAAACTGCCGGCGAAGCCGATCTGCTCAATGACCGCGCGGAAGATGGACTGGCTGGCGGCCACGGGTAGAAAGTCACATTCGACCGGGGCGGTTCGGCCCCATTTTCGCCGACCCGAGCACCGCCAACCCCTCGAAGGCCACGGCCGTGTGGCCGTGACGCACCTCGATCTACACGGCGCGGGCCGCGCGGGGCTATTTAACCGGCGCTTCGACCTGACGCCTAAGCAAAAGCGCCTCACGGTTGGTCGGGTCGATTTGCAAAGCGCTCTGGACGTAGGCAAGCGCTTGCGCCCTGTCGCCACGCTCGAAGTAAATTTGTGCCAATAGGACGTGGGGCTCGGCGAGGGTGTGGTCAGAATCCCAGAAGACGGCGGCCTTGAGTTGGTTGATAGCTGAGGCCGTCTCGCCCCGCTTCCGGTAAAGCTTACCGGTAAGCAAATACGCACCCGCGTTCATCGGCTGCGTCCTGACCACGTCGCGCAGCCTCGTCAGGGCCTCGTCATCGTCGCCGGCCTCTATTAGCCTAGCAATTTCTGCGAGCGCCGGGTCGGGGGCGGGCTCGGCCTTTTTCACTTTCTTCTCGATGACCTGGCCGGTGGTGTTGTCGAAGAACCACACCTCACGCGCCGCCGCCATCAGTTTGCCCTCCGACGTATACGGCGGGATCAGGTTGAAAATGATTAGGGCACGCAGCTCCGGCTTGGAACGCCGGGCAGTCGGGATGTCCATCCTGACCTTCGTCCCGTACGTGCTCTCGCCCCTCTCCCTAAAAACCACATTTTCAACGTTCTCAGACACGGTGGCCTTCACCGTCATCGTCTCGCTATCCGCGTCGTAGGAGGCCAAGACCGGTATCACGACGGCCATCAGGCTGTCACGCGTCAGTGAGCCGTAGAGTGGCTTCGACTCCTCGACGCGCACGCGCTCCTGGTGCTGGGCGGTGGTCTCGAACTCGTCCTTGACCAGCTTCTGCTTCCTCACTTCGAAGGCGCGCGCAAGGCCGTCGAGGTCCGTGCCGGCGTAGCCGGGCGGCAGCTTTGTGGCCGCGAGGTCGAACGGTGTTGTATCCCCCGAGACTTGTTGTGCCAGCATCATCCGATCCGCGAGGGTTGTGGCTCGGGCAGGTCGTAGCCCTAGCATTTTGGCCTTATTGACCGCCTCTCTCAGGTAAATCTGAGTCTCTTCTTTATAGCCGATGAAACGACTCGTGATTAAGCCGCCCTGATTGAATACCAGAATCTGTGGGAGGGACAGCCGCTCCCCGAGCAGCGCTAGGGCGGTTTCGCGCTCGACCCACCCGGACCGGAACGTTAGCCTCCTCTGCGCGGCGTAGTCTACGGGTGCGGCGCCGTCCTTGGGCGACTCAGTCGTCAGCCCCACAACCTCTGCGCCCAAGCCGCGCAGCTCGCCCGTCATGCTGTTGAGCCCCTCGGCGGCCTCCCGGCAGGGCTTACACCACGAGGCCCAGAGGAGGAGGATGGTCACGCGCCTGCGCGGCCCCGTGAGGGTGACGGGCGTGTCCCCCGAGAGCGGCTTGAATTTCGCCGCCAAGACTTCCGGGGACACTTCCTCATAGCCCGCCTGGGCGCGGGCGTCTCCGGTGGTTATCATAAAAAGGAGAGCCGCCGCAGCTAGTAGATACTTCGTCTTCATAAGTGATGAGGGCCGTCCCTGGTTGAACAGCTATTGAACTCCGCTGTCATCTCGGGAGAGTAAATTTACTTAGCAGGTCAGGCATTTCAGTCGGCGTCAAACCAGCACGCGATCCCACCGCCAGGGCGTTGGACATAGCCACCACGTAAGTGTCCGCCTGAGACAGCGAAAACCCTGAAGCTTGCAGCTCCCTACATATTGACTCGGTCTTTAACCTGATCTCTTCTGCGAGATTTTCCGCGCGCGCGTGGACGCCCGCGGATTTTTTACAGACCAGGACGGCGTCTAAGGTTATGGGCTCTTTCGTGGAGGACTTGGGGCTCGCCCCCTTCATCTCGCCGTAGATGGGGTGAGCGGCAACCACCTCAAAGCCGGCAGCGGTGACCGCCTCATAGATAGACACCCACCCTTCGGCGCGGGAATGGTGGAAGCTGAACGACAGAATCCCGTCGTCCTTCAACACCCGCCTGCATTCGCCGAACACGCGGGCCAGCTTCGACGCGAATTTGGCGGGGTGTCGGTCCTGCACCTCACTTGTATGTGAAGAGTCAGGGGGCGTGAAGTATTCGTATTCTCCTCTCAAGACTGGGGCGAGCCACGCGTAAAAGAAGTCGCTCAGCTCACTGTAATGAACGAAGTCGAAATACGGGGGGTCGGTGATGACGGCGTCAACGATCTTGTACGGGAAA
>Ga0213876_10001074_pt1 | contig 17574 bp, 22 predicted proteins | sample BarmaccomBMRX_R9_FD_160113 | JGI IMG/M metagenome (GOLD analysis project Ga0213876, IMG submission 160113) | Root-associated microbial communities from Barbacenia macrantha in rupestrian grasslands, the National Park of Serra do Cipo, Brazil - RX_R9 | ecosystem: Host-associated > Plants > Roots... | reverse complement strand
GGCTTTGGAGTCTATCTGGCTCAGGCAAAGACTTGGCGCGCGCCCGGTAAGAGCTTCATGGCGTCCCCCTTCGGGGAGTTCGAGGGAACGTTCGAAGGGCTCGGCAATAAGATAACGAGCCTCAAGATCAACCAGCCGATAGGCGATCAAAACCACGCTATCGGCCTATTTGCGAGTGTAGGTCTTCCGGGTGTTGTCCGTGATGTGAACCTCGTCGATGTCCAGATCGCCGCGAACGGTCAAGTCATAGGTATAGGCGCCCTTGCGGGCGGCAACATCGGAACCATCCTGAACAGCCGCGCTGGTGGACAAGTGACCGGCGGAATATCCCAAACCTATCTGGGAGGTCTTGTCGGCGAGAGCGCAGGTACGATTTCCAATTGCTCCGCGGAGGTGACGGTCAGCGGACCCGAACAGATCGCAGGCGCCGGAGGCCTGGTCGGCTTGAACCAGGCCGTTTTCCCCGGCTATCCCGGCTTGATCCAATCGAGCTTTTCGACGATGCCGGTTTCGGGCGGAGGTTCCCTCGGCGGGCTGATCGGAGAAGACGACGGCGGCACGATCCAGGACAGCTATTCGACCGGGTCAGTGACGACCGCGACCGGTTCCTCCGCAGGAGGCCTTATCGGAAGATACGCCGATGCGGATTCACAGACACCGCTGCCCGTACTGACGACGTCCTACGCGACAGGAGCGGTTTCAGGCGGCGGCACGACGAGCGTCGGAGGCGTGCTGGGGCAGGACCTCGCAAACACCGGCATCAGCGATGTCTATTGGGACTTGGATACGAGCGGCATAAGCGACCCGGCCAAGGGTGCCGGCAATGCCACGAACGACGCAGGCCTTACCGGCTTGACGGATTCGGCACTGAAGTCCGGGTTGCCGCCCGGCTTCAGCAAGAAGGTGTGGAAAGAGAAGGGTTCGCTCAATGACGGATACCCTTACCTGACCGGCAATGCTCCCGATTGATGGACTTTGCTTCGAGTCGCAGCGAGCCGGCGTGCTGACGCCGTCTCAATGCAGGTGCGATAGCCGCCGATAGGACAATGCCTCGGCCACGTGCGGGCGCAGGACCTGGCCGGCGCCGCCGAGGTCGGCGATGGTGCGCGCGACCTTGAGCACGCGGTGATAGCCGCGCGCGGTGAGCCGCATGCGCTCCGCCGCGTCGTGCAGCAGCCGCGCGCCCGCCGCATCGGGCTTGGCGACCGCGTCCAGCGCCTCGCCTTCGATCTCGGCGTTGGTGCGGATGGCTTGGCCGGCATAGCGCTTGCGCTGGACGTCGCGCGCTTGCGCGACGCGGCTTGCCACCTCGGCGCTGCCCTCGGCAGGCGGCGGGAGCGCGAGATCGCTCGCCGCCACGCCCGCCACCTCGACATGGATGTCGATGCGGTCGAGCAGCGGTCCCGACAATCGCGCCTGATAGTCGAGCGCGCATTTCGGCGCGCGGCCGCAAGCCTGCGCGGGCTCGCTCAGGTAACCGCAGCGGCAAGGGTTCATGGCCGCGACGAGTTGGAAACGGGCGGGATAGCGAACATGCGCGTTGACGCGCGCGATGACGGCCTCTCCGGTCTCGACCGGCTGGCGCAGCGAGTCGAGCACGCCGCGCTGGAATTCCGGAAGCTCGTCGAGAAACAGGACGCCCAGATGCGCGAGACTGATTTCACCCGGTCGCGTCCGGTTGCCGCCGCCGATCAGCGCCGGCATCGATGCGGAATGGTGCGGGTTGCGGAACGGGCGCCGCCGCGAGATCGCGCCGCCTGGAAGCTCGCCCGCGAGCGACTGCACCATCGAGATCTCCAGCGCCTCGCGCGCGTCGAGCGGCGGGAGCAGGCCGGGCAGGCGCTGCGCCAGCATAGACTTGCCCGCGCCGGGCGGACCGATCATCAAGAGGTTGTGCCCGCCGGCCGCCGCGATCTCGAGCGCGCGCTTGGCGCTCTCCTGCCCCTTCACGTCCTTGAGATCGGGAATGGCGCGGCCGTCGGCGGCGAGCTTGGCCACCGGCGGGCTCAAGACCTGCGTTCCCTTCATGTGATTGACGAGCGCGATCAGCGACGGCGCGGCCACGATCTCGATCCCGCCGGCCCAGGCGGCTTCCGGCCCGCAGGCCGCCGGACAGATCAGGCCGCGATGCTGCTCCGACGCCGCGAGCGCCGCGGGCAGGACGCCCGCGACCGCGGTGATCTGCGCATCCAGCGACAGCTCGCCCATCGCGACATAGCCCGCCATCTCGCTCGCCGGAAGCACGCCCATCGCCGCCAGAAGCCCGAGCGCGATGGGCAGGTCGTAATGGCTGCCCTCTTTCGGCAGGTCGGCTGGGGCGAGGTTCACCGTCACGCGCTTGAAGGGCATCGCGAGCCCGATCGCCGTCAGCGCGGCGCGGACGCGCTCGCGGCTTTCGGCGACCGCCTTGTCGGCGAGGCCCACGATGTTGAACTGGCCGCCTGCGCCGTCGCCGATATGCACCTGCACGTCGACCTCGCGCGCCTCGATGCCCTGGAACGCGACGGTATGGACATGCGCGACGGTCATGCGGCTCCCCCTTCGGTGGTCCGCAGACTATATGCAACCGAAGGAAGAACTCAAAGCATCGGCAGCGCGATTCCGGCGGCGAGCCCCGCGATCAGGAACCGCGCCAGATAGCCCAGCCCGTGCGCCAGGCTGACGGCCGGATCGATCCGGACCCAGATCTGCGTGGTCGCGACCTGCACGAACGCGCCCGCGAGCCAGGCGATGAGCGCGACCTTCAGGCCGCTCGCGATGCCGTCCACGCCTGCGAGCGCGCAGAGCGCGAAAACGCAGGCCGCGGTGATATAGCCGAGCGCGCAGGAATAGAGGATCGGCATCGGCTCGCCGTCCCTGCGCGGCCACCAGGTCTCCGGGTACCGCCCGTAACGGTCGTGGAACAGCACGCCCATGAAATACCAATCGGTGAAGGTCGAGACGGTGCCGGCGGCGAAAACCGCGACGAGAACGATCCAGGACATGCGCTCCCCCTTAAGTGCCAGCAGCGTAAACTATCGCTTCCCTTGCGGAGCGCAAAGCGCCCCCATAGGCTTGAGGCAATCGCCATTTTGGAAAAAGAGCCTCGACCCATGTCAGACAAGCGTTTCCAGGGCACCGACCGCTACGTCGCCACCGACGACCTGCGCATCGCCGTCAACGCCTCGATCACCCTGGAGCGGCCGCTGCTCATCAAGGGCGAGCCGGGCACCGGCAAGACGCAGCTCGCCTATGAGGTGGCCGACGCGCTGGCGGCGCCCTTGATCACCTGGCACGTCAAGTCGACGACCAAGGCGCAGCAGGGCCTCTACGAATACGACGCGGTGACGCGGCTGCGCGACAGCCAGCTGGGCGATCCGCGCGTCAAGGACGTCAAGAACTACATCAAGCAGGGCAAGCTGTGGGAAGCCTTCGTGATGGAGAAGCGCCCGGTCCTGCTGATCGACGAGATCGACAAGGCCGACATCGAGTTCCCCAACGACCTTCTGCTCGAGCTCGACCGCATGGAGTTCTTCGTCTACGAGACCGGCGAGACGATCAAGGCCAGGCAGCGCCCGATCATCCTCATCACCTCGAACAACGAGAAGGAGCTGCCCGACGCATTCCTGCGCCGCTGCTTCTTCCACTACATCAAGTTCCCCGAGCGCGAGACGATGCAGAAGATCGTCGACGTGCACTATCCCGACATCAAGCAGAAGCTGGTCAGCGAGGCGCTGAACGTCTTCTACCAGATCCGCGACGTGCCGGGCCTGAAGAAGAAGCCGTCGACGTCGGAGCTTCTGGACTGGCTGAAGCTGCTCTTGAACGAGGACGTGCCGCCCGAGGCGCTGCGCGAGAAGGACCCGACCAAGCTGATCCCGCCGCTGCACGGCGCGCTGCTCAAGAACGAGCAGGATGTGCACCTGTTCGAGCGGCTGGCATTCCTGGCGCGGCGGGAGAGCCGGAACTAGGCCTCGGTCAGGCCGAGCCGGCGCTCGACCCGCTCCATGCGCATATCGAGACGATCCATGCGCGAGGAAATATGGGCGTATTGCGCTTCCAACCGGACATATCCCTCCTCCAAAAAGCTGACCCGTGTCCGCAGCTCTTTGACGTCACGGTAAATGTTATCCACCGCCGTGCGGATGTGGCGCAAATGCTCCAGGACCAGATTGTTGGCCGCTTCACTCATAGGCATTATCCTGCCGCAGAAACGGATTGAGAACAACCAACCGCAAATGCCGGGATTTCGCCTTTCCATTCTTTGTTTAACGATGGCGTTTCCGGCCTTCGCGCCGGCGCAGACGACCGGCGACGTCTTCGCGGACGCGCCCGGCAACGCCAAGCGTCACGTCGCGTCGGGCTTCGTGTGCCCGTCCAGGATCGGCATCTTCGTGCGCGACGCGGTGGGCGAGCGCGATCCGTCCGCGGGCGCCGATTTCTGCGCCTATTCCGCGCTCGACGGCGTGTACGGGACGATCACCCTGGCGCCGCTTTCCGGCACCGACGATCCCAAGGCGGCGCTGGCTTCCGATTTCGAGGAGCAGGAAGGCACGGGCGGCCGGAAGATCGCGGAGGACCCGATCAAGATCGCCGGCGCGAGCGTCTATGCGCGCACCTATCAGACCTCGAGCCTCGCGAGCATCCACTACCGCGTACAGTTCGCGGCGGGCGGCGCGGGCGCGTGGAGCGTGCAGGCGACGATGGAATATGCGAGCCCGCGCGACGACAGGATCGAGCGCGAATTCCTCGAGACGGTCTATGCCGCCGCGTTCAGGACGCTGGGGCGCTAGCCTCGCTTTGCTGCTGCTGCTTGGCGCGGGCCAGGCAGTTGCCGGCGCGCTCGACGCGCTCGCGATCGCCTATCCAAATGAGATCGCGCGCATCGACGGCGGCTGGATCGTGTTCCGCGACGGCACGCGCATGGCGGCGGGAACGGACGATCCCGCCAAACCTTTCGACAGCCTGCTGCGCGACGCGACGATCGTCGACCAGTTCCGCCTCGCCTATCCGCGCGGCGCCGGGATCGGGGCGCCGGCGAAGGATTTCGATCCCGGCCGTTTCCGCAACGAAGCGTTCTTCGACAAGCTTTACGGCAATTGCCGCCTCGCGCGGCCCGACCTGGTGGCGGTCAAATGGGTGGACGGCACGACGGTCAGCTTCGCGCGTCTCGCGGCGCCGGAGCTGCGCGCCGTCGCGGACGAGATCGCCGAGCTCCCGCCCGCCATCCGGCGCGCGGCCGCGCCCAGCGCCGGCACCTATAACTGCCGCGCGGTGAAGGATACCGGCCGCCGCTCCATGCATGCCTATGGCGCGGCCATCGACCTGAACCTGCACGCGTCCGACTATTGGCTCTGGGAGACGGGCGGCTGGCGGAACCGCATGCCGCGCGCGATCGTGGACATCTTCGAACGCCACGGCTTCATCTGGGGCGGCCGCTGGGACCACTACGACACGATGCATTTCGAGTACCGGCCGGAGCTCAATCCGGCGGGTTCGCCAGCAGATAGGGATAGCCGTCGTTGATCGCCGCGCTCTGCCCCCAGACCGCGGGATCGAAGCCGGCCGGCAATGCCGCTTTCAGCGCCACGTCGCTCAAGCCCGTGACGCCGCTTCTGCAGCCGGCATCGCAGGCGCGGCTCTGGCCGCTGGAGTCCTTGTCCCAATAATCCTCTGCAAGCACGCCGAAGCCGTAATGCCCGATGAAGGCGCCGAAATGCGGCCGCCTTGCCGGCGCTTTGCCCCTGAAGAGCACCAGCGACGTCGTATAGGAATCCGATACCGATACCGCGCCGATGCCCATCAGCCCGCCCAGGCTGCTGGTGCTTCCGGCCGCGACCGAGCCCCTGGAATAGCAATCGACGATCGGAGCGCCGTCGGTGTTGGTCGAGCCCACCAGCCCGCCGGCAGCGGAGCGGCCATGCGTGGAGACGTTGCCGGTGGCATAGGATTGCGAGATCGGCGCGACGGCGAATCCGACCAGCCCGCCTGTCGTGCTCTCCTTGCCGCCCATGACGTCGCCGGTGGCGTGCGAGAGGCTGAGCGGCCCTTCCAGGTGCCCGACGAGCCCGCCGACATAGTGGCTGCCGCCCGTGACGGTGACGCTGGAGGAGGATTTCGTCACGATGCCGTTGCTGCCGCTGACATGGCCGATGAGGCCGCCGACGGCGGAACCGCCCTGGACCGCGCCGCTGACGGTGACGTTGATCACCCTGCTGTTGACCGCCCTGCCGCTCAGCGCCCCGGCATCGCCGCCGCTGATCACGTCGATATTGGCCAAGTTCAAGTCGCGCTGGATACCGCCCGCCGACACGAACATGCCGGCCGAGCTGCTGCTGTGGCCGTCGATATGGAGATTCGAGATCGTGTGGCCAAGGCCTTCCAAGGTGCCGCCGAAGCCGACCAGGACGATGCCGCCGTTATAGGCGCCGTCGGGCCCCGCGTCGTAATCGGCCGAAAGCGCATAATTGCCCGACGGGTTGTCGATGACGGCGGCCGCCAGCGATGCGACGTCGCGAACCAACAGGTAGCTTCGGCCGTTGATGACGAGACTGCCCGTGTCGTCCCAGAAATCGATCTTGCCGCCGGGAAACAGGTTCAGATCGCCGCCCGTGCCGCCGTCGTCGGTGACGATCGCGAGGCCGCCCGCCCCTTCGACCACCATCTCGGCCTTGATGCTGACGTTGAGGTTCGCGTCCAAGGTCAATCCGCGCGTGCCGGCCCAGGAGAGCGGCGCGGTGAGCTCGATGGTCGCCGCGCCCGCGCCGGTCTTCACCGTGACGTCGGAGGCCGCCAGCATGGCGGCGAGATCGCCTGCGTTCAGCACCGCGTTCTTGGCGGTGGGCGTGCAGACCGCGCCCGAGCACGCCATGTTCTTGGTGGGAGCCGAGGAGATGTTGACGGCCGCCCGCCCCACGGCCGGAACCAGCAGGAGCACGGCCAGAACTGCTGCGGTTCTTGACATTGCGGCAACCTCGAGGGCGATGCCAGCTTATACCCGAAGCCTCCGAGATGCGCTAACATCGGCGCATAGCCATTGGACGAAAACGCATGTTCTTCCAGTTCTTCGACGAGCTTCGCGCCGCGCGCATTCCGGTGACGCTGAAGGAATATCTGGCGCTGATGGACGCGCTGTCGAAGGACGTCATCGATCTCAAGGTCGAGGAGTTCTATTACCTGTCGCGCACAGCGCTGGTGAAGGACGAGCGCAACCTCGACAAGTTCGACCGCGTCTTCGGGCACGTGTTCAAGGGGCTCGAGGGCCTCGATGCCTCGCTGCTCGCGCAGATCCCCGAGGACTGGCTCAAAGCCCTGACCGAGAAATACCTGACCAAGGAAGAGAAGAAGCAGATCGAGGCCCTGGGCGGCTGGGAGAAGCTGATGGAGACGCTCAAGCAGCGTCTCGAGGAGCAGAAGAAGCGCCACGAAGGCGGCTCGAAGATGATCGGCTCGGGCGGCACCTCGCCGTTCGGCAATTCCGGCTACAACCCCGAAGGCGTGCGCATCGGCCAGGACAAATCGCGTCACGGCAAGGCGGTGAAGGTCTGGGACAAGCGCGAGTACAAGAACCTCGACGACTCGGTCGAGCTCGGCACGCGCAACATCAAGGTGGCGCTGCGCCGGCTGCGCAAATGGGCGCGCGAGGGCGCGGAGACCGAGCTCGACCTGCCCGGCACGATCCGCAATACCGCCAACAAAGGCTATCTCGACCTGAAGCTCGTCCCCGAGCGCCACAACACGGTGAAGGTGCTGCTGTTCTTCGACATCGGCGGCTCGATGGACGCGCATATCAAGCTCTGCGAAGAGCTGTTCAGCGCCGCCAAGACCGAGTTCAAGCACATGGATTTCTACTACTTCCACAACTGCCTCTATGAGAGCGTGTGGAAGGACAACCGGCGCCGCCATGCCGAGAAGATCCAGACCTGGGACGTGCTGCACAAATATCCGCACGACTACAAGATCGTCTTCGTCGGCGACGCGACGATGAGCCCGTACGAGATCACCTATCCCGGCGGCAGCGTCGAGCACTGGAACGAAGAGGCCGGCGCGGTGTGGATCGACCGCGTGGTGCAGATCTACGAGCACTGCGTGTGGCTGAACCCCGTGGCGCAGAAGCACTGGGACTACACGCCGTCGATCGGCCTGATCTCGCAGATCATGAACGGACGCATGTTCCCGCTGACCCTGGGCGGGCTGGACGGGGCGATGCGGGAGCTCAATCGTTGAGCGCGGCCGTGCGTCCGGCCGCGGCGGCGGACTCGCAGGCCATCGCCGCGTCCCTCGCCCGCGCCTTCCACGACGATCCGGTGATGATGTTCATGCTGCCCGATGCGGCGGCGCGCGAGGCCAAGCTGCCGCGCATCTTCAGGCTGCTGCTCAAGATGGCGTTGCCGCACGGGCTGTGCCGCGTGAGCGAAGGCTACGAGACGGCGACGATCTGGAAGCCGCCGGGGCAATGGCATCTGTCGCCGTGGGACTACGTCGTCAACGGGCCGGAGATGCTGGGCATCTTCGGCGGCAACGTGTTCAGCGTCATCGGCACCATGGACCGCATCGAGAAGGTGCACCCGAAAACGCCGCATTATTACCTGCAGGTGATCGGCACCGATCCGCCCGCTCAGGGCAAAGGCTTCGCCAGCGCCATCATGCGCGACCAGCTCGCGCGCAGCGACGCGGAGGGCATGTCCTGCTATCTGGAATCGAGCAAGGACACCAACATCCCGGTCTATCGCAGCTTCGGCTTCGAGGTGACGGGCGAGATCAAGATCCCGGACGGCCCGACGCTCTGGCCGATGTGGCGGGACGCGCGATGAGAACCGTGGCGGCAGCGCTGGCGTTGCTGTTGTCCGCGAGCGGCGCGTCCGCCGCGGAGCCGGGCGTTGCGCAGCCCGATGCCACGTCGGCCGCCGAGCCTGGCGCGACGATGACGGCCGACGGCACCACGCCGCCGCCCGAGACGATCGCGATCACCGGCGCGGTGCACAATCCCGGCGCGGTCACGCTGCAGGAGCTGATGAAGATGCCGCCCGTCGACGTGACGGTGACGCAGCAGACCGACAAGGGCCCGGTGACCGGCACCTTCCGCGGTGCGCTGCTGTGGACGCTGGTCAGCCAAGCCGACCCCGTGGACGGGCCGGAGAAGAACGCTTACCTGCGCCACACCATCTTCGTCAGCGGCGCCGACGGCTACACCACCGCGCTGTCGGACGGCGAGATCGATCCCAAGCTCGAAGGCAAGCACGTGATCGTCGCCTATGCGAAGGACGGCGTGGCGTTCGACGGATTGCGCCTGGTCGTTCCCGGCGACGCCCATGCCGCGCGCGGCGTGCACGATATCGCGGTCATAGAGGTCAAATAGATGCTGAAAGTCCATCATCTGAACAACTCGCGCTCGCAGCGCATCCTGTGGCTTCTGGAAGAGCTGGGCACGCCTTACGAGATCGTGCACTACACGCGCATGTCGCCGGTGCCGCTGGCGCCGCCGGAGCTGAAAGCGGTGCATCCCCTGGGCAAGTCGCCCGTCATCACCGACGGCGACAAGACCATCGCGGAGTCCGGCGCCATCGTCGAATACCTGATCGACACCTATGGCGACGGCCGCCTCAAGCCCGCGCCGGCGAGCTCGGATTATTGGAAATACGTGGAGTGGATGCACTACGGCGAGGGCTCGGCGATGCTGCCGCTTCTGCTCGCGCTCTATACCGCCATGCTGGGCGAGGCCGGAGCGGCGCTGAAACCCCGCGTCGACAGCGAGATCGCCAACAACCTCGCCTATATGGAGAACGCTCTGGGGACGCGGCCGTTCTTCGTCGGAAACGACCTGACCGGCGCCGACATCCAGCTTCTCTTCGTGCTCGAGGCGGCAGGCGCGCGGCTCGAGCCCTATCCCAACCTCGGCAAGTACCGCGCGCGCATGCAGGACCGCGCCGCCTATAGGCGCGGCATCGAGAAAGGCGGGCCTTACGCCCTGATGAGCCGATGAACAGACCTGCGCACATTGGACAAGAAGAGCGCCGCGCGCGCATCCGCGGGCTTTGCGCCCTGATGGACGAGCAGGGCATCGGCGCGGTGCTCATCGGGCCGACCGCGTCCTTGCGCTATTTCACCGGCATGTCGTGGCATCCGTCGGAGCGCTTCACCGGCGCGCTGATCCATGCGACCGGCCGCGTCGAATACGTCACGCCGGGCTTCGAGCGCGACAAGGTCGCCCAGATCGTCGGCATCGAAGGCGACATCCATACCTGGGAAGAGGACGAGAGCCCTTATCGCCTCATCGCCGACCGGCTGGGCAACAAGGCGCGCATGGCGGTCGACGAGTCGGTCGCGCTGTTCACCTGGTTCGGGCTTCGCGGCGCCATCGACGACGCGCGGCTGCAAGGCGGCGGTGCGCTGATCAACCGCCTGCGGCGGCAGAAGTCCAAAGCCGAGCTGGCGCTGATGCAATACGCCAAGGACATCACGCTCGAAGTCCATCGTCGCGCCTGGAAGAGCCTTGTCGCCGGCGTGCGCGCCAGCGAGGTCGAGGCCTTCATCGAAGCCGAGCACAGGAAGCTGGCAGGCGCCGGCAACACCTTCTGCATCGTCTCGTTCGGCGAGGACACGTCGCTGCCGCATGGCGGCGAGACCGACCGCGCGCTGGCCGAGGGCGACGTGGTGCTGATCGACACCGGCACGCAGGTCGACGGCTACAACTCCGACATCACGCGCACCTATGTCTTCGGCGAGCCGACGAACGAGGTGCGCCAGGTATGGGACGCGGAAAAGCGCGCCCAGGCCGCAGCCTTCGAGGCGGCACGCATCGGCGCGCCGTGCGAGAACGTCGACAATGCCGCGCGCGCGTCGATGGGCAAGGAGGGGTTCGGGCCGGACTATCGCCTGCCCGGCCTGCCGCACCGCACCGGCCACGGCATCGGGCTGGAGGTGCACGAAGCGCCCAACCTGGTGCGCGGCGACCGCACGCCGCTGGCCCAGGGCATGTGCTTCTCCAACGAGCCGATGATCGTGGTGCCGGGCAGGTTCGGCGTCCGCCTCGAGGACCATTTCTACATGGACGACAAAGGGGCGCGCTGGTTCACCGCGCCGTCCTTCAGCCTGGACGAGCCGTTCAAGGGCGTAGAGCCGCTCGCGTGATCGACCACGTCTCGCTCGCCGTCGCCGATCTGGGACGCGCCGCCGCGTTCTATGAGACGGTGCTGGCGCCCTTGGGGCTGACGAAGCTCGTCACGCGCGAGGGCGCAACCGTCGGCTTCGGCAAGCGCTATCCGGAACTGTGGTTGAACGCGCGGCCCGGTCTCGCGCCGCAGCCCGAGACCACGGGCACGCATATCTGCCTGCGCGCGGCGAGCGAGGATGCGGTGCGCGCCTTCCACGCGGCGGCGCTTTCGAACGGCGGCCGCGATGCGGGCGCGCCCGGTCCGCGCCAGGCGGCGTTTACCACGTATTTCGGCGCCTTCGTCTTCGATCCCGACGGCAACAAGATCGAGGCGGTGAACTTCCCTTGAGCGTCGAGCGCGTAAGCGCCCCGCGCGTTGCCGCGGGCCGCCGCGCGCGCTAGACTCGCCTTGGGGCTTTCAAATGAAACCGTTGCGTCTTGCAGGCATCCTGGCGGCGGCTGCGATCAGCGGCGCGGCGGCGAGCGGCTTTTCCGATTTCAACGCGGGGATCAACGCGCGCAACGACCGCAACGGCAACGACGTCGTGCGCTTCATGAGCCGCGCGCTGGCTGCCCCCGACCTGCCGCAGCACCTGCGCGCGACGGCGTTGCACGACCGCGCCACGGCCTATGTCGAGCTCAAGCAGCCGGATCTGGCCATCGCCGACTACACCGGCGCGCTGGCGCTGGTGCCGGACGACTACAATTCGCTGATCGAGCGCGGGGCCTTGTACGGAGAGAAGAAGCAATACGACGCCGCGCGCGCCGACTTCGCCGCCGCGATCAAGCGCCGGCCCGACCTGCTGGCGGGCTATGCGAGCCACGCCGAGGCGAATCTCGACGAAAAGAAATACGACGAGGCGCTCAAGGACTATAACGACGGCCTGGTCGTCTCGCCGGCCGATCCCGACCTGATCGTGCTGCGCGGCGAGGCGCTGAGAATGGCGGGACGCTACGACGAGGCGATCAAGGACTTCACCTATGTCGTCGACAACCACTCGCGCTACACCGCCGCCCATATCCTGAGGGCCAGGACCTATCAGCAATCCGGCAAGACTCATGCGGCCGTATCGGACTATGAGGACGCGATCGACCTGGAGCCCGACAATCTGGGCCTGCGCGAGACCGCCGGCATCGCGCAATGGGCCGACGGCAGCTATCGCGAAGCGACGCGCAACTTCACGCGCAGCGCGGCGGATCCGAAGCTCGCGGCGTTCTCCTATCTCTGGCTCTATCTCACCGCGCTCAAGCGCAGGTCGTCGGCCGACGATTTCACGCAGAACGCGCCCAAGCTCGACCTCGCCTCGTGGCCGGGACCGATCGTGAAGCTCTTCCTCGGCCAAGCCGCGCCCGACGACGTCTTCGCCGCCGCGAAGCAGGGCGAGGCGGATGCGCAAAAGGACCGTGTCTGCGAGGCCGACTTCTTCGTCGCGGAATGGCAGCTGTCCCGATCCGACGCGGCTTCGGCGAGGAGCCTGCTGAGCGATGCGGCCGCGGCCTGCCGCGACGAGCTGCCCGAATCCTTCATTTCGCGCACCGAGCTCGCGAGGCTCGGGCCATGAGACGCAGCCTGGTCCTGACGATCGCCCTTCTGGCCGGCAGCGCGCATGCCGGCGACGCACCGCCGCCGCCCGCAACGTGCTCGCTGCCCGAGCTCGCCTCGATCGACTTCACGACCATGCCCGAAGGCATGATCGCTCTGCCGGGCGCCATCGACGGCCACAAGGGCGGCTTCCTGGTCGATACCGGCGGGCTGGCGGGCGTGGTCGGCTGGGGCACCGCCAAGCAGCTCGCGGGTCCCATCCAGCGCTCCAACGTCAGCGGCGTCTTTCCCGGCGGCACGCAGCTGGATTTCGGCGTTTTCGCCGACCGCTTCGACCTGGGCCCGCTCAGCTTCCACAGGATCTGGTTCCTGGTGGCGCCCGACCGCATGATGGACGCCAACCTGATCGGCGAGATTCAGCCGCATGCCATCTCGGATACCAATTTCGAGATCGATTTCCTGAAAGGGAAGTTCAACCTGTTCGGGCCCAGCCCCTGCCCGGGCCACGACGTCTATTGGACGCACGACGCCTATGCGCAGGTCCCCATGACCCTCGACCGCGCAGGCCATATCAGCGTCGAGGCGATGCTCGACGGCAAGCCGGTGACGGCGACCATCGATACGGGGGCGCAGAACTCCTTCCTGAGCCTGAAGGCGGCGCAGCACGTGTTCGGCATCGACGCGAAGAACCCCGGCCTCAAGGCGACGGGCACGGCGAGCCTCAACGGCATGGCGGGCGCGTCGACCTATCGCTGGCCGTTCGCGTCGCTGACCTTCGAGGGCATCGAGGTCAGGAGTCCCGACATCGTCATCTACGACACCGGCAACGACACGCGCGACGCCGAGATGGTGCTGGGCATCGGAGTGCTGCGCCAGCTGCACCTCTATATCGCCTATGACGAGAAGACGCTCTATCTGAGCGCGGCAGAAGCGCATTGAGCGGTCAGGGCGCGAAGCGGTCCTCCGCGCCCGCGGTCAAGGCGCGAAACGGTCCTTCGCGCCCGCGAGCCTTCCTTCCGCCGGAACCTGCGACGTCGCGGCGGCGAGCCCGAACGGCGGCATGTTGCCGTAGACGCATTCGAACTTGCCGGGCTCGACCAGATAGGTCTCGTGCCAGATGCCGATGTTCCTCGACTTCATGATGCGCCGGTTGAATTCGGCCCACATCGGGAAGTGGTGGCCCTCCTTGTCGTGCGCATAGGCCAGCAGCTTGTCGAAGGATTCCCAGTATTGCTGCACGCTGATGTAGCGGGGCAGCGATACATGCGTGCGGAACCAGAGCATGCCGCTGTCCTGCTTCTGCGAAAGCTCCTGGAGCATCGCGGGCATGGTCTTGGACATGAAGGCGATGTCGGAGAGCGCGAGCAGGTTGTTGATCCGCATGCCGATGAGGAACAGCACCACCGGCTTGTCGGTCTGCGCCGTGAAGCGTCCCGGGACGATCGTCGTCATCGCTACCTCTTCGCCGCCGAGCCCCAATAGTTGAAGCCTGCGAAGCGCGGCGTGCCTGGCAGGTACATGGTCTCGATGTCCTCGATCCGGAAGCCGCCCTGGTCGATGAGCCTTGGGATGGCGCGGCCGACGTGACAGCCGCCGCCGATGACTTTCCAGGCCGGCGTCAGCCGCCGCTGCCATGTGCGCACGCTTTCGTCCGGCGCCTCGCCGTGCTCGCAGAAGATCATGCGGCCTTCCGGCTTGAGCACGCGGCGCATCTGGCCGAGCGCCGCCATCACGTCGGGGATGGTGCAGAGCGTGTAGGTGATCAGAACGGTATCGGCGCTCTCGTCCTCGAGCGGAATCTGCTCGCCGGGGAGGTCCAGGAACTCGACCGGGATCGGCGAGGCCGCGACGCGTTCGGCCGCGCGGGCCCGCATCTCTTTCGCCGGTTCGAGCGCCCAGAGATGGCTGACCTTCGACGCATCGTAGAACGGCAGGTTGTGGCCGGCGCCGAAGCCCACCTCGAGCACGCGGCCTTGCGCGCGCGGCACGACCTTCTTGCGCTGATAGCGGATCGGCTTGGTGCCCATCGCGGCGCCCAGGACGCGCGGCAGGATGAAACGGCTATAGAGGCCCATGGCAGTCCCTTCAGAGCTTCACGATATGCCGTCTTACCCAGTCCGCCAACTCGTCTTCGTTCATCGCGCCGGAAGCAAGAGACAGCATGACGAGTGTCGCGTCTGCTTGGTCTGCTGTGAGCCGCCAGCCGTTCAATCGCAGAAACAAACCAACAGCGATGAACGCTATCCGCTTATTCCCGTCCATGAAGGCGTGGTTCTCAGCCAACCCAAAGGCGTAAGCTGCTGCTAGCCGAGCCGGCTCTCGTATATCTTGACAGGCGAACAAATTCCGAGGTCTCGCTAAAGCCGACTCGAAAAGTCCTTCGTCGCGTAGACCGTCGGCACCGCCATGTTCAGCGATGCTTTCGCTATGCAGGAGTTCGAGGGCCTTACGATGGACCCCGATCGGTTCGGTCATTTCGCCAGCGCGCGCAAGGTATCGCGATACTCGCCCATGAACGCGCGGCCCGCTTCGATTTGCTTTTCGACATCGGGGTCGTAAGGCGTCAAGCGAAAGCCATCGGGGCTAGGCGTGGCCGTAATGGTAGCGCCTTTGCCGACTTTCATTCCGGCAAGCATCTCTTTCGGCAGTGTCACGCCAAGAGAATTGCCGATCTGGATGATCTTGAGCTTGTACATCTGGGGCACCGTTACCACCACTGTTATAACGCGACGTTATAACGGATGTGTAACAAGTCAATGATCCGGGTCGGTATAGTCGGGATGCGGATCGCCGCCGTTGGGGACGTGCACCTGCTCGGGCGGCGCGTCGCCGTAGCTCTGCTGCTCGTCCGCCCTGAAGCCCTGCGTCGCGCCCTTGGCCAGGCACAGCACGGTGCCGAGCCCCATGCCGAGGCCCCGGCTGTTCATGCAGGGCAGCAGCATCGGCGCATTCTTGCGCGCGCGGCCGCGGGCCCAGAGCGCGGCATCGCGCGAGCGGTCGGTGTGGTCGGCGAAGTCGACGTCGCCGCGCGGCTTCAGCGAAAGCGCGTCGCAGCGGTGGCGATCCTCGGGCGCGAGATTGGCGATGTTCTGCGGGCTGCAATCGAGCAGCGTGCGGCCGAATCCTTCCAGCGACTTGAGATCGACGCCGGGCAGCGGCGGCGGCGCCGGCTTCGGGAGCGCTTGCGGCAGCCGCACGATGGGCGCGGGCGCCGGAGGCGGCGGCGGCGCGGGCTCGGCCGCAACGGGCGGCTTCGGCGGCGTCAGGTACAGGATCGTCTCGTGCGCCGTCCGCAGCAGGCGCGGCATCAAGCCCGCCTGCAGCAGCATGGCGACAATGGCGACGTGGAGCGCTGCGACCAGCGCCGCACCGGCAAGGCGCTGCCTGCTTGCGGCGCGCCGCACGCTCATGCGTCCGATCATTCGCCTGCGCGATGTTCGAGGATCTCGCCCGGCTGACATTCGAGCGCGGCGCAGATCCTGTCGAGCGTGGCGAAGCGCACGCCCTTCACCTTGCCCGATTTGAGCAGCGAGAGATTGGCCTCGGTGATGCCGACGATCTCGGCCAGCTCCTTGGAGCGCATCTTCCGCCTGGCCAGCATCACGTCGAGATTGACGACGATGGCCATCAGACGAACCCCGCGTTCTCGTCGGCCATGCGCCGCGCCTCGTCCATCACGCGCGCGATGACCAGCACCGCGCCGGCGATGAACAGGCGCGAGACGTCGTCGCTGCCGAAGCTCAGGCTGGCGTGGCGATGGTGCGGGCCGAGGTGCCAGCTCAACAGCGCCGTGATCGGGACCTGCAACCCGATGTCGACGACCACGCTCAGGAACAGCGCCACCGCGAGGTTGTTGAAGTGCCGCAGAGGCTCGGCGCTGAACACCTTGCCGCGCGCATAGCAGGCAAAGACCTGAGACAGCGACCACAAGGCCCATGAGGCGAGCCCCGTCGGCACCAGCTCGATGGCGAGCGCTTCGAGGCGGGTGCCAAGCGGCACCGCGGCGGTCAAGCCGTCGCCGACATGGCTGAGCCTGAGCATCAGGAACTGGGTGCGCTCGGGCGCGAGGAAGATCCAGATCACCACGGCGGGCAGGAGCACCATGCCGAGCAGCGACAGGACCGACATCAGGCGGCTGAGGCGCGCGAGCTTCATGGGGACCCTCCGGCGGAACCGGAGGTATCGTCGCACGGCTATAGATTATTGTAAAACGATAATTGTTCTGTGCGTCCGGATGCGGAAATCGCGCGGCGAAAACCGCCAATTCGATCCGGTGCGCCACTACTCCGGTGCGCCACTCTACTCCGGCGCAATCGTGACCTTGATGCCGTCCAGGTCCTCCGCGCAGGTGATCTGGCACGACAGCCGCGAATTGTCCTCGACCGCCAGCGCCATGTCGAGCATGTCGACCTCGGCGTCGCTGCGCGCCGGAAGCTTCTCGTACCAGCCGTCCGTCACATAGACGTGGCAGGTGGCACAGGCGCAGGCGCCGCCGCATTCGGCCGCCACGGGCAGGCCCGCATCGCGCAGCATCTCCATCACGCTCCAGCCGTCGCGGCCTTCGATCTCGTGCACTTGGCCTTTGCGGTCGGTGGCGACGATCTTCATCTCAGGCGACTCCTCATCTCAGGCGACTCCGAGTTTCTTCTGCAGGCTCGACGACGAGGTGGTGTATTGGAAGCGCAGCTTCTCGTTCGGCTTGACGATGTGGAACGCGGCCTGCGCCATCAGCGCGGCCTCGTGGAAGCCCGACAGGATCAGCTTCAGCTTGCCCGGATAGGTGTTGATGTCGCCGATGGCAAAGACGCCCGGCGTCGTGCTCTGGAATTTCTCGGTGTCGACGCCGATCAGGTTCTCGGTGAGGTTCAGGCCGAAATCGGCGATGGGGCCGAGCTTGATG
>Ga0213876_10001073_pt1 | contig 17576 bp, 13 predicted proteins | sample BarmaccomBMRX_R9_FD_160113 | JGI IMG/M metagenome (GOLD analysis project Ga0213876, IMG submission 160113) | Root-associated microbial communities from Barbacenia macrantha in rupestrian grasslands, the National Park of Serra do Cipo, Brazil - RX_R9 | ecosystem: Host-associated > Plants > Roots... | reverse complement strand
GAAACCGAACTCCTTCAGGACGCGCTCGTTGCCGAACATGAACGACAGGAACACGCAGATCATGATCGCCGCGGCCGCGGTGATCACGCGTCCGGTGAACGCGATTCCGTCGGCGACGGCCTCCGATGCGTCACGCCGGCGCACCCACTGCTCGCGCACGCGCGAGACGAGGAACACCTCGTAGTCCATCGACAGCCCGAACACCACCGCGAACATCAACACCGGGATCCACGGTTCGACCGGCCCCTTCTCGACACCGATGACGCTGGCCAACCACCCGTCCTGGAACACGAGCACGGTGACTCCGATCGCTCCGCCGATGCTGAGCAAGTTCATGAGAGCGGCCTGGATCGGAATCACGATCGAGCGGAAGATCACGAACAGCAGCAGCGCCGAGAGCACGACGACGATGCCGATGAACAGCGGCAGCTTGTTCGCCAGCACGTGGGAGAAATCGATCGAGCCGGCGGTGAAACCGCCGACCAGCACGGTCATGCCACTCCCGTGGGCGATGGGTGGCACCACGTTATGGCGCAGATCGTTGACCAGGTCGGTGGTCGCTGCCGCCTGCGGGGCGGAGCCCGGATAAGCCTCGAACACCGCGACGTTCCCGGCCGGCGAGGTGCGGGCCGGCGTGACGGCGACGACGTTCGACGTCTGCCTGACCGCGGCCTGCAGGGCGGGTAGGCCAGACGTCTGGTTCGGCGCCGGAAGCTCGGCCACGAGCAGCAGCGGTCCATTGAATCCCGGGCCGAAGCCCTGCGCCAGCAGGTCGAACGCGTCCCGCGTGCTGGTGTTGGCCGGGTCGTTTCCGGCATCACTGGACTCGAGCCGCAGCGCGAACACCGGGAGCAGGAGGGCGAGCATCACGCCCAGCGAGAGCAGCGCGAGCGGCCACGGCCGCGACTGGACCGTCCGGCTCCACTCGCGCCAGCGCGAGCGCGACTGGACCGTAACCGCGTCTGCACCAACCTCCTCCCCAGCCGCCGCTCCGCGGCGACGGAACATCCCGCGCCGGCTGCTGCGCGTGCGCACGATGCGGTGACCCCACCGGGACAGCATTGCCGGGAGCACCGTCAGCGACGCCGCCAGCGTCAAGAGCACCGCGAGGATGGACGCGATCGACAGCCCGTACATGAAGCTCACGCCAGTGGCGAACATGCCGAGGAGGGCGATCACCACGGTGGTGCCGGCGAGCAGGATCGCCCGTCCGGACGTGTCCATCGCCTCGATCACCGACCGCTGGACATCACCGAACGCGAGGTAGTTCTCACGGAAGCGGGTGACGATGAATAGCGCGTAGTCGACGCCGACGCCAAGGCCAATCATCAGCGCGAGGTCCGTGGACACGTTCGGGATGCTGGTGACGTGGGTGGCCAGCCCGATCAGCGCCACCCCGGTGATCAGCCCAAGGCCCGCGGTGATCAGGGGCATTCCCGCGGCGATCAGCGAGCCGAACGTGAACAGCAGGATGACGAGCGCGGCGATCCCACCAATCAAGGTGGCGGGACCGACGGTGAATCCTTCGGCGTTTTCGATGACCTGCCCGCCCGCGGCAATCTTCAGGCCTGGCACCTGCACGGCGTCGATCTCGGCGAGCACCGGCTTGCCGGCGGCATTCGGTAACAGGTTGGCCGGCTTGCTCCAGTTGATCGTGGCGAACGCGGTCCTGCGGTCGTGGGAGACCTGGACCTCACCGCCGGGGTCGTACGGGCTCCGCACCGAGACGACATGGGGGACGCTGTGCACCTGCGCCAGCAGCTTGGTCATCGCGTCCTTGACCGGCGGATCGTCAACCGTGCCGCTCGCCGTGTGGAACACGATCGTGTCGACGTCACCGCTCTGCGCCGGGAACTCCTTCTTGAGCAGATCCAGGGCGCGCTGGGACTCCGTTCCCGGGAGGCTGAAGTTCGTCGCGTAGTTACGTCCCGCGGCACTGGCCAGGACCGTGGTGAGGATGGCGATGGCGACCCACGCGATGAAAACGCGGCGGCGGTGCGCGATGCACCAACGTGTGACTTTCAGCACTATGCGACTCCTAGTGGTCCGGTAACGGGGGCCACGTGCGCCCTGCCCCGCGGAGTGGCCTATACGGCATTAACTGTGTAGCACGGACGCAACTCCGGCTTGTGATCTTCCCGCACCCTGTGCCCAGATCAGGACCGCCCGGCGACGGTCCAACTTTCGGGGCATCGTATAACTGTATCCCGGGCAGGTGTGGCCTGCCCTCGCCTCCATGCCACGGCTGCCCAATCGCTCTTCTCGCTTCGGGCCATGGGTCCCCAGCCTGCACCGCTGGCTGCCGATTTTGGTCGCGCTCTGCGCCGCCGGCGTGTCCGCGCCGACCGCGAGTGGCAGCCCTCGGCGATCGCTTGCCGCCGTCACGGAAGCCACCACCGGCTTGCCCGATTCCTCCTCGGTCGTCGCGCTCGATGCGTGCGCGCCGCCGACCGCCGCCCGCGCGGGTTGCCTGGCCAAGGTTCTCGCGCTGCGGGGGACGCATGCGTTGGTGCACCCGCGCCTGCGGCGGCCGTCGTCGCCGTATCGGATGCGCGGTCGGCGGGCCCACCGTTCCGGCATCGCATCGCCGGCCGCCATCGCCGCGGCGGCCGCCCCGCAGCCGGGAACGCCGGCTTACCTGCAGCAGGCCTACGACCTGGCCTACCTCTCGCAGGCCGCCGGTACGGGCGCCACGGTCGCCATCGTCGTGGCGTTCGATGCCCCCAACGCGGAGGCGGACCTGGCGACCTATCGCGCCGAGTTCTCGCTCTCGCCGTGCACGACGGCCAACGGATGCTTCAGGAAGGTCGACCACAACGGCGGCACGAACTACCCCTCCACGACCGACCCGGGCTGGGAAAGCGAGGCCTCGCTCGACGTCGATGCCGTGTCGGCGTTGTGCCCCCGTTGCCACATCGTGCTGGTCGAGGCGAACACCAACTCCGTCTCCGACCTCGCCGCGGCGCAGGCGCAGGCGGCGCAGCAGGGGGCGAGCGTCATCTCCGACAGCTGGGCGGTGCAGCGGACCGGACAGGTCGCGCAGTTCAGTTTCACCGCCTCGGGGCCATGGACGTTTTCGCAGATCACGACCGTGGCCGCGACCGGCGACGCCGGATACCTGGGGTCGAACAAGGGAACGGACTACTTTCCCGCCGCCCTTGCTGAGGTGGCGGCGGCGGGCGGCACGTCGCTCGTGCCGGCGAGCACGAGCGGGATCAGCAGTCCGCGGAACTTCGACGAGTACGCCTGGTCCGGCGCGGGGTCCGGGTGCGCCTTGAGCGTGAGCAAGCCGGCCTGGCAGACCGACGCCGGCTGCAGCCAGCGTGCCTACGCCGACCTGTCGGCGGACGCCGACCCCGATACGGGAATGCAGGTGTATGACTCCGACGCCGGCGGCTGGGTGGTGCTCGGCGGGACGAGCGAGGCGTCGGCGTTGATCGCGGCCTACTACGTCCTGGTCGGCTCCGCCGCCGGCGGGCCGTCCTGGGCGTACTCACATTCCTCGCTCCTCAATGATCCGACGATCGGCTCCAACGGCACATGCTCGATCGCCTACATCTGCAACGCCGAACCTGGCTATGACGGCCCCACCGGCCTGGGCAGCATCTCCGGCGCCCTCGCCACGGGCGGGCCCGGCATCGGCGGTCCTGGGCCCAACGGCTCCTACGCCCAGAGCACAACCGACCTCACGGCGCAGCTTGAGGGTGGCATCTATCCCAACGGCGCGAACACCACGTACTGGTGGGAATACGGCACGACCACCGCCTATGGGCAGCAGACCCCGGTCAAAGACATCGGCTCGGGCAAGCAGCCCGTATCGGTGAGCGACGCGCTCGGTGGCCTGCAGGCCAGCACCACGTACCACTACCGGCTCGTGGCGGCGAACAGCTTCGGCACCGAGTACGGCTACGACTACACGCTGACCACGGCCGCCAACGCGACCAACGCCTCGACCCAGGTCCCAACCACCAGCACGACCCCGACCTCGCCAACGACGCCGCCGATCACCCCGCCAACCGGAGCGCCTCCGGGGACGACCGGCTCGCCGCCGGTGGTGGGCACGCCCCGCGTGACCGGGGCCGGCGCGAACGTCGCGACGATCCGCATGACCGTAGCCGCCGGCCGCGCGGGCGCCACCTATTCGCTCCAGTACGGGACCACGCGCGGCGTCAGCCAGCGGCTCGTGGGTCCGCTCGGGGCGTCGTCCAGCGAGTTCAGCGGCACGCTCCGCGGCCTCACCCCTGGGCGCATTTACTACGTTCGCGTCGTGGTAAGTAACGCCGCGGGCTCGGCCGCCAGCGCCACCATCCGCTTCAGGACATCGCCAGTGACGATCACGAGGGTCGCGCTCGCCATTCGGCGCGGTCGCCTTCAAGCAGTTCTGCGCTGCCACGGGCGCGTCGCCTGCCGGGTGCACCTCGTGGTCCGCGCGTCGTCGCGGGTGATAGCCGCGGGGCTTCTCACCATCCGCGCCAACCGCAGCGCGCCGGTTGCGTTGACGCTGAGACGCGCCTTCCTAACCTCGATCTCGAAGAACCGCGGAGGGCGACCCGCAGTCAAGCTGTCGGTACTAAGCAGCTGGAACGGCTACCCCGCCAGCGTCACAGCGACCGTCTAGCCCCGTCAGCCAGCCGGCCATCGCCATCCGTATCGTCCTCGCGGGCATCGAGCCTGACCACGGCCGCCAGGCTGTTGGCGGCATCGACGAGCTCGTCGACCTCGGCGGACGTTCCCTCGGCCCGGCCATCGCCGCGAGCCGAGCGTTCGAAGGCAAGGTAGCGGGCGCGCAGATTAGGCAAGGTCGGCGGCGCCGGCCGATCGTCCGGCCCGACGGTCAGCGTCGCCTCGACCGTCGAGAGGAGCGCGTCGAGGTCGCCCGCCAGCGCGGCAAGCGCCGGCAGTGGCCGGTGTGCCCGATCCTCCTGCGCGTCGAGACGAAGCACGTGCGCCGCCTGGACCAGCCGGCGCATCGCGGCCAGGGCGCCCTGACTCTCCTCGGCCTCGATCTGCCGCGTCTCCGGCTCCGAGAGCGAGCGAGCCACCGTGGCTTCCGCCGTCGTCCGCGAGAGCCGAGCGCGGCGGCTGAGTTTTCGCATCTCGTCCTCGTCGGCGCGCTGCCCGTCGACGAGACTGGCCAGGATCGCCCGGAGATAGTCGCGCTGGGCGTCGAGCAGGTCAGCGAGCGCCTGCCGGGCGGGAACGGCGGACCAGGTCGGCCACAGGGCGTAGGCGAGCAGGCCGATCGCACCGCCCACCAAGGTATCGAGCAACCGGGCCCACGCAGTGGCGAGCGTATCCGGACTGATCGCGTTGAGCAGGAATACGACCACCGCGGTGATGAAGCCGAAACCGACGGCAAAGCTGGCCGGGAACAAGGCGTAGCCGGCCCACGCGAGCAATCCGACGATGACGGTCGTCAGTGCTCCGGCGGGGTGCAGCGCGACCGCGATCGCGCCGGCGAGCCCCACGCCGAGACAGGTGCCAAGCACCCGCTCGGTGCCGCGCGTGAACGTGGCGCCGAATTCGGGACGAAGCGTCGTGGCGGCCGCGACGACCATCCAGTAGCCGCGCGAGAGCGGCACGTGGCGCGAGATAACCTCGCTGATGAGGATGACCACCGCCAGACGCAGCGCGTGCCGACCGGCGGGCGATTGGAGGCTGGCGTTGGCACGGATCTGCGCCAGATCGGCCGCCGCCTGCTCGCGCACGCCGCCAGCGGCACGCCGCGGGCGACGTTCGCGCAGAGTCCCGCTCTCGCCGGCTGCGACCGCTAGTACGGCCACTGCGCGCACCTGTCCGGCCAGCGCCGAAAGTCGGCGTGTCAGAGGCGACCCGGCGGTGTCCGGACTCTCGGCGAGCGCGTCGGTTTCGGCGCTGAGGTCGTCGACGCGGCTTCGTAGCACGCTGCCCGCGTCGCGGTCGCCCTCAACCGCGCGGGCGGACAGGCCGAGCGCCTCGCCGGTCAACTTCAAGATGCGATCGGCCGTCTCCGGGGCACGGTTCAGTTGCACGATGGCCGGCTCGGGTCCCACCAGCGCGTGGATCGCGCTCAGCCCGATCCGCAAGCGATGGCCTTCGTTCACCAGGCTGCGTAAGGTCATCAGGGCGGGATCCCCGAACAGGGTCAGCGAGGACAAGGTGGACCGCGCCTCGTCAAGCGCCGTGGCGGCGGGCAGCGTCGAGGTCTTTGACGACGCGGTGGTCAGATCCGCCAAGATCCGATAGGCCGCAGCCGTGGCCGCGCGCTGTTCCCGCAGCGATCCCGGTCCCCGCACGATGCTGAGGAACAGCACCTGTGCCCAGCCGCCGGCCAGGACGAGCCCGGCTAGGGCGAGCGACGCCGCGACGGGCTGGCTGAAGCGGCCGAACACGACGACCGCGATCACGGCCTGCGTCCCGATCACCCCCCCGCGGTTGCCGAGGCTGACCAGCAGCCCCCCGACGAGCGCCCAGACGAACAGGACGAGGAGATGGAGCCACGGGACCGAGCCCGTCATGCAGCCGACGAACGTCGAGAGAGCCATGGCGAACGCGTCGATGCCGAGCAGCGCGAGCGATGGCCGCCCACCCTGGACCCGCCAGGCGATGCCGACCAGCATCGCGCCGGCCCCCATGGTCACTCCCGCCACCGGATCCCAGGCGATGGAGCCGAGCGCGAGCACCGCCGCCACCGGGATGGCCGCGAGCAAGCCGGCGCGCGCCGACATCGCACTTCGGTCGAAGCGGGCGGCGTCGCGGACGGCGAGGGCCAGCGGTCCCCCCGAGGGCAAAGATCCGGCGGCTCCGCCTAAGCGCTCTCGGATAGCCATCCCGCGCGGTAGCCGACCTCCGCGTCCGGCGGAATCTCGGCGTACGCCTCGTCGGGCTCGCGGGTCTCGCGCTCCACGCCGGCGCCGTAGCGCAGCGCGAGCTCTGAGCGCGGGTAGACGACATCATGACTGGAGCGCGCGCCCACCGCGAGGATCGCGCAGGGGCTCTCACCGGCGCCCACGAACACGTGCTCGGCCCACGGCGGGCAGTGCACGAAGTCCCACTGTCGTAGCGACCGCTCCTCGCCCTCGATCAGGAGCAGGCATTCGCCCGAGAGCACGAGGAAGTCCTCCTGGTTGTCCTCGCCGTGGTAGAAGCAGGCCGGCTGTCCCGGTGAGAGCACGCCGATATTGATGCCGATCTGCGTGAAGCGGGGTTCTCCTTCAAAGCGGGTGTAGGCACCGAAGTGACCGTCGTTCCACTTGGCGTCGCGCGCATTCAGCACGAACCAACCATCTCCGACGGGCTCGAGCCCGCTATCCGTCCGTTTCAGCTGAGCCTCATGGTCCACGGAGCACGATTATGGCGAGGGTTACTCTGGAAGGGATGAGCGGGGAAACCGTCTCCAGGAACGGATCGGCCGGGCGCGCGGTCGAGGTGCTCGACCTGGTCAAGCGCTACCCGAAGTCTGCCGTCAATGCAGTCGACGGGATCGCGTTCGCGGTCGCGCCGGGCGAGTGTTCGGGCTGCTCGGCCCCAACGGCGCCGGCAAGACCACGACTGTGGGCATGCTCACCACGCGCGTGCGACCGACCGACGGGCGGGCAATCGTGGGCGGGGTCGACGTCGCGGCTGATCCGGTACGCGCACGGAGCATGCTCGCGGTGGTGCCGCAGCGCTCGAACCTCGACCGCTCGATTTCCATTCGCCGCAACCTGACCTTCCACGCCGCCTACCACGGCGTGCCCGCCGGCGAGGCGGCCGCCCGCGCCGACGAGCTGCTCGACCAATTCGGCCTGCGCGAGCGCGGCGACGTCAAGCCAGATTTGTTCTCGGGCGGCCAGGCCCAGCGGGTGATGATCGCCCGGGCGCTCATGCACGAGCCTCTGGTCCTGTTCCTCGACGAGCCAACGACCGGGCTGGACCCGGCGGCCCGGCTGTTCGTGTGGGACCGGCTGCGCGAGCTTCGCGAGCGGGGCGTCACGCTGATCCTCACCACCCACGACATGCACGAGGCAGCCGTTCTGGCCGATCGCGTGGGGATCATGGATCACGGCAAGCTGCTGGCCCTCGACCCCCCCGAGGCGCTCATGCGGGGGCTTCCTGGCAGCTCAACCCTCGAGCTCAGCGTCCAGGCGCAAAACGGCGACGTGCCGGAGCCGCTGGTGCGCGCGCTCGAGCACCTGGCCGGCGTCGAGCGCGTCGAAGCGATCCACGACGACACGCCCGACGGCGACGGCGCCGAGCGGCGGGTTCGCTTGTACGTGTCAGGCGAGGCCTCGCAGCTGATCGCGCCGACGGCCACGCTGCTCGCCGATCGCGGCGTGACGCTCAGCGGAGTCGAGCTCGGGGCGCCGACGCTCGAGGACGTATTCATCCATCTGACCGGCCGGAGCTTACGATGAGCGCGGCCGCCGGGATCGTCGTCGGCGTTTCGACGCCGCGGGTCAGTCAGGGCCAGGCATTCCGGGCCGTGCTCCGCCGCGACCTGTTCGTCACCTGGTCCGAGCTGCCGGTGTTCCTCGCGCAGGTGATCCTCCAGCCGCTGTTCCTGCTGTTCGTGTTCGGCAAGGTGCTTGCCTCGCTCGGCTATACGCAGAACGGCTACGCCGATCTCCTGTTTCCCGGGCTGCTGGCATTGACCGCGGTGATCACCGGCATGCAGACGCTGGCCTTCCCGCTCGTCGTCGAGTTCGGGTGGACCAAGGAGATCGAGGACCGTCTGCTCGCGCCGATGTCCACCGCGCTGGTGGCCGGCGAGAAGGTCCTGTTCGCGACGATGCGCGCCGTCACCGCCACCACCATCATGATCCCGGTAGGGATCCTGGTCCTCGGCTCGATCCCGTGGCGCTGGAGCGGCGTGCCCCTGCTGGTCCTCGGGCTGGTGCTCGGCAGCCTGCTCGGCGCCGGGCTCGGACTCGTGATGGGCACGCTGGTCGTCCCGCAGCGCATCAACATCGTTTTCTCGCTGGTGTTCACGCCGCTGCTGTTCACCGGCTGCAGCCAGTATCCGTGGCCCTCGCTGTCCAAGCTGCCCTGGTTTCAGGTCGTCACCGCGTGCAACCCGATGACCTACGTCAGCGAGGCGATGCGCGCAGCCCTCGTGCCGAGCGTCCCGCACATCGCGGTGTGGGTGTGCATCGTCGTGCTGATCGGATCGCTTAGCGCGCTGATGTGGATCGGCGTGCGCGGGTTCTATCGACGCGCGATCGACTGAGCAGTGTCAGCCCGGGTTCGAACCTGTGGCGGGAGAGGCTTGGGAAGAAACTCCGAAATAGTCGTAGTGTCATCCCAACACCATGTCGCCACCGCGCCCCACCCTCCTGCTCAGCGTCGACTTCGAGGATTGGCATCAGCTAATCCGCCGGCGCGTCGGCGCGAGCAACTGGCAGCAGCCCGGGCCCGCGCTAGCCCGCGAGACCGAGGCGGTGCTCGACTTGTTCGATCGGCTGAACGCGCGGGCCACGTTCTTCGTGCTCGGCATGGCGGCCCGGAGTCACCCGCAGCTGGTGAAACGCATCGTCAATCGGGGGCACGAGATCGGCTGCCACGGCGATGCCCATCTGCCCGTGCACACGCAGACCCCGCGCGAGTTCGGCGCAGACCTGCGCGCGGCGCGTGCCACGATCGAGGAGCTGACCGGGACGATGCCGGTCGGCTACCGGGCGCCGGCGTTCTCGATCACCCGGGCCGCGGACTGGGCCTATGACGTGCTGGCGCAGGAGGGCTTCGCGTATGACTCGAGCCAGCACGATTCGCCGGCGATCCGCGATCGGGCGGTCCCGACAGGGCGGGCCCCGCACCGACTCCAGACGGGTCTTTGGGAGTTCCCGATTGCGGTGTGGCGAGCGCGCAGCGCCCGGATTCCGGTGGGCGGGGCCTCCTACTGGCAGCTCCTCCCCACCCGCCTGCTCCTGCGCGGCCTGGACAACGCCGGCCCGCTCGCCGGGCTGTACCTGCATCCGTACGAGCTCGACCCGCAGCCACTCAGAGCGATGCTCCCCGCGGAAGCGACGGCCGCTCAACAGGCCCACGCCAAGCTGCGCGAGACCCAGCGAAACGGCGCCCGGCGCCGGGCCCGCGGCGCGCTGGAGGCGATCGCGCAGCGGTTCGCGCTGATCCCCTATGGTGAGGCCCATGCACGATTCGGCGACGGCGCCTGAGCGCGTCCGTGCGCGCTTCGAAGAGCGGGCGCGGCAGTTCGACGATCTGTACGAGGACGAGCGCCGGCTTGTACGCACGCTGCGCCCGGGGCTGTTCCGGCGCCGGCAACTGGCGGTCCAGACGGTCGAGGCGTACCAGGCGCCCAAGGTCCTCGACGTGGGTTGCGGCTCGGGGCGGATCGGCGAATTCGTCCTCGTGGCGGGCGCCGCGCGCTACGTGGGTGTCGACTTCTCCGCGCCGATGATCGACCTGGCCACGCAACGGCTCGTCCGCTTCCAGGACCGCACGCAGCTGATCGTGAATGACTTCCTGACCGCACCCGTCGAGGGCCCATTCGACGTGATCCTCGCGCTCGGCCTGTTCGACTACCTGCCCGAACCGCACCTGTTTACCCGCCGGATGTTCACCCTGACTGCGTCCGGCGGCTGCGTGGTCGGCTCGTTCCCCACCTGGTCATGGCTCAAGGGGCCGGTGCGCAAGGTCCGCTACGAGTGGATCGGCAACTGCCCTATCTTCAACTACAGCCGCCGTGAACTCGAGCTGATGTTTGGCGCCAGCGGCTTTGACCGGGTTGACATCGCCAGCCCCGGGCGCAGCGGTTACCTCGTTCGCGCGTACCGGACCTGAGCATTCCGGGTACCTGAACTCATATGAGCTTGCCGCACGCCCTGGGGATCTTCGGGGCGGGCATCGTGGCCGGCACCATCAACACGGTCGTGGGCAGCGGAACGCTGTTCACCTTCCCGGTGCTGCTCGCGTTCGGCTATGCCCCGGTCACCGCGAACGTCTCAAATACGGTCGGGCTGGTGCCGGGGTCGGTGGCGGGCGCAATCGGCTACCGCGAGGAGCTCAGGGGCCAGACGCACCGGGGCATACCGCTCGCGATCGCGTCGGTGCTCGGGGGGATAGTCGGCGCAATCCTGCTGTTGAGCCTGCCGGCGTCGGCGTTCAAGACCATCGTCCCCGCCTTTATCGCGATCGCGCTCGTCCTGATCGTGGTCCAGCCGCGCCTGGCGCGCGCCCTCGCCGCCGGGCGCCGCCGCCCCCGTGACCACGATCGGGCGGGCCCCGTCGGTACCGTCGCCACCTTCGGAAGCGGCGTGTATGGCGGCTATTTCGGTGCCGCGCAGGGAATCCTGCTGCTGGCGATCTTGGGCCTGTCGCTGGAGGGCGAGGACCTACAGCGCATAAACGCGCTGAAGGTCGTGCTGGCCGGTCTGGTCAACCTGGTGGCCGGAGTGGTGTTCGTCTTCTCAGCGCACGTGGCCTGGCTGCCCGCGTTGCTGATCGCGGTCGGTTCGATTATCGGGGGCGTCCTCGGCGCGCGGTACGGCCGCCGGCTGCGGCCAGGCGCGCTCCGGGCGTTGATCGTCGCCGTCGGCATCTTCGCGATCGTCAGGCTCCTGTAGTCAGGGGCGCGTGAACCCCGCGCGCGCCTGCTCCACCTCCGCCCACGCAACGCAACCCTCCATGTGATCGTTGACCAGTCCCATGGCCTGCATGAACGCGTATACCGTGGTCGGGCCGACGAACCGCCAGCCGCGCCGTTTGAGCTCGCGCGCGAGCGCCCGCGACTCGTCCGTCTGCGCGAGGACGGCGCCCCGATCGATCGCCGCGGCGCGCGGCGCCGGCTCGAACCGCCACATGAACGCTGCGAGTGACCCCTCGGCCTCGACCAGTTCGGCGGCGTGGCGCGCGTTGTTGATGACCGCCTCGATCTTGCCGCGGTGACGCACGATCGACGCATCGGCGAGCAACCGGCTGACGTCGCGCTGGTCGAACCGCGCTATCGCGGAGAAGTCGAACCCGGCGAACGCGCGCCTGAACGCGTCGCGCTTGCGCAGGATGGTCAGCCAGGAGAGGCCGGACTGAAAGCCCTCCAGGCTGAGCTTCTCGAACAGGCGCACGTCGTCGGCGACCGGAAAGCCCCACTCGCGATCGTGGTACGCGCGGTACTCGGGCGGGGAATCGCCCCACCAGCAGCGCGGCATGCCGTCCTCGCCGCGCACGATGCCCGTCGGCTTCTTGCTTTCTGCGCCCACGTCGGACCGGTAGCCTCGCAGAACCGGTGACTGCATCACCCAGAAGCTTGCTCGCCCTCGCGTGCGCGTGCGTGTGCGCAGCGATCGTCGTCCTCCCGACGGCCGCCGCGAGCGCCACCCGCCTCGGCTCCGCGCCAACCCTGCCGGCAGGCTCGCGCATCGTAAGCGCAGTCGCTGCGGACACGCCGATGCACGTCACGCTGACGCTCCAGCCGCGCGACCCCGCCGCGCTCCAAGCGTTCGCCGACGCGGTGTCCACGCCGGGCTCGCCGCTGTACCGCGAGTACATCACTCCGGCGCAGTTCGCGCAGCGCTTCGGCCCGCCCGGCGACGCGGTTCAGGCGGTCGAGTCCTCGCTCCGGGCCCACGATCTCAGTCCGGGACAGCCGAGCGCGAACGGTCTGTCGATCCCGGTCAGCGCCACCGCCGGTGCGTTGGCGCGGGCGTTCTCCGTCTCGTTCGCCCATGCCACGATGGCGAGCGGCACCACCGCGATCGTCAACCAACAGGCGCCGTCGCTGGACCCTGGCGTCGCCCCGGCCGTGCAAGCCGTCCTGGGCCTCGACACGCTCTCGGCCGCGAGGCCGTTGCTCGTGCGCGCGCACACCGCGGGCGCCGCCCGCGCGCACGTGGTGACCGCGGGACCGCAGCCATGCGCGGCGGCCGCCGCGGCGGCAGCAAGCCAGGGCGGGCTGACGGCTGATCAGATCGCGTCGGCCTATGGCCTATCCGGTCTCTATCAGGCCGGAAATCTGGCGGCCGGCCAGACTATTGCCGTGCTTGAGCTCGAGCCCTACGACCCGAATGACATCACGGCCTACCAGCAGTGCTACGGGGCCACTGCGCCGGTCGCCGCCATCCCGGTGGATGGCGGCGCGGGCGGCGGGTCGGGCTCGGGAGAGGCCGCACTCGACATCGAGAATATGATCGGCCTGGCGCCGCAGGCGAACATCGCCGTCTACGAAGGCCCGAATGCCGGCGCGGGGCCGTATGACACGTTCAGCACGATGATCAGCCAGCGCGCCGCGCAGGTCATAACCGCGTCGTGGGGGCAGTGCGAGCCGCTGAACGGCTCCCGCAACACCTTGGCCGAGAACACGCTGTTTCAGGAAGCGGCCGCCCAGGGACAGTCGATTATCTCGGCTTCGGGCGATGACGGCGCCGAGGACTGCTTCCCCACTCGGCCCACGGCAGAGGTGGACGATCCGGCCAGCCAGCCCTACGTCACCGGAGTCGGCGGTACACGCTTGAGCGCGGCCGGCCCGCCGCCGTCGGAGAGCGTGTGGAACGACGGGCCGACAATCGGCGCCGGCGGCGGTGGCATCTCGAGCTTCTGGAAGATGCCGGCCTATCAGGCGAACGCCCCGGCAGCGCTGCACGTGATCGGCCCGAAGTCCTCGGGGTCGAGGTGCGGGGCGTCTTCGGGCTACTGCCGCGAAGTGCCCGACGTGTCAGCCAACGCCGATCCGGCCACCGGCTACCTGATCTACTGGAACGGCAGCGGCGCGGCTGAGGGGGCCCAACTCAAGGGATGGCAAGTCGTGGGCGGCACGAGCGGGGCCGCGCCGGCGTGGGCGGCGTTGATCGCGCTGGCGAACGCCTCTCCGGCCTGCAAGGGGACCGCGGTCGGCTTCGCCAACCCCGCGCTCTACAACGCTGCTGCGACCGCATACGCCGGCAACTTCAACGACATCACCTCGGGGAACAACGACATGACCGGCGTCAACGGCGGCCAGTTCACTGCCGGGGTGCGCTATGACATGGCCACCGGGCTGGGATCCCCGAACGGCACGGTGCTCGCCGCCACGCTGTGCGCGGATGCGATCGCGCTGAGCAACCCTGGGCCGCAGCGCTCGATCCTCGGCTCCTCCGTGAGGCTGCAGATCAAGGCAGCCGATACACGCCGCGCGCCGGTGCGCTTCACCGCCGCCGGGCTCCCGCGTGGCCTTTCGATCAATGCCTCGAGCGGCAGGATCACCGGCCGTCCGCGCCATGTCGAAACCTCCAAGGTGACGGTAACCGTCGACGACGCCGCCGGCACGAGGTCACAGGCTTCATTCGCGTGGACGATTCAGACCAAGCCATCGCTGTCGGATGTGTCGCTCACTGGCGTGGGCGTCGCGCGCCCGCGGCTGTCCTTCACGCTGGTTGCCGGGCGCAGTGCGCCGCCGCTCAAGACGGTGGCCGTGGCGCTCCCGCGGGCCTTCACCTTCTCTCGATCGCACGCGGCGATCAGCGTCACCGGCCGCGGACGCCGGCACCTCGGCTTCAGCGCGGACCTTCAGAAGCGGACCCTCGTGCTCAAGTTGGGCAGCGCCGCGTCGCAGGTGCGGGTAACGATCGCCTATCCGCAGCTCCAGGCCAGCAGCGGCTTAGCCGCCCAGGTGGCAGGCCATCGCGCCCCGCGTTTGACGCTCACGGTAAAGCCGGCAGACGCGCTCAAGCGCACCACGTGGCTAACCGCACGGCTGAATCCGAGCTGATTCCCGCTTCTAGGCGGCCACTCGGGCGGGACCCGTGTATCGCTCGGCCACGTCGCCCAGGATCTCGATCATGGTGCCGGCGGCTGGCGCGACACCAGCCGCCGCAAGGGTCGCCGCCACGACCCTGCGGGCCGGGCTCCGTGGGGCCAGGGCACGCACGACGATTCCCGGATGGACGTGGGTGAGTGCGAGCCGGGGGATCAGCGCCACGCCGACGCCAGCCGCCACCAGACCCTGGACGGTCTCGTAGTCATCTGACTCGAACGTCACCTCGGGCTCGAACCCGGCACCCAGGCACGAGCGGACGACATGACGCGCGCACGGGCTGCTGGCGGACGTTTGCACCCAATCCTCATCGCGAAGGTCGGCGAGCGTCAGCGCCGGCTTGCCGGCCAGCGCATGCTCGCCGGGGAGAGCGACCAGCATGGGATCCTCGAGCAAGGGCTTGGTTTGCAGGCGCGCTCCGTGACGCTCCCGCTCGCCGGGAAACTCGAACAGCAGGGCCAGATCGAACTCGCCAGCGCGCAGACGCGGCGCGATCTCCTCGGGCTCGCCCTCGGCCAGGGTCAACGCCACGTCGGGATGGCGCTCGCGAAATTGCGCGATCGCCAGCGGCATCAATGTCGCGCCGGCGGAGGGAAACGACGCCATACGCAGGCGGCCCGCACGGATCCCCAGCAGCGCAGCGAGCTCCGTCTCGGCGGCTTCGATCCGTCCGAGGATCCCCTCCGCGTGCTCGATGAGACTGGATCCGGCCGCAGTCGGTCGGACACCGTTTCGATCGCGCACGATCAGGGTGGCGCCGGTCTCCGCTTCCAGCCGCGCGACCGACTGCGAGACAGCCGACTGGGTGTAGGAGAGCGCCTCAGCCGCGGCCGAGAATGAGCCCCGCCGCACGACCTCGGTGAGAACCCTGAGCCGACCGACGTGCAGCATTAGCGAAGCTTATCAATGACATGACCAACTTCATTAGGGCTGATAGTAGGCAAATGCCATCCTCGCGGGGAATAGGACGCTGCGAACCGCAAATCCCCGAGGAACGGAGAGATATGGCACCCAGGGCGATCATCTCCTACGACGACACGCTTGGCGACCACGATGCGCTGATGCTCGGACGCATCCTTGCCGACGCCGGCGCATCGCTCACCCTGGCGTACGTCCGCCACACGACCCAGAGCGAGCGCTCGCAGGAGCTCCGCGAGGAGCACGAAGCCGAGACGCTGCTCGGCCGCGGCGCGCGCTGGCTCGCCCGGCTGGATGTAGACACGCGAGTCGTGGTCAGCCCGTCCACGCCGGAAGGCCTGCGCCAGCTGGCCGAGGAGGAGGATGCGGACATCATTGTGTTCGGCTCCGACTACCGGACCGCGTCAGGGCACGTCGCGCCGCAGCACTCCGCGCACAGCCTGCTCGAGGGCGGCCCGACGGCTGTGGCGATCGCGCCGGCCGACTACCACTCGGACGGGGCGCCGCGCATCCACCGGATCGGCGTGCTGGCGATTGCCGGCGACGACTCGACGCTCGCCACGGCGCGCGCGCTGGCCGACAGCTTCGGCGCCACGCTGACGCGCGATGAGCGGCGGGTCGACCTGCTCGTGGTCGGTTCGCGTCTCGAGGCGCCGTACGGTCATGTGCTGCTGAGTGCCCGGGCCCAGAACGAGATCGAGAACGCGACCTGCCCGGTGCTGATCGTGCCGCGCGGCGTCACGCTCGACTTCCCGGCCGTGCTGGCGCACGCGGCGTAAACCCAAGCCTAAACGCAGCTCTTAACCCGCGCGCCTATCGTCGTCGGGCGTGCGGACCCTCGTCGTCTCCGACTTGCATCTCGGCGGGCGCGTGCAGCACCCAGTACTGCCGCGCCCCGAACCGCTCGAGCGGCTGCTCACCGCGGTTGGAGAGGTCGATCGTCTGGTGCTGCTGGGGGACGTCGTCGAGTTGTTGGAGCGCCAGCCGGAACGAGCGATGGGCGCCGCCTCGATCACCCTGCGGGCGCTTGGCGCGCGGCTCGGGACCGAGCGCGAAGTCGTGCTCGTCCCCGGCAACCACGATGTGGCCCTGGTCGCGCCCTGGGTCCGGGCGCGAGGGGCGGCGCTCGACGACGACACACCGGTGCCGATCGATGCCACCCCGGCGCTGGCCGCCGTGACGGGATGGCTGGCCCCGGCCCGGGTACGGGTTCACTATCCGGGAGTGTGGCTGTCCGAGCGGGTGTGGGCGACCCACGGGCATTACATCGGCCGAAGGGTGAAGGCCGAGCATCCCGGCCTGACGCCGGGCGATTATGAGAGGGCCGCCGCCGGTTGGACGTTGCCCCGGATCGAGGCGGGGATCATGCGCAAGCTCCCCGGCCCGGCGGCCACCCTGACCGAGGACGTGGCCGAGGTCGGTCGGGCGTTGACCATGCCGCCTCCGCGGCGTCTGCTACACCGGCGGATGTCCCCGATCACCTCGGCGCTGCTCGCGGTGCAGATGCGCCGCGCCAGCATCCCGGCACTGGCCACACTGGCTACGCGCCTGGGCGTCGAAGCCGACTGGATCCTGTTCGGCCACGTGCACCGGCTCGGTCCGCTGACCGGCGACCGTCCGCTCGACTGGCAGGGTCCGGGCGGTGGTCCGCGCATCGCAAATACCGGTTCTTGGGTGTACGAGCCATTGCTCGTACACCACGCCGCCGCTCCGCATCCATATTGGCCAGGCGGTTCGGTGCTCCTCGAGCCCGCTCAGCCGCCCGTGGCCCGAGGCCTCCTTGACGATCTCGGGGCTGAGGCGCTCCACTGAGCGCGTCTCACGGCACGATCAGGTGCGAGTCACCGAACTCGTGCCAGAGATAGCCGGCGTCCAGCGCGGCCGCATACGAGAGCCTCAGTAGCTCACGCCCGGCCACGGCCTCGAGCATCAGCAGGTGCGAGGCCTCGGGGTC
>Ga0213876_10001072_pt1 | contig 17580 bp, 15 predicted proteins | sample BarmaccomBMRX_R9_FD_160113 | JGI IMG/M metagenome (GOLD analysis project Ga0213876, IMG submission 160113) | Root-associated microbial communities from Barbacenia macrantha in rupestrian grasslands, the National Park of Serra do Cipo, Brazil - RX_R9 | ecosystem: Host-associated > Plants > Roots... | reverse complement strand
TCACCGTCGTGGTCGCTTTCCTGGTCTCGCTCGCCTCCCCGCGCGCCGTGCGCCGCACTGCGCTCCTTCTTTACGTCATCTCCATGGCTCTGGTTTGCGCCACGCTCGTCTACGGCGCTGAGGTGAAGGGCGCGCGACGCTGGATCAGCATCGCCGGCATCGGCATCCAGCCCTCGGAATTCGCGAAACCCGCTTTCGTCATCCTGAGCGCATGGCTGTTTTCCGAGGCGGCGCAGCGCAAGGGGATGCCGGCCGCGATCCTCGGCCTCGCCCTTCTTCCGGCAACCCTCATCCCCCTCATCCTGCAGCCCGATATCGGACAGACGATGCTGATTTCGGTCGTCTGGGCGACCGTGTTCTTCATCGCGGGGCTGCATATCTTCTGGGTGGCGGGGCTCGGGGGCCTCGGCGCGGCGGGCGTGACGCTCGCCTATTTCTTCGTGCCGCATGTGACGGCGCGCGTCGATCGCTTCCTGAACAAAGGCGCCGGCGATACCTTTCAGGTCGACACCGCGATGGATTCGTTTCTCTCGGGCGGCTGGCTCGGGCGAGGGCCTGGGGAAGGCATCGTGAAGCGCATCCTTCCGGATGCCCATGCTGATTTTCCCTTTGCGGTCGCGGGAGAGGAATTCGGCATCCTCGCCTGCATCGCGCTCGTGCTGCTTTTCATGCTGATCGTGATGCGCGCCCTATATGCGGCGCATCGAGCGGAGGACCCTTTCTGCCGCCTTGCCTGCGCCGGGCTGATCGCGCTCTTCGGAGTTCAGTCGGTGATCAACATGGCTGTCAATGTGCAGCTCATTCCCGCGAAGGGCATGACGCTCCCTTTCGTCTCCTATGGCGGATCGTCGTTGATCTCACTCGGCGTGGCTCTGGGGTTTCTCGTCGCAGTGACGCGCCGACGACCTCGCGCCGAGATGTCCGACCTATGGAAGGGCCCGATGCCGCGCGTCGCAAGTGCGGTCTGACGAATGGCACGGCTGATCCTCATCGCCGCAGGAGGCACCGGCGGGCACCTTTTTCCGGCGGAGGCGCTTTCAGAGGCGGTGCAGCGCCGCGGCTGCGAGGTGGAGCTTGTCACTGACGGGCGCGGGCAGAATTTCGCCAAGGCCTTTCCGGCGCGTCACGTCAATGCCTTGCCGGCCGCGACCCCGTACGGCAAAGGCAGATTAGGCAAAGCCGCGGCGGCGGTGACGCTCGGCCGCGGCACGCTCAAGGCGCTCGCGCTCGTGAGGCGGCTCAAGCCCGCCGCGGTCGTGGGCTTCGGCGGTTATCCGACCGTCGCTCCACTCCTCGCCGGCAGCATGCTCAGAGTGCCGACGCTCCTGCACGAGCAGAACGCGGTGCTCGGTCGCGCCAATCGTTTCCTCGCAAAACGCGTCGACGTGATCGCGACGGGATTTGCCGAAGTGGGAGGCGACGATCGGGCGCTTCTCGCGAAGACGCACCATGTCGGCAACCCGGTGCGGCCTGCCGTCATCGAGGCAGCCGATACGCCCTTCGAGCCGCCACGCGATGGCGGGGTGCTGCGGCTCCTCGTCTTCGGCGGCAGCCAGGGGGCGCGTGTCATGTCGGACGTGGTGCCGGCCGCGATCGGGCGTCTCACGGCTCCCGAACGGGCGAGGCTGCAGGTCGTGCAGCAAGTGCGCCAGGAGGATTTCGCGCGCGTGCGCGCAGCCTACGCGGAAGCCGGCGTCGAGGCGGAGGTTGCCCCCTTCTTCCGGGACTTGCCTTTTCATATGGCGCGCAGCCAGCTCGTCATCGCCCGCGCCGGCGCCTCGACGGTGGCCGAGATCGCGATGATCGGCCGCCCCTCGATCCTCGTCCCGCTCCCGGGTTCTCTCGATCAGGATCAGGCGGGGAATGCGAGATCGCTCGCCGATATCGGGGCCGCGACCATGCTCACGCAGGCGCAATTCGAACCCGAAGCGCTCGCCGAGATGCTCTCCGAAATCCTGACCACACCTTCGCGGCTCACCGAAATGGCGGCCCTGGCGCGCCAGGCCAGCATTCCCGACGCAGCCGAACGCCTTGCCGACCTTGTCGCTGAGACCGCCGGATTGTCCACGGGGGCCGCGACCAGCAAGGCCGGCAATTAGGGTCGTGCCGAGCGAAGGTCGAGCGTTCATGCCCGCGCCATGCTAGGGATGAGACCATCATGAGATTACCCAACGAGCTCGGCCCGATCCATTTCATCGGTATTGGCGGCATCGGCATGTCCGGCATCGCCGAGGTGCTCGTCAATCTCGGCTACCAGGTCCAAGGCTCCGATGCTGCCGACAGCGCCAACGTGAGGCGCCTTCGCGACAAGGGCATTCCGGTGGCAATCGGCCATCAAGCCGGGAATCTCGCCGACGCGGCCGTGGTCGTCGTCTCGACGGCCATCAAACGCGACAATGCCGAGCTTGTCGCGGCACGCGAGAAGCGTCTCCCCGTGGTTCGGCGCGCCGAGATGCTTGCGGAGCTCATGCGTTTCAAGACCTGCGTCGCGATCGCAGGCACCCATGGCAAGACCACGACGACTTCCCTTGTCGCTGCTTTGCTCGACGCCGGCGGCCTCGATCCGACGGTGATCAACGGCGGCATCATCAATTCGTACGGCACGAATGCGCGCATGGGGGCAGGCGAGTTCATGGTGGTCGAAGCCGACGAATCGGATGGCACCTTTCTCAAGCTCCCGGCCGATGTCGCGATCGTCACCAATATCGATCCCGAGCATCTCGACCATTTCGAAACTTATGACGCCATAAAGGGTGCTTTTCGTTCCTTCGTCGAGAATGTCCCCTTCTACGGCTTCGCGGTGATGTGCCTCGACCATCCGGCGGTGCAAGAGCTCGTGGGCTTCATCACCGATCGACGGGTCATCACCTACGGCGAGAACCCGCAAGCCGATGTGCGACTGCGCGATGTTACCTTCAGGGATGGCAAAACGCATTTTCGCGTCGTGATCCGCGATCGCAAGACCGGCAACAAGCAGCGCATCGACGATCTCGTCATGCCGATGCCGGGCCACCACAACGCACTCAATGCCTGCGCGGCGCTCGCGGTCGCCCATGAGCTCAAGATCGCGCCCGAGCGCTTGCGCGCCGCGTTGGAACGCTTCGGTGGAGTCAAGCGGCGCTTCACGCGCACGGGCGAGTGGAACGGCATCACGGTGATCGACGATTACGGCCACCACCCCGTCGAGATCGCAGCGGTGCTGCGGGCCGCACGCGCCACCGCGAAGGGGCAGGTAATCGCCGTCATGCAGCCCCATCGTTTCACGCGACTCGACAAGCTCATGAGCGATTTCGCGACGTCGATGAATGACGCGGACGCGGTTCTCATCGCTCCGGTCTATGCGGCCGGCGAGGAAGCAATCGACGGCGTCGATCACCACGCGCTCGTCTCCAAGATGAAGGCGCGGGGCCACCGCCTCGCCATCGCGATCGACGGGCCGGAAGAGATCGCTCCCTTCGTGCTCAAAATGGCAAAGCCCGGCGATTACGTCGTCTGCCTCGGTGCCGGCAACATCACGCAATGGGCTTACGCCTTGCCCGACGACCTCGCCGCGCTTTCGCCAAAGGGTGAGGCGGAACGGATTTCCGGTCCGCGTGCACCGGCGTAAGCGCGGCGAACGAGCCGTCGCATCGCCATCCGCTTCGGCCGCCGGTTTCGCCTCGGCTACTCCGACATTGCCGCAGGCGCCGCCTTTATGAAACGATCTCGAATGCGATTTCGCCGAGACCTTCGAGTTCGGCCAAGACCTTGACGCCGCCTTCGACAAAGGGACAGCCGCTCAGCGTCCCAGTGGTGACGATCTGCCCGTCTCTCAGACCGCCGAGCATGTCGCACGGCCGGTTGACGTAATCGATCACCGGAATGAGTGGATCGCCCTTGGCGTGGCCTCCCACGGCTTCATGCGTCCGCTTGCCGTCGAGCGCAAGCTTGCAGCGCAGACCGGAAAGGTCGAGCTTACGGAAATCGCGCAGCTCCGTGCCGCATACAAAAGCACCGTTGCTGCTGTTGTCCGCGAGCAGCGCCAGAAAGGGCGGCTTTGGAGGGTCGGGAAAGCGGCCCTCGACGATCTCGACCGCCATGAGCAGCGCTTGGCACGCGTCGAGAATTTCAGCGCGACGATAGGGCTGCCCTGGACGCGGCGGTAGATCCTTGCCGAGACGAAGCGCGATCTCGACTTCGATGCCGCTTCTTCCGCTGGGACCTAGAGGGACAGCGGCGCCGTTGCGATGCATGACCTCGCCATAGATCGGACCCGCGACCGGGACCCCGTCTGGCGAGTACCCCACTTTCCATCCGCAGACCGAAGCGCCGACGCCTTCCGCGACCTCTTTTTGGACCGACATCGCATCGGAGATGCTCGCCGGCACCAATTGCGGGGCGAACGGCGCAAGCCTCTTGCGCCGCCGCGCCTCGATGAGGGTGGCGGCGAGTGGCGTGGGGCGGAAATTCATCGGTTGAGCGTTCCTTGGCGTGAGGCGAGCCGTCGTCCAGCCGGCGCGGGCGCATAGCCGGAAACCTCGTTGCCGGCATCGCGCGGCAGGCGGATATTCATGAGAATCGAGGACGCGCTCAGCAAGGCGACGAGCACGAACGCCACCCGGAAATCATCGATATGGATGACGTGATCCTGGCGCAAGGCCTGCATGCCTTGCAGCACCAGAGCCGCGAAGGCAATGCCGACGGATCCCGAAAGCTGCTGAGAGACACTGGAAAAGCTCGAGGCCCTGCTCATCGCAGCTTGCGGCACATCGGCATAAGCGATGGCATTGAGACTCGTGAACTGCAGCGAGCGGAAGAAGCCGCCGACGAGAAGCACGGCAAAGATCAAAAGATGCGGCGTCGCGGCCGTGAAGAGCGCCGACACAGCAAGAAACAAGGCGCTGATGATGGTGTTCGACACAAGCACGTTGCGAAAGCCCAGACGCCTCAGGATCGGTCCGGCGGTGAATTTCATGCACAGTGCGCCGGCCGCGGAGGCGAAAGTAAGCGAGCCTGATTCAAAAGGTGTGAGCCCGAAGCCTACCTGAAGCATCATCGGCAGGACGAAGGGTATCGCGCCCACGCCGGCGCGGAAGAAAAAGCCGCCGACAAGGCTTGTCCGGTAAGTGCGAAGCGACAGCAAGTGCAGGTCGAGAATAGGCACGGCGTGATGCGCCGCGTGGCGAACATAGAGACACATGAGCACGGCGCCCATGACGATGAGTCCCGCATCCGGCAGCGTCGGCATCACCTGCCCTCCCGCGGCAGTCAATCCGAATACGAGCATCGACAATCCGAGTCCCGAGAGCACGAAACCGATGAGGTCGAGAGGGGGGCGATCATCCTCACGCAAATCGGGAATGAAGCGCGTGGCGAGCGCGATGCCGAGGAAACCGATCGGCACGTTGATCCAGAAGATCCATCGCCAATGGAAATAGGTGGTGATGAAGCCGCCCAGCATGGGCCCGAACACCGGGCCGATGAGTGCCGGCATCGTCAGGTAGGTCAAAGCGCGCACGAGATCGCTCTTCGGTACCGTGCGCAGGATGATGAGCCGCCCCACCGGAACCATCATCGCGCCGCCTGCGCCTTGCAGAGCGCGAGCCGCCACAAAGCCGAAGAGCGTGTTGGTGAATCCGCAGGCGATCGAGCCGAGCGTGAAGACACCGATCGCGGCGCGAAAGACCGTGCGCGATCCGAAGCGATCGGCGCACCAGCCGCTGATCGGGATGAGAACGGCCAGCGTCAGCAAATACGAAGTGAACGCGAGCTTGAGATTGATCGGGCTGACGCCGAGATCGACGGCTATGGCGGGGAGCGAGGTCGCGATCACCGTGCTGTCGATATTCTCCATCAGGAGAGCGCTGGCGATGACAAGCGGCAGGAGGAGCGGGCCGGAGGGCATGACGACCTTGTGGCGTGCCCTCGCCTGCAATTCAAGAGCGCGTGCGAGAGGCGAGGCGCTCCCGAGTCGAGGTCCTTCCAAAAGAGCTTCGGCCCCCTTGAGCACGCGGAAGTCTCGCTTCCAGGCGCGGCAAGGGCACGCGACCACCAAATGATCCGCTTGAAAACGAAAAGGGCGGCCGCAGCCGCCCTTTATCATTCTGGGTGCGTTTGCGACGCGCTCAGGCAGCTTCGTCCTGTGCCTCTTCGCCCTCGCCCTCGGCGAGCTTTGGCCCACGACGCGGCCCCTTCTGCAGGAAGGATTCCATCAACTTCAACGTCTCGTCGTGAGCGGTCCGATGGACGGCTGCGATTTCTCGCGCCAAACGATCGCTCGCGGCCTCGTAGAGCTGACGCTCGCTGTAGGACTGCTCCGGCTGCGCGTCACTGCGGTAAAGATCGCGCACGACCTCCGTAATCGAAAGGAGATCGCCCGAATTGATCTTCGCCTCATATTCCTGCGCGCGCCGCGACCACATCGTCCGCTTGATGCGCGGGCGGCCCTTCAGCATCTCGAGCGCCTTGTCGACGGCAGTGTTTTCGGAAAGCTTGCGCATGCCCACGCTCGCAGCCTTCGCCGTCGGCACGCGGAGCGTCATCTTCTCCTGGTCGAAAGTCACAACGAACAGCTCAAGCTTGAAACCTGCGATCTCTTGCTCCTCGATGCTCGTGATCTGCCCAACGCCGTGCGCCGGATAGACCACGTGCTCGCCGGTCTTGAACCCGTGCCGCTGAACCGCCTTCTTCGCAGACATAACGATCAGTTCCTCCTCGTATGGCCCATGGCCAACTCGTATGGCCCAATGGCGGTCAACGACGCTGAAGCGAACGCGCGATCGCGGCCTGCTTCGAGCCGTCGCCCGAACCCTCGCAAGTAGCTCGAAATAACGGTCTTAGCTCGACAGAACAAAGCCGGCGCGAGAGAGTATTTCCGCGCCTTTGATCTTTTCCGTTCCGATAAAGATTCAGCGAGCCAAGATCGTTACTTGGAAATAAACATATAACATATTCCCGGCAAAATTGCAAAAAGCATCGATAAAAAACCGGCTTATCCGGCACGCATCGCGACCTGCAAGGTCTCGAAATGAGCCAAATCCGGCCGATGCCCGGCTAGTTGAGGGGCAAAATTCGCATAACTGACTGTCAGGTATGCAAAATTGCGGAAGCGAAACCAGCAAATCAGGTCGAGATAATTGAATTTTTGGGCAAATAGTCGTTGCCGCGGACTTGCTCGTCAAAAAATCGTGAGTGCGGCAAAAGAACTCAAAGCAGCCGACAACAACACCGGCGAGCGGTTCCGATCAAGATTTTCTGGCGTTCAACACCTGCCGGCCGCGATACATCCCGGTTTTCAGGTCGATGTGATGCGGACGTCGCAGCTCACCCGAATCCTTGTCCTCGACATAGGCAGGGCGAATGAGCGCGTCAGCGGAACGGCGCTGGCCGCGCTTCATGCGCGAGGTCTTTCTTTTCGGAACGGCCATGACGTAACTCCAATATCGTTTCGCCCGGCCGGCACGCGGTGTCAGCCGCCAATCGAGCGCAAGATTATCTTGAAGCGCGGGCGATACACCAATTTCCGTCGAGGCGAAAGCCCATTGCTTCAGTCAAAATTGGCTTGTGGCTCCGCGCGACACCAGCTCACCCTGTCTTACATGAAGAAGTGATCCCGCCGACGGCACACTTGCGATTCACTTCCCGGCGAGGCAGCCGAGCCAATCCGCATCCGGAGAGCTGAGGCGCGCGATCGTCCCGGCACGTCGGAGATATCCGCGCGTCGGCCGACGCGGATCACGCAATTTCGGATTCGGGAGCGCCGCAGCGAGAAGCGCCGACTCGCGTGGGCTGAGCTCCTTTGCGGCCTTGCCGAAATCCGCGCGCGACGCGGCCTCGGCGCCAAATACGCCATTCCCCCATTCGGCGATATTGAGATAGGTCTCGAGGATGCGTCGCTTCGACCAGATGCGGTCGAGCACAAGCGCCATCGGGATTTCAATCCCCTTTCGGATGAAGGAGCGGGAATTCCATAGAAAAAGGTTCTTTACGGTCTGCATCGTGATCGTGGAGGCGCCCCGGCTCGGGCCACCCTCTTCATCTTCATCGAGCGCCGCGTGCATTTCGACCCAATCCACGCCGTGATGCATGCAAAAACGTGCATCCTCCGAGGTCACGACCGCCGCCACGAGATTTGGCGAGATGTCATCGAGAGCCACCCAGCGTCGGTCGACCGGTTGTCCGGTGAGCCATCGACCGAGCATGAGCGTCGAGGGGGGATGCATTTGCGAATAAACGATCATCAGGGTGAGGAAAAAGAGTGCGAACGCCAGCGGCAAGATATAGACGAGGCTGACCAGGCCGCGCAGGAAGCTTGCGCGTCGACGCGGCTGCTGTTTGGCGGCGCTCATCGCGTGAAGTCTTACTGGCAAGCCTTGCGGGCTGGCAAAGGCCCCGCGAAGAGGCATGTTGTTTCCCTGGACGGCAGCCCCTTCGCCGGAAAGGGTCGTTGTCGTCCTGAGAATGGCGCTGGCGCATGCAGTCTCCACCGACCCTGGCCGAGATCGTTGCGCGCAATGCCGCCTTTTCCCCCGGAAAGGTCGCGATAGGCTGCGAGGACAGCTTTCTCACCTATGGTGAGTTTTCTGCGCGCACTGAACAGCTCGCAAACGCTCTCGCTTTCCGGTTCGGCGTCGCGCGGGGCGATCGCGTCGCCTATCTCGGCCTGAATTCTCCCGAGCTTCTCGTTCTGCTCTTTGCTTGCGCGCGCCTCGGCGCCATCCTCGCGCCATTGAACTGGCGCCTTGCACCGCCCGAGCTTGCCTTCATCATTGCAAACGCCGAGCCGAAGCTCCTCTTCATCGAGGCGCGGTTCTCGTCCCAACTTGCTTTCTTGACAGTCGCGGCGCCGGAAATGGAGGTGATCGACCTTGATCGCGCAGTTTCGGGCAGCGCCCTCCTCGAGACGCTCGGCGCCCAAGCCCAAGGCAAGGCTCCGATCACGGGCCGTTTCGAGGACCCCGTGCTTCTCGTCTACACCTCGGGCACGACGGGTCATCCCAAGGGAGCCCTCCTCAGTCAGGCATCGCTTTACTGGAACGCCATCGCTTCCGCCCATATGCATGGGCTTTCGGCGACCGACCATGTGCTCACGGTCCTGCCGCTGTTCCATGTGGGCGGCCTCAACATTCAAACGACGCCGGCCCTGCTGGTCGGCGCGAGCATCACCTTGCATCCCCGTTTCGTCCCCGCCCGGACGCTTGCGTCGATCTCCGACGCGAAGCCGAGCCTTACGGTGCTCGTGCCCGCGACGCTCGAGGCGCTGCTTGCCGAGCCGAGCTTCGCGGCGACAGATTTCACTTCTCTTCGCGCCATCACGACAGGCTCGACGTTCGTGCCCGAGGCGCTGGTGGAAACCTTCGCGGGGCGTGGTGTGCGGCTCCTCCAGGTCTACGGCGCCACGGAAACGGGCCCGATCTCGGTTTACGAGCGCTTCGACCAACCCCGCGACCGACGCGACACCACGGGGCTTCCCGGCGTGACGACAAAAATGCGCATCCTCGACGAAGCAGGCCGCATCGTTCCTTCCGGCACGCCCGGCGAGGTCGCCCTCATGGGACCGCAAATCTTCTCCGGATATTGGCGCAACGACGAGGCGACGGCCGCCGCTTTCCGCGACGGCTGGTTCCTGACGGGTGACATCGGTGTCACCGACGCGCAAGGATATCTTTTTCTGCGGGATCGCAAGAATAACGTGATCATCTCCGGCGGCGAGAACATTTACCCGGCCGAGGTCGAGCGCGTAATCGGCGCTTTCGCGGGCGTCGCCGAATGCGCCGTGGTCGGCATACCCGATCCGCGCTGGCAGGAGGTCCCGATCGCCTACGTGGTCCCGCATGCGCAAGCTCCACTCGACATCGAGGCGCTGAGCGCGCATCTCGCCGCCAACCTGGCGCGTTTCAAGCTGCCGCGTCGCATCCTCTTGCGTGACGCCCTTCCGAGGAACGCCATGGGAAAGGTGCAGCATTTTGTCCTCAAGTCGGAACTTGCGGCGAGCCTCGCCGCGGGCAAGCCCTGAAGGGCCGATAGCATTTCGGGCCGAATAGGGGTGCTCGCGCATTGGACTTGCGTTCGGCCAAAGGGGAAGAAAGAATTGTTCGCATTTCCAAGGAGAGGTGCCTTTTGAAAATTCCGCGGCGTTCCACGCACAAACGGGCTTTGCGATGAGCCGATGGCACGGCTGACGCTTTCCGCCTTGCGCAAATCCTATGGCGCGCACGCCGTCGTGCACGGCGTCGATCTCGATGTCGCGGATCGGGAGTTCATCGTGCTCGTCGGCCCATCCGGCTGCGGCAAGAGCACGATCCTGCGCATGATCGCCGGGCTCGAGGAGATCACCTCGGGATCGATCGCCATCGACGGGCGCGTGGTCAACGAGGTCGACCCGAAGGACCGCGACATCGCCATGGTGTTCCAGGATTATGCGCTTTACCCGCATATGACGGTCGAGCAGAACATGGCCTTCTCGCTTCGCTATCGCGGCTTCGCGAAAGCCGAGATCAGACAACGCGTCGCGGCCGCAGCCCGCATGCTCGACATCGAGACGCTCGTCGCGCGACTGCCGCGCCAGCTTTCCGGTGGACAGCGTCAGCGCGTCGCCATGGGTCGCGCCATCGTACGTGACCCGAAGGTGTTCCTTTTCGATGAGCCCTTGTCCAATCTCGATGCCAAGCTGCGGGTCGCGATGCGCACCGAAATCAAGGCTCTGCGCCAGCGGGTGCCGGTCACCACGGTCTATGTGACACATGATCAGGTCGAAGCCATGACGCTCGCAGATCGCATCGTGGTTCTCGACAAGGGAACCGCGCAGCAAATCGGAACGCCCGAGGAGGTCTATGAGACGCCGGCCTCTACCTTCGTCGCCGCCTTCATGGGCGCACCGCCGATGAACCTCCTTCCCGCCTCGCTTTCCGGAGAAGGGGCGGTGGAGTTGCCGGGAGGCACGCGCCTTCAGCTTTCCGGAGCGTCTTCCTCGCGGCTCGATCGCGCGCCGAGCCGCGAAATCTGGTTCGGCGTGCGCCCTGAGCATCTCGTGCCTGCGCGCGACACGAGCAAGGCCGAGATCGTCGCGAAGGCCCGCGTCGTCGAGCCGCTCGGCTCCGACACGATGGTGCAATTCGATCTCGGCGGGGTGGCCCTCATCGCCCGGATGCCGCCCAAGAGCGTACGTGCGCCCGGCGATCCGTTGGCGTTCACCATGGACCCCCATGACGTGCATGTCTTCGATCGCGCCTCCGGCAGACGAATCTGACCGCCCGCGAGGCGGTGGAACAGAGATCAAGGGAGACGGCCATGCAAAAACGCAGAGACGTGCTCAAACTGGCGGCCGGCACGGCTGCCGCGAGCTTCTTGCCGAAGAAACTCTATGCGCAAACGGGGACGAAAAAGCTTTCGATTCTGACTTGGAACATCATTGATATGGAGCCGCTGTTCAAGCAGTGGTTCGCGACGTTCCAGTCGCAGAACCCGGGTGTCGAGATCGAATGGCTCGATAAGAAGGGGCCCGAGCTCCCCGCCTTCTATCAGACCCAGCTTGCGGCCGGCACCCCTCCCGACATCGTCGATATCCAAGGAGGGCTTGGCCTCGAATGGGCAGGTCAGGGCGCGCTCCTGGATCTCACGCCGATGCTCGACAAAGAGCCGGCCGTGCGCGCCCGCTTCAACCCGGAATATCTCGCAAATTGGGTGTTCGAGGGCAAGAATTACCTCATCCCCTTCTACGTTTCGAAAAGCCTGCTCTTCTACAACAAGCCCCTATTCAAGGCGGCAGGCATCGACTATGCGCCAAAGAGCCTCGACGACATTCTGAGCTACGCCAAGGCGGTATCCGGCGCGGATCGCACTGGCTTTCTGACCTTGAATTTCGATTGGCTCTATTGGCCGCTCTTTCGCATGCAAGGGGTCGATCTTCTCACCCCCGATCTGAAGAAGCCCACCTTCAACACGCCGGCGGGCATCGAGACGGCCGACAAGCTCGCCAAAGCGACCGCCGATGGATCGATCAACAAGATCTCCTGGACGGGGCGCTGGGTAGAACCGAACGGCGCTTTCGCAGCCGGCAATGTGGGCATGATGCACGCCCACTCCTCCGCCTATTTCTTCGTCAAGACGCAAGGCTCGTGGATCACGCCGGAGACGATTGGTATTGCGGAGGTGCCGGGCTACTGGTCGACGCCGAACTCGCACGGCTACGCGATCTCGAAAGGCGCGAGGAATCCGGAGCTCGCCTGGGCCTTTCTGAAGTTCGCCACCGAGAAGTCGCAGGCCATGGATTTCGCGCGCGGACGCACGCTCACGACAGCGAATGCCGAGGTCGACAAGGATTTTCTTGCCGAGCTCGACAAGAACGATCCGACGGCGGCCGCCGTGCTGCGCACGCAGATCGAGCACACCGACAAGCTTACCGGCAATTGGCGCCTCAGTGACGATTCCGCCGTGAAGAACATCGTCTGGGCGGAAATGCAGAACATCTTTCTCGGCCGACGCGACGCCAAGACGGCTCTCGCCGACGCGGAGAAAAAGGTCGAACGCGAGCTGCGCAGGGCGTGAACACGGCGCCTTCACAGCGCGCCGGTGCGGCGGGGAGCGCTGATGCCGTCGCTCCGCCGGTTCGCGCTGCGGACTGGTACCGCCGCAAGCGCACGCGCGAGGCGATGCTCGTCGCCTGCTTCCTTCTGCCCTCTCTGATGATTTTTTTCCTCTACCGCATCCTGCCGCTTGGCTGGAATGTCATCCTCTCTTTTGAATATTGGTCGCCGCTCAAGGCCGCACGCTTCGCCGGCCTCGACAATTACGCCGAGATGTTCCTCGAGGATGACGTGTTCTGGCAGGCGCTGACGAACACGCTGATCTTCATCCTCGCCTCTCCGATTGCCATCCTGCTCGCCCTCGCCGTGGCGCTTGCGGTCAACAGCGACCTCAAGGGCGCCGCGATCTATCGTACCATCATCTTCCTGAGCTATCCCCTGATGAGCGTCGCCGTCGGCATCGTCTGGCGCTGGCTCTATGACGAGCGGGGCGGCTTCATCAACTTCGTGCTGCGCGGCACGGGTCTCATCAAGGAGCCGATCCCTTTCCTGCAATCCTTCGGGTGGGCGCTCCCGAGCGTCATCCTTGCCGATATCTGGCAAGTGGTCGGTTTCTACATGATCATTCTGCTCACCGGCCTGCAAAGCATCCCGCAACACCTTTACGAGGCCGCACGCATCGACGGAGCGCCGGCGAGCGCGCGCTTCTTGCGGATCACCCTGCCGATGTTGCGCCCCTCGCTCTTCATTTGCGCCGTGATCGGCATCCTGAATTCCTTTACCGCCTTCGATCTCGTTTACGTGATGACGGGGGGTGGGCCGGCGCACGCCACCGAGCTTCTCGTGACGCACATCTACAACATGGGGTTCGGCGAGACGCGCTTCGATTACGCGGCGGCTCTCACCGTCGTGCAATTCACGCTTCTCGTCATTCTCACCTTCCTGGCCAATCGCGCCGTCGGCGGCAACGCCGGCTCGGTGGAGAGCGCGTGATGCGACGGCGCAGCCACATCCTGCGGCATCTGGTGATGGCGCTTGTCTGCGCCCTGATGCTCATCCCGTTCTACTGGGTGGCGAAAACGGCGGTCACCAACGAGAACATCTACGCTTATCCGCCGCGCATCCTGCCGCTGAAACCGCACCTCTACAACTTCGTCGATGTCTGGTACCTCATCCCCTTCGCCCGCTATTTCGCAAACAGCGTGATCGTGTCGCTGATCGCGGTCGCCGGCAATATCGTGTTCAACGCCGCCGCGGGTTATGCCTTGACCAAGAACTTCGCCGGCAAGCGCATCGTCGTGCTGCTCTTCCTGTCCTGCATGCTGATCCCGTTTCAGGCGACCATCATCCCGGCCTATCTCGTGAGCGCGCGGCTCGGCGTGCTCAATAGTTATCTCGGCTTGGCATTGCCGCTCCTCTCGACGATCGTTTGCATTTTCGTCTTCAAGGCGGCCTTCGAGGCGATCCCTGCCTCCTTGCAACAGGCCGCACGCATCGACGGGCTGGGTGAGCTTCGCATTCTTTTTCGCATCATGCTGCCGCTCGCCAAGCCCGCCATCGCGACAAACATCATCTTGTCCTTCATCTGGTCGTGGAACGCTTTCCTGTGGCCGCTGATCATCACGCGCGATGTCACGATGCAAACCTTGCCGCTCGGGCTTGCCCGGTTCCTCGCCTATGTCGAAGACACGACGGGCGCACTCTATGCCTTCGTGTGCATGGTGCTCTTGCCGGGAATTATCGTATTCCTCATGGCGCAGAAGGAATTCATCCGCGGCCTTACTTCCGGGGCAACCAAGGGATGAGCACACGCGCCATTCTCACGAGCCGTTTCTTCGTCGTGCCGGCGATTGCGATTGCAACACTCATTGCCTGGAACCTCTATGTCGCCGCCCATGCGCATGGAGAAGTGAGCGGCAAGGTCGTGCGTGCCGATGGCGCGCCCGCACGAGGCGCGACCGTGATACTCTATGAGCGCAACCTCACTTCGCATTTCCTCGAGAAAACACGCACCACGACCGACGCTGCGGGTGAATTCCGCTTCAAGGACAATCGCTCGCATCAGATCAGGCTCGATACGATCGGGCCGGATGGCCGCCAGGGACAGCCCCGTATCCTGCGCCTATGGTTCGCGGCGCAGGACGTAGATTTGCGCAGGCCGTTGGTAGTTTCGCCAAGCAAAAATTGAAAGAAGTAGTTCTAAATATTGTATGGAACTATTATTTGATCTATATTGATTATTGTCAGATGAAAAAATTGTTCAGGCGACATTATAAAAATTAATACAGATAGCGTACTTGATTTTTCTCTGTCATCAATCGGTCACGAAACGGGGACATCAGTTCGCGGTCAGAGAGCTGTGAACATTCCATGCTTCAAACGATTCGGGCATGCGCTAGATGAGCGGATCCATTCCCGATCATCGAAGACAGTACCTTGCACGTTCGGGACTGCCCGACAGCTGAAGGTAGTTCGAGAGTGCCAATGTCCGCAGCCGCTATCACGCCGTTCCGCAAGGTCGATTTCAAGAACATCGGCGGACTCCCCGGCTTCGGTCGAGAGATCATGGCCGGTTTCATTGCGACGCTCTCCATACTGCCGAGCGCTTTCGCCTACGGAGCGTTGATTTTTTCCGGCCCGCTCCGATCCTTCCTTGCCGCAGGCATCGCGTCCGCGCTGATGACTTGTTTTGTGAGCGGCCTCGCCATCTCGCTGACAAGCCGCTTTCGAACCGCGATAGCCGGCCCGAGCGCGAACACTGCGGCGGTGGTTGCCGTATTGATGGCCTCGCTTGCACCGACCATGGAAGGCTTACCCCCGAGCCAGAGGTTAGCCCTCGCCTATGCGGCGCTGTTTGCCGCCACGGTGTCGACAGCTGTCGCATTGCTCCTTGTCGGCTTCGTTCGCGCGGGGAAGCTCGGCCGCTTCGTTCCCTATCCGGTACTCGCGGGCTTCATGGGAGCGACGGGTTGGTTGATGGTCATCGGCGCGATCAGGATGGTGACCAATATCCCTCTCGAGCTTCGTTCGCTGCCTCAATTCGCGCAACCGCGTGAGGGGCTTCTGCTCGCAACGCTTCTCGGATGGACTACCATATTATGGGTCGCGACGAGACGGCTCAGGCATCCGCTCGTGCTTCCGGCAGCCCTTATTCTCGCGTCGCTCGCAACCGATCTGGCTCTCCCACTGTTCGGCATTTCCAGCGCGGAGGCGCACGCGCGAGGCGTTCTTTTCTCCGTCGGCAACGCCGGCTGGCCCGGAATTCCGCTCCTCGAGGGGGCCTACCTTGAAGCCGATTGGAAAGCTTTGCCGCCGGTGGCAGGGGCGATCGGCGCCGTCATGCTCATCGCAGTGTTGCAAACCTTGTTTCTCGCCTCCGGACTTGAGATCAGAACGCGTACGGAGGTGGATCTCGACGACGAACTCCGCAAGATGGGGTGGGCAAACTTGGCGTCGGCCGCGCTCGGGGGCTTCGTTGGCCAAGTGTCCTTGGGCGCAACCATCGCCAATCAATCCGCCGGCGGCACCTCCCGCATCACCGGATTCGTGGTCAGCGTCATCGCGCTGCTTTCTCTGCTCGGCGCCAGCGCGGCACTGAACTTCGTCCCGACCTTCGTGCTGGGCGGGTCACTCCTGGTGCACGGTCTCCTGCTGCTACGGGAATGGACGGTTGCAACCTATAAAACCCTGCCGCGCACGGAATGGATGCTGGTGATCGCCATCATCGTGATTACGGCCTGGCTCGGATTCGTGCCGGCCGAATTCGGCGGCTTGCTCGCGGCGTGCCTGTTGTTTGCGCTCAGCGTCAGCCGCGTCGGAATCATCAGAGCGATCTCAGGCCTCGACGCGCGGACTTCATCGGTGGTTCGGCCGGAAGAAGAGATGCTCATTCTTGCGAAACATGGGTCCTCAGTTCAGGTCGTGGAACTGCGCGGTTTCGTGTTTTTCGGATCGGCTTACCACCTGCGCGAGATCGTAAAGAGCCTTGTTGTCGACCGACCGCCACTGATGCTCATTTTCGATTTCAGCAGAGTGGTTGGAATCGATTCCTCCGCGGCTTCCGCCATGGTCGGAATTTCTCATTCGCTCTCCGAAAAGGGCATCGTCCAACTCGTGGTCGGGCTTTCGCCCGCGGCGATGCGGGTTTTCAGAATGTCCGGAGGTTTCGATCGCAACACCATCCTGCTAGCCGACATCGATGAGGCGCTCGAACGCGGCGAAAAAGCTCTGCTCACGGCGCATTCCCGCGATCTGACCGCAAGTCATTCGTTTTCCGACTGGCTTTCATTCACGCTCGGCAGCGCTCAACATGCGGCAACCCTTCGGCCGCATCTCATCGGGGCGAGCTACCAAGCCGGCGACTTCATTTGTCGCCATGGCGATCCGACCGACGATTTATACTTCATCGAGAAGGGGCGAGTGAGCGCCATCCTCGAGCGAGACGTGAGCGCGCCGACGCGCGTGCGGGTGTTCGGCCCCCGCACGCTCGTCGGGGAGATCGCGTTCGTCCTGGGCGTTCCCCGTACGGCGAGCCTGCGCGTGGAGGAAGACGCGATCGTCTGGTCGCTCGAACGCCCCGCGTTCGAAAAGCTCATGCGCAGCAACTCGACCCTTGTGCTGTCGCTGCTTCAAGACGTGCTGCGCTTGCAGTCCGAAAGGCTCGCCTTCGCCACGCGTCAGATTGCTGCGCTTCGCGCCGAGCTATGAGGGATGAGCGCGGCCGCCGACGACTGCAGCGCCACCGACCTCCGCATTGACAGATGACGGTCTAGCTAACACGACTTAGCTAGGAGGCCGCATGGATATCGTCACGATTCCCATGGCGAAGTCGACGTTGTCAAAATTGGTTAAGCGAGTCGAGGCCGGAGAAGAAATCATTCTCGCGCGCGGACAGGTTCCAATCGCGAGATTGTCCCTTTGCAACCTGCGTCGAACAAACGTCAATTCGGTGGCTTCCGCGGGATGATCACAGTCGGACCGGAATTCTTCGAACCCTTGACGGACGATGAATTGGCGGGTTGGGAGTAGCGGAATGGAGCTGCTGCTCGACACCCACGCTTTGTTGTGGTGGTTCTCA
>Ga0213876_10001071_pt1 | contig 17602 bp, 13 predicted proteins | sample BarmaccomBMRX_R9_FD_160113 | JGI IMG/M metagenome (GOLD analysis project Ga0213876, IMG submission 160113) | Root-associated microbial communities from Barbacenia macrantha in rupestrian grasslands, the National Park of Serra do Cipo, Brazil - RX_R9 | ecosystem: Host-associated > Plants > Roots... | reverse complement strand
GAGGCCAAGGCGGCCTTTGGCGATGATGCGGTGTATATCGAGAAGTTCCTCGAAAAGCCGCGCCATATCGAGATCCAGGTGCTCGGCGATGGACGGGGCGGGGCCATCTGCCTCGGCGAGCGCGATTGCTCCTTGCAACGGCGGCATCAGAAGGTCTGGGAGGAAGGGCCTTCACCCGCGCTCAACGAGGAGCAGCGCGCGCAAATACTCGAGACGGTGCGGCACGCGATGTGCGAGCTTCAATATCTCGGTGCCGGCACGGTCGAGTTCCTCTACGAGAACGGCGCCTTCTACTTCATCGAGATGAACACCCGCATCCAGGTGGAGCATCCCGTGACCGAGATGATCACGGGCATCGACCTCGTGAACGAGCAGATCCGCATCGCGGCCGGCGGCGATCTGCCGTTGCGGCAAGAGGAGTTGCGGCTCATGGGGCACGCCATAGAGTGCCGCGTCAATGCCGAAAACCCCGTGAACTTCCGCCCGTCCCCCGGCCGCATCGATTACTACCACCCGCCCGGAGGGCTCGGTGTGCGCGTCGATTCGGCCGTCTATCAAGGCTACTCGATCCCGCCGAATTACGATTCTCTCATCGGCAAGCTCATCGTCCACGGGCGCTCCCGCAACGAATGCCTGATGCGCCTTCGCCGCGCCCTCGACGAATTTGTGGTCGCCGGCATCGACACCACCTTGCCGCTCTTTCGCGCGCTCGTGCGCAACGGCGATGTCCAGAACGGGGACTACGACATCCATTGGCTCGAACACTTCCTCGAAAAGCCGGAGAGCGTCGAGAGCGCGGGCTAGGAACCCGCTCTGCCCGGAAACTGCGGTCGATCAGCGCACAGGTTCTGAAGCGCTTTATTCTTTCTGAAATTCGAGAGGACGTCGCGAGGGAAGGCTCCTCGTTCTCGGCCGCGCCCGCATCGCGGCAAGTTCACCTACCATTCGCGGTACTGGAAGATAGAATGAAGTTCGCTAAACAATTCCCTGCGTCAAACTATTAGGTGGTTCAGAAGAAGCTCACGTCAACTCGCGTATTAACCATCCTGCTTAAAATGAACCTAAAACTGTTTACTTTCGACAACAGAACGTTAACCTTACGACGTGTTCGAAGCGTTGCGTTGGGAGAGTTGCTGATGGGCGCGTTAGCTGAGTTACCTGCCCCGAATTTTGCCGACAGTGTCCAAGATTTGATCGAAAGAGTGGATTACCGGCGCGCCGATACGCCGGAGGAGAGAGAGGAGATCTACCGCCTCCGATACGACGCCTATCGGCAGGAAGGGGCGATCGAACCGAATCTTTCGCGAAGCTTCTCGGATCGCTTCGATGATCTCGGCAACGCCTATGTGTTCGGCGTCCACTTCGACGGCAAATTGGCGAGTTCCATCCGCCTCAACGTCTCGACTTCCGCATGTCCCGAGCTTCCTGCGCTCGGCGTTTTTGAGGACGTGCTTTCCCCGCTTATCGAAGCCGGCAAGACGGTCATCGATCCGACGCGCTTCGTGGTCGACCCGGAAATTGCACGCGCGCTCCCCAAAATATCTTACGCCACAGTGCGGATCGGCTGGATGGCGTGCGAATTTTTCGAGGCCGACTGGGTGCTCGCCACGGTACGGGTGGAGCATCAGGCATTTTACAGGCGCTTGTTCGGACACAAACCGATGTGCAAAGCCAGGCCCTATCCCACGCTGAAGAAGCCGATCTCTCTTATGGGCCTCGAATATCCTGCCGCGAAAGAGCGGGTGCACCAGCGCTACCCATTCTTTCGTTCCACCTATTTCGAGCGCCGGATGCTCTTTGAGCGGTTCCTGCGGACACCACATATTCTGCGCCCCGCGATGCCGGCCAACACGAGCTGAGCACTCTGTCTAGCTCAGCGTCGCGTCAACTGAGCGCCAAGCCCCGTCTCGACAATCCCCTGACCGCCGCGTGCGCCATGACCATCGCGCCGATCCCGAATATCGCGCCGGCCGCAAGCGTCGCGCCGATCACGCCCTTGGGGCCCGCGTAAGCCGCGCCGACGAGCGCGAAGGGCAAGGTGCCGAACGTGGCGCGCCCCCAATTCACGGCGGTCGCGCGCAGCGGAAAGCCAAGGTTGTTGAACGCCGAGTTGGCGCAAAACAACAGGCCGATGCAGGCCCAGCCCGGCCCACTCACGAGACAGAAAAATCGGACGATCTCGGCGGCTTCCCCGGTGAGCTGGAAGGCAAAGACCACGAGGTTGCGAGCGAAGACGAGAAGCAACCACATCGCCGTCACGTAGGCGAGGGTGCAGACGAGCGCGTCGTCGAGCACTCGATGCATTCGCGGGAAAAGCCGCGCCCCCCAATTTTGTCCCAACACCGGGCCGATGGCGCCGGAGAGGGCGAAGACACCGCCGAAGGCGAGCGGTACGACGCGATCGATCACGCCGCTCGCCGCGACCGCCGCCACCCCGTAGCTTGCCATGACGCGGGCGAGCACCGCGTTCGCGGCCGGTGTCGCGAGGTTCGTCAGCACCGCGGGAAGAAAGATGCGCGCGAACGGCACGAGGTCGCCCATGATCGCCGCGAAGCTCGGTCTCGCAACGAGATCATGCTTGAGCACCGCGCCCCGATAGCCGACCGCGATGAAGACGAGGCGCGAGAGCAGCACCGATAATGCCGCGCCGGTCACATCAAGCCGCAAGCCAAAGATGAGGATCGGATCGAGGATAGCCGTCGAGATGCCGCCCGAAAGCGTGACCCACATGGCACGGCGCGCATCGCCGGCTGCCCGCAGCACGGCAGAATATGCCATTCCGGCAGCAAGCAAGGGATTGGTCGGCAGGACGATCGCGAGATAGCGCCGCGCGATCGCCGCCGTCTCACCCGTTGCGCCCAGACTCGAAAGGATGATGTCGAGGAAAGGCAGCGCCACGAGGACGAGCACGAGACCTGTCGCCGCGCCGAGCGCCACGCCCGAGCCTGCAAGGCGCCTCGCCGCGCTCCGGTCGCCTGCCCCGAGTGCTCGCGAAGTGAGCGCGGAGATCGCGATCATCATCGCGATATTGGTCGAGATCAGGAAAAAAAGGACGATGCTCGCGAAATTTACCCCGGCGGTCTTCTCGATCGCGCCGAGCCAGCCGACATACATCAACGACAGGAAGTCGACTAGGAAGATGGCAATGAGTCCGACCCCGCTCGTGAGCGACATGACGAGCACATGGCGCATCGTCGACCCCTGCGTGAAGCGGCCAGGCTCCGAGCGTGGCCTTGGCTCGGATGGGGCGATCGATCTCGGCGCGCCCATGCGGCCGGGAGTCGCGTCCACGGCTTCGGCCATGGGCGCCTCAATATCCGTTCGTTCCTTGCCAGAGCCATCGCCGGAATGAACGGGTTGCGAAGATAAGTCCCGCCGCATGAGCATTCCGTCCGGTTGAGGGCGCCGGCTCTCGGCAAAGCCCGGCGAGTTCGAGGCGATCGCAAGGAGTTCCGGCGGATTCGTCACGCCGGGCCATCGCCGAGGCGGTCTTCTTAACCGAGGCCTCGGCGCAGGTGAAGCCGGCGCGGCGTCGGCCACCTCGAAGCCGTGCGGCAATCAAGCCCTATCCGACTCGCCAACTCGCCCTTGACAGGCGCGGCGCGCCTCATCACCAGTCTGGAGAATGATGGCCGACGCCGAATTTCCCCCTCTAGACATTCTGTTGTGTGCGCCGCGCGGTTTTTGCGCAGGCGTCGTGCGGGCGATCGATGCGGTCGAGCGCGCGCTTTCGCTCTACGGCGCGCCCGTTTATGTGCGCCATGAGATCGTGCACAACCGTTTTGTCGTCGAACGCCTGAAGCGCAAGGGCGCGATCTTCGTTGAGGACCTCTCGGAAATTCCACCAACCGCAGCGCCGGTGATCTTTTCCGCCCACGGCGTGCCGAAATCCGTGCCGGAGGACGCGTTCAAGAGAGGTCTTTTCGCGATCGACGCGACCTGCCCGCTTGTTACGAAAGTGCATCGCGAGGCGGAAATCCATCACAAGCGCGCGCGCGAAATCGTGCTCATCGGGCATGCAGGACATCCGGAGGTGATCGGGACCATGGGGCAGTTGCCGCAAGGGGCGATCCTCCTCGTCGAGAGTCTTGCGGATGTCGCGCGGCTCCAACCTCGTGACCCGGAAAATCTCGCTTACGTGACGCAAACCACGTTGTCGGTCGACGACACGGCCGAGATCGTCGCCGCGCTCAAACGCCGATACCCGGGCATCGCCGGCCCGCATAAGGAGGACATCTGCTACGCCACCACCAACCGCCAGGAAGCGGTGAAGCAAGTCGCGCCGCTTGTCGACGCGCTCATCGTGGTGGGCTCGCCCAATTCCTCGAATTCGCAGCGGCTTCGCGAGGTCGGCGAGCGAGCCGGATGCAAGCTTTCACGACTCGTGCTGCACGCCTCCGATCTCGATTGGAGCGAATTCGAGGCCGTGAAGCGGCTCGCCATCACGGCTGGCGCGTCGGCGCCGGAAATCCTGGTCGAAGAAATCATCGACGCCTTCGGCGAGCGGCGTCGCGTCACGGTCGAGACGGTTTCGACCACCGATGAAAGCGTGTTCTTCCCGCTGCCGAAAGCGCTGCGGGACGACGCGGCCGCCTGAGCCTCGGATGGCCGTCTACACGGAGGTCGCGGACGAGGAGCTCGCCGCTTTCGTCGCCCGTTTCGGCATCGGCGAGCTCTTGGCCGCAAAGGGCATCGCCGAAGGCGTCGAGAACTCGAACTACTTCATCCATACGAGCGAGGGGTTCTTCATCCTGACGCTCTACGAGAAGCGCGTGAGCGAGGCCGACCTGCCCTTCTTTCTCGGGCTTATGGAGCATCTCTCGGGCAAAGGGCTCGTCTGTCCGCGCCCTGTGAGAGATCGGCATGGTGAAGCCCTGGGCAGGCTCGCGGGACGGCCGGCAGCGATCGTCACCTTTCTCGACGGCATCTCCGTGAAGCGCCCGAGCGTCGCGCATTGTCGCTCGCTCGGCGAGGCGCTTGCGCGCCTGCACAAGGGCGGGGCGGATTTTCACCCCGTACGCCACAATGCCCTCTCGGTCGAAGGCTGGCGCCCGCTCTTCGCGGCGGCGGCGGCACGCGCGGACGGCGTGAGGCAGGGTCTCGCAAGCCAGATCGAGGCGGCGCTGACGCAGCTCGAGCGAGAATGGCCAAAAAATCTTCCCAAGGGGAACATTCACGCCGATCTCTTCCCGGACAATGTCTTCTTCATCGGCGAGGAAGTATCCGGCGTGATCGATTTCTATTTTGCTTGCACCGACGCGCTCAGCTACGATCTCGCGGTATGTCTCAACGCCTGGTGCTTCGAGCCGGACAATTCCTTCAACCTCACCAAGGGCCAGGCGCTGCTTTCCGGCTACCAGCGCTTGCGTTCGCTCACTTCCGCGGAGATCGAGGCCCTTCCGCTTCTCGCTCGCGGCGCCGCCTTGCGATTTCTCCTCACGCGGCTCGTCGATTGGCTGAACGTGCCGCCAGGCGCCCTGGTGAAGCCGAAAGATCCGCTGGAATATCTGCGAAAGCTGCGCTTTCACGCGCGCGTCGCGAGCGCGGCCGAATACGGACTTTCGGCATGAACGCCGAAGCGCGCGGCGCGAGCGCCCGCGACGCGAGCCACCAGGTCACGATCTTCACCGACGGGGCTTGCTCCGGCAATCCGGGTCCAGGCGGATATGGCGCCATCCTCGTGTCGGGCGATCTGCGAAGAGAGATCAAGGGAGGCGAGGCGAGGACCACGAATAATCGGATGGAGCTGATGGCGGCGATTGTCGCGCTCGAGGCGCTGAAGCGCCCATGCATCGTCGAGCTGCATACGGATTCGCAATATCTTCGGCTCGGCATCACGCAGTGGCTCGAGACCTGGAAACGAAAAGGCTGGCGCACTTCGGCGCGCCAACCCGTCAAGAACGACGACCTCTGGAGACGGCTCGACGAAGCGGCGCGCCGCCATCGCGTAAAATGGCATTGGGTGAAAGGCCATGCCGGTCACGACGAGAATGAGCGCGCCGACGAACTCGCCCGAGAGGGTTTGCGCGAGGCCCGCCAGTGAGCGGCCGAGAGGACGCATCCTTCACGGCGCAGCTTGCCTTCGTGGCTCGCGAGGTCGAAGCCGCGCTCGCCGCCTTGCTCGTTCGAGCCGCCGCGACAGAAGTTCCCGAGAGACTCGCTGCCGCGATGCGCCATGCGGTGCTCGGCGGCGGAAAACGGCTTCGCCCTTTTCTGCTCATCGAAACCGCACGCCTTCTCGGGTGTAGCGAGAAAGGGCCGCTCACCGCCGGTTGCGCGGTCGAGCTCCTGCATTGCTATTCGCTCGTGCACGACGATCTCCCCGCGATGGACGACGACGATTTACGTCGCGGCCGGCCGACCGTGCACAAGGCCTTCGACGAGGCGACCGCCATCTTGACGGGCGACGCCTTGCTTACGCTCGCCTTCGAGCTCATGGCCGCCGTCGAGGCCGACGCCGAAATTCGCATCGAGCTCGTTGCCTTTCTCGGTCGAGCCGCGGGCGCTGCCGGAATGGTCGGGGGCCAGATGCTCGATTTGTCGGCGGAAGGGCGCTTCGGGACTGGCGAATCGCCCCTTGCCGAGAAGGATATTCGCCGCTTGCAAGCGATGAAGACCGGCGCGCTCCTCGCGTTCGCGGTCGAGGCCGGCGCCATCTTGGGCCGCGCTCGCCCGCGCGAGCGTTCGTCGCTCCGCCAATACGGCGAGGCGCTCGGCGCCGCCTTCCAGATCGCCGACGATATTCTCGACGTCGAGGCGACCTCCGGCACGCTCGGAAAGGCGACGCGCAAGGATGCGGCGAAAGGAAAGGCGACGCTCGTCGCGGCCCTCGGGCTCGAGCGTGCGAAGCTCGAGCGCGACGCGCTCGCAAGGCGCGCGATAGAAGCCTTGTCCGGTTTCGATGAGCGCGCCGGCCTGTTGCGAGCCGCGGCGCGCTTCACGATCGAGCGGCAAGCTTAACTGCCCGTGCCCCAGCACGCCGCGAATTCGGACGCACTTCTGGAAAGCGAGGCGAGCCGATGAGCGGCTGGATCGCCGGAGTGGACGGGTGCCCGGCCGGCTGGATCGTGGCGCGCCGGTCGCTCGACGGGGCGCGCCAGATCGAGATTGCGGTTGCGCCTCGTTTCGAGATCGTCCTCGATCGCGCCGATCCTCCTTTGTCGGTCGCGGTGGACATGCCGATCGGCCTCCCGGCCCGCATCGGGTCGCAGGGACGCGGACCCGAGCGCCTTATCCGCGCGCAACTCGGCGCGCGCCGCTCTTCGGTCTTTGCCATTCCGTCGCGCGCCGCGGTCGAGGCTGTCGATTACGCATCGGCTTGCACCATCGCGGCCGCGACATCCGAGCCGCCGCGGCGCGTCTCGAAGCAGGCCTTCATGCTTTTCGGCCGGATGCGGGAAATCGATTCCTTGCTGCGCGCCGCCGACGCTCCGGCCGCACCAGCCTGGCGAGAGCGCGTCTTCGAGGCTCATCCTGAGCTTGCCTTTTGGAGGCTCAACAAAGAGCGCCCGCTGCTTCATCCCAAGAAGCGCAAAGGCCGCCCCGATCCGAACGGCTTGCGAGAACGACGTGAAATCCTTCAATCAGCCGGAGTGCCGGCGAGCGTGATCCAAAGCGTGCCGCCTCGTGGCGCCGGCACGGACGATCTCCTCGACGCGCTCGCCTTGATGGTGATCGCGCAACGCCTTCTCGATGGAAGAGCCGAGCCCTTCCCCGATCCGCCCGGCCAAGACGAATTCGGTTTGCCGATCGCGATTTGGGCGTGAAGACGCAACGAGCCAGCGGCGCTCGAAGGAGATATCGAGATCGTCACCTCGCATTTTTGGCGCGCCACTCACTTCGGGGCGGCCGATTGCATGAGCTCCCGCAAGAGCCGCGCGACCGCATCGGGAGCTTCGACATGCGGCATGTGGCCGAGCGCCGGGAAGGCGTGGATCGCCACGTTGCCCGGGAGGCCCGACGTGTATCGCGGCGGAATGATTTGGTCTTGCCCACCGAGCACGATCTTCGCCGGAATGGGGAGCCCCTCGAAGACGGAGCGGATGCTGAAAGCCTGCGTGGCGCCGGGAAACAACGTCGCGCCGAGATTCTCGAGCCCCGCATCGAGGCCGTTTCGTTGCCGCAGCGTCGCCTTGATGAAGGACGAGCCGAGAACCGAAGGATCGCTCACGAGCATGGGAAGAAATGGCGCAAGCTCGGCCGCGCTCTGCGCCCGCGCAAATCCGGAGATGAACTCGCCGTTGATCTCTCGACCGAGGCCCGCGGGCGCGATGAGGAAAAGAGAAAGCGGCTTTGTTTCCTCGTGTCGGCTCAGGGCCGCCGCGACGGCGCCGCCAAGCGAGTGACCCGCAAGATGCAGCGCATCGGAACATTCGGCACGAAGCGTCGCGGCGACCTGCGCCACCATTGCGTCGAAGCTCGGCGCCTTCCGTGCGGCCGACCCTCCATGGCCCGGCAGATCGATGCCGAGCACCGGGGAGCCCAGCCGCGCGGCGGCAAGAAACAGACGCCAGGCATTGAGGTCGGCGCCGAAGCCGTGGATCATGACGAGAGGGACCCCCTCGCCCTGTCGGAGCCATCGGCAATGGAGAACGGCGCCCGAAGGCTTCGCGCGAGCCGCGCGATCGGGCATCGCTTTCGCCGCATCGGCCTTGGCACGTGAGCGCTCGACGTCGGTCGCTTGTATCCGACCCTTCGGGCCTGAGCCCTCGAGCGAGGAAAGGTCGACGTCATGCTCGCGCGCCAAATGACGTGCGAGCGGCGTTGCGCGCCGAAAGGCCGAGCCATCCCCTTCCAGCTGAGCGGGATGATCGGCTTGCATCGGAGGCGGTGCGGACTGCTCCTCGATCGAGTACTGCGCAGTCTCATCAGGGGTCGTTGGGGTTTTGGCTTTGGTCTCCGCTCGGTCCTCTGTGGACGAGCGCATGCCCTTTCCTCCGCTTTCACCGGCCGCGTCGATCCACGCGATGACGCTGCCGACCGGCAGCTTCATCTCGAGCGCTGTCGCGAGATCGCGGATCACGCCCGAGGCCGGAGCCTCGACCTCCATCGCCGCCTTCTCGGTTTCGATCTCGAATATTGGCTGGCCCTTGGTGACGCTCGCGCCTTCTTCCACATACCAGCGCGAGATGCGGCCCTCCGTCATGTCCATGTCGACGCGCGGCAGAATGACCTCGGTGGCCATCGCGTGCGATCAGAGCCTGCCGCCAATGAGATCGCGGACGGCCGCGATGATGGTCGGCGTCTGCGGCACGGCGGCTTTCTCGAGCTCGGGATTGTACGGGATGGGGCATTCGGCCCCTCCGAGCCGCAGGATCGGCGCGTCGAGGTAATCGAAGGCATCGCTCTCCGCGATGCTGGCACTCAGCTCCGCCCCGATGCCGAGCGTCTTCACGCCTTCATAGACACAGACGAGCCGATGCGTGCGCTTCACGCTTTGCGTGAGAGTATCGCGATCGAGCGGCCGCAGCGAGCGCAAATCAATCACCTCCGCCTCGATGCCTTCACGGGAAAGCTCCTCGGCGGCGGCGAGCGAGCGATGCACCATGATGGAGGTCGCCACGATGGTGACATCGCGTCCCGGGCGGCAAAGCCGCGCCTTGCCGAGCGGCACGGTGTAATGGCCTTCCGGCACCTCGCCCTTCATCTTGTAAAGAAGCTTGTGCTCGAAGATCATGACGGGGTCGGGATCCGCGATCGCTGCGAGGAGGCAGCCCTTGGCATCGTGAGGTGTCGCGGGCTGCACCACTTTGAGCCCTGGCACATGCGCGAACCAGGCTTCGAGGCTCTGGCTGTGCTGAGCCGCCGCTCCCGTGCCCGAGCCCGAGGGGAAGCGCATCACGAGCGGCACCGAAACCGCGCCGCCCAGCATGAAGCGAAGCTTCGCGGCCTGGTTGACGATCTGCTCCATCGCCAGCGCGGAAAAATCCGAGAACTGGAACTCGAAGATGGGGCGAAGCCCGGTTAGTGCCGCGCCGATCGCGACGCCGGCCGAGCCGAGCTCGGAGATCGGGGTGTCCATCACCCTGTCCGCGCCGAAACGATGCACGAGATCGCCGGTCACCTGAAAGGCGCCCCCGTAAACGCCGATGTCCTCTCCCATGAGGAAGACGCGTTCATCTCTCTCCATGGCGATCGCCATCGCCTCTTGGATCGCTTGCGCGTAGCTGAGCTCGCGAGGCTCAGGTGAGAGGCCGGATGAGCGTGTGTCCTCGACGGAGCTACGGCGGCGCTGCAGGATCGCGGTCGCCTCAATCGGAGTAGACATAGCGGGTCAGCTCCTCGACCGAAGGAGCCGGGCTCGCCTTGGCAAAGGCAATGGCTTCGGCGATCTCGCATTCGACATCCGTTCGAATCGCCTCGATCCCGCTTTTCGAAACGAAGCCGAGCCGCGCAAGCTCACGCTCGAATGCGACGATCGGGTCGCGCGCGAGCCAAGCTTCGATCTCTTCCTTGGTGCGGTAGCGGTTGCGGTCCGAGCGCGAATGGCCGCGAATACGATAGGTCTTGCTTTCGATGAGCGAGGGACCATCACCTCGCCGCGCGCGCTCCACCGCATCGAAAGCGGCCTGCGCAACCGCGGCGAAATCGTTGCCGTCGACGACGATGCCGGGCATGGAATAGGCGCAAGCGCGCTCGGCGACGTCCTTGACCGCGGTCGATCGCTCGGTCGAGGTGGACATGCCGTAACCGTTGTTCTCGCAGACGAAGACGACCGGAAGCTTCCAAATCGACGCCATGTTGAGCGCTTCGTGAAAGGCGCCCTCGTTGTTGGCACCGTCACCGAAGAAGGAGACGACCACGCAGGATCGCCTCTGCTTTTTCATCGAGAGCGCGACTCCGACCGCGATCGGCAGACCCCCGCCGACGATGCCGTTCGCGCCGAGATTGCCGGTCGATACATCCGCGATGTGCATCGAGCCGCCGCGGCCACGGCAGTACCCGTCTTCCTTGCCGAAGAATTCCGCGAACATGCGCGCGACTTGCGCGCCCTTCGCGATTGAGTGGCCATGTCCGCGATGCGTCGAGGTCATGTAATCGGTGGGCTCCAGCGTCGCGCAGATGCCGACGGCGCTCGCCTCCTGACCGATGGAAAGATGCATCGTGCCGTGCACGAGACCGCGCATATAGGCATCTTCCGCGCTTTCTTCGAAACGGCGGATCAGATGCATTTTCCGCAAGGCCTGGCGCAAGCTCTCGGCCGAGAGGCGCCGGTAGACCGATGGCATCGAAACAGCGTCCCGCGATGGGTTTTGCGGGCGGGCTCGACCGAGTTGGCGAACGCCTGAGGCCACGCTCTTCTCGCGCAGCGTGACATCCTCCAGCCCCATGCTCATCTCCTCGAAGCCGCCGCGCCGTCTTCGGCGGATCTCAGGAAACGCGCATCCGATTGATCGAGCCGGCGCCGCGTCTTTGTCACGACGAACTCGTCCTCTGGCACGCAATTTTCATAAGTCAGCGCCTCGCCGAGCTTGATCGGCTTCACTACCCGCGCCGCTTCGGCAAGACCGAGCGGGAGGGCGCCGGCGCCCCTCGCCTCGTCCCAGCGCATGGCGAACCCGCGATAGTCGCGCTCGCCGATGCGGCCGAGCTTCTGGCCGGGAGAGAGGTCGCGCTTTGCGAGCGCGGTGCATTCGGCGACGGGACGGTCGAGCGGCTGCATGTCCGGTCGTTTATGCATGACGGCGCGCACCGCCGAGAGCGGCGTCTCGAGGCTCGTGAGGTGATAGGGTCGAAACAGCGCGTAACAGGGTCCGGCGCCGACCTTGAGGTCGTTCATGCGTTCGCTGACGCGATCATGGCGCGGCTTGACGATGCAGAATACGCCGGGCGCCACGCCCTTGCCGATCGTGTAGTCGACCACGCCCGCGCGCGACAGGATTCCACCATCCTGTTTGGTGGCGAGCACGCGCGCCAATTCTTCGCGCGTCGCCGCCGGCCCGTGCATGCCCGGCACGTCCGGAACGAGGCCCGTCGCATTCGCGATCGCGACCATCTCGACCATGGTTTTCGAGCCATCCACGAATTCGACGAGCATCCGCGCGTTCATGTTCCGGGTCCGCGCCTCCGCCTCATAGGCTTCGGGCATCGCGTCGAACTTCAGCGGGTTGTTCTTGCCCTTTCCGGCCGCGACGATCTCGAAGCCGAGGCTCTGGGCAAAGCCGATGAGCTCGAGCGTGGCCGCCGGCTCGTCCCCCGCCGCGCCCGTGTAGACGACGCCGGCGCGCCTCGCTTCTTCCTTCAGGAAGCGGCCGACCGTGATGTCGGCTTCGACATTGAGCATCACCACATGCTTGCCGTTGCGCATCGCTTCGAGCGCGACGAGCGTGCCCACATTCGGATTGCCGGTCGCGTCGATCACCACATCGATGCGACCCGCCGAACACAATGCGTGGAAGTTGTCGGTGACGGCGAGCTTGCCGGATTCGATGCTGCGGTCGATCGCATCGGCGGTCTCGGCTCGAGCGATATCGGCGGCCGCATGCCCCGCGAGGCGCGCCGCGTCGATTGCCGCCTGGGGCCGCACCTCCGAGACGGCGCCAATGCGCACGCCCGCCATCAGCGCGACCTCGACCACGATGTCCGTTCCCATCTGGCCCGCTCCCGCAAGGCCGATGGTGACCGGTCCATGCCGATCCGCATAAGCGGCGATCTCGGCCGCCATGCCGATCCGCCCTATGGCGTTGTTGTCCATCGACTCGGGAGACCCTCACGGTGGCGATTCGCCGCGCCTGAACATTTGTAATTTGAAAAGAGGAAATGTGCAAGGGCGGCTTGCACGCCGGAGGATTCGTTGTAGAGCCTGCGCGCAGAGAGAGCGGGAAGGCGATGCGAAAGCGCGAGGAAATCTCGAACGTCCGCGTGCCGGCTGAGCCGGCCGAAGGCGCAGCAAGCGCCGGGCGCCGCTCCGCCCACCTCAGATTGCGTGCGGCCTGGATGTATTACGTCGAGGAAATGACTCAAAACGCCATCGCGGACCGGCTCGGCATCGGTCGGGTGACCGTGGTGCGCCTTCTCAACGACGCGCGTGCCCTGCACGAGGTGCGCGTATCGGTGAACCGGGACCTCGCCGATCTTTTGCAGCTTGAATTCGCCCTGCAGGAAGCCTTCGGAATCAAGGAAGCGGTCGTTGCGCCTTTATCGGGAAAGGATGCAGATCCCAGCCTGCCGATCGGGGCCGCTGCCGGCGAATATGTCTCAAGGCTGTTGCGCAACGACATGAGGATCGGCCTCGGCTGGGGCCGCACCCTGATCAACGCGCTTCCCTTCGTGAGCGAGAGGGCCGTCGCCAATCTGTCCGTCGTCTCGCTGCTCGGTGGCATCACCAAGACAAAGCAATACAACCCGTCCGAATTCGCCTGGCAATTCGCGCGTCTTTTCAAAGCCGATTGCTACCTGATCGCCGCGCCGGCGCTCGTCGACAGCGTCGAAACGAAACGGGCGCTCATCGAGCGTTGCGGCCTCAAGGATATCCTCGATTTCGCGCGCCGGCTCGACGCCGTCGTCGTCGGCGCCGGCGCCATGTCCTCCGACGACACGATTTTCCGTTTCGGCTTCGTCGGCGAGCGCGAGCGCCGATCCTTGGCCGCCAAGGGAGCGGTCGGCGACCTCTTGTGCCATTACTACGATCGCAAAGGCCGCCTCGTCGACCACCCGATCAACGAGGCCGTCATGGCGGTGCCGATCGAAATCTTGACGAAGGCGTCCGTGCGCGTCCTCGCATCCGGAGGCACGCATAAGACGCAAGCGATCCGCGGCGCCATCGCGGCGCTGCGCCCGACCGTGTTCATCACCGATGAGGTGACCGCGAAGGCGTTGCTGACGGAGGGGGTGAGGAGCGAGTAGCACACAGGGGGCGCGCGTATGACACGCAAGAGCCCTCACCAGGTGAGAGCCGCCCCTGTCGCTCTTTTTCTTGCTACTCGCTCCTCGCTACTCGCTATTCGCTCTGATCGACCGCCGCGCCGGCCCGAAGAGTGCTACGATGCGCTCACGAACACGTTCGTCCTGCCCGGAGCCACTCATGCCTGGCGAAGCCCCGCCCTTTGATCGCTCGGTTCGGCCCTTCTCGGCGGCTTTCGCGCCCGACGATGCAAAGCTCGCACGGCTCCTCTTCAACGGCGCCGAGGAGCAGCCTTCCGTCGAGGCCAAGATCGATGCCACGGCGCTGAGGCTCATCCACGCGATCCGTTCGAGAAGCGGCGGCATCGGGGGGGTCGAGGAGATCCTGCGGGAATACTCGCTCTCCACCAAGGAGGGGCTCGCCCTCATGGTGCTGGCCGAGGCGCTTTTGCGGGTTCCGGACGCGGCGACCGCGGACCGCCTCATCGAGGACAAGCTCGGTCAAGGCGATTTTGCGCATCACGAGACCAAATCGGACGCGCTCCTCGTCTCGGCATCGGCTTGGGCGCTGTCGATCACCTCACGCCTCATTCAGCCCGGCGAAACGCCCCACAGCATCGTGGCCGGGCTCGCCAAGCGCATCGGCCTGCCTGCCGTGCGCAGCGCCACGCGCCAAGCCATGCGGGTCATGGGCAATCATTTCGTGCTCGGCGAGACGATCGAGGCGGCGCTCAAGCGCGCTGGCTCGGGCGCCGGTCGCCTCAAGCGCTATTCCTTCGACATGCTCGGTGAAGGCGCGCGCACCGCCGAGGATGCGAGACGCTATCTCCAAAGCTATGCGGATGCCATCGAGGCGATCGGGCGAGCCGCCGGCAACATGCCCTTGCCGGAAAGGCCCGGCATCTCGGTGAAGCTCTCAGCGCTTCATCCTCGTTACGAGGCGACGAGCCGCGACCGGGTGATGTCCGAGCTCGTGGGCCGCGTCATCGAGCTTGCCCGCAAGGCGAAATCCTACGATCTCAACTTCACCGTGGACGCAGAGGAGGCCGACCGGCTCGAGCTCTCGCTCGACGTGATCGCGGCCGTGGCGACCGACCGAACGCTCGCCGGGTGGGATGGCTTCGGCCTTGCCGTGCAAGCTTATCAGAAGCGCGCGCTCGCGGTGATCGATTGGGTGGCCGCGCTCGCCGAGACTCTCGATCGGCGCTTCATGGTGCGCCTCGTCAAGGGCGCCTATTGGGACACCGAGATCAAGCGCGCGCAGGAGCGAGGCCTCTCCGGTTACCCGGTATTCACCCGCAAGGCCATGACCGATCTCAACTACATGGCGTGCGCAGACAAGCTTTTGTCCTTGCGGCCGCGCATCTATCCTCAAATCGCGACCCACAATGCGCTCACCGTGGCGAGCGTGCTCGAGAGGGCGGGCGAGGGACGTGCCAAACGCAACGGCGCCGAGGCGGGCTTTGAATTCCAGCGGCTGCACGGCATGGGCGAGGCGCTCTATGGCGAGCTTGCCCAGATCGCGCCCGAAGTCGCTTGCCGGACCTATGCGCCCGTGGGCGGGCATCGCGATCTTCTCGCCTATCTCGTGCGCCGCCTCTTGGAGAATGGGGCCAATTCCTCTTTCGTCAGTCTTGCGGCCGATCCGGATGTGCCGGCCGAGACGCTGATCGAGCGCCCGCGCGCGTGGGTCGGCGACCCGGCGAAGGCCGCCAATCCGCATTTGCCGCTGCCGCGCGATCTTTATGGACCTTCGCGCATGAACTCATCGGGCGTCGAGTTCGGGCATCGCGCGAGCCTCGACGCCTTCCTCGCCGACGCCCGTGGCGCGGAAAGCGAGAAGTTTCGTGCGGCCACGCTGATCGACGGCAATGAAGCTCGCGGGAACGCGCGTGTCCTGTCGAGCCCGATCGATGGTGCGCCGCTCGGCCAGGTGATCGAGGCCGAGACCGCGCTTGTGGCGCAAGCGATGGATGGCGCGGCAGGGGCCGCGCCCTCCTGGGATGTGACCCCTGCGGCGAAGCGCGCCCGATGCCTCGAGCGCGCCGCCGATCTCATCGAGGCGCGGCACGGGCACTTCACTGCCCTCTTGCAGGCCGAGGCCGGCAAGACGCTCGATGATGCGCTCGCGGAGATCCGCGAGGCTGTCGATTTTTGCCGCTATTACGCCATGCTGGCGCGCGCCCAATTCGGCGAAGGCGAGCTCCTTGCGGGCCCCGCCGGGGAGGAGAACCGTCTCGTGCTGCGCGGGCGCGGCGTGTTCGTCTGCATCAGCCCATGGAATTTCCCGCTGGCGATCTTCCTCGGCCAGGTTACCGCGGCGCTCGCTGCCGGCAACGCCGTCATCGCCAAACCCGCGGAGCAGACGCCCCTCATCGCGTTCGAGGCGGTGAAGCTCCTGCACGAAGCGGGCGTGCCGAAAAGCGTGCTCAATCTCGTCTTGGGCGATGGCGCGATCGGCGCAGCGCTTGTGGCGCATCCGGCCGTCGCGGGGGTCGCCTTCACCGGCTCGACGGAGGTCGCCCGGCTCATCAACCGGGCGCTTGCCGCCAAGGACGGGCCGATAGTACCGTTGATCGCGGAGACGGGGGGCATCAACGCCATGATCGTCGACGCGACCGCGCTTCCCGAGCAGGTCTCCGACGACGTGGTACTTTCCGCCTTTCGCTCGGCCGGGCAGCGCTGCTCGGCCTTGCGGCTCCTTTGCCTCCAGGAAGATGTCGCCGACCGCATGCTCGAAATGGTGACCGGGGCCGCCAAAGAGTTGAAGCTCGGCGATCCACGCGATCCTTCGGTCCAGATCGGCCCCGTGATCGATGCCGAGGCGAAGCAGAAGCTCGACGAATATGCGGCGCGCATGCAGCGGGAGGGCAGGACATTCTACGCCGGCACGGCGCCCGCGACCGGGACCTTCGTGGCGCCGGCGATCATCCGGCTCGAGAGGGCTTCCGATCTCAAGCAGGAAGTGTTCGGCCCGATCCTGCACGTGGTCCGCTATGCTTCCGAGGCTTTGCCGGGCCTCGTGCAGGAGATCAATGCGTCGGGCTATGGCCTCACCATGGGCTTGCACTCGCGCATCGACGAGACCGCAAGGACGGTTCGCGAGCTCTCGCACGCCGGCAATCTTTACGTGAACCGCAACATGATCGGCGCCGTCGTCGGCGTGCAGCCTTTTGGCGGTCACGGTCTATCTGGCACGGGCCCGAAGGCCGGCGGCCCGAATTACCTCAAGCGCTTCGCGGCCGAACAGGTCGTGTCGGTAAACACCGCGGCGGCAGGCGGCAATGCGAGTCTCCTTACGATGGAGGAGTGACGCAACCCTCGCGGGCTCGCGCGGACCTGACCCTCAGCGTCTCGCGGTTGCTCTCTTTCCAACCCGTTTGGCGGCCGGCTTGCGCCGCGCAGGCGCGCGAGCCTTGTCGGGCGGCACATGCGCATGGGCATGCGCGATGCGGTCCTTGATGTGCGCTTTGATCTTGGCGTGAAGCTCGGCCTTGTCGACGCCGGGCGGATGTTCGCCCTTCGCCACCGAAGTCGCCATGCGCTCGAGAAGCTCCACGTCGTGCTCGTCGCGATAGGGCTTGAGGTCGAGATCGCCGGGTATCTTGGTGAGGCGTTCGTCGCCCATTTTCTTCACGTATTTCTGCATGAAACGATCGTATTCGCGCCAGGATATCCCGGCAGCGCGGACGGCGGCTTCTTCGGCCCGCGTGGCGATCTGATGGGCGTGCAGGTAATGCAGGTTCAGCTGATCGATCAA
>Ga0213876_10001070_pt1 | contig 17605 bp, 15 predicted proteins | sample BarmaccomBMRX_R9_FD_160113 | JGI IMG/M metagenome (GOLD analysis project Ga0213876, IMG submission 160113) | Root-associated microbial communities from Barbacenia macrantha in rupestrian grasslands, the National Park of Serra do Cipo, Brazil - RX_R9 | ecosystem: Host-associated > Plants > Roots... | reverse complement strand
AACAATTGCATATAGGTTGACAGAGGGTTTATAACAATATTCTCTGCAAAAAATTCCTGGCAATAATTTATTTCGTAACAATCTCCGCGCAATATATGTTGCTGTATTTTTTTAATGACGCCGATATATTCTTTCTTGCTTAAGGCCGAATGCAGCTTTATCTTTTCTGTATTGGATAAAACATCATCATATATCTTTTCATTATTGATCTCATCATATATTAATTGTGGTTGTTTTTCTATAGAAGCAATTGTTAGCGTATGATTCTTTAAACTTAAAACAGTTATTGGTATAAAAAGAAAAATTTCAGGAAAGCCAATTCTGTTTTCATGTATTGATTGCAGGTTTTCAATTTCATTTTTAAGATCATAATTTAAATGTCCAAATATCCAATCGCTATTTTCATTGTAAAAAAAATCAAGTTCAGAAAAAGAATTTTGGAAGAGTGAAAAACTTTTATAACTGCCTGCAGCAACTAAACAATCATATTTATGATATTTATCAGAATAATTATGGCTATCTAAAAAACAACAGATGCTAAACTGGCTTGCCCAATTCAGCATCTGTTGTTTTAATAAAATTACGTTTTCTATACAAAAAGACTCAGTAACCCGTTGCACTTATTTGGTGAAGTTTTAAAAATCGTCATCGTCATCATCAAAGCTGCCTGAATCATTAAACAGGTCAAACTCCTTCATGTCATCATCAAACTTAAAATCATCTTCTTCGCTTTCGGTTTCCTTTTTGCCGCCGCTCGATTTTTTTCCCTTTGATTTTGGAATATCAAATTCATCAAAATCAGGATCCCATTCCTCTTCCTCCTCGGGTTTTTCCCAATCATCTGGTTCCACATCATCGTCACCATCGTCTTCATCCTCATCATCGCCTTCTTCACCTTTCTTTTTTGTTTTTGGGGCAGACTTAGATGAAGATGATTTTATATCATCGTCTTCAAGTTCATCATCAAATGTTTCTTTATCATCTTCCTTTTGCTTTTTTGCTTTTGACGAGCTATCAGCCGCTTCTTTTTTGGCGGCTGCTGGTTTTTGACCGGATTTTTTTTCTTTTTCTGATTTAGCCATACATAAGTTGGATTAGCAGTTGTAAAATTTCAACGAGTTTTTTTATCAGCAAAAAAAATTTTTATGCTACAATTTTTATTATTTGTTCTCTTTGTGGCCCGTTTGAAATATAACTAACCGGCGAGCCTATATATTGATTAATGAAAGATACATAACGCTGCATTTCATCCGGCAAATTATTACCGGTTTTTAATTTGCCTGAATCGCAATTCCATCCTTCGAAACTTTTATAAATTGGTTTCACATCTGTTTGCATTAATTGAAAAGGTACTTTGTGAGTTTGTGTTCCATTAATAATATATTCGGTACAAACATTTAATTCTTTAAAAGAATCCAAAACATCTGCTTTTGTCATTATCACTTTTGTAACCCCATTCAGCATGCAGGTATATTTTAAAGCAACAAGGTCAATCCACCCGCAACGGCGTGGCCTGCCTGTAGTTGCACCAAACTCATTTCCTATTTTACGCAATTGCTCTCCTGTCTCGTTATCCAATTCTGTGGGAAAAGGTCCACCGCCCACTCTCGTACAATAAGCTTTTGTTACGCCCAGCACATCATTAATTTTTTGGGGCGCAACACCAAGTCCTGAGCAAACGCCTGCAGAAATAGTATTAGAGGAAGTTACGAAAGGAAAAGTTCCAAAATCAATATCAAGCATTGTTCCCTGTGCGCCTTCTGCTAAAACTTTTTTGCCGTTGCTTATTTGTTCGTTGATAAAATATTCGCCATTAACAACGTTTAACGTGCGCAAAAAATCAACCGCTTCAAAAAATTCTTCTTCCCATTGCGTAATATCTTCTGTAAAATGAAAATTATCCAGCAAGCGCTGGTGTTTTAAACGCAACTTTATGTACTGCGTAACAAAGGATTTATCTGCTATATCACCAACACGCAATGCATTACGACCGGTTTTATCCATGTAAGATGGACCAATACCTTTAAGCGTAGAACCAATTTTGCTCTCCCCTTTTGATAATTCAGATGCTTTATCCAATGCACGATGCGTTGGCACTATTAAGTTTGTGCGCTGCGAAATGAATAAATTCTTTTTAACATCAATACCGAAACCTGCGACAGTTTCACATTCCTTTTTTAAAGTAACAGGATCGAGCACAACTCCATTACCAATTATATTAATTGTATTTTGATGAAATATACCCGAAGGAATCTGGTGCAGCACGATCTTTTTATCGCCAACATATAAAGTATGGCCGGCATTTGGGCCACCCTGGAAGCGTGCTATTATATCGTAATTAGGCGCAAAATAATCAACAATTTTTCCTTTGCCTTCATCTCCCCATTGTAAACCCAATATTACATCAACCATCAGATATTGTTTAATGTGCAGCAAAAATAAAGGTTGAGTGTTGGTAGTGTGTAGTTAACTCAAAATTTTTTACACAAAGTTTTTATTGATGTTTATAAATATTTATGCAAAATGCCGTCAATTAAAGAGCCAACTATCAGATTCGAACTGACGGCCCGCACATTACGAATGTGCTGCTCTACCACCTGAGCTAAGTTGGCTGATACTGTAAAGTCACAACCCAAAAATAAAAATTAAAAATATCACTTCGTACATTCGCCCTATGTTGCCCGATTTTTTGAAAGAATTATTTGCAAAACAACAATACGATGAACACAACTTTTTTTTAATTGCCGGACCTTGTGTTGTTGAAAGCGAAGAATTATTAATGCAGGTTGCTGATAAAGTTTATTCCATTTGTAAACGCCTGGGCATTCCCTACATTTTTAAATCGAGCTATCGTAAGGCCAATCGCACCAGTGCAAATTCTTTTACAGGAATAGGCGACGATAATGCTTTACATCTTCTCAAAAAAACAGGCGAATGTTTTGGTTTACCTGTTACCAGCGACGTACATGCGCATGATGAAGCATCTATTGCAGCTGAATATATAGATGTGTTGCAAATTCCTGCATTTCTTTGCCGGCAAACCGATCTTTTGCTTTCAGCAGGTGAGACAAATAAAATTGTGAATGTAAAAAAAGGCCAGTTTTTAAGCGGTCATTCTATGAAGTTCGCTGTTGAAAAAATACGTTCCGCCGGCAATAATAAAATTATACTTACAGAACGCGGAACGACTTTTGGCTACCAGGATTTGGTAGTTGATTACAGAAATATTCCCTGGATGCAGGAACAAAAAGTGCCTGTTGTTATGGATTGTACACATAGTTTACAACAACCTAATCAACCAAGCGGTGTTACAGGCGGTAATCCGCAACTAATCGGTACCATTGCAAAAGCTGCTATTGCTGCAGGAGCAGACGGGCTTTTTATTGAAACACATCCAAACCCGGCTATCGCTAAAAGCGACGGCGCCAATATGCTTCGGTTAGATCTAATTGAAAGTTTGCTTGAACAGTTAGTAAAACTAAAAAAGGCTTTATAAATCCCCTCCGGTTGGCGGTTCGTTATTTTCTTTTGAGGGAATATCAGGCTGAACACGATTTGCGTACATCCATTCACTTGGAAGCATAGCATACTCCTTTTTAAATGCTGCTGCAAAATGGCCAAGATTGCTATAACCTACCATGATTCCCACTTCCTTTATTGCATATTCGCCTTCCTGTATAAGAGAACGTGCGTAAGCCATACGATGTTGCTGGTAATATTCATATACAGGCAAACCATATAAAGCTTTGAAATCATTTTTAAATTTTGTTGGGCTCATTGCACAAAGCCTCGACAACTGGTTTATAGTTGGTGGCGCTTTTCCAAAATCTTCAAGCAATAAAGTTTCAGCTTTTACGAGCTGTGCAATTTCTTCTTCTTTAAACTGGAGTCGTTTGCCGGTGTGTTTATCACGAATTAAAAAATTATAGATAAATTTTTCAAGCAATAATAAAATGCGGTTTTCCGTAAAGATATTTATCAACGGATGATTATCCACATCGCGATGCAGCTCCTGCAAAATAACCCTGTACTCTGCGTCTAATGGCACTACATAATTTTTCTTAAGATAAAAAGAGAAATAAATATTGGTGAACTTTTCTACAAGCTCATAATCAAGAAAATTAAGCAGCGTAGCCTTATTAAAAATTATGATTACACTGCGCATTTTTTTTACCGGTTCAATAATACTTTCTGTACTGATGAGAGATGAAGAAAGCCTTACAAGATTTCTTGAAAAAGAAGTAGATTCTGCTGCGAGTTTTTGAGTGTCTTTTTTATCAGATTTTTCAAGTTGCTCATGAAACACAAGAATAAAGTTTTGAAGATTTGAGTGCTGATGCCTCGTAATGATAACTTCTTCTTTCAATTTCATTTCAGAAATAAGTGCGGAGATACCTGAGTTAAAATTGAAGGTTTGCATTTGGCCTTCTCCAAATTGCTGCGGAATAGAAAAGCTGCTGCCTTTAATTCGCGCAGCACAACTATTTGCAAATGCCTGCAAAAGATTTCTTGTATTATATGGATTATATTCTATGTACAAAATATTCTAATTAATAATTTCTTCTGGTAATTGATCAAAATGTTTATGAAATGCCCGGCTAAAATCTTTTACATGTATGTATCCTAATTCAGAAGCCACCTGCTTGATAGTATATTTTTTTGTGATAAGCATTGCTTTGCCTTTTTGCAATCTGTGTTTTTGATAATATTGATACACCGGCATGCCAAACACTTCTTTAAAAACAAGCTTCAGTTTAGAAGGGCTCATCGCAGCCATTCGGGAAAGCTGCGTTATATTAGGTGGCGTAAACGAAAAATCTTTTAGTATTTCGGATTCCACCATTTTCAAACGTTGCATTTCATCTGATGAAATTTTAAAATGCCGGTTTGTATCAGAAATCTTTTTATAATAGCGTACAAAAAACCGCTCAAGCACAGCCATTACACGGTTATAGATTTTAAATTTGCCGAATGTTTCATCATCTTTTCCTTCCATTACTTCCAGCAGCAAACGGCGATATTCGGAATCAATAAGTTCGTAATAATACAAAGGCTGTTTCATCAAAATATTAGTAAACAATGATTCGCCTTGTGGCTCATTTGCTAAAAACTCAAACAGCCATTCTTTGGTAAAAGATAAGTGAACGTTGCGTGTGCGGGTTTTAGCCGGCGTCATATAATACAGTTCCTTACTTATATGCGAAAAAAATAAGGCTGATTTTATTTCTTCCTTTGCGGCGGAAGTATCATCAATTCGCATAACATAAATGTCGCGGTTAGATTTTTTTCGGTGATACAGTATGTCATCATTCAATAGATAATCATAGATCATTATATCTAAACCGTTGTATAGATTTATCAACTGTATAAACCCCTCACCTAAAGATGATGGAATTGTACCTACATTGTCTTTTACTTTTAAATGCAGTTGGTTTGATATAGTTTTGAAAAGCTCGTTATAGGTGGTGTGGGTAAATTCTATTTTAATCAATGGCCGCAGTTTTTTAGAGGTATTTAAACGGATTACGCCTTGCTGAAAGCATATAATTTTTTATGTTTAACCAAAATGCCATAACCATATAAATAATAATTGGCGAGCCCATTGTAAGAAAAGAAATATAAATAAACCACATCCTGATGCGGCTCGTAGATATTCCCAGCTTTTCTCCCAATGGCTCGCAAACGCCAAATACCCTCCACTCAATAAGCTGTTTTAGTTTGTACATGGAACGCAATTTAAAAAAAAATTTACTTTATAAACAATCATTAATTAGTTTTTTAAAACTCTTCATTTCAATTTTACATTATTCAAATGTAAATTTGCACAGTTCTTAAACATATTATTTATATACCGGCATTTGTACTTTACAGTTCCCCGTTTAATCGGAATTTAACTTTCTTGTACGTTCGGTTTCAACATTATTAAAAAATCTACAGATGGCTTTTGACATTGAAATGATTAAAAAGGTGTACAGCGAAATGCCAGCAAAAATTTCGGCTGCACGTAAATTACTCGGTCGTCCGTTAACCTTAGCTGAAAAAATTTTATACTCCCATCTTTTTAATGAACAATCACTTGAAATTTTTGAACGAGGGAAAAATTATGTCAATTTCTCTCCCGATCGGGTTGCTATGCAGGATGCAACAGCACAAATGGCATTACTCCAATTTATGCAGGCCGGCAGGCCTAAAGTTGCAGTGCCGTCAACTGTTCATTGCGATCATTTAATACAAGCGAAAGTTGGTGCAAAACAAGATCTTGCCGCTGCACTCAATGTAAATAAAGAAGTGTATGATTTCCTTGCTTCTGTTTCTGATAAATATGGAATTGGTTTTTGGAAACCGGGCGCCGGAATTATTCACCAGGTTGTTTTAGAAAATTATGCATTCCCGGGTGGAATGATGATTGGAACAGACAGCCATACGCCAATGGCTGGCGGGCTTGGTATGATTGCAATTGGTGTTGGCGGCGCTGATGCCTGCGATGTAATGTCTGGTTTGCCCTGGGAATTAAAATGGCCCAAATTCATCGGTATAAAATTAACGGGTAAAATGAGCGGCTGGACAAGTGCAAAAGATATTATTCTTTGGGTTGCCGGCCAACTTACTGTAAAAGGTGGCACAGGCGCAATTGTTGAATATTTTGGTGAAGGCGCAGACAGTTTAAGTGCGACAGGGAAAGGAACCATTTGTAACATGGGTGCGGAGATTGGTGCAACCTGTTCTCTGTTTGCTTACGATGATAAAATGGCTGCTTATTTAAAATCAACTGCAAGAGCGGATGTTGCTGAATTGGCAAGTAAGATAAAAGAACATTTGAGGCCTGATGCGGAAGTGTATGAAAATCCTGAAAAATATTACGACCAGGTTTTGCAACTCGATTTAAATACACTTGAACCTTATGTGAACGGACCTTTTACCCCAGACCTTGCAACACCAATTTCTAAAATGAAAGAAGCTGTTGAAAAAAATGGCTGGCCAGAAAAATTGGAAGTGGCATTAATTGGAAGCTGTACCAATTCTTCTTATGAAGATATCAGCCGCTCTGCTTCAATTGTAAAAGATGCAGTGAATAAAGGTTTGAAAACAAACAGCGAATTTACGATCACACCCGGCTCTGAGCAGGTGCGTTTCACTATAGAAAGAGATGGTTTTGTAGACGATTTTGAAAGCGTAGGCGGCGTTATTCTTGCCAATGCCTGCGGGCCATGCATTGGTCAGTGGGCAAGACATATTGATGACCCAAATCGCAAAAACACAATTATCACTTCATTCAACCGGAACTTTGCAAAACGAAATGATGGCCTATCCTCAACACATGCTTTTGTTGCATCACCAGAAATTGTAACAGCATTGGCAATGGCAGGAACGATTGCGTTTAACCCTTTAAATGATACTTTAAAAAATGATAAAGGCGAAGATGTAAAGTTAGATGAACCGCACGGTTATGAATTGCCTCCAAAAGGTTTTGAGGTTGATGACCCTGGTTTCCAGGCACCTGCTGAAGATGGAAGTCATGTACAGGTTGCGGTTGATCCGAACTCTTCAAGGTTGCAATTGCTTGCTCCATTTCCGGAATGGGAAGGCACTGATCTGAAAAGTTTGAAACTGCTTATTAAAGCAAAAGGAAAATGTACAACCGATCATATTTCTATGGCTGGACCCTGGCTCAAGTTCCGTGGACATCTTGATAATATTTCAAACAACTTATTAATTGGCGCAGTTAATTATTTCAATAATCAAACTGATTCTGTAAAAAATCAAATTACAGGTGAATATGGCTCAGTACCTGCAACACAAAGAGCATACAAAGCCGCAGGCATTGGAACAATTGTAGTGGGCGATGAAAATTATGGCGAAGGCAGCAGCCGTGAACATGCCGCAATGGAGCCAAGATTTTTAGGCGTAAGAGCTATTCTTGTAAAAAGTTTTGCCCGCATTCATGAAACAAATTTGAAGAAGCAGGGAATGCTTGCCTTAACTTTTGCAAACAAGGAAGACTATGATAAAGTACTGGAAGATGATACGATTGATATTTTAGGTTTGAAAGAATTTGCGCCAGGTGTTTCGTTGCATGTAATGTTGCACCACAGCAATGATGAATCTGAAACGATTGAAGTAAATCATACTTATAATGAACAACAGATAGAATGGTTCAAAGCAGGTGCTGCATTAAATATTATTCGTAAAAAATTTAATGCACCGGTTGAAGCAACTGTTTAAAATATTAGTTAATAAGTACAAAAATGCCCGGCGAACCGGGCATTTGTTTTTATTATAAGATCTGTTTGATTTACTTCAATCCTTCACAAACTGCTTTGTAACCACATCATCATTCGTTTCAATCTTTAATAAATAATTGCCTTGTTTAAGTAAAGCAATGTTTAAGCTGCAGGGAGAGGCGCTATTAGCTTTTAGCTGTTGGCTGATAGCTACATTGCCTGCAATATCAACAACAGTAAGTTTGATGTTTAGTGCTGGCAAGCCATCAATATGCAAAATGTTTGTTGCGGGATTAGGTGAGATTTTTATATTGTTATTGTTAATCCAGTGGCGGACTTTAGTTATGATGATTTGTTTTTTACTTTCATCATTGTTGTAACGTGCAAGTGCTATCTCTGCTTGATATTCTGGGGTCTCGGTTACTCCTCCCAGCACTATTTTACTATCATCTTGAAGGAACACAGAATAAGCAACATTTATACTATCGAATTTTGTAGTAATATAACCATTATTACCAAATGTTGAATCCGGAAATCCATTTGTTGTATATCGTTTCAGTAGAAAGCCACTAGTATTCGCGGTTAAACCGATCGATCCACAAGTAATAAGTTTACCGTCTTTTTGCAGTGCAATTGATCTTAAACTTTGTTGGTTTGAAAAATTCTGGCTAATTAAACCGCCTTTTCCAAAATTTTGATCTAATGAACCGTCCGGCAAACACCGAAGCACAATTTCATTTATAGTATCACCCCAATAGGAAGATGTACTCCCTATGGCAACAATTTTGCCATCGGTCTGTAATGCTAAGTCATTTATTATGTCAGGGCCTGTTGCAAAATCATAGAATATTTTACCTGCAGTTCCAAAACTTGAATCAAAATGGCCGTTTGTATTGTAGCGGATAAAAAATAAGCGTATATCAGTTCGCCCACCAGCGACAATTTTACCATCCTTTTGAATTGCTATAGTATTGCCTAAACCATAAAAACTTGGTGCAACACCATTAATTCCAAAAGTTGAATCAATTATTCCGTTTGGCAACAAACGCATAGTAAGCGCATTTTGTTTGTTGTCATCGCCTTCAATTAAAATTTTTTTATCTGGTTGTATTGCAATTGCTGTACACCTTGTTTCTCCACTAATAAAAAGAATACCATTATTTCCAAAGGTTGAATCAATAGTTCCATTAGCATTAAAACGCGCCATGCTAACATAATAAGGGCTGAACATATACGCATAATAACCACCAACCAGTATTTTATCGTCTGGTTGAATAGCCATTGACAATGCTTCGCCTAATATTTTATTTGTTGAAGTAAATCCGTTAATACCAAAACTTTGATCAATTGCACCATTTGCAGAATACTTTATAGCAAAAAATCCGGTATTAGTTGTTCCTGTTGCTATTATTGAGCCGTCATTTTGTGGTGCGGCGGCTGAACACTGTAAACTGTATTTAGGCCATGATGTAGTAACCTTTCCATTTACTCCAAAGCTGCTATCAGGTGTGCCCGCTTTGTTTTGGCTTTGAGCATTTATAGTGAATAAGAGTAAGAATGCTGATAACGTAAAAACAATTTTCATAAGCATACGGTTTACCTGTTGAAAGTAAACAATTATTTCTTCCCACCGCCTCAACACACTTTTACCCTCCGGAACAAAAATTATTTACAACCAAACGTTTCGCATTTGCTTTACTTTGCCGTATGTTTGGCGTAACAATTCTTGGAAATAATTCTGCATTGCCCGCATACAATCGCCATCCAACTGCGCAGGTAATTACCCTCAACGATCATCTTTTTTTATTGGATTGCGGAGAAGGCACGCAAATGCAAATGAACCTTTATAAAATCCGTCGCAACCGCATCAATCATATTTTTATTTCTCATTTGCACGGTGATCATTATTTTGGTTTGCCCGGTTTAATTACAAGTTATGGTTTGCTGGGAAGATTGAACGATCTGCATTTGCATGCACCGGCACCATTGCACGATATTTTGAATTTACAGTTGAATGTTTCTGATACGCAGCTTCCATACAAACTGCATTTTCATGCATTGAATGGCGAAGGAATTTTAGTTGATGATGAAAATTTCTCTGTTGAATGTTTTAAAGTTTTTCATAGAATAGATTGCTGGGGTTTTGTTTTTCGGGAAAAAAGAAAACGCCGTAAAATAAATCCTGAAGCAACAGCAAAATATAATGTGCCGGTAAGTTTTTTCGAACGTTTAAAAGAAGGCGAAGATTTTACTACTGATGATAAAGTGATCAAAAACGAAATATTAACTAAACCAAACAAACCAGTAAAAAGTTATGCTTATTCCGCAGATACTTTGTATCATGAAAGTCTTGCAGAAAAAATGAAAAATGTAAACCTGATGTACCATGAAGCAACATATTTAAAAGATAAATCAGATAAGGCAACGAGCCGTTATCATTCTACAAGTATCCAAGCCGCTTCGCTTGCAAAACTTGCCAATGTAAAAACACTGATACTTGGCCACTTTAGCAGCAAGTATGAATCGCTTGATGAATTTTTAATTGAAGCGAAAGAAATTTTTCCAAATACACAACTGGCATTAGAAGGTCAAACCTTTATAATAACATAGCAAATCTGTTAAACACATGATAATAAATAACATCATTAAAGTTTCTTCTATATTTCCTCAAAGTTTGAAAATAATTTTGGCCTATGCAAAAAGCTTTATATAGGCTTTTATTGGGTTTTATTATTTGTTTACCTGTATGTGCAATTGCACAAACAAAAATTATTAAAGGCGAAGTATTGGATAAACAAAGCGATGAGCCAATACCATTTGCTTCAGTAAAATTTTTAATAAAGGGAACGGGAGAATTGACAGATTCATTAGGACGTTTTACAGTTTCATTAAATGATGTTAATTCAAATGATACACTCCGCATAACAAGTGTTGGCTATACACCTGTGCAAATTTCTGCATCAGAATTAAAAGACTCAACATTCATAACAATACAATTAACAGTGTTGCCACCGCAACACGAAGTTGTAGTGAAAACAAAATACAATCGTGCATTGTGGTTTTGGAAAAAAATAATTGCACATAAACCCGAGAACGACAGAAAGCGTTTCAATAATTACACTTACGAAGTGTACAATAAACTTGAATTAGATTTAGATAATGTGAATAAAGAAAAGCTTGGTAAAACATTCCTGCTTAAAAAGCTGAATTTTGTTTTAGATTATGTTGACAGCACTTCAGAAAAAGAACCCTATTTGCCGGTATATTTAACTGAAACACTTTCGGATTATTATTACCAGCACAATCCACGCAAAACCCGTGAAGTAATTAAAGCGACTATTACAAATGGAATAGATAATGAAAGCATCATAAAACAATTAGGCACAACTTATCAAAACGTGAATGTGTACGACAATACTATTCCTGTTTTTAATAAAATGTATGTAAGCCCTTTCAGTGATAATGCTGACAATTATTACAACTTTAAATTACTCGATACACAGTACCTCGCAGGCAAACGCTTGGTGCATTTTGCTTTCACACCTAAACGCCCGGGCGGCGATATGTTTACGGGAGATTGCTGGGTACATGACACAAGTTTTTCGATACAAAAAATAATGTTGCGTCCTTCGCTTGACGCCAATATAAATTTTGTTACAGGCTTAACATTGATACAGGAATATAAACTTGTGAATGACACGACATGGTTTTTATACAAAGACAAATTTGTAGCTGATATTTCTCCTATCGGCAGAAATCATCTTGGCTTTAAGGCACGTAAAACTGCAACGTATAAAAATGTATTGATCGATAACGACTTTGTTACGGCAAATCTTGATTCAAATAAATCAAATGAAGACATTTTAGTAAAGAGTGATGCGCAGAATAAACCGGATTCATTCTGGTTACAAAAACGCCATGAACCTTTAAATACTGATGAGCAAACTGTTTATAAAGTTTTAGATACGCTGGAAAAAAATAAAACGTACATACATTATCGCAACGCTGTAAATTTTATAACTACAGGCACAAAAGATGTTGGTAATGTGCGTATCGGGCCGTGGTACAACTGGATTTCAGGAAATGCTTATGAAGGAACAAGATTGCGTTTTGATCTTGCAACCAATACAGGTTTTAACCGCAATTTGAATTTAAGTGGTTATTTGGCGTACGGTTTTAAAGATCAAACATATAAAGGCAAAGCAGAAGTAAAATATTTATTCAACCGCACACCGTGGAGTTATATAGATTTTTATTATAAAAATGATCTTGATAACGGCCAGGTTTTCTATAACCAGTTAGGCTCAGATAATATTTTTACCTTTTTCTTTCGCAAACCCAATATTCCTTATAAATATCAAAAAATAACAGACAAGAAATTTGAATATTATGCTGAAACATATAATGGCTTTGGCATTGGTGTTACAGCCAGCAGCAGGCAATACACGCCTCTGCTAAATTTGCCCGGCGCAAATTTGTTTCCTGTAAAAAATGGTGACCCGTTCAATACTTTTGAAACCGGAATTCGCATAAGGTATGCTTACCAGGAACGAACTTTTGAAGATAACTTTTATCGTTATAGTTTAGGCAGCGACTATCCTATTGTTGACCTGCATTACACACATGGATTTCCGGGGGTTTTAAACAGCAGTTATAAATATGACAAGATCGATCTTTCTGTTTCTGATTACATAAACATTGCTCCTTACGGGAGTTTGTCGTATAACGTTTTTGGCGGGAAAGTATTTGGCACTTTGCCTTACCCGTTTCTCGATATTTTGCCCGGTAATGATTGGTATTATTACAGCAAATATTCTTTTAATTTAATGAACCGCTTTCAATATCTTTCTGATCGCTATGCAGGTTTTAGCATTGATCATAATATTGGTTCAGGATTGTTCAGATACATAAAGCTTACACGAAAATTAAAATTCAGGCAATTTTGGGAAGCCAAGGGTATTATTGGAGATCTGTCCGGTGATAATTATAAATTAAATTTGGTTGAACCAAGCCAGTTTCAATCACTCAACAATAAAATGTATTTAGAAATAGGAACCGGCGTTGATAATATTTTTAAATTCTTTGCTATAGATTTTATCTGGCGTGTATTGCCTAAGCCTTTACCAAGTGTTCAATCGCAAAAATTCGGGGTGTTCTTTGGGTTTAGTATTCAGTTATAAAAGTGTTGCCACTTTTTAATTTAAGCCTTCAAATAATAAAGGGAAAAATTGTCCCTGCATCTTCTCTCCTTTTTCAATTGAAGGAACGCCGTTCAGCAAAGTATCGTTCGAATCACTTTTTACTCCGTCTGCAAAAACATTTATTACAAACGCACGTCGCGGTCTTTCACTTTTATTTTCACCACTTCCATGCAATGTAAGCGGATGATGAAAAATAGCTTCGCCGGCTTTGGTTTCAACAGGCACAGGTTTAAATTGCTGTTGTTGTTGTGGCGTGAGGTAATTCATAATGCCCATCATATCACCGGCAAGTTCAGGCTTATCCAACAAACCCCAGCGTTGACTGCCTGGTACATATTGCAAACAACCATTTTCTTGTGTTGAATCATCAAGGCCGCACCAACAAGTTAAATGCGCAACAGGTTTTGTTCTTGTCCAATAACTATAATCCTGGTGCCATGCAACAACGCCGCCCTTTTTTGCAGGTTTATAAAATAATTGGTCGTGCCAGAAACGCACAGGAACATTACCTAATAATTGGCTTGCAGCAACAACAAATCTTGGGTTCCATAACACATCATGATAAGCAGGTGTGATGCGCCATGCGCCTAATGCGTGAAATAAAATAGTATTTGTATCAGCGGATTCATTGCTGTGAAACTCATAAAACAAATCATGCCCTTTACTTTTTGGATCAGTTAATTGATCTAATTCATTACGCAATTTTTCTATCTGTTCATCATCTAACATTTTAATACCGGCAAGAAATCCATTCTCATTAAAAAAATCAATTTGCTCTTGTGATAATTTATATTGCTCAAAATCTTTTTTATCAGTTGGCCACTTAAAAATATCACTTATTAAATGATGAATCTTACTTAAATCGTTTGCTTCCATGAAAATTTTATAATTATGGTTTATCCGGATAACTCATATTAAACTCTATTCCTCCAACATTTAATTTTATTAATACACTATCAAATTGTATTTCAGTTAATGGACCGTAAACACCTTCTTTTTTGTAATTATCTTTTGCAATATCAATTATAAAATAGTTTGTCTTTTTAGTGTCAATTATCTCATTGTGATTAATCACAGGATGCTGTTTTACAATTATAAATTTTTTGTTGTGTCCTACGCCATAAACATAAGCTGGCACTAATGGTATTCCCCCTAATTCGCCATCTTCTGTTGCTAAATCAACTGAACGAGATGAAATAATATCTATCCATCCTACATTGTATCTTCCAATAATTTTGTCTGCTTTTGAATCGAATAAACCAAAGCAACTGCTTAAAAGAAAAATCAACAAACCAAAGAAAGTATATATTTTTTTGTTGGCCATTTATCTTAATCTATCCATACTTCTTACCAGCTTTTGATCTTTATAAATTCCTCTTGCCGCAAGTATTAAAAATATGGGAATTAAAAAAACAAAAACCGAAGTCAATGCAATTCCGCCGCCGGGATTATCTTTTTTATAAGTGAAGTACAAAAAAATATTTAGTAAGCTGATGACTATTGCAAGTACCGTTAACCATAACTGCAATTTTCTTTGCTTGAAAACAAAAATGGTGAATAAACAAAGTGTTGCAAGAATTGCGGTTAGAATTAGTAAGATCATGTTGTTGGTTGCGTTGAATTGGTCGCTTGTTGTTTCAGGATGCATGGCAATAAAATAAAAAGGAAATTTCATACTTAAAAATGCACAGGCTGAAGCAAGAAGCAGCCAAATAGTTTGTATGCGTTGTATCATAAGAATTCTTTAATTGAATTTCAAAAATAAAGCTAATTCATTAGCATATAAATGATAAATCACTTTCCTTATAATCCATTTTTTATCTTTGCCGTCCTTTAAAAAATTTCTATGTTCAATAATCTTACCGAAAGACTCGAAGTCGCTTTTAAGAATTTAAAAGGTGAAGCAAGAATTAATGACCTGAATATTGCCAATACGGTAAAAGATATTCGCCGCGCTTTAATTGACGCCGACGTTAACTATAAAATTGCCAAAGAATTTACTGACCGTGTAAAAGAAAAGGCTACCGGTTCTAAAGTAATTAATGCAATTAGTCCCGGCCAGTTGATGGTAAAAATTGTACAGGATGAATTGACTGAATTAATGGGCGGCCATGAAGCAAAATTTGACCTTTCAGGAAATCCGGCTGTTGTATTAATTGCAGGTTTACAAGGTAGTGGTAAAACAACTTTTAGTGGCAAACTGGCTAATTATTTAAAATCGCAGAAGAAGTCTCCTTTGTTAGTTGCTGCCGATATTTATCGCCCGGCAGCTATTGACCAGTTAAAAGTTTTAGGGGAACAGATAAATGTTGAAGTTTACAGCGAGCCTGAAAACAAAGATGCCGTTGCCATTGCTCAAAATGCTATTAAAGAAGCAAAATCAAAAAATAAAAGTGTTGTTATTATAGATACCGCCGGTCGTCTTGCTGTTGACGAAACGATGATGACAGAAGTTGCTAACATTAAGTCAGCAGTTAATCCAACAGAAATATTATTTGTTGTTGATTCGATGACAGGGCAGGATGCTGTGAACACTGCAAAAGCTTTCAACGACAGGCTCGATTTTTCCGGTGTCGTTCTTACAAAACTTGATGGTGACACACGTGGTGGGGCGGCCTTATCTATTCAATACACGGTAAATAAACCTATAAAATTTGTAAGCAGCGGCGAAAAGTTAGATACGCTGGATATTTTCTATCCTGATCGTATGGCGCAGCGTATTTTGGGCATGGGTGATATAACTACGCTCGTTGAAAAAGCGCAGGCTCAGTTTGATGACGAACAGGCGAAAAAACTGGAAAAGAAGATCCGTAAGAATCAATTTGACTTCCAGGATTTTTATGACCAGCTTCAGCAAATAAAAAAAATGGGCAACATAAAAGATTTGATGGGTATGATTCCAGGTGTGGGAAAAGCCATTAAAGATATTGATATAAGCGACGATGCGTTTAAAGGCGTTGAAGCCATAATCAGCTCAATGACGCCGTTTGAGCGTTCAAACCCCGATGTGATCGATCAAAGCAGGCGGAATCGTCTCGCAAAAGGTTCAGGCAAATCGATAGAAGATATTAATGCCTTAATAAAGCAGTTTGAGCAGATGAAACAAATGATGAAAACAATGAATAAGATGCCAATGAGTGGCATGCGCATGCCCGGGATGCGCCGGTAATAAAAAAAATTATTAATTTTTTCGCGCAGCGTTTTAGTGATTCTAAATTATCACTTACATTCGCAGTCCATTATTCATTAAAACCTTTTAAAAAAGGCCTTTAAATTTCTATTTAAAATGGCAGTAAAAATCAGGCTTCAAAGGCACGGAAGCAAAAAACGTCCGTTCTACTTTATAGTAGTTGCCGACGCACGTGCCCCGAGAGATGGAAAATTTATCCAGAAGATCGGAACCTACAATCCGCTAACTGTTCCTGCAACAATCCAGTTAGACCGTCAAAAAGCATTAGAATGGTTGCACAAAGGTGCCGAGCCAACTGACACAGTTCGCCGCATTTTATCCTTTAAAGGTGTGCTCTATTTAAAGCATTTATTACGCGGGGTAAAATTGGGTTTGTTTGATGAAGTGGCAGCGATGCAAAAGTTCCAAAAATGGCATGAAGAACACGAAGTGCATATTAAGCGCCGTAGTGAAGAGCACAGAAAATCAAGACTTGCCAGCCGTCCGCAACCTGCTGCGAGAAGACCAGAATCTCAAAACCAGGCTCAGGCGTAAGCAACCGAGGAAAATTTTTCTTAAAATCCCGATAGCAATATTGGGATTTTTTATTAGGTAAGCCTCATCCCAACTCTTTTCCAAAGGAGAAGGATGAGAAAGCGCTGCAAGAATTATTAGTGCCTTAAATTTCAGGATGTTAGGTTCTCTCCTTTGGAGAGACTTCTTCAATCACCTCTAACAAAGTCCTAAACAAAAAAACATTATTTCCCCATTTATTTAAATAGTCTTTTCGAATTTCATCTGCATACAATTGAATATACCTGTTGTATAAAGATTTGCTTTCAGCAAAATATTGAGCGACATAAGTGGGGCCGTCGGTTTCATCCTGTTCATGCAATTTTAATAACTGGTAACGTGCAAAGCAATTTGTCTTTAACAATGCAGGCATGTGTTCGTTTTGCATCCATTCAAGCCATGCATCGTGAATGCCCCAATTTACATTGGTTGTTACGTTG
>Ga0213876_10001069_pt1 | contig 17612 bp, 10 predicted proteins | sample BarmaccomBMRX_R9_FD_160113 | JGI IMG/M metagenome (GOLD analysis project Ga0213876, IMG submission 160113) | Root-associated microbial communities from Barbacenia macrantha in rupestrian grasslands, the National Park of Serra do Cipo, Brazil - RX_R9 | ecosystem: Host-associated > Plants > Roots... | reverse complement strand
GATCCCCTGCTTGGCGCAAGCCTCGAACTCGGCCTGCGCCTCTTCACGCGTGCATACGTGAAGCGCGCGCCCTCCCTCGCGATGAAGGCGCGGCAAAGCGTCGAGAGCGGCAACGGGACTTCCGAACCGGTCGACGAGCCCACGGAAAGTTCGAGGGCCGACGCCCTCCGAGCGTATCAGACGCAGCCAGGCGAGGCGTTCGTCATCTCCCAAAGAGCTGGCCTTCGTCCAATAGCTCACGAGTGGGATCCGATGCGGCTTTCCTCACCCGCGAGGAGGCGCTGGATATTTTCCGCGTGCCTCACCCATAAGAGCGCGCCGAGCAGCGCGAAGACCAGCGCCGAGCTCAAAGGCTGAAAGGCCGCGAGCACCCCGACTGAGACCAAACTCGCGAGAAGAGAGGCGAGCGAGGAGTAGCGCGTGATGAACGCCACTGCGAGCCAGACGATCGCGAAAACGAGCGCGGCGGGCCAGAAAACGCCGATGAGGCAACCCAGGAAAGTCGCGACGCTCTTGCCTCCCTTGAAGCCGAGCCAGACCGGCAGAAGATGACCCAAAAAGGCGCCACAAGCCGCAACGAGCGCGGCTGCCGGCCCAAAATTGGCGCCGATGATCACCGCCACGGTCCCCTTGAGGATGTCCCCGATAAGCGTCGCGGCCGCCAACCCCTTATTGCCCGTGCGCAAAACGTTCGTCGCGCCGATATTGCCCGAGCCGATGCTGCGCAAATCCGGCCCTCCCGCCAAGCGGGTGAGGACGACGCCGAAGGGAATTGAGCCCAAAAGGTAACCGACGACGAATGATGCGATTATTCCCGTCCAGGATCCCGGCGCATCGATAAATCCCGCCACTGCCCCCTCCCTCGCTCAGAGCCGGTATTCGCACCAACATTGCGCGTCCAATGAGAAACCCCGGTCCGAGGGGCCCTTGTTCCACCGCGCGCACGCGCTCAGTCTACAGCACGATCGGGCCGGTATGGGAACCGTTTTCCCGTCACCCGCCGCGCGCGCGTCGTGCGGAAATAGCCGCCTGTGCACGCAGCGACGGCGTTAGAGCCCCGGCAGCGAATCTGCAACCGCATGGACGAGTTCGCCGCCGACGAATGTCGCAAGCACGCGCCCTTGGAGCCGCGCTTCGTCAAAGTGTTCTTGCACACCGAGGCCAGGTTGGCGGGATCGACGACCCAAGGCTCATCGGGATCGAAGACGATGAGATCGGCAGGAGAACCGCGCGCAAGGCTCGCGGCCGGCAGGCGAAAGGCGGCCGCGGGCCCGCTCGACAACGCGGCCAAGAGGCGCGGCAAGGAAACCTCGCCTGAATGGACGAGGCGCAGGGCCGCCGCGAGCATCGTCTCCAGCCCGATCGCCCCATCCGCGGATTCGGTGAAGGGCTGACGCTTCGTCTCGACATCCTGCGGGTCGTGATCGGAGACGATGGCATCGATCACCCCCTCCGAAAGTCCGGCGACGAGGGCCTGGCGATCGCTCTCGGAGCGCAAGGGCGGAGAGAGCTTGAAGAAAGTTCGATACTCGGCGACGTCGCTTTCGTTGAGCGTGAGGTGGTTGATGGACACGCCGCAAGTGACGGTAAGCCCTTCCTGTTTCGCGGCGCGGATGGCTTCGAGCGATTCCGCGCAAGTGATCAGGCTTGCGTGATAGCGAGCCCCCGTCAGTCGAACCAGCGCGAGATCGCGCATGAGCATCAAGGTTTCGGCCACCTTCGGAATGCCGGGAAGTCCAAGCCGCGAGGCGAACTCTCCCTCGTTCATGACGCCCTCGGCGGCAAGATTGGCGTCCTCGGTGAAATGCGAAACGATCGCGTCGCGATCGCGCGCGTAGGTGAGAGCGCGACGCATGAGCTGAGCGTCCATCACGCTTTTGTGGCCATCGCCGAAGGCAACCGCGCCGGCCTCTTTGAGGAGCCCGATCTCCGTCATCTCCTTTCCGGCGAGTCCCCTGGTCAGGGCGGCGCAAGGTACAATGCGCAAGGACGAGGCGGCACGGGCGCGGCGCAAGACGAAGTCCACGATCGCGGGATCGTCAATGACGGGGTCGGTATCGGGTCGGCAGACCATCGTGGTGATGCCGCCCGCCGCGGCCGCGCGGCTCGCCGAGGCAAGCGTCTCGCGGTGTTCCGCGCCCGGTTCACCGAGGAACGCTTGAAGATCCACGAGCCCCGGCGCGACGACGAGCCCTCGGCAATCGATGACCCGGATCTCTTGGCGAGGCTTGTCCGGAGGTTTGGCCAAGTGCGCGCCGCTATCGGCGATCACGCCTCGCATGACGAGCACTCCGCCAGGAAGCTCCCTTTGCGCCACGGGATCGACCAGCCTGGCGTTCGCCAAAAGCATGTCGGATGCGGGCGTTGGCCTTGCGCGTTCCTCACCCATTGGGCAGATGCCTCGCGAGCGCCTCGAGAACGGCCATGCGCACCGCGACGCCCATCTCGACTTGCTCGCGCACAAGCGATTGCGCTCCGTCGGCGACATCGGAGGCGATCTCGACGCCTCTGTTCATCGGGCCCGGATGCATGACGAGAGCATCCGGCTTCGCGTAGGCGAGCTTTTCCCGATCGAGCCCAAAATAGCGGAAATATTCGCGCACGGAGGGCACGAAAGCGCCGCTCATTCTTTCTCGCTGAAGGCGCAACATCATCACGATGTCGGCCCCCGCAAGACCGCTGCGCATATCGCGCGCGACCTCGACGCCGAAACGCTCGACTTGCGCCGGCAGCAACGTCGAGGGGCCGACGAGCCGCACGAAGGCGCCCAGAGCCGAGAGGCAGATGATGTTGGAGCGAGCCACGCGCGAATGGAGGATGTCGCCACAAATCGTTATCACGAGCCCTTCGATCCGTCCCTTGGCGCGGCGGATCGTCAAGGCGTCGAGGAGCGCTTGTGTCGGATGCTCGTGAGCACCATCGCCCGCGTTCACGACCGAGCAATCGACTTTTCGGGCCAAAAGATTGACCGCTCCTGCCGCATGATGGCGCACGATGATGATGTCGGGGCGCATCGCGTTCAATGTCGCGGCCGTGTCGAGCAGCGTCTCGCCCTTTTTCACGGAGGACGCGGACACCGACATGTTCATCACATCGGCGCCGAGCCTTTTTCCGGCGATCTCGAAGGAAGATTGCGTGCGCGTCGAAGGCTCGAAGAAGAGATTGATCTGCGTGCGCCCCCGCAACGTGGCCGCCTTCTTCTCGACCTGTCGCGAGAGCGCGACGTAATCTTGCGCCGTGTCCAAAAGCCCTTCGATATCGGAACGCGACAAGCCTTCGATGCCGAGGAGATGGCGATAGGGATAAAGGGGTCGGCCACTCATTAAAGGCGCTGCATAGGAGAAAGCGAGCCTCAGCGCCAGCCTCGGGTGTCGAAAATCCACAGTCCTTCTGGAGCACACTTTTTTTCGGTTGATCGTCGCACTTTACATCGGCCGCGCCTTCCCGATGGATCACCGGTCCAGGATCGACCGCAAATCGACGCGCCCTTGATGGCGAACGTGATTCGGCTCAACCTCGCATGCGCGACCCTTGTTTGACGCAGATGAAAGCGCGATCTCCCGTGACCCTCGAGGCCTTCGCGACCCACGAAGTTTTCAATCAGACGCCTGCCTTCGTGGACGTCGACCTCGCGTCGCTCGACAAGCCCATGCTCGGCGCTCTCGCGGCATTCGGCGAGGAGAGTGACGCGAAGAAAATCGTCGCACGCGGGCCAATTCTCGGCAGCGCCGAGAATCTCGAGCTCGCGCGTCTCGCAAACGAGAACCCACCCAAGCTCAAGCTCTTCGATGCGCGTGGCGAGCGCCAGGATTTCGTCGAGTTCCACCCCGCTTACCACGCGCTCATGCGCGCCAGCATCGCGGCCGGGCTTGCCTCATCGACTTTCGAAGCCCACGCGCCGAAACTCGCTTCCCCGCCCGGCAAGCTTCACGGCAAGGGGAATGTGGCGCGCTCGGCCCTGCACTACCTCACGAGCGGTGTGGAAGCGGGCCATCTCTGTCCCGTGACCATGACGCATGCGGGCATCGCCGTGCTTGCGGCCGCGCCCGACCAACTCGAAAAGCTCATGCCGCTGATCTTCTCGCGCGTTTACGACGCGTCCTTCAGGCCGTTTTGGGAGAAGCAAGGCGTGACCTTGGGCATGGGCATGACGGAGAAGCAAGGCGGCAGCGACGTTCGCGCGAACACCACTCGCGCCGAGCGCATCGCCAAGGACGAGTATGAGATCACCGGACACAAATGGTTCTTCTCGGCGCCGATGTGCGATGCTTTTCTCGTCCTGGCGCAAGCCGCCGGCGGCCTCACCTGTTTTCTCATGCCGCGCTTTCGTCCCGACGGCGCGCTCAACGGCTTGCGCCTGCAGCGGCTCAAGGACAAGCTCGGCAACCGCTCGAATGCGTCATCCGAAGTGGAGTTCGTAAAGGCGTTCGCCTGGCGCGTCGGCGAAGAAGGTCGCGGCGTTGCGACCATCATCGAGATGGTCCAGCTCACCCGATTGGATTGCATCAGCGCTTCGGCCGGGCTGATGCGCATGGGCCTGGCGCTTGCGATGCATCATGCACGCCACCGCATTGTCTTCCAAAGGAAACTCGTCGATCAGCCGGCCATGCGCTCGACCCTCGCCGACCTCGCGCTCACGGTCGAAGGTGCAGCGGCATTGGTTTTGAGGCTGGCCCGCGCCTTCGATCGCGCAAGCGAGGATGCGTCCGAGGCCCAGTATGCGCGCCTCATGACGCCCGCAGCCAAATTCGTCGTCTGCAAGGCCGCCCCGGCCTTTCTCTACGAAGCAATGGAATGCCTCGGAGGCAACGGCTATGTCGAGGAGACTCCGCTTCCTCGTCTTTATCGCGAGGCACCCGTCAACGCGATTTGGGAGGGCTGCGGCAACATCATGGCGCTCGATGTCTTGCGTGCCGCGAGCCGCGACAGGGATGCCGCGCACGGCGTGCTCACCGATTTGGTACGCGACACGCAAGGGCTGCCCGGAGTCAGGGCAACAAAGCAGCGCATCGAAGTCGGGCTCGCGAGGAGCGACGCAGAGGCTTCGGCACGCGCGGTCACGCAAGATTTTGCGACGCTCGCTACGGTCGAGGCGCTGGCGCGCTGCGCACCCCCCGCGATCGTCGAGGCGTTCGCGCGCACGCGCCTTTCTCGCTCGAGCCTCGTCGTGGGCGCAGCCGAGCTCTCGAGCGAATGTGGAGAGCTTCTCGCGCGAGCCCTACCCACCGGATGAAGCTTCATCGCATTTGGGTTATGAAACCGGGAAATGATTCCCGCGTTGAACCGCCTCTCACCCTCGCCGCCCTTCTCTCCTCAAAGGATGACCCATGATCAACATCCACACACATTTGTCGCCGATCATCTCGATCATAGCTGGCGTCGTCATCCTGTTGATGCCGCGTCTTCTCAACTACATCGTGGCGATCTACCTCATCCTCATCGGCATCATCGGGCTCGACCTCGTGCGCGTGTAAGGTGCGCCCGAGAGCGGAAGGCTTCTCCACCGAGCGCCGATTGACTTCGCTCTTCGACCTCACCATGTTCCGCCCTCTTCGCGAGCCCGCGGCTTGGGACGTGGACTCATCATCAAGCGCGCCTGCCGAACGGAAATCATGAAAGTCGTCGTCGTCGAATCGCCTGCGAAGGCGAAGACCATCAACAAATATCTCGGGCGCGGATACCAGGTCCTCGCCTCGTTCGGGCATGTCCGCGACCTGCCTCCGAAAGACGGCTCGGTCGATCCCGAGCATGACTTTGCCTTGAAATGGGAGGTGGAGGCGCGAGGCGCCAAGCACGTTTCCGAGATCGCCAAATCGGTCAAAGGCGCGCAGGGCCTCATCCTCGCGACCGACCCGGACCGCGAAGGGGAAGCCATCTCCTGGCACATCGTGGAAGCCTTGAGCGCGAGGCGCGCCTTGAAAGGCGTGCCGGTTGAGCGGGTCACCTTCAACGCGATTACTCCCGACGCGGTGAGCAAGGCGATGTCACAACCGCGCGCCATCGACCAGGCACTCGTCGATGCCTATCTCGCACGGCGCGCCCTCGACTATCTCGTGGGCTTCAACCTGTCGCCCGTGCTCTGGCGCAAGCTGCCCGGCGCGCGCTCGGCGGGGCGCGTGCAATCCGTCGCGCTTCGCCTCGTCTGCGATCGCGAACTCGAGATCGAGCGCTTCGTGCCTCGCGAATATTGGTCGATCGCGGCGCAGTTGAAGACGCCACCTGGCGCCTCCTTCGAGGCTCGTCTCGTCGGTGCCGACGGCAAGAAGATCTCGCGGCTCGACGTAGGCACGGCAGCCGAGGCCGAGTCTTTCAAATCGGCGCTCGATGCCGCGACCTTCAGCGTCGCGGAAGTCGAGGCAAAGCCCGGCAAGCGCCATCCCTTCCCGCCCTTCACCACCTCGACCCTGCAACAAGAAGCCTCGCGCAAGCTCGGGCTCTCGCCGGCGATGACGATGCGCATCGCGCAGCGCCTTTACGAAGGCGTAAGCGTCGATGGCGAAACGGTCGGGCTCATCACCTATATGCGCACCGACGGCGTCGACATGGCACCCGAAGCCATCGCCCGCATAAGGCGGATGATCGAGGCCGAGCACGGCAAGCCTTATCTTCCCGCTGCGCCCCGCCGCTACACCAACAAGGCGAAGAACGCTCAGGAAGCCCATGAAGCGATACGTCCGACCGATCCTTCTCGCCACCCCAGACAAATGGCGCGCCTGCTCGAGCCCGAGCAAGCGCGGCTTTACGAGCTGATCTGGATCCGCTCCGTCGCGAGCCAGATGGAGAGCGCGACGATCGAACGCACCACGGTCGACATCGTGGCGCAGGCCGGTGCGCGAAAGCTCGATTTGCGCGCGACGGGCCAGGTCATCACTTTCGACGGCTTTCTCAAGCTCTATCAGGAAGGGCGCGACGAAGAGCCCGAGGACGAGGAGAATCGCCGCCTCCCGCCGATGCAGGTGGGCGACGCCTTGAGGCGCGAGCGGATCGACATCGACCAGCACTTCACCGAGCCGCCGCCGCGCTTCTCGGAAGCAAGCCTGATCAAGCGAATGGAGGAGCTCGGCATCGGGCGCCCCTCGACCTACGCCTCGATCCTCGCCGTGCTGCAGGAGCGCGAATACGTCACGCTTGAGAAAAAGCGGCTCGTTGCGGCCGACAAGGGACGCATCGTCACCGCCTTCCTCGAGAATTTCTTCAAGCGCTACGTCGAATACGACTTCACCGCCTCGCTCGAGGAAGACCTCGACCGCATCTCGAACAGCGAGATCGCGTGGAAAGAGGTGATGCGTCGCTTCTGGAAGGATTTCTCCGCAGCGATCGCGGGGACCAAGGAATTGCGCACGACGCAGGTTCTCGACGCGCTCAATGAAGCGCTCGGTCCACATATCTTTCCCGTCAAAGGAGACGGCGCAAATCCGCGCGCTTGCCCTTCTTGCGGCACGGGAAACTTGTCGCTGAAGCTCGGCAAATTCGGCGTGTTCATCGGCTGCTCGAATTATCCGGAATGCCGGTTCACTCGCCAGCTCTCCGCCGCAGGCGCCATGAACGGCAAGGGCGCGAACGGGGAGAATGGGAGCCTCGTGAATGGCGCGCAGGTGCTCGGGAAGGACGCTGCGAGCGGCCTCGAGATCACGCTGCGCGATGGGCGCTTTGGCCTTTATCTGCAGCTCGGCGATGGCGAAAAGCCAAAGCGCGTGAGCGTTCCGAAAGGGCTGGACCCTGCCGCCGTCGACCTCGAAAAAGCGATGAGGCTTCTCTCCTTGCCGCGCGAAGTCGCAAAGCACCCGGAGAGTGGCGAGCCGATCCTCGCCGGCATCGGGCGCTACGGACCTTACGTGCAGCACGGCCGGACATTCGCAAACCTCGAGAAATCCGACGATGTCTTGGAGATCGGCGCCAATCGCGCGATCGACCTCATCATCGCGCGCGAAACCGGCGGCCCGGGCCGCGGCCGCTTCGGCGGCGGTGCGCCGGCGGGCCGGCAGCTCGGCGAGCATCCCGAAGGTGGTCCGGTCACGGTGCGTCCGGGACGTTTCGGGCCTTACGTCAATCACGGAAAGCTCAACGCAACTTTGCCGAAGGGGCTCGATCCCGACAGCATCGGCCTCGACGAGGCGCTCGCGCTTCTCGAGACAAAAAAAGCAGCCGGCGGGGGATCACGCCGGGCGAGGGGCCGGCGCGCTCCGCCCAAAGGCGCCGCCAGCACAAAAAGCTTAAAGCCCAAAAAGAGACCGTCGAAGAACATCGTCTCTAAGACGGCACCCGCGAAGAGGACGCGAAAGGGCTAATGATCTGACCTTTGCCAGATCATTTGTAACTTTCGGGCACGGTGTTTTTGCCTGAAGTCAACCCCTTCACGCCTAATCCGTCCCCACGGCTTTGCACCTTCGCAAAGTGTCTTAAGACAAATTTCAGGAATCATGCTAAATATCTAGTTAGCGTCCAATTGGATGCTCGCCGCTTGATGATCCGAAGTCGCGAAAAATCGCGGCACGGCGTCAGCGATGTTAATGAAGGCTGTCTTGGTCCAATCCTGCGATTGGACTTCAGACACTGCCTTGCAACTCAGAAAAGCGCGAAGGCAAGGCCCGTCATCAGGGCTTCGGCCAAGCAGGGATAAACCGTAGCGCTTAAGGGGCACGAATGTCTTGTTTGGGCTGGGGGACGAAGCGTAGGGAGTGGGACGGGTACGCGCGCAAGAGCGCGCGGCTTTTTGCCGACACGCCCTCGACAGCGCTTTTTTCCTCCGTCCGCGGGCGCTGCCGCACGCTGTGGCTCTCGGCCACGGGGATAGCGCTCATAGCGGCGTCCCCCGCTTTAGCAATGGATTTCACCGTGAACAGCGACGCCAGCTTGCGCGCCGCACTCACCAATGCGGTCGCGGGGGACTCGATCAGCTTCACCGCCAACATTTCGACGGCGAGTGATCTGCCGGCGATCACGCAAAGCATCACGGTCAACGGCAACAACTTCACGCTTTCGGGGGCGAACAGCACCGCCAACGGCAATAGTGCGCTTTTCGTCTTCTCGGGCACGGTCGCGATCAATAATCTCACGATCAGCCAGGTGACCGCGCAAGGCGGCGCCGGCGGCAACAGCGCCGGCGGCGGAGCGGGCCTCGGAGGTGCCTTGTTCATCGGCGCCCAGGCCAATGTGACCGTGAGCAACGTCTCGCTGCTCAACAATGTGGCGCAAGGCGGAAATGGCGGCGCGCCCTCGGCTGTCAGAGGCGGGGGTGGAGGCGGGGGGTTGGGCGGTGCCGGTGGCTCCGCCGGCGGCGGTGGTGGAGGCGTCGGCAATCCCGGCATAGGTGGAGGCGGAGGGAATCCGGGTGGAAACGGAAACCTGACGGGACAAAACAGCGGCGTTACGAGCGCCGGCAGCAACGGTGGAGGTGGTCCGGGCGGCCCCAGCGGAACATCTGGAGGCGGCGGCGGCGGAGCTGGCGCAACGCTGTCGAGCGGCACGGATGGCGGCGCCGGTGGCTTCGGTGGTGGTGGAGGCGGAGGGGCCGGCGTAGGCAATGGCGGTGACGCGGGCTTACGCCCCGGAAATTTGAAGACGCTTGCGGGTGTCAAAACGTTCAATTTGGCCAACCCACTCGCCGCCGGCAGTGGCGGTTTCGGAGGGGGTGGGGGCGCTCCAGGCGGCCGAAACGAAGCGAGAGGTGGCGGCGATGGCGGGTTCGGCGGCGGCGGCGGTGCCGGCAAAAACGCCGCCGGCAGCGGTGGCTTCGGCGCGGGCGCAGGAGATGGAGCCGGCGGAGAAGGAGGCGGCGGCGGACTGGGGGCGGGTGGCGCGATCTTCGTGCAGCAAGGCGGCACGCTGACGCTTGCAGGCAATCTCTCGGTCAACGGAAACTCGGTTGTCGGAGGGACGGGCGGTAGTGCCGGCGCCGGCAATGGCTCCGCTTTTGGCAGCGGCATCTTCTTGCAAGGCAACAGCACCATCGTCTTCCAGCCGGGCGCGGGACAGGTGCAGATGGTCGCCGATGTCATCACGGATCAGAACGGCAGCACCCTCGCGACGACTCAGACGACTAAAGCGCCCAATACGTTCGCGCTCAGCAGCGCTCAGAGCTTGAACCTCGGGAGCGGCGGCAGTGGCGGCATTACGCTCAATGGCCCCGGCACGCTCGTACTTTCCGCGGTCGACACCTATACGGGTCCGACCACCGTCACCGCCGGCACGCTCGGCGTGACAGGCTCGATCGCAAATTCGATCACGACCGTGTCGAACGGCGGCACGGTCGCGGGCTCCGGAACGCTGGGCGGCCTGGTGGCCCAAGCAGGCGGCACGGTGGCGCCCGGAGCGCTCGCGCCCTTCACCACCCTCAATGTGACGGGCAATGCGAGCTTCGCAGCGGGCTCGATCTTCCTCGTCAACATCAATGGCGCGGGCCAAAACGACAAGCTCCTCGTCACCGGCACGGCGACCCTGACGGGCGGCACCGTGCAAGTGCTCGCCGGAACGGGCATCACGGCGGCGAGCCGCTTCACGCTTTTGACGGCGAGTGGGGGCGTGACGGGCGCCTTCGCGCAGGTCACGGCGAGCACGAATCTCGCCTTCCTGACGCCGGTGCTCAGCGAGGACGCGAACGATGTCTTCTTGAGCTTTCTTCTTCCTGGTGGCGCGCCGCCACCACCGGCTTTTCCTTCGGTGGCCGCCACGCCCGGCCAGAAGGCGACCGCGGCCGCCGTGCAGGCGCTCGGCTCGGGGCCGCTCTTCAACGCCGTGATCGGCCAAAGCGCCGCCGGCGCGCGTCAGGCCTTCGACGCGCTCTCCGGCGAGATCCACGCAACCGCCGTCTCGGCGGCCTTCGAGGACGATCGGTTGCCGCGCGAGGCGATCCTCGACCGCTTGAGCCAGCCGCTCGCGACGCCGCTTCTCGGCGTCGCCTCCACGATGACGGCGGCTTACGCGTCCGACCTTCCGACCCGCAAGGGTCAGCCCGTCGCGCCCATCGAGGTTCGCATGTACCAGCCTCGGCTTTTCGATCTTTGGGGCCAGGGTTTTGGCGATTGGGGGCGCGGCAAGGGCGACGGCAATGCCGCGTCCTTCGATCGCTCGATCGGCGGCTTCATCATCGGCGGGGATGTCTCGGCCATTGGTTTTGCCGGAAGCGAATGGCGCTTGGGCGCGGCCGGTGGCTACACCAACGATACGGTCCATGTCGACCAGCGCCTCTCTTCGGCGGATTTCGAGAACGTGTTCGGCGCCATCTATGCGGGCGCGAGCTACGGCGCAGTGCATGTGCGCGCCGGGGCGATCTACGGCTCGAACAGCTTGTCGACGAGCCGCTCGGTCGTCTTCCCCGGATTCTTCGACGCCGAATCTTCGAACAGCGGCGGCACGACGGCGCAAGGCTTCGGCGAAGCGGGATATCGGCTGAACCTTCCGGGCGTGAGCTTCGGCAGTTTCAGCGTCTCGCATGCCACCCTCGAGCCTTTCGTCGGCGCGGCCGCGATCAACATCCACCTCAACGGCTTCAACGAGATCGGCGGACCGGCGGCCCTCACGGGCCTCGCGCGCAATTTCGACCTTGCGACCTCGACGTTGGGATTGCGCCTCCAAAGCAACATCGATGCACCCGTGCCGCTCACCGCTCATGCGCTCCTCGGGTGGCGGCGCGCCTATGGCGACGTCGTGCCCTCGGTGGTCCTTGCCTTCCAAAACGCTTCGCAGAGCTTCAGCGTGTCCGGCGTGCCGATCGATCGCAACGCCCTCCTTGTCGAAGCAGGCTTGGATTACGCGGTGACCTCGGCCGCCAAGCTCGGCATCTGGTACTCCGGTCAATACGGTGAGCGGGGCTTCGACAACGCCGTGAAGGCCCAGCTCGACGTGAGCTTCTAGACGGGTCTGCGCAATCTTTAGCGCGGCCGAGGCAATGCCTCGTCCCGTTCGCTGCCATTTCGCATCGAAGTTCCAGCCGCGCGAACGCGACAGGCGAAAGCCATGGCCTTTGCGGCTCGGGCATGCGAGAAGGCCTGACCCGCTCTCATATGGGAGACTGCTTGCCTAAGAGATCACGAGCGCACGCGACCTCCCCTTTGCCCTCCCGCGACGATATTCTCGCCTTTCTCGAGCGCGAGAGCGGCCGTGGTGCGAAGATCGGTAAGCGCGAGATCGCGCGGGCCTTCGCGGTCAAGGGCTCAGACCGCGTCGCGTTGAAGGCGCTTCTCAAGGAGATGGAAGCGCAAGGCTTGCTCGACCGGCGCCGCAAAGCCATCTCTGGCGCCGGCTCCTTGCCGGCAACCCTCGTCGCGGTGATCTCCGGCACGACGCGCGATGGTGACCTCTTCGCCACGCCCACGGATTGGGACGTGGAGACGCAAGGGGCAGCGCCGCGCATTCTCGTTCATCTTCCGCGACGCGCGAAACCGGGAGAAACCGCGCCAGGTGCACGCGACAACGTGCTCTTGCACATCGAGAAAAGTCGCGCCGAGCGGGACTTCCCCTATGTCGGACGCGTCATCAAGGTGCTCCCGCAAGAGAGGCTTCGCACGCTTGGCATCTTGCGCATGCAGAAGGATGGATCGGCGCGCCTCGTCCCGATCGACAAACGGGCGCAAGGGCGAGAAATCGCCATCGCCGAGGCCGATCTCGGCGAGGCACGTGACGGCGATCTCGTGGCCGTCGCGCCTCTCGAAAACCGAGATGGCCGGCGAGGCCTTGCGCGCGCTCATGGCCTTGCATTGGCGAAAGTGCGCGAACGGTTGGGCTCGCTCGGCAGTGAGAAGGCGGTGAGCTTGATCGCGCTCTATGCGCATGCGATCCCGCACATCTTCTCATCCGCGGCACTTGCCGAAGCGAGCCGCATGCGCCCCGCCGGCATGGAAGGCCGCGAGGATTGGCGCTCGCTTCCTCTCGTCACCATCGACCCGCCCGACGCCAAGGACCATGACGACGCCGTGCATGCCCGCGCCGACGAGGATCCGCGCAATCCGGGAGGCTTCGTCCTTTCGATCGCAATCGCGGACGTTGCGGCCTATGTGCCACAAGGCTCCGCGCTTGATCGGGAGGCGCTCGAGCGCGGCAACTCGGTGTATTTTCCCGATCGCGTCGTGCCGATGCTGCCCGAGCGGATTTCAAACGATCTGTGCTCGCTTCTCCCGCATGAGGATCGTCCCGCGCTCGCGCTCGAGGCCGTCATCGACGCCGAGGGCCGCAAGCTGCGCCATGGCTTCCGGCGCGTGATGATGCGCTCGGCTGCAAAGCTTGCCTATTCCCAAGCACAAGCCGCGATGGACGGCACACCCGACAATGTGACGCGCCCGCTCCTTGCCGACGTCATCGCCCCCCTTTACGCCGCCCATAAGGCCTTGAAGAAGGCGCGCACCGAGCGCCAGCCGCTCGATCTCGATCTTCCCGAACGCAAGCTCATCCTCAACCCCGACGGTACGCTCGATCGCGTCGTCGTGCCGCCGCGGCTCGAGGCGCATCGCCTGATCGAGGAATTCATGATCCTCGCCAATGTGTGCGCGGCCGAAACGCTCGAGCGTGCCCACATCCCCTTGCTCTATCGCGTGCATGACGAACCTTCGGCCGAGAAGCTCGAGGGCCTGCGCGAGGTTCTCGCCTCGATCGGCATCAAATTGCCGAAACAGGGGGCTTTGCGGCCTGCCCTGTTCAACACGATCATCAAGCGGGTGGAGGGCACGCCGCATCAGGCCTTTATAAACGAGGTGGTGCTCCGCACGCAGGCGCAAGCCGAATATGCGCCGGAGAATTACGGCCATTTCGGCTTGCACCTTCGCCGCTACGCGCATTTCACCTCGCCCATCAGGCGCTATGCCGACCTCATCGTGCATCGCGGACTCATTCGCGCGCTGCATCTCGGCAAGGATGGGCTCTCGCCCTCGACCACGGTTGCCGCGCTCGCCGAGATCGGCGCCCAGATCTCGGCCGCCGAGCGGCGCGCCATGGCAGCCGAGCGTGACACGGTCGATCGCCTGATAGCCGCGCATCTTGCGGATGAGATCGGCACGGTTTTCGACGCGCGCATCAACGGCGTCACGCGGGCTGGCATCTTCGTCTCGCTCACGGAGACCGGTGCCTCCGGTTTCATTCCGGCAGCGACGCTCGGTGGCGAATATTTTCGCTTCAAGCAGGCCGAGCACGCCCTGGTGGGGGACCGCAGTGGGGCGAGCTTTCGCCTCGGCGATCCCGTCACCGTGCGCCTCGTCGAGGCTGCGCCTGTCGCGGGAGCGCTCCGTTTCGAGATGCTCTCGGACGGCGCGCTCTCGCGCCACCGGCGGCGCGCATCCGCCGAGAAACCTTCACGTTCCGGGCGGGCCGCCCCACGAGCGAGGCCTTGACGTTCAAGCGCCGTTTCCACTCCTCGATTGCATCGACACTTGCGTTTTATTTATTTAGTTGTTGACGCTGCGTCCAACGCTCATATCTAATTAGATTATTGCTTTTGATTCGTCGTGTTCGAGTAGGTTGCGTTCGTCTCATCAACCTCTCAGCCTCGAGGCTCCATGGAACACCTATCGTTGATTCCCGAAGAGGAGGACGGGCTGCGCAGGCGGCTCACCGATCCCGTCCGAATCGCGAAGGCGGTCAAATTGCTGCGCGAGGCCGGCTACACGGAGCTTGCCATCTGGCGTCACTTCATCGACGCGTTCGCGGTCGATCTCGACGCGCTCTCCCACATCATGAAAGAGCTGTTCGGGAAAACGCGAGCCGATCGTGGGGAGCGCCAGACGACAACGGTTCCTTCACCCTCTCGCCCCATGAAAGCCGCGCCCCGGCAAGCCGCCTGAAAACAGGGCCCCGGCAAGCCATCCGGTCGGCGGGCAGCGTCTTTTCTTTTGCTCGGATCGCGCCGAGAAGACGTGGACGGACCCCATCCATGAGGGCCGGTGTGTCTTCGATCGCCGCTCTTACCCGCACGCGGATGCCGATGCGGGCAATCGCGGCCTCTGCTCGGGCGGTGCGGCCATCAAATCGGCGAGCTCTGGCCTTTGCGCGTTCGTGTCGGCTTGCCTGAATCGGTGAGCTATCCATGGCGCGAGGACACGGTTGAAAAAGGCTTCTTCATCCGCTTCGGTGGCGCAAGCGAGCGCGCCGCTCCATGCGGCCTCGGCATCTGTTGCCGCAAGCGTGAATGCCCACGCGCCGGTCATCTTCGTGAACCAGCGTGAGTCGCAACTGGCTGCGTCGAGTTCGTGAAGCCTTCGCGCCTGTGCCGCGAGCAGCTCTACGTTTTCGGGGACCGACGATCCTCGACCGGTCCCATTTCCCTCTTCGAGCGTCTCGGCGCTCTGAAATGTCGGTTCGTGCTCCTCATCTCGCATTCGCGTGAAACCGGACGAGCCCTCCCGGCGCGCCATTCGAGCGAGAGCGCAAAGGCGAAGCTGCGCCTCGAAAAACGTCACGATGTAACGCCCTGGGCTTTCCCGCAGCGGCGGAACGGGGTTGTCGGGCGATGAAGATCGCGAAGCTTCTTCTCGTTCCGTTGTGACATCTTCGCGTGCGCCTTCGGCCATGACCCCGAATTTCGCGATGATCACGCCATCCTCCGCGGTGTCCCTTTCCCGGTCCACCACTCGCGTAAACGCGACCGCGCCTCCGAGCACATCGGCGAAGATCTCCGCGGCGCGCAAGGCGTCTTCCTCAGTCGGAAAGAACATACGCGGCTGCACCGTGAGGCGACCGTCTCGGCTTTGAAAAACAGCGATGATGCCGAATTCCGTGACCCTGCACATGATCGCCTCGCCGGCTCGGATTTGGTCTCGATCGATTCGTTTCTCGCAATATCGTCCTGGTTTTTACGTGAGATGTCACCCGATTTCTTTTGCCTTTATAGGTATACCCGTCACGATCTTTTCCAGATTACCTACGATCGCATTCGGTCTTCCCACAAGATCGCAAAATCTTTCCGCCTTTTGTTGTCCGATAAAGTCATTTTGTGCGATCCATTACCCCTTACTCGCTGGGCCACGAAGGAAAACTTCAAGACTGCCATGCGGAACGCTAAAAATGCGTCATTCCCGGCCGAGCGCTCCGCAGGAATGCGCGGGAAAGTGTCTCCATTTTCACCCACCGTTTACTGGGTGCCCTTCCCGAGGCGCGACTTCGTCGCACCTCGGCGGGCATGACATGGGCGGTACGCTCCTCAAGGCATTAGGGTATGGGCCATCTCCGCAAATATCCCTGCGGCATCGATCACAACCCGGTGCCGATGACGGGGTTTTTGTAAGAGACACGAAACCGAAGGGCAGGTCGATCTGAGGTCCGCACGGGGAACCTCGTCTCTTGTGCCTCGAAATTGAAACATACTGGGCGAATGGGAGTTTGGACTTTTGACTTTCGCCTTTCCGGGCCTCACCGGTGGGAGGGCGGAGCTTAACGAAGCGCCACCTCGTGACGCGGGTCACTTCAGTCGGAGGGATTTAATGTCGGGCGAGAAGGGAAAAGCCGGGACGGGTGTTTGGGGCTTTGATGAAGTCCTGGCAGGTGGCTTCTCGCGCGGACATGTCTATCTGCTCGAGGGCGTGCCCGGCACCGGCAAGACGACCTTGGCGCTTCATTTTCTCCTCGCGGGTGCAAAAGAGAACGAGCGGTGCCTTTACATGGCCCTTTCCGAGACCGCCGAGGAACTACGACAGGGAGCGGCCTCGCACCATTGGACGCTCGGCGACAATATCGAAATTTACGAGCTCCTCCCCCCCGAAAGCCTTTTGGATCAGGAGCACCAACAAAGCCTCCTCTATTCTTCGGATCTCGAGCTCGGCGAAACCACGAAGCAGATTTTCGACACGATTCAACGAATTCGACCCTCGCGCGTGGTGCTCGACAGCCTTTCCGAAATCCGTCTCCTGGCGCAGAGCTCGCTGCGCTACCGGCGCCAAATCCTCGCGCTCAAGCATTTCTTCTCCCGGAGCGGCGCGACGGTGCTGCTGTTGGACGATCTCACGGCCGAAGAGGCGGACAAGACCGTGTACAGCATTGCGCACGGCGTCGTGCGGCTCGAGGAGCTCGCACCGGAATATGGGCCCGAGAGGCGCCGCTTGCGGGTGCTCAAATATCGAGGCCAGAAATATCGGGGCGGCTATCATGATTTCGTCATCGACACTGGGGGGATCACGATCTTCCCGCGCCTCGTCGCGGCCGAATATCGCAAGGCGTTCACTCGCACTCCGCTCTCGACCGGCATTACCGAATTCGATGCCCTTCTCGGGGGCGGCATCGATTCAGGGTCGAGCACCTTGGTTCTCGGGCCTGCCGGGACCGGAAAATCGCTCATCGCCCTCACCTTCGCCATGGCCGCGATCCGGCGTGGCGAAAGGGCGGCGGTTTTCGTCTTCGATGAGGAGCTCGGCCTTCTTTGTCATCGGATGAAGCCGATCGGCATGGATCTCGAGGATCTGCAAAAACGCGGCAGTTTGCTCCTTCATCAGATCGATGCCTCCGAGCTCTCGCCTGGCGAGTTCTCGCAGCGGGTTCGCGAGAGCATCACCTCCCATGGCGTGAACAGCGTCATCATTGACAGCCTCAACGGCTACCAAGCCGCGATGCCGGAGGAGAACGCGCTCATCCTGCACATGCACGAGTTGCTGCAGTTCCTGAACCGTCAGGGCGCATCGACAATCATGACCGTGGCG
>Ga0213876_10001068_pt1 | contig 17622 bp, 17 predicted proteins | sample BarmaccomBMRX_R9_FD_160113 | JGI IMG/M metagenome (GOLD analysis project Ga0213876, IMG submission 160113) | Root-associated microbial communities from Barbacenia macrantha in rupestrian grasslands, the National Park of Serra do Cipo, Brazil - RX_R9 | ecosystem: Host-associated > Plants > Roots... | reverse complement strand
GCGCGCCAGCAAGGGCTCGAGCGGGCCGTAGCCGAGCACGTCGTTGCAAATGTCGTCGAGCATGTCCTCTTGCTCGGCGATCGACATCATGACGTTCTTGAGACGTATGATCTCGCTGACGATGTCGCGGATTTCCTCGCGCGCGCTCTCGGTGTCGAGCTTGGCGAGCTGGCTCACGTCGATCGCCTCGATCAACGCCCCGAAGACCATGCTCTTCGTCTGGTAGTAGTCGTCCGAACGGGGCTGCTCGGTCGTGATCAGCTGCGCGACCGGCGCCGGAGGTGGCGGCGGTGACGACGGCTCGTCACGCTTGACGACGGCAAGGTTGGGAGCGGGGCTGGGGCGCGGCGCGGTCGCCGGCTCAGTGGCCGGCGCGCTGGGGACTGCCCGCAGCTTTTGGGTCGAACTCACACCCGTGGGACGCTTTCCGAACATGGCACTGTGACCTGAACCGACTCAACTCAACGCGACATCACATTTTCCGAGACGCCGTCTTCTTCATGAAAGGCAATTGGAACGGCAGGTTAAATTTTGATTTACGCGGCTCGGCGCGGCCGGTGAGGGCCCGTGCGAGCGAGAGGCAGATCTCGGCATGCTTGCCGCTCCCCTGGATCTCCGAAATCATGCGCCCATTGTTCGCCGCCGACCCGAAGAGCTGAGCGTCATAGGGGATGACCGTCGGCTCCGCGCCGACTTTCTCGGCGAAGTCCGCCACCGAGATCTCGGGCCGCTTGGGCACGCCGACCTTGTTCAGAACAAGGCGGGGCGCCGAATCGTTCGGGCGGGCGGCCTTGAGCCATTCGTAGAGGCTCTTGGCATTGCGCAAATTGGCAAGATCGGGCTCGGCGACCAGAAGGATCTCGTCGGCGGCGAGCAGGCAGCGCTTGACCGGCGCGCTCCAATTGTGGGGCAGATCCAGGATGATATAGGGCACGCTTGCCCGCAGCATGTCGATCAGATGATCGAAATTCATGCTTTCGAAATCGATCGGGATATCGAGCATCGCCGGCGCGGCGAGCAGGCTCAGATTGTCGGCAAGCGTCGACATGATCCGCTCCATCAGGGTCGGATCGAGGCGATCGGGTGCCGAGACCGCGTCGACGACGCCCTGCAGAGGATCGTGATCGAAATTGAGGCCGGCTGTGCCGTAATGGAGGTCGAGGTCCACGATCACGGTCGCGAGCTCGAGCGACCGCGAAAGCGTCCAGCCGAGATTGTGCGCGAGCGTCGAGGCGCCGCAGCCGCCCTTCGCGCCATACACCGCGACCACGCGGCCGAGCGGATCGGCGTTCTCGCCGTGAAACAGCTCGGAGATCGACTGGATGAAGCCGAGATGCTCGACCGGCGCGATGAGATATTCGCTCACGCCGCGCCGCATCAGCTCGCGATAGAGCAGCACATCGTTCACATGGCCGACGACAACGACCTTCGTGTCCGGATCGCACACCCCAGCCAGGCGATCCAAGCTTTCGAGCAAAGCCTCGCGGTTGCCGATCGATTCGATGGCGATGACATTCGGCGTCGAGGCTTCCGCATAAGCCTCCACGGCCGCGGGCGCGCCGCCCATCTGCACCTTGACGTGCACCTTGCTCATGCGCCGATCGGCGGACGCCGCCTGGATGGTGCTGGCGAATTCGGGCGTCTCGCAAAACGCCTGAAGCGAGATCCGTGGCAAAGGCATGATGTGGGGGGATGGCGCCCCCTCGCCGTTCACCGGTTCGGCCCGTTGCGCCCGAGAGAGATCGCTCATCAAGGAGCTCCGCCGCTGCCGACAGTGCTGATCGTGGCCTTGTTCTTGCTGCTGTCGTAAACCGTCGCCGGATCCTGCCCCTGCCGCAGCTTCGTGATCTCGTTCGAACGTTTGACGATATCGATGCGCTCTTCGACATGGGGACGGACGAGATCGATCGGATCGGCGGTTTGGGCCGCGATGTTCTGCTGATAGGCGCAGCCGAAATTCCAATACTGCTCGTTCTCGATGCCTTCGCGCGTGCCCGCGCCCGAGAGATCCTTCGGCCAGCGGCCGCATGAATGGGGCACTCTCGCGGCAAGCTCCGCGAAGCTCAACCGGATCGGCGCCGCCAGCATGGGATCCTCGACCATATACGGTTGCACCGAAAGCGGCACGTAATCGCGCGGGCCCGAAAGAGCGGCCCGGATCGCCTCGATGCCGCGCGCGTCCCCGACCGGGTCGGTGCTGCCGACCGGCACATAGGCCATCATCACGCCTTTGCCGCGCTGGCGGAACTCCTGGACGAAGGCGCGCAGATCCTCGCGCTGGCGGGGATCGAGAGGCCCTGAATTCGCGCCCACGAAAATATCGAGCGTGCGGTTCTTGTCCGTGATCACGATCGGGTGTCGGTCGCGATAATCGGAAGGGTCACGCCCGGCATTGGTCACGATACGGTCAGCGCCGCAGGCGGAAAGTGCGATCGAGAGGGCTACGCCCGCGAGAAGAGCACGCGGCACGCGCTTCTCGCGATCTCGGCGTGAGGCGTGAACCTGAGGGGTCATGCGCAATCCTCAATCGTGGATGAAGCCGACGGAGCCGCGATAGTTGGGGGGCGGCGCATTGGCGCCCGCGACGCCGTAGATTTTGTTGAGCTTTCCGAGCAGCAGCGTCTGCGGATCGGTCGGATCGACGAAATTGTCGTCCGGACGGGCGATATCGCTCGGCGCAACCGGCTTCACGATGTAAGGCGTGACGATGATCACGAGCTCGGTCTCGTTGCGCTGATAATCCTGCGAGCGGAAAAGCGCACCGAGGATCGGCAGCTTCATGAGCCCGGGCAGGCCGTTGAGGTGAGCTCTCACCTCCTGCTGAATGAGGCCGGCGAGCGCCACCGCGCCGCCCGAGGGAAGCTCGACGGTCGATTCCGCCTGGCGCGTGCGCGTGCCCGGAACCGTGATGTTCACGAAGGTGAAGGTGTTCTCGAAATCGATATCGGTGACTTCCGTGGTGAGCCGCAGGCTGATGCGCCCGGAGGAAAGGACGACCGGCGTGAAGCCCAGCGTTACGCCGTAAGGCTTGAAATCGACACCGACCGTGCAAGGCGGCGTGCCGCCCGCGCCGGTGCAGGTTTCATTCGTCGGCACCGGAAAGGTGCCGCCTGCGGTGAATTTCGAAGCCTCTCCCGAGATCGCCGTGAGCGTCGGCTCGGCGAGCACGCGCGCCACGCCGTCCTTCTCGAGCGCCTTGATATCGGCCTGGGTCTTCGCCTTGCCTGCCGAGCCGGTGATGTCGATGTTGGTGTTCGAGACCGGCTGGCTCGTCGAGTTCGTGACCGGGAAATCGAGCAGGAAGTTGGTCGGCGATTTGAAGACGCGCCAATTCGTCCCGGTGATGTCCATGCCGAGCTGCTTGATGATGTCGCGCCGGATCTCCGCGATCGTCACCTTGACCATCACCTGGTCCTTGGCGCGCACGGTGAGCGAGTTGATGACGTCGCCCGGGACGTCCTTGCCGTTGGAGTCGCTGTGGCCGATGAAGCCCTTCGCGATATCGGCCGCTTGCTGCGCTTCGAGGGCCGAGCTCACCTCGCCCGTGAGGATCACCGTGGTGTCGACGGCCGTGACCGTGATGGCCGAGTTCGGCATCGCGACCTTCAAGGTCCGGCGCAACTTGTTCATGTCACGCCCGACTAGGATTTCGAGATTGGCGATCTGTGCTCCCTGGGCATCCATGATGAAGACGCTGGTTGCGCCATCGCTCATGGCGATCAGGAAGACCTTGCGCGTCGAGCGCACCACGGCGTTCGCGACCTTGGGATTGGCCACGAACACTTCCTTGGCGTCTCGCGGCAGGTCGACGATGATCGATTTCCCGATGCCGAGATTGATCCTTTCGGGCACCGAGGGGTTGGCGCCCGTCACCCGGATCGTCGTTGGCGTATCGTCCCCGAGGCTCGCCGGTGCGGCCCCTGCCGCGCTCGCCGTCAGAATTGCCGAGGCGAGCGCCAGGGCCGGCAAGCCGAACCTTCTCGCCAGAGCCGCGAAGCGCGTCAGGGAATCGAGCATGTTCTTATGTTCCGGCTTTCGTTCAATTCCTGCCGCCCACGTAAGTCTGCACGCCGTAGCGAATGACTGAGAGTTGCGCGTCCTTGTTCGCCACCACCTCGGGGGCATTGGCGTCGGCGACACTGCGCAAGGAGAGAGTGAGGGTGCCCGAGCGCTGCGCAAGGGCGATGGTGTTCACCTCCCCCGGTCCGAGCTCGAGTGTCGCCGTCTCGCCGACCGCGACACGCTCGCCGTTCTTTTCCTCGATGTTGGGGCCGATCGCGAGAACGCGGATGTTCTGCAGCAGGGTCTCGCTGGCATAGACATCGCTGCCTTGCGATTGGGTGGCCCGCCAATCCTTGTAGATGTGGATCACATCCACATGATCGTTCGGGAGAATGAGCGTGCCGGCGCTGTTCGAGCCGCGCTGGTCGATGCTGATCGCAAGCGCCCTTTTGCCTTCCGGAAGGATGGCTGAAAGATAGCCGGCATCCGCCTTGATCAGCTTGTCCTTGCTCACCGGCTCGTTGGCGATGAAGGTCTCGCGAACGAGCGAACCGGAATTCTGCGTGACCGCGTCGGGAGCGTCCTTCTTCAGGATCATGCCCGGCGCGACGCCCTCGGCAGGCCAAGGCAACCATTTGAGATTGGCGGGGGTGAGCTTCGTGCCGACCGGCAGGTCGGCGGCGGCCACGAGCACTTCGCTGGCCGCGATCTTCTCAGGCTCGGCGGCGACCGGAACGGGCGGAGCGGGCTCGCGCCCTCCGCTCGCAAGATAGGCAGCGGCCAATCCGGCCACCACCGCAACGCCAATGATGGCGATACGCGCTGGTTTCATGACGGGGACCCGAAACGATGACACAACTGGAGGCGATGCGCCTCGGAGACCTGATTTGATCAGGTAAAGGTCAAGGCATGGTTAACCGGGAGTGGCGAAACGTCATTAACGAACATCAAATGCACGGAAAACTTATGCGCAGCCCGATGAATTCATGGAATTATTCCAATCGTTAACCAATCTAACCTTTGAGCCCGGCAAAAAATCCTTCAGATTTCCGAAGTGCGGTCGAAATCGAAAGAGTAGTGATTCGCGGGCCGGTCACGCCCAGCATTGCGCCTTGACCGGCGCTCGAGCGCGGCGCGGAAAGGATGGGTTCAGCCCGCAAAGGCGCGAAGCATGATTTCCGTGTGCGGCAGGACCACCAGGGCCGCGATGGCGAGCGCGATCCCGTAAGGTATCCCGGTGTCGGGCGCGTGCAGCTTGAGCGCCCACGGCACCCGAGCCAGCATAATGGGGAGCGGGTAGCGGCGAGCGAGGAGAAGCCCGACGGTCAGGGCGCCGCCGAGGATCGAGGCGAGCATGAGGTAGTCGAGGAGATCCGCGAAGCCGAGCCACAATGCGACGCCGGCCGCGAGCTTCGCGTCGCCTCCGCCCATCCAGCCGGCGGCGAACATGGCGAAGGTGGCGGCAAGCACGAGGAGGCCCGCTGCCAAATGCCACGCGACTTCCGAAGCCGGAAGACGGCAGAGCACTGCCACGGCGACGAAGGCGACGGCCACGGCCGCGGTGAGCTTATTCGGAATCGTCATGGTGGTGAGATCATAGGCCGCGGCGAAGGCCATCAAGGCCGGGAACACGCCGAGGAACAACAAGGAGGTCATCTCACCAACTCCCGCAGCTTTGCGATGCAATGCAAAGGGGCCGGTCTTCGCCGGCCCCTTCGACAGCGGCGGCGGTCATATCAGTTGTTGGCGGTCGAAAGCGCGCCACTGATGCTCGTGAAAGTCTTCTGCAGCTGGGTGCCAACTGCCGTGATGGTGGCGATGATGACGACCGAGATGAGCGCGGCGATCAAACCATATTCGATGGCCGTCGCGCCGGACTCGTCCTTGACGAAACGAGAAAGATTCGGCTTCATAGTGGACTCCGTTACTTGTTTGCGTATCCGCGCTTCGGCTTCGTATTGTGAGCTTAGCGTGCCACGATATTATTCGAGGCGCCTTGAAAAGCCGTTAACCGGACAGTAAAAAAGCCCGCTCACCATCGGATATTCTCCGGTGGTTAACGTCAGGTCGATTGAATTAGCTGAATTGCGAGTTCCCCACCGCAGCTCGACCTACTAGTACAATGCGATAGCTCTCCGGATAAGATCCAGCCTCGGTTTGAGGGATCCTGAATGCCGCGGGCGATGAGTCGTGACGCCACTCGTTCGCCTCGCGGGGCGGCAAAGCAACCGCAATAGCCTGACGCCTCGCGTCCTACGTCCTGGTGAAGACCAAGCTGCAACTGCGTTGCTCGTTGCGTATGCCGCTTCCACTATTGCCGCTGAAACGCGCCGAGACGCTGTAGTGAATCGGCGATCCGCCCGGGACGCGTTTGATGGAATAGGCGGGATCGCCGGTTAGTCCGGTCATCGTGAGCAGGGCGGACCCGTCCGGACCGATGCGCCCGCTCAGTCGACCGGATGGCACGCTGTTCGGCTCCTTGTAAAGCCCGATGAACTGTCCGTTGCGGACGGTCGCGGGGAACACCCAGCGGTAGCCCTTGGCGCCATCCGGCGAGGAGGCGCAATCGACCGCGACTTGCCAGTTTCCGTCGAAGTCTCCGGCCGCCCACGCCGATGTCGCGGCCAAGAGAATGCTGGCAAAGGCCACGGGTTCAAGGAAAAGCTTCCGAAAAAAAGAGAACGACCGCATCGGATCCCCTTTATGTTTTCATATGCTATTCAATGAACCACCTCTTCTGATCTCTGTCCACGCACGTATCAACTCTCGATCTTCGTGAATTTGGCTCTCGTTGACTTGGGCTGATTTGGACTTTCGTTGCTTCGTTGCCACCGTCTCATGAAGGACGCAGTGGTGAGGCGGCCGCGGTCCCCGCAGAAGAGCTCAGTCGCGCAAGAGCTCGTTGATGCTGGTCTTGGAGCGGGTGCGCTCATCGACCCGCTTGACGATCACGGCGCAGGCGAGCGCGGGTCCGGGCTCGCCACCCGGGAGAGGCTTGCCGGGCAAGGTCCCCGGCACGACCACCGAGTAGGGTGGCACCTCCCCGACATGCACCTTTCCGGTTTCGCGCTCGACGACCTTCGTCGAGGAGGAGATGAATACGCCCATGCCGAGCACGCTCCCCTTGCGCACCACGACGCCTTCGACCACCTCCGAGCGCGCGCCGATAAAGCAATCGTCCTCGATGATGGTCGGTGCGGCTTGCAGCGGCTCGAGGACGCCGCCGATACCGACGCCACCGGAGAGATGACAATTCTTGCCTATCTGCGCGCAGGAGCCGACGGTCGCCCAGGTATCCACCATGGTGCCGCTATCGACGAAGGCCCCGAGATTGACGAAGCTCGGCATCAGCACGACGTTTTTGGCGATGAAGGCGCCGCGCCGCACGATGGCGCCGGGCACGGCCCGAAATCCGGCGGAAGTGAATGAATTATCGCCCCAGCCGGCGAATTTGGACGGGATCTTATCCCACCAGACGGCGCCGCCCGGACCGCCCGGGATGATCTCCATGTCGTTGAGGCGAAACGACAGGAGCACCGCTTTCTTCAACCATTGATTGACTGCCCATTTGCCATCCGCGCCGGCCTCCGCAACGCGCGCCTTGCCGCCGTCCAAGAGCTCGATCGCGGTCTCGACCGCTTCGCGAACCTCGCCCTTCGTGGCAGGGCTGATATCGGCGCGTCTTTCCCAGGCCTCATCGATGGTGGCGGCGAGCTCGGCGTGCATGACTTCCTCTTCTTCGTTGCCGGCGCCTTTCTGAAGCGCGGACAAGCGAAGTCAAGAGGTGATGCCGCTGTGGCGGAAAGCGAAACCGCTCGATCAATTGCCCCCGGCAAACGCATTGGTCACGGTGGTGAAGGTCGCCTTGAGGCTCGTGCCGATCGCCGTCATGGCGGCGATGGCAACGATCGAGATCAGCGCGCCGATAAGTCCGTACTCGATGGCGGTCGCGCCGAGTTCGTCTTGAATGAACGATGAAAGCGAATGGCTTCCTTTTGAAGGGAGCTGCGACGTCAAATTCATGGAGCACCTGTCCGGCTTCTTCGCCGCTTGCATCAAGGGACCGCCGTCCTTGGACATGGTTCCACAGCACCGATTGCGAGCCCATTAAAGCAGCCACTCGAAATTAACCGGCAAATTGCCGTCAATTCCGCTCGATTTCCTTCGGCGAGCTTATTGTGGTGAGCCGTTTCGAGCAATTCGGCTATTGATGAGCTGTCGTGGAATTGCCTTGCTCACGCGGGCATGCGCTTTTCCGCGAGCCTCGCCCAATATGAGACGCCCGCCGAGATCGCGCCGTCATTGAAGTCGTAGGCCGGATGATGCAACCCGGCCGTCTCGCCATTGCCGACAAGGATCATCGCGCCTGGACGTTCGAGCAGCATGTAGGAGAAATCCTCACCCCCCATGCTGGGCTCGATGTCGGTCTGCACGTGGTCTGCGCCCATGACATCCTTCGCGGCCTCCGCCGCGAAGCCGGTCTCGACCTCATGGTTGCGCGTCACCGGATAGCCACGGCGATAATCGACCTTGGCACGCGCCCCGAAGACGGCGGCCGATTGCTGCGCGACGCTCGTAAGACGTGCCTGGATCAGATCTTGCACTTGAGGCTCGAGGGTGCGCACCGTTCCTCTCAGGGTGACGATCTGCGGGATGATGTTGAACGCATCCCCGCCGCGCACGTAAGTCACCGAGACCACGCCGGACTTCAACGGATCGACGTTGCGCGACACGATGCTCTGCAGCGCCGTGATCATATGGGCTGCGACGACGACCGTATCGATCCCTTCATAGGCCTTGGCCGCATGCGCGCCCCTTCCCTCGATCTCGATCTCGAAGCGATCGGCGGCGGCCAGCATGGGGCCGGGACGCAGCGCGAAGTGCCCGGTCGGCAAACCCGGCATATTGTGCATCCCGTAGACCTCGCGGATGCCGAAGCGGTCGATCAACCCCTCCTTGACCATCAGCTCTCCGCCGGCGCCGCCTTCCTCGGCGGGTTGGAAAATGACGACCGCAGTGCCGTCGAAGTTGCGCGTCTCGCAAAGATATTTTGCGGCGCCGAGCAGCATCGAGGTGTGACCATCATGGCCGCAGGCATGCATCCGGTTCGCGACCGTTGATTTATGCGCGATGTCGCCGATTTCCTGCAGCGGCAGGCAATCCATGTCGGCGCGCATGCCGATCACCTTGCCGCTTCCATTCTTCCTGCCGCGGATGACGCCGACCACGCCGGTCTTCGCGATGCCGGTCACGATCTCGTCGCAACCGAAGGCCTTGAGCTTCTCGGCCACGATGGCGGAGGTCCGCTTCTCCTCGTAACCGAGCTCGGGATGGGCGTGAATGTCCCGCCTCCAGGCGGCGACCTCATCGGAAAAAGCAGCGACGCGATTGATGACGGGCATGGGTCTGGTACACTTTGTCTTGAGTTCACCCCGTGAGCCTATCCGAACGCGCTGGGCCGTCAGCGCAAGGCCACGAGTTTGCAAAAACCTCGATCGGGCCTTTTTCAGCCGAAATATCCCAGCGCTTGCGGCCCGACCAAGGCGAGCGGAGTTTCGCGCCACTCCTCGTCGAGCGCAAGAGCGGCGCGGGGCGAAAGTGCCGGGCCGCCAAATCGCCGGCTGGCGGCCGACGCCTTCAAAAACCGGCGCTGGACCAATCATTGTCGCTGCGCTTAGATGCCGCGGATTTGAACATCCCCTTTCCCGACGGGCCGTCACGGCCTCGTCGGGACGCCGAATGGAGTGAGCTCGATGCACGAATGGTTGGTGAGAAAAATCGGGAAGCTCGCGCTTGCGGCCCTTGGCGCCGTGGCAATCATAAGCGGACCCGTGCCACAGGCGAACGCAAAGACCTTGCGCTTCGCCTTCCAGGGCGAATTGAAAGCCGTCGACCCTTATGCGATCAATGAGAGCTTCAGTCTGAGCGTCAATGCGGCGGTCTATGAAGGACTGATCCGGCGCGGCCAGGACATGAAGATCGAGCCCTGTCTCGCGACGAGCTGGGAGACGCTCGACCCGCTCCATTGGCGCTTTCATCTGCGCCAAGGCGTCAAATTCCATGACGGGCAGGATTTCACTGCCGACGACGTGGTCTTCTCAGCCGACCGCGTGCATTCGGCCGGCTCCGACATCAAGAACCGCGTGCCCCTCGATGCGAAGGTCGTGAAGGTCGACGATTACACCGTCGACTTCATTCTCAAGACCCCCAATCCGCTCCTCATGAACGAGTGGGAATCCTGGGGTATTTTCTCGAAGAAATGGTCCGAGGAGCATGGCGCGACGGAAGCCACGGCCATGAACGCGACGACGCCGCCTTATGCGGCCTTGCACGCCAACGGCACCGGGCCCTTCATGCTGGTGAGCCATGAGCCGGGCGTGAAGACCGTCTGGAAGAAGAACCCCAATTGGTGGGACAAGCCGAAGCACAATCTCGACGAGGTGGTCTTCACGCCGATCCCGTCCAACGCTACGCGAGTGGCCGCCCTGCTCTCGGGCGAGATCGATTGGATGGATCCGGTGCCGCTTCCCGATCAGGCGCGCGTCAATGCCAATCCCGGAACGGAGGTCCTCGCGGGGCCGGAGATCCGCACCATCTTCCTCGGCTTCGACCAGATCAGGCCCGAGCTCGGCCATTCGAACGTGAAGGGCAAGAACCCGTTCAAGGACGTGCGGGTGCGCAAAGCCTTCTACCAAGCGATCGACGAGGAGGCGATCAAGACCAAGGTGATGCGTGGGCTCGCAACGCCGACAGCGCTCTTGATTGCGCCTTCGCTCTACTCCGAATCCAAGGATTTCAAGCGCATTCCCTTTGATCCGGAAGCATCGAAGAAGCTGCTCGCGGAGGCTGGATATCCGGATGGCTTCGAGGTGCAGATGAACTGCCCGAACGACCGCTACGTCAACGACGAAGCGATTTGTCAGGCCGTGGTCGGCATGTTGGCGCGCGTCGGCGTCAAGATCGACCTTCTCTCCGAGCCCAAATCGAAATTCTTTGCGCGGATCACCGCCGCAGGCGGTTATGATTCTTCGTTCTACCTGCTCGGTTGGACGCCTTCGACGCTCGAGAGCTACAACGTTTTCCAATATATCATCGGTTGCCGCGACGAGAAGGGCAATGGCGGCGGCAACAATGTCGGTGACTATTGCAATCCAAAAGTCGACCAGCTCGCCAAGGAGGCGCTGCAAGAGCCCGACCAGGAGAAGCGCGACGACATCTTCAAGCAGGCTTGGCAACTCTCCTTGTTCGACGATGTGGCTTACATCCCGCTTCACCAGCAGGCGCTCGCCTGGGGTGTCTCGAAGAAGACGCATGTCGTGCAACGCCCGGACAATTATTACATCTTTGCCTGGGTGAATATGGATTGAGGCTCGAACGGTGCGCCGCCTCGGAGGTGGGGCGGTGCAGGCCGGCCAGGAGAGTTGAGATACGGCCGCGCGTGAAGCTTGCCTCGCGACGCCTCGGCATGGATCGCGTAGCGGAAGGCGGCGCGGTTCAGAAACGCAAAAAGAAACGCTGAAAGCATCCGGGAGGCCGATAATGCTGTTTGAAATGATGGCACGATGCGCGGCCTTGGTGTCGCGGCTTGGCTTGGCGTCGCGGCTTGCCATTGCGGTTGCCCTGGGCGCCGTCCTTGCGGGTGCGCCGCTCGTTCCAAGAGCCGAGGCGAAGACGCTTCGCTTCGCCTTCCAGGGTGAGCTCAAGGCGGTCGACCCTTACGCGTTGATGGAATCGTTCAGCCTCGCGATGGGAAGCGCGGTTTATGAAGGGCTTATCCGTCGCGGCCCCGACCTCAAGATCGAGCCCTGCCTGGCGACGAGCTGGGAAACGCTCGACCCGCTGCATTGGCGCTTCCATCTGCGCAAGGGGGTCAAATTCCATGAAGGGCAGGATTTCACCGCCGACGATGTCGTGTTCTCGGCACAGCGCCTCCACACCCAAGGTTCCGATCTCAAGAATCTCGTCGCGCCCGACACGAAGGTCGTGAAAATCGATGACTATACGGTCGACTTCATCCTGACCCACCCCGATCCCCTGCTCATGGCGCAATGGGAGAGTTGGGGCATTTTCTCGAAGAAATGGTCCGAGGAGCATGGCGCGACCGAGGCGACCGCGATGAATGCCACCACACCGCCATATGCGGCCTTGCATGCGAACGGCACCGGCCCGTTCATTTTGGTGAGCCACGAGCCCGGCGTGAAGACGGTTTGGAAGAAAAATCCCAATTGGTGGGACAAGCCCAAGCACAATCTCGACGAGGTGGTTTTCACCCCGATTCCGTCGAATGCAACGCGTGTCGCGGCGCTTCTTTCAGGCGAAATCGACTGGATGGATCCGGTGCCGCTTCCCGATCAGGCGCGCGTCAACGCCAATCCGGGCACTCAAGTCCTCGCCGGGCCCGAGCTTCGCACCATCTTCCTCGGCTTCGACCAGATGCGGCCCGAGCTTGGCCATTCGAACGTGAAGGGCAAGAACCCGTTCAAGGATGTTCGCGTCCGGAAGGCTTTCTACCAGGCGATCGACGAGGAGGCGATCAAGACCAAGGTGATGCGCGGGCTCGCAACCCCGGCAGCGCTGATGATCGCCCCTTCGCTTTATTCCGAATCGAAGGATTTCAAGCGCATCCCCTTCGACCCCGAAGCCGCGAAGAAGCTGCTGGGGGAGGCCGGCTATCCGGACGGTTTCGAGGTTCAGCTCGATTGCCCGAATGACCGCTACGTCAACGACGAGGCGATCTGCCAGGCTGTGGTCGGCATGCTGGCGCGCATCGGCGTCAAGGTCGATCTCGTGGCCGAGCCGAAATCCAAATTCTTCGCGCGCATTCTCGCCGTCGGCGGCTACGACACTTCCTTCTATCTTCTCGGTTGGACGCCCGCGACGTACGAGAGCTACAACGTTTTCCAATACAATATTCAGTGTCGGGACGAGAAAGGGAACGGCGGCCACAACAACATCGGCGGCTATTGCAATCCCAAAGTCGACGAACTCGCCAATGCGGCCTTGCAGGAGACGGACCAGGAGAAGCGCGACGACATCTTCAAGCAGGCTTGGCAGATCTCGCTTTTCGACGATGTCGGCTTCATTCCGCTGCATCAACAGGCGCTGGCCTGGGGCGTGTCGAAGAAAGTGCACGTCATCCAGCGCTCGGACAATTTCTACGTCTTCGCCTGGGTGAACATGGATTGAGATCGATGCTGCCGGACAAGATCCAGGCCTTGAGCTTCCGGGCACGGCGGCTTTTCGATCCCGCTGAAAGCCGGATCGGCTTCGCGGCGAGCCAAGGCGATTCTTTCAGATGATCGCTTTCATCATCCGCCGGCTCTTCGCATCGATCGGCGTCCTGATCGCGGTGGGCCTCATTGCTTTCCTGTTGTTTCGCTATGTCGGCGATCCGGTGAACCAGATGGTCGGCATCGAGACGCCCGAGAGCGAAAGGGTGGCGCTGCGCCAGCAGCTCGGGCTCAATGACCCCGCGATCGTGCAGGCGTTGCGATTCCTTGGGCATGCGGCGCGGCTCGACTTCGGCATCTCCTATCAGTTCAAGCAGCCTGTTTCCGAGCTGATCGGGGCGCGCATGCCGGCGACGCTCGAGCTTGCCTTCGTCGCCTCCATCCTTTCGCTCCTGGCCGGCATTCCCATGGGGGTCTACACGGCCCTGCATCGAAAAAGCGCGCTGGCCAAGCTCTTCGAGGCGCTCTCGCTCGTCGGGATTTCGCTGCCGACCTTTCTCATCGGCATCCTGCTCATCTATCTCTTCGCCGTGACGCTCGGCTGGCTTCCTTCGTTTGGTCGCGGCGACGTCGTGCACATCGGGTCCTGGTGGACCACGGGCCTCCTCACGGCCTCCGGGCTCAAATCGATCATCATGCCGGCGATCACGCTTGCGCTCTTCCAGATGACGCTCATCATGCGGCTCGTGCGCGCCGAAATGCTTGAAGTGTTGCGCGCCGACTACATCCGGTTCGCGCGGGCGCGGGGCCTTTCCGAACGCAAGGTGCATTTCCGTCACGCGCTCAAGAACACCCTCGTCCCCGTGATCACGGTCGTCGGCCTCCAGCTCGGCTCGATCGTCGCTTTCTCGATCATCACCGAGACGGTGTTCTCCTGGCCCGGCATGGGTCAGCTCTTCCTGCAATCGGTCCAGAATGTCGATATTCCGATCATGGCGGCCTACCTCCTGTTCATCGCCTTCCTCTTCGTCGTCATCAATCTCGTCGTCGATCTGCTCTACGCGGCCGTCGACCCGCGCTTGCGCGTCGCGATCCATGGAGCCTGACTCAAGATGAGCGAGATCAGCGTCGAGCTGCCGAAATCCGAGCCGGCCTCGAGGTCTTTCCTCGGGCGCCTCAAGGACAGCGACCTCCTGGCAAGCTTCCTTTCATCGAAGGTCACGGTGGTTGCGGGCGCCTTGACGCTGATCTTTTTTCTCGCCGCCGTCTTCGCGCCGCTCATCGCGCCGACCAATCCCTTCGATCCGGCGAGCAACTTCCTCATAGATTCACTCAATCCTCCCCGCTTCGTGACGGGAGGCGATGCGCGCTTCCTCCTCGGCACGGATGATCAGGGGCGTGATCTCTGGTCGGCAATCCTCTACGGGCTGCGCGTTTCGCTCCTCATCGGCGTTTTCGGGGTGCTCCTTGGCGGCGCGATCGGCATAACGCTCGGGCTCATCGCGGGTTACGCGGGGGGGCGCATCGATTCGATCATCATGCGGATCGCGGATGTGCAGCTCACCTTTCCGGCGATCCTGATCGCGCTCCTCGTGGACGGAGTCGTGCAGGCGTTGCTCAAGGGGCAGAACCGAGAGCAGACGGCCTTCGGCATTCTCGTGATCTCGATCGGCCTCTCCTTCTGGGTGCAATATGCACGCACCGTGCGTGGCTCGACGCTCGTCGAAAAAAACCGCGATTACGTGCAAGCGGCGCGCCTCATCGGGTTGTCGCCGGCGCGCATCCTGATGCGCCACATCCTGCCGAACGTCATGGGGCCGGTGCTCGTGATCGCGACCATCAACCTCGCGCTTGCCATCATCACCGAGGCGACGCTCTCGTTTCTCGGAGTAGGCCTGCCGCCGACCCAGCCTTCGCTCGGCACCTTGATCCGCATCGGCCAGAATTTCCTGTTCTCGGGCGAATGGTGGATCGTGACCTTCCCGAGCATCACGCTTGCCGCGCTCGTGCTCGCCGTCAATCTGCTCGGCGATTGGTTGCGCGACGCGCTGAACCCGAGGCTGAAATGAAGGCGCCGCTCCTCTCGGTCAAGGATCTGCGCGTCGAGTTCATCACGCGGCGCGGGCCGCTCACCGCGCTCGACGGGATCTCCTTCGATCTCGCACCCGGTGAAATCCTCGGAGTCGTCGGCGAATCGGGTGCCGGCAAATCGCTCACCGGGCTCGCGATCATCGGCCTTCTCGATCCGCCGGGCCGGATCGCCGGAGGCGAGATCAGGCTCAACGGCGAGCGCATCGACAACCTGGCGCCCGAGGCGATGCGCAAAATCCGCGGACGGCGCATCGGCATGATCTTCCAGGACCCGCTCACGAGCCTCAACCCGCTTTTGCGCATCGGCGATCAGCTCGTCGAAACGATCCTCACCCACACATCCCTCACGCCGAAGGCGGCGCGCGCGCGCGCCATCTCCCTTCTCACGGAGGTCGGCATTCCGGCGCCGGAAAAACGCATCGATGGCTATCCGCATGAATTCTCCGGCGGCATGCGCCAGCGCGTGGTGATCGCGCTCGCGCTTTGCGCCGAGCCTGCCCTCGTCATCGCGGATGAGCCGACGACGGCGCTCGACGTTTCCGTGCAGGCGCAGATCATCGCGGTGCTGAAGCGGCTCGCGCGCGAGCACCACGCCGCCGTGATTCTCATCACGCATGACATGGGCGTGATCGCCGAGACGGCGGATCGGGTCGCCGTCATGTATGCCGGGCGCATTGCCGAGATCGGTCGCGTCGAGGAGGTCGTGCGCGATCCGCTCCACCCTTACGCCAAGGGCTTGATGGCCGCGATTCCGACGCTTGAAGGGCGCGCGGCGCGCCTTGCCCAGATTCCCGGCGCCATGCCGCGCCTTTCCGCCATTCCGCCGGGCTGCGCCTTCAACCCGCGCTGTCCGAATGTCTTCGATCGCTGCCGGATCGAGCGGCCGCCACCCTTGCCGATCGGCACAAGGCGCGCGGCGTGCTGGCTATACGACCGAGGTGAGGTGACCCCTCCCGCGAGAGAGACGGTGTCGTGAGCGCGCTTTCCTCGGCGGCGAGCGCACCGATGGCAGCGGGCTCGCCGCGCCGTCTCGTCGAGGTCGAGCATTTGAAGCGCGTCTTCGATGTATCGAAGCCCTTGATCACGCGCCTGCTCGAACATGAGCCGCGTCGCCGGCTCAAGGCGGTCGACGGGCTCGACTTCAAGATCGATCGCGGCGAGACCCTCGGCATCGTCGGTGAATCGGGGTCGGGCAAATCGACGCTCGCTCGCATGGTCGTCGGTCTCCTCAAGCCGACGGACGGACGCGTGCTCATCGAAGGCATCGACATGGCCGCGACCGGCGACCCCGCGGCGCGCCGCGACGTGCGTCGGCGCATGCAGATGATTTTCCAGGACCCTTACGCCTCGCTCAATCCGCGCTGGCGGGTCGGCGACATCATCGCCGAGCCGATCCACGCTTTCGGCCTCGGTGAGAGCCGTCGAGACGGCGAGGCCACGAAGCCGCGCAAGGGCGCCGTTGCGGCACGCGCCGGAGAGCTTCTGCGCCTCGTCGGTCTCGACCCGGCGGACGGGCGCAAATACCCCCATGAATTCTCGGGCGGCCAGCGCCAGCGCATTGCGATCGCGCGAGCGCTCGCGTCGAACCCCGATTTCATCGTTTGCGACGAGCCGACCTCCGCGCTCGACGTGTCGATCCAGGCGCAGATCCTCAATCTCATGCGTGATCTGCAAGAGAAACTCGGCCTCACCTACCTCCTCATCACCCACAACCTCGCCGTGGTGCGCCATATGGCGACGCGCGTAGGCGTGATGTATCTGGGGCGTCTCGTCGAGATCGCTCCCACGGCCGAGCTCTTCGCAAGGCCGCGCCACCCCTATACGCGCATGCTGCTCGACGCCGTGCCCGATCTCGCGATGAGCGGGCGCGCTCGCACTCCCGTTGGCGGGGAGGTGCCGAACCCGATCGATCCGCCACCCGGTTGTCCTTTTCACCCGCGCTGCCCGAAGGCAATCGCCCGCTGTCGAACCGAGGTGCCGCAATTCATCGACAACGTTGCCTGCCACCTCGCCCATGACGACCCCAACTGGCTGGCGCGAGAAGGCGCCACCGCGCGCCTGTGACCGGCTTCGGCATGATCGAAGTGATCCTGTCCATGGAAACTCGGGGCTATCGCGTCGCCAATATTGGGGGCACTTCCCAATGTGGGCTAAGCGCCTTTGAGCATGACCCCCGCGAGCTTTCGCCTCCCATGCAGGACACGAAGCACAGTCGTTGTATTCCCGGAGCGTTGATAGATCACGAGATAAGGCCGCACGACGATAATACGGATGTCCCGGCCGAGTGCAGGCCGTGGTGCCCCAATCTCAGGGTGATCGCGCAAGAGCTGGTAGAACGACCTGATTTGCTCGCGATAGT
>Ga0213876_10001067_pt1 | contig 17627 bp, 12 predicted proteins | sample BarmaccomBMRX_R9_FD_160113 | JGI IMG/M metagenome (GOLD analysis project Ga0213876, IMG submission 160113) | Root-associated microbial communities from Barbacenia macrantha in rupestrian grasslands, the National Park of Serra do Cipo, Brazil - RX_R9 | ecosystem: Host-associated > Plants > Roots... | reverse complement strand
GACGGACTCCAGCCCCACGCGTCCCCGCGTCCGCGGAACGTGCCAAAAAGATTGTTCGTGATCGCCACCAGCGGGATGATCGTGAAGATCGCCGCGCCGATGCCGACGCTGCTCATCCAGACCGGCACCGGGCCGTCCACCAGACTTTGCCCGCCGCGCCAGCCGGAGAACAGGAGCCACGACCAAAAGCCGAGCACCGCGAGCGGGTAGTTGTGGATCGTGCGGCCGAGGACTTTTGGCACGAGATAATACGCCGCGGCCAGCGCGAGCGGCGTCAGCCAGAGGCCGTAAAAGCCGTGGACAAACCACCAGTTCACGGGCGCCTGCGCGCTCGCCTGGACTGGCAGGAAGAGCAGGAAAAAATTTGCCGTGGCGTAGAGCCACGGGAAGCAGAGCAACGCGGCGAGCAGATACCAGAGCGACGCGTAGGTATTCCCTTCCCGGCGCGCGCGGAACATCAGCAGCATCCAGACGCTGATGAACGCATAAGCGCCGAGCAATACCACCGCCGCATACCACGGGAATTCCAGCCACTCGAAGGACGTGCTGTTGCCGCCGAGCACGCCGAGCACGCCGAGCAGGACGCCGGCATTCCAAACTGCCCACGCGACCGTGAGCAACCCTTCGTGCCGCAGCCGCGCCCGGCAAAGCCGCGCCGCGAGCCAGAGCGCCAGACCCAATCCGGCGGTGGACAACCAACCGTAGAGCAGGGCGTCGTTCGCCGCCGGCCAGAGGCGGCCGTAGGTTAAAAAGGCGACGCTGCTCAGCAGCCGCGGCTCGTGCATTTTGATCGCCGCCAACAGGTGCAGCAGCGAGCCGCCGAGCAGCCAGATCAGACCGGCGCCGAAGAACAGGAGCACGGGCAAACGCACCGAGCGGTCGATGGCCGCGACCTCCGCGGCGTTGCTCTGAATCAACGTCGCGGCTTCCCCAACGGCAGCCGGCGTGACGCCGCTGGCGGAAGAAACCGGCTCTTCTTCGGTAACGATGACGCTCATGAGTGCAGTGGGACTTTTGAGAAAATTCGGGGAACGCCGCTTACGGCGGGGTGGGAGTTGGCGCAGGCGGCGCCGTCTCGGCGGCAGGCGCCACGGCCGTCGGGGAAACTTCCTCCGCCGGCGTCGGAGCCATTTCGGGCGTCGAAGTCGCTTCGGGCATCGGAACCGGCGTCGGCGGCAGCGGCGTTATCGCGGGCGTCGCGCTGGGTGCCACAGGCGCGGAAGGCGGCGGGGGCGGCGTGGCGGCGCTGGCGGGCACAGGCGAGACAGCCGGACTCGGCTCAGGCGGCGCGACGGTGGTTTGATTTGGCAGGACTGGATTGTTGGCGTTGGTCGTCGGCGGCAAGTTGTTGCTGGCGGCGGCGGGCGTGTTGCCGGCGGCGGGGCCGGGCGCGGGCGGCGGGTTGGGCGCGGGCGGACTTTGCGAGAGCGGATAGCCCGGCTCGGGTTTGCTGTTTTTCAACTGCTCCAGTTCCAGGCGCATCGCCAGGTCGATGGGCAGGCGCACGGTGCCTTTTTCCTTGCTCAACCACGCGGGCGGATCGCGCAGGGCTTTTTCCGACGTGGCGTTCACGTCGTTGAGGATCTTGTAGCGATCATCCGCCCGGCGCGCGTCCACGTCCTTGAACGGCAAGGAGCGCACGAAGCCCCAGATCAAGCCGCCAAAAAGAAAGAGCAGCGCGATCGTGACCCAGAACGCCCAAAATGGCGAACGCGGAGTTGCCGGGCGCGGCGAGGCGGCGGGTGGCGCTTGGACGGGAGCGGACATGACTGGGATCGAATGAAAGGGAAAAATTTTGGGCGGCGCGCGACGGCGGTCAATTCACCAGCTTCAGCGATTTCACGATGCGCGGATCACGCAGCGGATAGAGCGCCGTCTTGGCGAGGTTGCGCAGAAAGAGAAACGCCAGCGGCGCGGCGATGGCGACGAGGCAGATGAGCGCGAGAAAAAAGGAGAGCAACGTCGGCCCGGCTTTCTCCGTGCCCGCCGCGGGGATCACGATGATGTAGAGGTCGAGCAGATGAATCAACACGCACCAGATGGAGATGATGGCCAGCCGCTGCGGCACGCGTTTGTTGATCCGCGAGCAGAGCGCGAGGAAGGGGATGAAGAAGTGGCAGACGACCAAGGCGGTGCTGAGAACGTTCCAGCCCTCGGTGTTGCGCGCGACGAAATATTCCGCCTCCTCGGGGATGTTCGCATACCAGATGAGGAAGTATTGGCCAAAGCCGATGTAGGCCCAGAACACGGTGAAGCTCAGCAGGAGCTTGCCCATGATGTGATAGTGCTCGACCGTGGCGATGCCTTCCAGATACCCGGCGCGCTGGAGGGCGTAGGTGATGAGAATGAGCACCGCCATCGCGCACCAAGCTGAGCCGGCGAAGACATAAACGCCCCACATGGTGGAATACCAGTGCGGATTGAGACTCATGAACCAATCGACCGCGCCGAAGGTCAGGCAGAGCGCGAACAGCGGCAGGCAGGGATACGTGACCTGGCGCAGCTTGACCGTCCAGCGCGGATCGCCCGTGGCATCCTGCCGGGTGGAAAAATAACGCAACAACCAGGCGAGGATGGCGAAGAACGCGAGGATGAAAACCGCGCGGAAACCCCAGAATGGCCGGTTGAGCAAAGCGCGTTTGCCGACGAGCACCGGGTCGGCGTTGAAAACGGCCGGGTCCAGCCATTCATACAAGGTCGGCGCGAAAAACAGCACCGGCAGAAAGAAAACCCAGAGGTAGAAAAACGTCGTCCCCACCGTTTCCAAGATCCGCCGCACCACGACGCTCCATTCCGCGTCCGTCGCATGGTGCACGAGCACCCAGAAGACCGAGCCGGCGGCGACGGTGAAGCAAATCGCGAACGCGTAGAGCCACGAAAAGAGCAGCCGTTCGCGCAACGCATGCGTGCCAAAGAGCGCCAGCAGCAAACAAATGACCAGCGCCGCGCCGCCGCTCACCAACAAGCCGAAGAGCAGCGGGCCGAGGTTGGTGAACTGAAAATGCTCGACCGGGGCGGCGGTGGTCTGGGGCTGGGGATCAGCTTTGGCGGTGGCAGCGCTCATTTGGAAAGAAGAAAAGCTCGAAGCCCGAAGTTCCAAGCTCAAAACAAGATCAAAGCTCGAAGTTCAAAAGCTGGTCGGAGGTAAGAAATTTTTGCGCGAGATTCTTTTTTTGGGAACTTGGAAATTTGAACTTGTTTCGAGCTTAGAGCTTAGAACTTCGAGCTTCCTCACTTGAGGCTCGCGCGTTGTTCCGGCGGCACGTCGTTGATCGTGCCGCGCTGGGCGCGTTGCAGGGCGCGGATGTAGGCGATGATCGCCCAGCGATCGCGCACGGCGATGTTCGCGCCGTAGCCCATCATCGTATTTTTGCCGTTGGTGAGGGTGTTGAAAATCTCGCCCTCGGGCATATCGACGATGCGCTGGTCGTGATAGTTCGCGACCGTCGGCCAGTTGTATTTCGTGGTCACGCCGTTGCCGCCGCCGTTGGCGCCGTGACAGACCGCGCAATAGATCGTGAAGCGTTCCCGACCGCGTTCCATCAATTCCGCCGTGACGGGAATCGGGAAGCCCTTGCCCCAATGGTCGCCCATTTTGCCCGTATTCGCATAATCGGGCGCACCGGTGAACGCGCCTTTCTCCAATTCCACCGCCGGATGCTCGGCGCCGGCGACCCGCGTGTTGTTCACGGGCGCAGGGTGCGGGATGTCGTAGCCGAGCGGCACCGTGCCCTCCACCGGCCGGCGTGGCCCGACGCCGTCGGCGAAAAAGCCGCTGGGCGATTGCGGCTTGACCTTCGGCTGCATCACCATGTCGGGAAAAACCTGGATCGGCCGGTTCGGCGAATGCTTTCCCTGCGGGCCGGCGATGACGATCACCAGCAGGCAAAGAACGAAGAAGCCGATATAAAAATACTTGGCCATAGAGCGATCAGTCGTGGTCGTGGACCAAAGTGATGTGCTGGGCGCCGACGGATTCCAGCAGTTCGCGCACATCAGCCTCGATGAAGCGCGGGTCGGTCGCCTCGATGCTGATGAAAAAGCCGTCGTCAGTCGAGCGGGCAAAGCGTTCGTGGTTGAACAACGGATGGTGCCAGCGCGGCAGCCGGTTCATCGCCAACATGCCGAACACCGCCGCGAACGCGCTGAAGAGCACGGTCAGCTCAAACATAATGGGGAAGAACGCCGGCACGGTGAAGAAATTCAGCGGCTTGCCTTGAACGATGAGCGGGTAGGTGATGGTCGAAGGAATGAACGTCAGCAGCACCGCCGTCGTGAAGCCGGTCAACCCGCCGCAGAGCACGATGTAGGAGACGACCGACTTGCCGAGGCCCATCGCGTTGTCCATGCCGTGGATGGGGAATGGCGAGTGCACATCCCACCGCTTGAAGCCGCGGTCGCGCACGACTTCCGCCGCGTGATAAAGCTCCGCGGCGGTATCAAATTCGCCGACCAATCCATAAACGCGGCCAGTCGCCACCGGGCGCGGCGTGGCGGGCGCGGGAGAGGCGGATTCGGGAGTCGAGGCGACGGTGGCCATGTCAGCGAGTTGGAGGGTTGCTTAAAAAAATAAGTCGTGGGGTGACGAGCAGGTCAGCCTTTCGCGTGACCACCCGGTTTGCCTGTGTCTTCGTCCTTGTTGGGATCGCCGGGAGCCTGGTGCTTCGCAGGGTCGCTGACGTGATCGGCGACGTTGTGCTCGGTGACTTCCTTGAGATACGCCCGGCGCACGCCGCTGCCCACGAGTGGGAGCGGCTCTTCGCGCTGCGGCCCGGCGGCGTAACCAAACTTGCGCGAATGCCCGCGGTCGTGCCCGTGCTCGTCGTGCGCGTGCGGATCGGCCGAATCGAGCACGCCTTTGACCTCCGCGATGGCGATCATCGGCAGGAAGCGGACAAACAGCAGGAACAGGCAAAGAAACAGCCCATGCGTGCCGATGAAGGTGCAGACATCGACCCACGTCGGATGGAACATTCCCCAACTCGACGGGATGAAGTCGCGGTGGATCGAGGTGACGATGATGACGAAGCGCTCAAACCACATGCCGGCGTTCACGAACATGCAGATGACAAAGACGACATACACGTTGCGCCGCGCCCACTTGAACCAGAAAATCTGCGGCGAGAGCACGTTGCAGCTCATCATGCAGTAATACGCCCACCAATACGGCGCCGGGTGATCCGAGAAAAGCGGCATCGCGATGCGGTTGCGCAGGAACGCCGACCATTCATACGGATTGCCGCTATACCAGGCGACAAAGAGTTCCATGATGTAGGCGTAGCCGACGATGGAGCCGGTGAGCAGAATGATCTTGGCCATCACATCCACATGCTTGGCCGTAATCATGTCGTGCAAGCCGAACAGGTAGCGCGCCGGCAGCATCAGGGTTAACACCATCGCGAAGCCGCCGAAGATGGCACCCGCGACGAAATACGGCGGGAAAATCGTCGTGTGCCAGCCGGGCACCACGCTTGTCGCAAAGTCGAACGACACGATGGTGTGCACCGAGAGCACGAGCGGCGTCGAGAGCGCGGCGAGCAGCAGATACGCCATTTCGTAATGCCGCCAGTTGCGGTTCGAGCCGCGCCAGCCGAGCGCGAGCACGCCATAGACGTATTTGCTGTATTTGCCCCGCGCGCGGTCGCGCAACGTCGCCAGATCGGGGATCAATCCCGTGAACCAGAAGAGCACCGACACCGTGAAATACGTGCTGACCGCAAACACGTCCCAGAGCAATGGACTCTTAAAATTTGGCCAGATCGCATATTGATTCGGCACCGGCGCGAGCATCCACGCCATCCATTGCCGGCCGATGTGCAAGGCCGGATAAAGCCCGGCGCAAATGACGGCAAAGAGCGTCATCGCCTCGGCCGCGCGGTTGATCGACGTGCGCCAGCGTTGCCGGGTCAAAAACAAGATCGCCGAGATCAGCGTGCCGGCGTGGCCGATGCCGATCCAAAAGACGAAGTTCGTGATGTCCCACGCCCAGGCGACCGGCACGTTTTCGCCCCAAACGCCGATGCCGGTGAAAATGAGATAGCCGAGCAGCACGAAGGTCATCGCCGCAATCGGCGCCGTGATAAAAAACCCGATCCACCACCAGAGCGGCGTCTTGTTTTCGACGATGCCGCAGACGCGGTTGGTGATCCACGCCATGTTGCGCCCGCTGGTGACCAGGGGCGGACGCGTGACCTGCGCGATGTCAACAGGGTCAAACTGCGCCAGCGCGGCGGGATCGGCGGGCAACGTGGCGGTGGAAGCGTCGGCCATAGGGAAAAGGAAAAATGCTGCTTCTTACTTGTTGATCGCGCCGCGCGCGGGCGAGCCGGTATTTTCGCCGTGCGCGCCGGGGAAATATCCCTGGTGCAAGTTATGTCCGCCGGACTGCACCTCGGGCGGATTGTCGATAATGCTCTTGCCGACATGCTCGGCGCCGGGCATCGCCGGATTCGGATTGCGCAGGCGCGCCTGATAGCTCACGCGCGGGCGCACGTTGAGATATTCGAGCACCTTGTAATCGCGGTCCTGCTCCTTCACCTTGGACACCTTCGATTCCGGGTCGGTGAGATCGCCGAAGACGATGGCCTCCGTCGGGCACACCTGCTGGCAGGCTGTCTTAAAGGAATCGCGCGGCACCTTTTTGTTGTCCGAATCCCGTGCCGTGCGCAACGCGCCGATCTTCGCTTCTTCAATGCGCTGGATGCAGAACGTGCATTTCTCCATCACGCCGCGCATGCGCACGGTGACGTTCGGATTTTTCTGCAACTTCTCGATTTCCGGCATCCCCTTCGGCCCGAGCGGCCCGAGGTAGAGCTTGCTCGTCTCGCCCTTGAAAGGCCCGGACTCCTGCGGCTGGATCGAGCGCTCGTTGTAGTTGAAAAAATTAAACCGCCGCACTTTATACGGGCAGTTGTTCGAGCAATACCGCGTGCCGATGCAGCGGTTGTAGGCCTGCAAATTCAAGCCTTCCTCACTGTGGACCGTCGCGTTCACCGGGCAGACCGTTTCGCACGGCGCGTTCTCGCAATGCTGGCAGAGCATCGGCTGGTGCAGCGCCTGCGGGTCTTCGTCCTGCTCGTTGAGCGTGGAATAATACCGGTCGATGCGCATCCAGTGCATGATGCGGCCTTTGACCACCTGCGCCTTGCCGACGATGGGGATGTTGTTCTCGCTCTGGCAGGCGGCCACGCAGGCGTTGCAGCCGGTGCAGGTATTCAGGTCAATGGCCATGCCCCACTGGTGCATTCCGTCCAGCCGCGCGGGCTGGTAAATGCCGATGTTCGCCGGGATGTGCTCGTCCATCCCCATCTTGGCCACGAACGACCGGCCGTGCTCATCGAAGCCGGTGTTCTTTTCGTAAATCTCCTTCGGCAACTCGCGCACGATGTTGCGCCCTTCCATGCTCTGGTGCTCCTGCATGGTGGCGAACAAATACCGCCCCGCGCCGGCGGCCTTGGCCAGCTTCACGCGGCTGACGATGTAGGTCTGGTCGAGCTGGTTCGGCTCGGCGGTGCGCAACGGATACGCGTTGAAACCGCTTTCGCCGCCGACCCGGCCGACGATCTTGCGCCCGTAGCCGAGCGAGAGCGTCACCGAATTGTCCGCGTGCCCCGGCGCGAGCCAGACCGCGGCGCGCACCCGCGTGCCGTTTTCCGCCGTGAGATCGACGATGTCACCCACGTCCAGCCCGTAGCGTTTGCCCATCGCCGGACTGATGAGCGCCGCGTTGTCCCAGCTCAACCTCGTCACCGGATCGGGCATCTCCTGCAACCAGCCATTGTTAAGATAACGGCCGTCATCGACCTTGTAATCTCCGGCGAGCACGACCTCCAGCGCGTCCGGCGTCGGCGCCGGGTGCAACTGGATCGGCGCGCCCTTCGTGACATACGCACCCGCGCCGCCACCCAGCGTGATGGCCCGCTCGGCGTAGCCGCTGTCCGCCAGAAATCCGTTCCTTAAAAATTCGTTCCACGCGCCCTCGAACGTTTCGCTGCCGAAGTCGCCCGCCGGCTTCGCCAGCGTCTTGAACGTGTCGCGCACGAGGTCCGGCTTGTCGTTCTTCTCGTGCCCGAGCAGGCCGGCGAGCAGGTCGAGTTCCGACCAGCCGCCGAACAGCGGCAGGATCATCGGCTGGATGGCCATGTAAGTGCCATCCTCGCCGCGCGCGTCGCCCCAACTTTCGAGATAATGCGCCATCGGCACCTGCCAGCGCACGCCCGCCGCGGTGGTCTCGTCCTCGTAGTAACCGAGCCGCACGACGTTCGCGACTTTCTTTTGCAATGCCGGCCAGTTCAGGTGCGCCAGCGCGTTGTAAGCGGGGTTGCCGCCGAGGATGAACAGGTTCTTCACCTTGTTCGCGTTGATCGCTTCGGCGAGCAGCGAAATGCTCTTCGACTCCGGCGTGCGCTCCGGCAGCGTCAAGCCCACGAGCGTGTTGCCTAGATTGCCCAATGTTGAATTAATCGCCCACGCCAGCAGATGCACGATGCCCGGCTGCCGCGGCCCGACGACGACCAGGCCCTTGCCGCGCGCCCGCGTCAGGTCATTCGCCGCTTCGGCGATCCATTTTTCCTGACCGGAAACGCGGCCCGCCAGCTCGTCCACGCCGGGGATCGCGCCGAGAATGTCTCCCGCCGCGCCGAGCTTGCGCGCGAGCGCCACCGCGACCGCTGCGATTTGTCCGGCGGCGCAACGCAGCCGGTGATCGGCCATGCCGCCGGTGAGCGTGAACCGATTCTCGACCACGTAGAGCCGGCTCATCGCGTCGCCCGCCTTGGCCACGCGGCGGCGGTTGGAAAAATCGCGGCTCGCCGTCAGCCCGCCTTCCTCGACGTTTAAGAAATCGCTGTCGAGCGCCAGGATCACGTCAGCCTTGTCGAAGCGCGGCTTCAGCATCACGCCGTCGCCAAACGCCGCCTGCATCGCCTCGGCTTCGTTGAACGGCCGCAGCGGATCGTAGATGACCCATTGCAAGGCCGGGAACGCCTGCGCCAGCTCGGCGCGGATGCGCGCCAGCGTCGGCGAGTGCGTTTGCTCCATCAAAATCGCCGTGTCCACGCCGCCGTTCGCGCCCAGGCTTTCGCGCAACGTTTTCAGCCATTCCGCAAACTTCGCGCCGTCGCTTTCTTCCAGCTTGCCCGAGCCGCCGTCGAGAAAACGCCGCGCGCGATCCGGGTCATACAAGTCGAGGAGCGAACATTGCGCGATCGGATCGGTCGCGCCGTTGCTCGCGGGATGCAGCGGATTGCCTTCGAGCTTCGTCGGCCGGCCGTCGTTGCACTCGGCGATGAGCGGCATCGCCCCGCGCCGGCGCGGCATCGCCGTCGCATAAAACAGCGGCTTGCCGGGAATGAGCCATTCGACCGATTTGGCAAACGGCACCAGATACGATTCCGGCCGCCGGCAGCCGCTCAACCCAAAGCCAGCCAGCGCCAGCGACGCGCCCATCAACTGCATGAAGTTGCGCCGGCTCAAGCCGTCGCCTTCCATCTCCGCCGCGCCGGCGGGAAATTCGCGTCCGAGAAATTCGCGGAACTCCGGCGTGTCGCGCAACTCGCCGAGGCTGCGCCAGTATTTGCGGCCGGTCGGCGTGGGCTGTTCGGGCGGATGTTGAAAGACGCGCTTCATCTCGAAAAAGAAGGAAACTTTTTGGACAGAATTAACAAAATTTTACAGAATTGGCAGAGGCAGAAGACGACGCAAAACGCATGAATGAAGGTTCAGAATAATTCTGTTAATTTTGTCAATTCTGTCTGAAAAAAATCCGGCGTTTCATCGGTGGCATCCGCCGCAGGTCACCGGTGGGTTGACATTCCACTTCGCCTTCAATTCCAGCCCCAGCTCGCGTTGCGTGCGGCCGATGTCCTCGGGCTTCCAGTCCAGGTGCGTCACCTCGGCGACCGGGCGCAACGCGTTCTCCGGCGCGCGATGGCAATCGAGGCACCAGCTCATGCTCTGCGGCTGATCCTGCCAGACGACATCCATCTGGTTAATGTGCCCGTGGCAGCTCACGCAGGAGACGCCGCGGTTCACGTGGGCGCTGTGATTAAAATAGGCGTAATCCGGCACGCGATGAATCCGAATCCACGCGATCGGCTCGCCGCTCTTCCAGCTCTCGCGCACCGGCGCCAGCCTCGGGCTGTTGGCCTTGATCTGCGTGTGGCAATTCATGCACGTCTGGGTGCTCGGCACGTTCGAGTGTTCGCTGACCTCGACATACGAGTGGCAGTAGCGGCAATCCATGCCGAGTTGCGAGACGTGGATTTTGTGCGAAAACGGCACCGGCTGCGTCGGCATGTAGCCCATGCGCGTCCATTTCGGAGTGAAATAATACGTCACCGCCGCGGTCGCCGCCGTCGCCACGAGACCACCGCCGACGATGACGTGCAGCGGCAGCCAGTTGGACCATTTCGGGAAGAGATTTGCCATGCTCGCAGGTGAGGCGTGAGTCGATAAACGCGGGGGTCCGCTCAAGTCAAGCCGCGGTCCGCAAAAACGCGGTCGTGCCGCGCAAAATTTCGGAGGGGAAATGCCAGGACGGGAAGCGACAGGCTAGGTGGACGGAGGAAATGCGCCAAGGGAAAAACATTTGCAGTCGGATTTGACAAAAAGTGAACGCGCGACGCAGCCCGGCCGGTCGCACAAAAAACCGGATGTTTGCGCGCCGGCTGCGATTCCTCTAATTGGCCGCCCGAAAAGCGTCAATCACCGCGAGCAGAATTTTTTGAAAAATCGCGCCGTTTGATGAGCCTTGAACGGGTTCTGAAAGATTACCCTTCATTGGATCGACCGAATTCCAGGAGAAAATAGCGACCGCGATTTTTTTCATCGAACGTCACCACGCTGTGCCAGGGAATGCCGCGCGCCGCGAGCGCCGTTGTGGCCGCGGGCAAGGCATCGTTTTTCACGAGCAAAAAACCGCTCGCACCGGCGGGCAGTCCGTCAATCGCCGCGATGTAGCGCGGCGCCGGGCGCAGATAAAAAAGGAACGGCTGATAACCCGGCGCGAGCGCGTAAATGGCATCCGGCGCCGAGGCCACGTTCAGTCGGGCAGCCGCCGCGCGCAGATTTTCCCCGCCGCGCAGCCACGGTGTCGCGAGCGCGTAGGCCCAGGTGAAAGCAGCTATTGCCGCGGTCGAAAGCAGCGCTAGTTGAAGCGTTGAAAGCGCGTGAATGCGCTCGGCGCGGTAGAGCTTGAATTGGAAGAAAAGAATCGGCAACACCGTCAGCGCTGGCATGAAGAGTTCGTGGTAATGGATACGCCATCCAAACAAGCGGCTGCACCCGACCCACCCAAAAGCGCTGATCCCAAAGCTGATCACCACCACGGCTGCCAAGAGCCACGCTTTGCGCCACTGCACCGCCAGTCCATCCCCGGCAAACAGGGCTTGCGCCACGAGCAACGCCGCCGGCACGAGCAGCGGCAAGATGTAGCGCGGCAACCCGCCGGGCAGCAGCAACACGACCAGAAAACACACCGCCAGCGCCCAGCGCGCGCCGCGCAAGATCGCCGCGTCCACCGGCGATTGCGCCGCCAGCGCGGCGGTCGTCTCGCGCTGCCAAAGCAGCGGCAGAAAAACCGCCCACGGCACGAACAGAAACAAACCGCGCGGGACGTTTTGAATCCAATTATTGAATCGAAACCCTTCGTCCGCCTGCACCCGCCCGGTGAACTGCGCCGACCACGCCGAGCCGACTTTTCCACGCGGCGCCTGCTGCCAATACGGCATCGCCCAAGCCGCGAAAATCCCCAGCATCAGCGCTAGCCCGACGAACTGCGCCGGGTGCCGCAACTCGCGCAGCCGCCCCGCCCGCCAGAGCACCGCGCCGACGATGACGTAAAAAAACACGACGCACAGCGGCCCTTTCGTCAACAGCCCCAGCCCGAGCGGCAACGCCGGCCCGAGCCAGAGCCGCCACGCATTCGACCCAGTTCGCCAGCTCGCCAGCCAATCGACCAGCGCCAGCCCAAAGCAGGCGACGTAGAGACCTTCCAGTTCCGCCAGCCGGCCTTTTTCCATGAGGCCGACGCTCGTCAGCGTCAGCAGCGCCGCGACCAAGCCGCCGCCCGGCCCGAGCCACGCGCCGCCGCGCCACGCCAGCCCGAGGCCGAGCGCCAGCACGGCGAGCACGGTCGGCGCGCGCGCGGTCCATTCGTTTTGCGCGCCGGAGATTTTGAAGGAAATCGCCACGAGCCAGTTGAGCAGCGGCGGCTTGCTCAAATACGGCTCGCCGCCGATGCGCGGCACGATCCAGTCGCCGCTTTGGAGCATCGTCACCGCCGGCAGGATGCGCCGGCCTTCCTCGCCCTTGATCTCCAACGACCCAAGCGCCGGCAAGTAGATCGCCGCCCACGCCAGCGCGACGAGCGCGAGCGCACGCGGGCGGGTCAGCGGCGACGTTCGGTCGAGCACGCGCCCAACTAGCCAGCGCGCCGGTCGGAACGAAAGCGGAAAATCCGCGCCACTTGCGCCCCGGCGCGTCCCGACTTATAAAAATCCGCCGCTCGTCCGGCCTTTTCTTTGCCCTGTGGTGTAACGGTAACACAGCTGACTTTGGATCAGCTTTTCAAGGTTCGAATCCTTGCGGGGCAGTGGCACCTTCATTTTCGCGTAACGACAACGGCACCGCATTCCCGGTCACGCTTTTCTCCGGCCGCCCTCAGCGCACCGCGTCCGATGACCGGCTGGCTTGACGCGCGTTGTTAGCTTTTTCCCACGTTCCATGAAATCTCCCCTCGCGCTGGCCTTTGACCTTGGCGGCAGCCACACGGACTGCGCGTTGGTGAACGCGGAGCGCGTGCTGGCGACGCGCACGCTGCCGTGCGACGCCCGCGCCGGGCTCGCGCCGTTGCTGCCAGATTTTGCGGACGCGGCGCGGACGGTTTGCGCGGAGGCGGGCGTGAATTTCAAGGAACTCGCCGGCTGCGTCATGGGGCTGCCGTGCGTGGTCGAGCCGGGGACGAATCGCGTGCGGAAAACCTTTGGCAAATACGACGACACCGCCACGCTCGACCTTGCCGGCTGGTGCCGCGCCACGCTCGACGGTCTGCCGCTGGCGACCGAGAACGACGCGCGCCTCGCGTTGCTCGGCGAATGGAGCTGCGGCGCGGCGCGCGGTTTTGACGACGCGGTGATGCTGACCCTCGGCACGGGCATCGGCGGCGCGGCGATGATGGGTGGCCGGCTCGTCACGAGCAAACACGCGCTCGCCGGCGCCAACGGCGGTCATTTCACAGTGAACATGCATGGCCGCCGCTGCATCTGCGGCAACATCGGTTGCGCGGAGACCGAGGCCGCCACCTGGAGCCTGCCGCTGGTCATCGCCGACTTCGCCGCGCGCCGGCCGGAGTTGGCGCAAACAAGCACGCTGCTGCTCGACGCGACGACGACGCCGGACTCGACCGATGTCCGTTTAAGAAAAATCGACTTCCGCCGCGTCTTCGCTGCTGCCCGCGCGGGCGACGGGCTGGCGGTCGCGGTGCGCGACCATTGCGTGCGCGCCTGGGCGTTTTGCGCGGTGAGCAACGCGCAGGCATACGACGCCGAAGTCATCGTGCTCGGCGGCGGCGTGATGCAAAGCGCGCAGGACATCCTGCCGCCGGTTGAGGCGCACGTGCATCTGCACGCCTTTTCGCCGTGGGGAAAAATCGCCGTGCGTGCCGCCGCACTCGGCAACCACGCCGCGCTGCTCGGCGCGGTGCCGTTGCTGCGCAGCGTCGGCATTGGCCGGGAGTGAAATTTTCCTTCCAGGGAAAAACATGCTCACCTTGCTCCTCAAAGGCTACCTGCTCGGCTGGTCGGTCGCGTGGCCGCCGGGGCCGATCAATGCGGAGATGCTCCGGCGCGGCTTGACGCGCGGTTTCTGGTCGGCCTGGGCGGTCGGACTCGGCGCGTGCGCGGGCGACTTCGGCTGGGCGCTGGCGGTGGCGCTCGGCGCGGGCGCGTTGCTGGAACGCCTGCCGGCGCTGCGTCCCGTGCTCGGTGTGGTGAGCGTGGCGCTGCTGCTGTTTTTAACCTGGACGTTCGGCCGCGGCGCGTGGCGGGCGTGGCGTGACCGGCACACGGCGCCGGCGACTGACGCCAAGGCCTCGCTGGGACGCTTCGACTCGTCGCACGGCGGATTTTTACTCGGCTTGACGATGGCGCTCTCCAGCCCGTGGAACATCGCCTTCTGGCTGGCGGTCATCGGCGCGCAGTCCAACGAGCGGCAGACGCTGCCCGGCGCGGGCGGTTCGCTGGTGCTCGCGTGCGCCGTGCTCGCAGGCGCTTTGACCTGGGGCTGGCTGTTTTGCGGCATGGTGCGGCTCGGCGCGCGCCGGTTCGCCCGGCCCGGCTGGCTGGCGGGGACGCAAGCCCTGACGGCGGCGTTGATGCTGGCGTTCGCCGTGCGCGCCGCGATGCGGCTCGCGGGCGGCGGGGCTGGTGGATAAGGCGCTTGCCAAGCGCGCGAAAGCATCCATATTGCCGGCTCTTAAAATAACCCGAAAAACCCGAAGTCAGTTTATCATGGCCACCACCGAGACCAAAGAGATCAAGGCGCTGCGTTTGCACGACAAAGATACCGGCAGCGCCGACGTGCAGGTCGCGCTCCTGACGCAACGCATCAACGAGTTGACCGAGCATTTCAAAGCGCACCCGAAAGACCACGCCAGCCGCCGCGGCTTGCTGATGATGGTGGCCCGCCGCCGTTCGTTGCTCGATTACCTCGCGCGCACCGAAGACGACCGTTACAAGGGCGTTCTCGCCAAGTTGAACCTGCGCAAGTAAGTCCGCCCGCCCGGCTCCGCAGGCTTAATCGTAATCCTAATCTTAATCTTAGTCTCTGCCGCCGGAGGCACAGATTGGGCGACGCGCCGCGAGCGCGGAAGGACTAAGATTAGGATTACGATTAAGCTGTTCAGCGCGAGTCTCGCGGTTGTGCTCCCTTTTCCCCATTTTTGCGTCGGCGCGCGTTCGCGCGTAGCTTGACTCTCCCAAATTTTCCCGTCCGCCGTTTTCATCCGGCGCGCGCGGGGATTCACCACCCAAAACAACACTCCGAACGCGGGCCGGAAGCCCCAAAAGGCCGTTGGCCGCAAACTGCTTCCCGCCTGCCCGCTCACTGCCGGCACCTTGTTCTTGATCTTAGGCTTCTGCTCCCACCTGCTGTCCCGGGAGAGTGCAGAAGCCTACGAGACAAGATCGAGCGCCGGCCGTAAGTCCAGCGTCAGCCGAAAGCCAGAGGCTGCATCGCCAGCGTCGCCGGCCCGCGTTCTTTCATACAAAATAAAAAATGCAACAGACAGTCTCGGCGCAAGTTGGCGCCACTCCCATCACCATCGAAACCGGCAAGCTCGCCAAATTGGCCGACGGCGCCGTCACCCTGCGCTGCGGCGACACCATTCTGCTGGTGTCCGCGGTCAGCGCGACCAGCATCAAGGAAGGCCAGGATTGGTTTCCGCTCACGGTCGATTATCGTGAAAAAGCGGCCAGCGTCGGCAAGATTCCCGGCGGCTATTTCAAACGCGAAGGCCGGCCGAGCGAAAAAGAAATCCTCACCTGCCGCATGACGGACCGCCCGCTGCGGCCGCTCTTTCCGAAGGGTTATCTTTACGACACGCAGATCATCGGCGTGCTGCTCAGCGCGGATGGCGAGAACGATCCCGACATCCTGCTCATCAACGGCGCCAGCGCGGCGCTTTGCGTGAGCGACATCCCGTTCGCCGGGCCGGTCGGCGCGGTGCGTGTCGGACGGATCAACGGTGAATTTGTCGCCAACCCGACGCATTCCCAACGCACGCAGAGCGACCTCGACCTCGTGTATGCCGGCACGTTTGACGACGTCATCATGATCGAAGGCGAAGCCAGCGAGTTGCCGGAAGACGTCTTCATCCAGGCGTTGGAATTCGCGCAGACGCAGGTGCAAAAAATGGTCGAAGCGCAACGCGAGCTGGCCAGCCGCGTCAACAAAACCAAGCGTCAGATGCCGCTCTTCAACGTGCGCGAAGGCGTGCAGGAAGTCGCCTACCAGATCGCCGGCGAGCGCATCGAAGCGGCCATCTATCAGCCGAGCAAAGCCGAACGCACCAAGGCCGTCGGCGCGCTCAAGGCCGAGGTGAAAACCGCCATCCTCGCGCAGCATCCCGATGCCACCGGCTTCGAGATCAGCCAGGCGTTTGATTACTTGCAAAAGAAGGCGTTCCGCAAATCCATCCTCGACCGCGGCCAGCGCGCCGACGGCCGCGGGTTGTTCGACATCCGCACGCTCAACGCCGAGGTCGGCCTGCTGCCGCGTTCGCATGGTTCCGCGCTGTTCTCGCGCGGCGAGACGCAGGCGCTTTGCCTCGCCACCCTGGCGTCCGCCAACGAAGCGCAAAACCTCGATGCCTACACCGGCGGCGAATCGGAGAAGCGCTTCATTTTACACTACAACTTCCCGCCCTTCAGCGTGAACGAAACCGGCCGCACCGGCTCACCCGGCCGCCGCGAAATCGGCCACGGCGCGCTCGCCGAACGCTCGCTCGCGCCGGTCATCCCGCCGCAGTCCGACTGGCCGTATGCGATCCGCGTTTCGAGCGAGATCATGGAGTCGAATGGCTCGACCTCGATGGCCAGCGTTTGTGCCGGCTGTCTGGCGTTAATGGACGCCGGCGTGCCGATCAAGGCGACCGTCGCCGGGATCAGCGTTGGGTTGGTCACGGAGTTTGATGACGCCGGCAATTTGCAACGGCACACGCTGCTCACCGACATCATCGGCAGCGAGGATCACTTCGGCGACATGGACTTCAAGCTTTGCGGCACGGCTGCGGGCGTCACCGGATTCCAGCTCGATCTCAAATTGCCGGGCATCAAGGTGGCGATGCTCGCCGACGCCGTCGGCAAGGCGAAGGAAGCCCGGCTGAAAATTCTCGACACGATGAACGCGACGCTCGAAAAGCCGCGCACCGAGCTGAGCCAGTATGCGCCGCGCATTGAAACCGTGCGCATCAACCCGGAAAAGATCGGTCTGATCATCGGCCCCGGTGGCAAGACAATCAAGAGCATCGTCGCCGAGACGGGTTGCGAAATTAACATCGACGACGACGGCACGGTCCACATTTACTCGAACAACGGCGACGCGATGGCGCGGGCCAAACAGATCATCACCGGCATGGTGAAAGAGATCGAAGTCGGCGAGATGTATGACGGCCGGGTGGTCAGCGTGAAGGAGTTTGGCTGCTTCGTGGAAGTGCTGCCGGGCAAGGAAGGGCTGGTCCACATCTCCGAGCTGGCAGACTTTCGCGTCAATCGCACGGAAGACATCGTCAAAACTGGCGACATCATTCCGGTCAAGTGCATCGGCGTGGACGAAAAAGGCCGCGTGAAATTCAGCCGCCGCGCCGCCATGCGCGAGCGCGACATCGCGGCAGGCGGCAGCGGCCAGTCCCCCGCCGGCAACGAGCGGCCGGAGGACGACGGCGGACGCCGTGCGGAATACGCCGGCGGTGGTCGCGGTGGCGACGATTACGGCGACCGCGGTGGCCGGCGTGATCGTGGCGATCGTGGCGGACGCGGGGATCGCGGCCCGCGTCGCTGAGACAGCCAGTATTTTTCAACGGCAGAGCTGAGCGCCCGGTCTCCTTTTCCGAAGCCGGGCGCTCAGCCGCT
>Ga0213876_10001066_pt1 | contig 17634 bp, 18 predicted proteins | sample BarmaccomBMRX_R9_FD_160113 | JGI IMG/M metagenome (GOLD analysis project Ga0213876, IMG submission 160113) | Root-associated microbial communities from Barbacenia macrantha in rupestrian grasslands, the National Park of Serra do Cipo, Brazil - RX_R9 | ecosystem: Host-associated > Plants > Roots... | reverse complement strand
GTTGAAGCGCGTCAACGTCTGGGTGAACTCGGGCACCGGGACGCCGATCGTTGCCGCCAGCTCCTCGAAATCGTCGGCGCGCGCCGCGATGCCGGCGTCATACCACGCCTGCGGAATCTTCATCCGTGGAAACAGTTCGGCGGCAAAGACATAGCTGTTGCGGTAGTGCTGGTCGAAGACGATCCACATCGTTTCGACGGGGTTGCCCGAGCGCTCCAAATCGAGCACGCGCTGGCCGAATGACATGTAGTCGGTCGACTCGTTGGCGAATCGGTGACCGTGCTGGTTCACGATCAGGCAGCCGGGCAGCGACCGTTCCGCCAGCATCACCGCGGGTGCCTTGCCGGGCAGCGGTGCGACCGCCGGGAACCACCACGCCTGATCCATCAAATCGATATCGGCGCCCAGTTCCTGGGCAACCCGGATCCCGTCGCCGGTGTTGGTCTCGGCACCCAGGCTGAAGTTGGCGCCGAGCGATTCGGACTGGAACTTCCAGCGCATGTCCATGCTGTGGTCGAAACCACCGGTGGCCAGGACTACCCCGCGCCGCGCCGTGATCGTCACCTCGCGGCCGCCGTGTTGCACCACCGCGCCACCCACGCGATCACCGTCGCTGTCCAGGCGCAGCAGCGTCGCGTCCGTCCAGACGGGTATGCCGGCGCGCAACACGCCCGCGAACATCCCGGCCATCAGGCCCTGACCGCCCGCGGCGTAGCGCCGGCCAAGAGCCAGGCCGCCGACGCCCTGTGCGATGCGCTTGGCGAACACCGGAATTCCCTTGCGCGGCACCCGGATCACCAGGTTCATCCACCGGTAGTCAGCACCCGTGGTCGGTATCGCGAAGCCGGCCTCCAGGACGCCCGGCCTTAGCCGGTTGCGGTAGTCGCCCAACATGGCGGTGTCGAACGGGTGGCACTCGCAGGTGCGGCCCGCCGCGCTGCCGCCCGGCTCCTCGGGGTGGTAGTCGGAGTAGTCGCGGGCCCAGAAGAGCTTGAGGGGAGTCGTGCGGCGCAGCATCTCGACCGTCGCGGGCAGGTGCGCCAGGAATCCCGCCGAGCGCTGCGGCGGGGCGGTGCCGGCGACCACCGAATCCAGGTAGGCGGCGGCACGCACGGCCGTGTCGTTGGCGCCGGCGTTGGCCAGCACTGGGCTGGCGGGCAGCCAGAGCGCCCCGCCGGACCGCGCGGTCGAGCCGCCCACCTGCGCCGACTTCTCCACGATCAACACCGAAAGCCCGAGTTCATGGGCGGCCAGCGCGGCGGCCATGCCGGTGCCGGAGCCGACGACCAGCAGGTCGACGGTCGTGTCGGCCACGGGAAGCCCGGCGGGAATCGTCGAGCTGTGCGTGGTCACGTTCAGAACGGTAGGCCGATGCGCCCTGCCGCAGGAAGAGTCCTCCTGATCAGTGGAACAGAGAGCCCCCACGCGCAGGGCTTCAGGAGTTAAATCGTCCGTATGAAGTCGCAATCCGACGCCGCCGAAATTCGGTTCATCGAAGCTCAGGCCGCGCCGACGCGGTTCGCCCGTGGCTGGCACTGTCTGGGCCTGGTCCGGGACTTCGGTGACGGCAAGCCGCACGCGATCAACGCCTTCGGCCAAAAGCTGGTGGTCTTCCGCAGCGGTGACGGCAGGATCAACGTGCTCGACAGCTACTGCCGCCACATGGGCGGGGATCTGTCGCAGGGTGAGGTCAAAGGCGACGAGATCGCCTGCCCGTTCCATGACTGGCGGTGGGGCGGCGACGGGCGGTGCAAGCGGGTGCCGTACGCCAGGCGCGCGCCGCGGCTGGCCCGCACGGCGACCTGGACCACGCTGGAACAGGACGGCATGTTGTTCGTCTGGAACGACCCCGAGGGCGGCCCGCCCCCCGCGGATGTCACGATCCCGCGCATCGAGGGCGCTACGAGCGACGAGTGGACCGACTGGCACTGGTACACCACCGTCGTGGGAAGCAACTGCCGCGAAATCATCGACAACGTCGTGGACATGGCGCACTTCTTCTACATCCACGGCTCGTTGCCCACCTACTTCAAAAACATCTTCGAGGGACATGTCGCGACGCAGTACATGAATGGCTCGGGGCGCCCGGACATGGGCGGCGAGGGCGCGCAGATGCTCGGCACCACCTCGGTGGCGTCTTATTACGGGCCGTCCTTCATGATTGACGACCTGATCTATCACTACGAAAGCGGCGACCAGCAAACCATTCTCATCAACTGCCACTATCCAGTCGACGCGAATTCCTTTGTGCTGCAATACGGCATCATCGTCAAGAAGTCGGCCTCGCTGCCCGCGGATCAGGCCATGGAAACCGCGATCAAACTCGGTGACTATGTCAAGCTGGGTTTCGAGCAGGACGTGGAGATCTGGCGGCACAAGGCGCGCATCGACAATCCGTTGCTCGTCGAGGAGGACGGTCCGGTCTACCAGCTGCGGCGCTGGTACCAACAGTTCTACGTCGACGCGGTCGACGTGCAGCCAGACATGGTGGACCGCTTCGAGTTTGAGTTGGACACCACCCGGCCCTACGAAGCGTGGATGAAAGAGGTCGAGCAGAACATGGCCGCTAAGGCGGGCTCGGTGTCATGACGCTGCCGGTGCGGGCCGAGCCGGTGCGGGCCGACAACCGCCTCGACGAGATGCCGATGGTGCCCGTCGCCTGCCGCAATTGCGGTGCTCAGGTGTTGGCGCGCAAGAGCAGCTGGGACCAGACGAGTGTGCAGTGGAACGCCGACGCGTCTGCGCGCTGCGCCGAACGCCTTCAGGCTGAGCGCATTGCGGGCCACGGGCTGTTTTTGGTGTGTTCGGCGTTGCGGGATTCGATCGAGAGTGCCGTTGCGAGTGGAGAGCTGACAATCGTCGACGCATCATGAGCGGGCGCGTTGCGGTGGTGACCGGTGCGAGTCGCGGGGCCGGGCGTGGTATCGCGGCCGCTCTGAGCGCACGGGGCTGGCGGGTGTATGCGACGGGACGCACCGTGGTGGACGGCCCGCCGGGTGGGGTCGCCGTGCGGGTCGACCACCGTGAGGACGACGCCGTGGCCGCGCTGTTCGAGCGCGTGCGGTCCGATGAAGGCCGGCTGGATCTGCTGGTCAACAACGCCGCTGCCATCTCCGACGAGGTTGTCGGCCCAAAGCCGTTCTGGGAGAAGTCGCTTGAGCTGGCCGACGTGCTGGATGTGGGGCTGCGGTCGTCCTACGTCGCGGCCTGGTACGCCGCGCCGTTGCTGGTGGCCTCCGGGCGTGGCCTGATCGCCTTCACGTCCTCCCCGGGATCGGTGTGCTACATGCACGGCCCGGCGTACGGCGCGCAGAAGGCGGGCGTCGACAAGATGGCCGCCGACATGGCCGTGGACTTTCGCGGCACCGGCGTCGCGACGGTCTCGATCTGGATGGGCATCCTGTTGACCGAAAAGCTGCGCGGCGCGTTTGCGGGACAGCCTGAGGCATTGGCCAAGACCGCCGAGCATGCCGAAACCCCGGAATTCACAGGCCATTTGATCGACGCTCTTTAGCTCGATCCCAACTTGGCCGTACTGAGCGGGCAGACGTTGATCGGCGCAGAACTCGCCGAGCGTTACGGCATCACCGACGAGGAGGGCCGTCGTCCGCCGTCGCACCGGGTGGTGATGGGTTCGCCGCGCCCGCCCAGCACAGTGGTGATCAGGTAACGGTTCGTCACGCGAACGCGGCGCGGGCGTCAACCTCACGCGTGCGCGCCACCGTCGATCCGGATCTCGGTGCCGGTCAGGAATGCGCCGTCGTCGGAGGCGACCATGGCGATCACAGCAGCCACTGAGGCTGGGTCGCCCAGGATCTCGCTTTCCACACCGTGCAACAGCGGCGTCTGCTTGGCCCACAGGCCCGGGTCGTATCCGTCGGGCATATCGTCCAGGGTGCTCAACGCAAGCGCGGTGGCGACACCACCCGGTTGAATGTTGACCGCGCGCAACCCCCGCTTGGCGTATTCGAGCGCCAACGAGTGCGTGAACGACAACACCCCGCCCTTGCTGGCCGCATACGCCGCCATGTAGGGATGCGCGAATGATGCTGCGGTGGAGGTGAAGTTGACGACGACACCCCGACCGGACGCCAGCAGCGCGGGCAGGGCCTGGCGGGTCATCAGGAAGGTGCCCGTCAAATTGACCGCCAGGGTGGCGTTCCAGTCCGCCAGCGAGTGCTCGTGGGTGTGGGCGCAGCGCTGGATCGCGGCGGCGTTGACCAGCACTTCGAGGCCGCCGAGTTCGGTGACGGCGGAATCTACGGCGGCGGTGACGGCATGCTCGGAGGAGACATCCAGCACGGCGGTGGTGAGCCGCTTTCCAGTGCCGGCCTCGTCGGCGTTCGCCGAAGTGCGTGCCAACCCCTCAGCGGACACGTCGTAGCCGACAACAACTGCGCCCTCGTCGAGCAGTCGCGCGGCGGTGGCCTGTCCGATACCGGAACCGGCCCCGGTGACGATGACCCGCCGATCGGTGAAACGCTCCATTGTGTAATGCCTTTTGATCAGGTGAGTTGGAAGGCGCTGATCGGCGCCTCCGCGGGATAGGCGGCGGGTCCGCCGATGTCGTACGCGGCGTTGAGCGCCCCGATAAATGCCGGATCATGCAGCGGTTCGCCGGGGATGTCGAGCTTGATGCCGCGCGCGTTGACGTCGTCGACCATGATGTCGATCGCGCGATCGATGGTCAGATCGTCCGAACCGTCCATGTTTTTCTTCAGCTCGTCGAAGTCGCGGAAGACCTCCGCCGACCAGTGCACCAGAAACCTCAACTGGTCGGTGGGGTGCCGACCGATCACGTCGTTGCCGTTCTTCAGCAGCCAGTGGTCACGGTCGTCGGGATCGCCGGTGAACACGGTGTCGAATGCCAAGCCCGCCGGAATCTGTTGGTCCAGTGGTCCGTTGGCCTCACCGCGGTGCACCATCATCTCGTTCTGCACCACAACGCCGCGGTTGTTGATCGGCGGCAGTACCCGCTTCGGCGCTCGCAAAGGACCGTCGGGCCAGTAGGTGAACCCGCTGTCAGTGTCCAACGAGAACCAGGTGATCACCTGGGCCATCTTGATCAGGTAGTCCTGGAATAGGCCGGATTTTCCCATCACGCTGGTCAGCCACGTCGGCGCGTTTTCGTGCCGCACGCCGCGGAAGCTCGGCGAATCCAGGTGTCCCGGATCGCGATTCGCGCACGGCCCGTTGATGTTGAACAGCATCAGCTCCGGTTTGGCGTACTCGGCGTTCCAGTAACTCTTGGCCAACTGCAGGAACCGCTCGTTATAGAAGCAGTCGTGCAGTTGCGGATACAGCACCGCGCCGTAGTTTGCCAGGTAGCCCCGAAAAGTCGGCGTCAGGAACAGGTCCAGCGTGGGTGTAAAACCCTCGGGGAACACACCACTCATGGTCGCGATCAGCTCGTCGGCCGAAGCGAAGTGTTGGGCGATGATCAGCCTCCACGGGCCCTGCGTGCGCACCACGTCCAGCAGCCGCTCGCGTTGGTCGGCGGTGTAGACGTCGTCGATCTCGCGCGGCGGCGCGGCCGGCCGCAACACGTTGGAAAGCTCCATCCGGCGTTCCTCGGTGAACATCATTCGTCTCCTGCGGTGTTTCGGTGAGCGAATTTGGCGCGCAACAATGCCCCGATCTCGGCGATAGCCAGCCGACCACGCGCGGTCGCGTCGGACCGCATCAGAAACCCGTGGTACATGCCGGGGTAGCGGGCGCTGATGGTCTGCACGCCGGCGTCGCGCAACCGCTCGGCGTAGCGCTCACCCCAGTCGCGGATCGGGTCACAGCCCGCGGTCACCACGATCGCCGGCGGAAGTCCGGACAGCTCGGGGGCGTACGCGGGAACCAGGTACGGGTCGCTGGGCGGGCCCGCGTCGCCGTCGGCCAGCGTATGCAGGTAGTCGATGTCGTCGCGGGTCAGCAACGGCGCGTGGGACAGCAAAGCGATTGACGGAGCAGACATGTTGCGATCCAAGCCGGGATACAGCAGCACCTGCGCGCACAACAATGGGCCGCCGCGGTCGCGGGCGGCCAGCGCGACGGCCGCGGCCAACGAGCCGCCGGCGCTGTCGCCGACCACCGCGAGTCGGCGGGGGTCGACGTCCAGCGTGCTCGCATTCGTCGACACCCACTCCGTCGCGGCGTAGGCGTCGTCGAACTGTGCCGGCGGTGCCGCCTCGGGGGCCAACCGATAGTCGACGGCCACGACGGTGGCTGCCGAGGCTGACGCCAGCTCGCGGGCCAGCGGTTCGAACGAGTGGTTGGAGCCCATGACGAGTCCGCCGCCGTGGAAATAAACCAGCACGGGCCCATTGGAATCGCTTGTCGGACGGTAGATCCGCGTCGGCACCGGCCCGGACACGGCGGTAACGCTGACCATCTCGGGCATGTCGTCGGGTAGGGGAGCGGACTCGATCGCGGCGCGCACCGCCGCGAGGCCGCGCTGCCGCATCGGCGGGATGTCGCCGAACGACGCGATCCGCGCGGCGGCGTCGGAGTCAAGAGTCATTTCAGCGACGGGGCCCGTTGCGCGGCAAGCACATTGGCCCGTTCAGTCATAGCCGCAGCGACCGACGGTTGGGTGAGTAGGTAGAACCGTCCCTCGTCGGCCTGTTCAAACAGCGTCTCGGCGGCCGCCAATGGATCCATTGCCGATGCTTTCACGTTCAGCATGGCGCTGCGTTGGCTCTCGGCGGCGGCGGCATCGCTGGCGCCGGCGTCGACCCCGCCCGCCGATTCGAAGATGTTGGATATCACCGCGCCGGGCAGCACGGCCTGCACGTGAATGTGGTGGTCGTGTCCGGCCAATTGGACTTCCAGTCGCAGGCATTCGGTCAGGGCGAGCACGGCGTGCTTGCTCATGATGTAAGGCGCCTGCAACGGGATCGCCACGACCCCGCCGACCGACGACAGGTTCCACACCCACGCGGGCGCATCGGTGGACATCATCTTCGGCAGAAACGCCCGCACACCATGGAAGACGCCGCTGATGTTGATGTCGACGACTCGGCGCCAGTTGGCCACCGGCGTGTCCCATAGGTAGCCGAATTGCTCTACTCCGGCGTTGTTGACCAGCAGCCGCACCGAACCGACGTCGCGGTAGGTCTTTTCCGCGAGCTGCGCCATGGCGTCGGGATCGCGCACGTCGCACACCACGTCCACCGCTGCGGGGAGTTCATCGCGCAACGCCGCGATTGCGTCGGCGTCGATGTCGGCGAGAACCACCGTCATACCGAGCAGACTGGCGTGCCGTGCCAATCCGGCGCCGATTCCGGCGCCGGCGCCGGTGATGACGGCGACGCCGCCGGAGAACCTTTCGCGGGCGTTCACGAACCGGTGGCCTGCAATTCCGACAGCAAGACCGAATCGGTGGTGTCGAGAACGACCTCCATCTCGGTGAGCTCGAATCCTTTGACACCGCCGCGGCGCACGCCGACCTCGACCACGCCGCTGGAAACCGCGAAGGGTACGAAGTTGGCGACCTGGTTGACGAAGATGTAGAACCGGGCGCGGGTGATCCCACCGTCGTGGCCTGTGCGGTGCACATTGGTGGCATGATGACGCAACGGGTACGGGCTCTGTTTGCGATGCTCCGAAAGCCACTCGATGACCGCGTGGCGGCCACGCAGCTCGGGTGACATCAGTTCCTCGAATGGGCTTGCGCCACTGTCACTTCGGCTCACATAGTGCACGTCCTCGGCGTAGCGCGCGGACAGCTCGTCGTAGTGCGCCTCGTCGTAGTGATACCAGAAGCCGGCGATGAACTCCTGCAGTTCGGACAGCGTGATGTCGTCGTTCATGACAGCGAGTCAACTCCTGTGTTGCGCCGCTCACACCGCCGATGTCCGTTCAGTGGAACACCGGCTATCCGGGGGAGGTGATCAGGCCCCACAGGCCCGTGGCGCCCGCTCGTAACGCCGCGCCGGTGGCCTGATCATCCCAGTATCCGACCGAGCCAAACTCCGAACGCCAGGCAAACGCGGCCCGGGTGAATTCGTGGAGCGAATGCTCTCGCGTGGTGCCGATGGCGCCGTGCACCTGGTGCGCGTTGCGCACCACGATCGAGGCGGCGTGGCCGGTGCACGAACGCGCCACGGCCACAAGGAAATCAAGGTTGCGCGCCGACCATTGGCTGGTAACGGCCATGGTCAGGGCGGCTTCGGTCGCGGCGCGAGCCAGCGCGGCCTCGGCGGCAACGTCGGATATCAGGTTCTGCACGGCCTGAAACTTGTTGAGCGCCCGACCGAACTGAATGCGTGATGTCGCATGCTCGATGCAAAGCTGCAGGATCCGGTCCAGCGCGGCACACACCTGGATGGAGCGCACGAGCGCCGACTTCAGCCTCAGCTGGGCAACCAGGGCCGCGGCCATGGGCGCGCCCTGGAGGTCCACGCCGATTACCTGGTCGCGCGGTTCGCCGATCATGTTGGCGCCGGCGGTGATCCGCAGCGTGCCGGGATCGACGTCAGCGACGCGGTATGCGTCGCCCGACGGCCACGCCACGACGATCCGGTCGGCGCGGGACGCCCACGGCACCGCCACGGCCGTCCCCTGATCGTCGAGCACACACACCGTACGCACCGCCCGGTCGGCGGCCATACCGTTCGCGTCCAGCAGCCAGCAGGCCAATAAGTCGTGTTCCGCCAACGGAATTCGCGCGGCATGCCGGACGGCGGCGGCGAGCAGTTCGGCCGCCTCGAACCAACCGGCCCCACTCCCGCCGTGCTCCTCGGCACCGGTCAGCCGGACCAGTCCGAGTTCGTCGAGGCGTTGCCAAAGGTCCGGGTTTTGCGCATGTTCGGCGAAGACGGCGTCCATCATGTCGATCAACGCCGGGTCGGTGTGGGTGGGAGAGGCTGTCATCGCATCCCCAATCCGCGCGCGATCACGCCGCGCAGCACCTCGTTGGTGCCGCCGCGCAGGGTGAATCCCGGGCGCTGGTCGAGCGCGGCAGACGCCAGGCCCGTCAGCTCCGGATCCGCCGAGCCCGCCAGGTCGGCGAATTCGGCGATGTCACCCTCGGTGGTGGTGCCGAGCACTTTGACCACCGCCGCGGGTACCCCGACATCCAGGGCGGGGTCGTTGCGCTCCAACGCGCCGGCCACAGCGGTTGACATCTGGTGCAGACCGGCGATGCGCGCCACCAGACGGCCCAGGCCACTATCACGCGAAATGCGTTCCGCGGCCATGCTTTCGGCGAGCGCAGCGAGCAGTGTAAAGGTGGACAGGAACCGTTCAGGTCCGCTGCGCTCGAAGCTCAACTCGGACGTCACCTGCTTCCAACCCTCACCGATTTCCCCGAACACCATGTCGTCGGGCACAACGACCCCGTCGAGGATCACCTCGTTGAAGTGGTGCGCGCCGTTCATCGAGATGATCGGACGGATGTCGACGCCAGGCTCGCGCAAGTCGACGATGAACTGGCTGAGCCCGGCATGGCGATGCTCGGCGTCCACCGGGGCGGTGCGGGCAAGCACGATGAACGCGTGCGCGAGGTGGGCGCCCGACGTCCAGACCTTGGTGCCGGATAGCGACCAACCACCATCGACGCGCTCGGCCCGGGTCCGCACGCTGGCCAGGTCGGAGCCGGAGTCCGGCTCGCTCATGCCGATGGCGAAAAAGCACTGCCCGCGCGCAATCCACGGCAGGAAGCGCGTCTTCTGCGTTTCCGTGCCGTACTTCAGCAGTGACGGCACGATCTGGCGGTCGGCGATCCAATGCGCCGCGACGGGCGCGCCGGCAGCCAGCAATTCCTCCGTGACCACGAACCGCTCCAGGAACGACCGGCCGCGGCCGCCATACTCGACCGGCACCGTCATACCCAGCCAACCCCGGTCGGCGAGCGCAGCGGTGAACCCTTCGTCCCACCCCGTCAGCCACGCGTCAACCGAGGGGATGAACGTGCCCGCGGCCAGCTGCTCGGCGAGGAACTCGCGGACCTCGGTTCGCAGCGCGTCGGTGATCGCCGCGTCGGTGGCGGCGGGCGGGACCAACCGGGGCAGTGCGGCCTTCACTCGGTTTTCCACTTCGCGATGCGCGCTTCATGCTCGCGGTCGCGGTGCGCAAGCGGCTGCATGGCCGCGGCCATGCCCAGAGTCGTCTCCAACGAACCGGTGCGCGATTCCCTGAGCAATCGCTTGGCCATGCGCAGCGCGTGCGGGGGGTTCTTGACGATGCGATCGGCGAGATCCTGTGCGGCCGTGAGCAGTTCGTCATGCGGTACCACCCGGCTGACCATGCCCCACGCCAAGGCGGTCTGGGCGTCGACGCGGTCGCCGGTGAACGTCATCTCGGCCGCGCGTTCGTAGCCGACGGTCTGCGGCAGGAACCACGTGCCACCATCACCGGGGATGAGGCCGAGTTGGACGAAGCTCTCCGCAAACGACGCGCGCTCGGAGGCGATCCGGATGTCACACATCATTGCTATGTCGCAGCCCGCGCCGATGGCCGGCCCGTTGACCGCGGCGATCAGCGGGACTTCGAGACGGTAAAGCGCGCGCGGGATCCGCTGGATGCCATCGGTGTAGGCGTGTCGCTGGTCAATCGGGTCCAGGCCGAACATCCCCCTGCGGTCCGCCATCTCTTTGACATTGCCGCCGGCCGAGAAGATTTTTCCCTCCCCGGTGAGAATCACCGCGCGGACGGCGGTATCGGCGTTGGCGGCATCGACTGCGACCTCGAACGCGGTGATGACGCCTTTTCCGGTGATCGCGTTGCCGACCTGGGGCAGGTTGATCGTCCAGACCTGCGTTGGTCCGTTGCTGACGACATTGAGAGGCTCGGTCATGACGGTCACTGTAAGGACTAGGTCCCCAAGCGTTCCCGCAGGTCTCGTTTGAGCACTTTGCCGCTGGGGTTTTAGGAAGTGCCTCGGCATGCCGGCGGCCGAATCGCGTCCCGCTCAGTAGACAGAGGAGGCGTCGAACCGCGCGACCGCCTCGATACTGACGTGCATGGCCACGGTGAACCCCGACGAACTGCGGGCGAACCTGCGTCGGGCCGATCCCGGCGTTCTGGTCGCCGTGCTGGCTCAGCTCACCGGCGACCCTTCGGTGATCGACAAGTACGGACCCATGATTTCGCACGTCCCCGATCCGCCCGAGCGGGCCGGCGTGACGGATCCCGACACCGCGTCAGAGCTGGTCGACGCGGTGGTGAGGGCGCTGGGCGCGGACCGTCCGGCGAGTAACCTACCCGCCGACGACCCCGAACTTTTCCGGCGCCTGCTGCCGCTGGCGCTCGGCTGCGAGGTCGACGACGAGTTTGTTCCACTGCTGCTCGAGCAGGGCGGGTTTCAGCCGTCCCAGCCGACGCTGCCGCGCACGGTCCCGATCCCCGAGTCGACGAACGTCGCCATCATCGGGGCGGGCATCGCCGGCATCATCGCCGCCCTCGCCGCGGCCGACGCCGGAGTGGGCTACCGGATCTTCGAACGCAACGACGAGGTCGGCGGCACCTGGTTGACCACCACCTACCCGGGCATCGGCGTGGACACCCCATCGGCGTACTACTCGTTGTCGCGCGAGGTCAATCCGGAGTGGACGAGCTACTACCCGCAGGGCGCGGAGTATCAGGCTTACCTGGTGGCGCTGGCGGACAAGCACGGCCTGCGCAAGCACATCCGATTCCGCACCGAGGTCGAGGCTCTGTGGTGGGACGAGGACCGTGACCAGTGGCAGATCCATTCGATTGACCGTGCCGGAAACCGTGAGGTCAGCTATGCACGTGTGGCGATCACGTCCGCCGGCTACCTGAACCGCCCGCGCTGGCCGGTGCTACCGGGCCGGGAAACGTTCGCCGGCAACAGCATTCACTCGGCGCTGTGGGACGCATCGCTGGACCTCGCCGGCAAGCGGGTGGCGATCATCGGCGCGGGCTGCACCGCGGTGCAGATCGTCGATGCCTGCGTCGACACCGTCGCGCACCTGACTGTGTTCCAGCGGCAGCCGCACTGGGTAGCGCCGCGCAAGCGGCTCACCGATGACGTCCCCGAATTCCGCCGCTACCTGGGTCGCCACCTGCCGTACTACGCGAACTGGAACCGGCTCAAGTCATACTGGGGTACTGCGGACAACAACTATCCGATCATCCTGCAGGACCCGGAATGGGCCAAGACGCATCTGTCGATCTCGCCCGCCAACGACGTGCTGCTGCAGATGTGCCTGGACTACATCGACAGAATCTTTGGTGCGGGAACGGAATTGGCTAAGAAGGTCACCCCGGACTTCGCGCCCTACGGCAAGCGAATCATCCGTGACCCGGGTGGTTACTACGCGGCGCTGGCTCGCGAGCATGTCGACGTGGAAGCCAGTGAGCCGGCCGAGGTCAATGCGAAAGGCATTGTCACCCAAGACGGTCGCCAGGTGGACCTCGATGTGATCATCTATGCGACCGGCTACCACCTGGACTTTCTGTCCACCATTGACATCCGCGGCCGTGGCGGATGCAGGCTTGCCGACGAGTGGGGTGACAGCCCGCGCGCCTACCGCGGCGGCACCGTACCCGGATTCCCCAACCTGTTCATCAACTCCGCACCGAACTACAGCCCCGGTCACGGCGCCGGCGCCAACTTCTCGATGGAAGTGCTGGCGCACTACATCTTCGAATGCCTTCAAATGATGGCGTTGCGAGGCGCGACCACCATGGAAGTGACGCGAGCGGCCTACGAGGAATACGTGGCCGAAATCGACGAGGCGATGACCGGCACCGTGTGGTGCCACACACCCAACGCGCACACGTACTACCGATCGGGGTCGGGCCGGGTGGTGGTGGCCACGCCGTACCGCCTGGTCGACCTCTGGCGTCAGCACCGGGCACCCATCGAAGAGCACTTTGAGCTCCGATGACCGGATTACTCTGCGGCAGAACAGCTTTAGTGACCGGCAGCAGCCGGGGGATCGGTCGCGCGATCGCGCAACGATTGGCCGCGGAGGGCGCTACCGTGGCGGTGACGGCGCGGTCCTGGGCACCGTCGGCATCGGTGCGGGCCCGAGGTGCCGCCGAGTTGCCGGGCACCATCGACGAGACCATCGCCCTGATCGAGGACGCCGGGGGATCGGCGTTCGGGGTGGTCGCGGACCTCGAAGACGCTCAGCAGCGCGACGGCCTGCTCGACGCGGTGCTCGACCGCACCGGCCGCGTCGACATCCTGGTCAACAACGCCGGTTTTGCCGACTATTCGGTGGTCGAGGACATGTCGGTGGAGACCTTCGACCGCACGGTGGAGCACTATCTGCGGGTACCCTTCGCACTGACCAAATCGGCTGTGCCGCAGATGCGCAAGCAAGGGGCGGGCTGGATCGTCAATATCGGCTCGGTGACGGGACTGGCCCCGGTGCGCCCGTTCCGCGAGTACAACAAGACCTCGGGCGATGTCGTCTACGCGTCGTGCAAGGCCGCCCTGCACCGTTTCAGCCAGGGTGTGGCCGCCGAACTGCTCGAAGCCAACATCGCGGTCAACTGCGTCGGTCCGTCGACCGCCGTGCGTACTCCCGGTGCCGCGCAACTGATTCCGGACACCTTCCCGACCGAGCCGGTGGAGTATCTGGCCGAGACGGTGCTGGCGATGTGTCACCTGCCCGCGGCCGAGCGCACCGGACTGGTGGCGTTCAGCCTGCACTATCCATGGTCGCAGCGCCTGGCCGTGCATTCGCTCGACGGACTCTCGGTACTACCGCCACTAGAGCCGCCCCCGACCGCCAACCCCAACATCCTGTCCGCGGGCGTTTAGATTACGAGACCTTGCAGATGGGTCCCGCAGTTCAGCTGCTGAAGACGTCCAGGGATCCGACGTAGGCTCGGTTGAACTTGATCCGCTCGGTCAGGCACCAGGTTCCGTCGGCCCGCCGCCGCCAGGTGTCCTTGTAGTCGCCGAGCGTGTAAAAGCGCGCGGGGGATCCGGCGTCGGAGCTGAGATGAACGTCGCGTACGTAGGCTCGGCTGACCGCGGCGTCCCCGGTGACCTCGACGACGACATTGCCCAGCAAGTGTTGGGTGGGACCGCAACTGTCGAGAAACCCCCGAATCGTGTCGATGATCGCGGCGCTTCCATGGAGGCGCCCGGTTCCGAAGTCGCCCTGCGCATCCTCGGCGAGGATGTCGGCCATTGACGGCCAGTCGCGGTCGTCCATCGCACGGCCGAACAGGTTCAATGCGCGTTCAATAGCACGTTCATCACACAGAATTTGTAGTTGATCAGCAGTCATGCGCGGTCCTTTCGTATTGTGACCGATCCCAAGTCGTGCCGTGATCCACGCTGTTCGGCATGTTCAAGCGACAAAAGCTGTGGCACACCCGATCTCGGACGATCACCTCGGGGCATTCCGGATCGAACCAGCGATCCACCACCGCCCAATGGATCGGGTGCATGAGGTATGGACCCATTAGTCCGGCAACGTCGGTGAACTCCTGCTCGAACACGTGCGTCCACTGCGATGTCCCGATGGCCTCGTCGACGCGGCTCAACTGCCAGCTCGTGATGCTCGATACGTAACGCGGCATCGAGGCCAGCTCACCCTCAAAGCATGCCACCGTCTCGGCGTCGGTATCGGGCTGTACCCGCAACAAGAGCGTGCGGTACACCGTTCCGGCGCCGCTGCGGGTCGGGCTGCCCGGATACGCGACGCCGTTGACGCGGGTGATCGCGGCGTCATCCAGAACGGCAGCGAAATCGTCAGCGGCCCAAAGCCATTGACTCTTCGAGTCGAACCTCAGGTGGACCAGAATGTTGCCGCCGTTGCGCGACCCGGCCAGCGTCGGTTCCACGAGCCGGTGGGATGCCGGCGTGATATCGGCCGCGGCACGAAGCGACGCCAGCACCCGGTGGGGGTCTTCGTCGGTCACGTCGAGCAACCGGGTGACGCTATACATCGCAGAGGCCGTCGACGTCCTGGGCGGCCGCGGCGAACGAACGAGACCGCCGCTGCACCAATTCACCCATCCGCGACCACCATTCGCCCAGAGTCGGATCGGGCCGGCCCTTCCATATCATCTCCCACCACGCCTGTACACCGGGCAAGGTCCAGGTGATGGTGACGGTGTTGGATTGGTCGTCAAACCAGATCGGGGGACTGACGAGGATGTCGCGCAGTCGCATGCCTCGTTCGCGGGCGCCCGCAGCGTATTCGGCAAGGTAGGAGTCGACGAACCGACGCGCACAACCCGGTCGGGTTACCACGCGGTCGATCACGAACACCTCGCCGTCAGCCATGCCTCGACCGTATGGCCCGCGGTGGTTCGCGGCGCGCGCTCCTCCCGACCATCGGGAGACAGCAGTGTAGGGCCGCAGCCGTTGGACGCCATGCGGTGCAGCTTTTCATGCGCTGGCAACGGGACTGCTGGCTCGGGCGGACCGGGCCGCGGTGATGGCGGGAGCGATCCACTGTCGCAGCAGGCGACGCAATTCTTCACCGGGGGCGGGTAGGGGCGCCAGGATGAACGACTGCAGGGTCCGCAGGGTCATTTCGATGATGTCCTCGATGGCTTGCGCGTCGAAGTTGGTCCAGTCGATGTCGAGGCGGTCAATGATCGAGTGCCCGAAGAAACGGGCGGTATCGCTGGTGACGGTGACGGCGGCATTGGCGCGCTGTGAGCGCAGCAGCAGACCTATGTAGGGGTCGCCAGGCAGCCGCTCGAGCGTTGTGGCGATGCCTTCGACCACGGCTTCTCCGGGATCGGTGATGTCGGCGAGCGCCTCGGCGAGCTGGTCAAGAAATTCGCTGGCCCCGTCGGCGGCGGTGGCGGCCAGAAGCTCGTCGGTGCTGGGGAAGTACCGGTAAATGGTTTGGCGGGTGACGCCCAGGGTGCGTGCGACGTCGGCAATGCTGGTCTGTTCGCCACGTTCATCGATGGTGCGCCGGGTCGCCGTGAGGATGCGGGCGACGGCTTCTTCGTCGCTGGCCGGCACATTGCCCGCCCAGCCTCGGGTGCGCATCAACGGTCCTCAGCGGTGAGCGGATGCCGGCTCATATCCGCAAACGGTAATCGATCGGGCAGCGGTTTCGTCATACAGTCGATCGGATGTGTATGATCGACAGCTGAAATCGCGCCGGCCAAAGGAGACCGTTGATGGAGACTGCCGCATGTCCGTTCGGCCCGGCTTTCGACTTCACTAGTCCCGACCTGCTTGAGCACGGCATGCCGGTGCGCGAGTTCGCCGAGTTGCGCAAGACGGCGCCGGTGTGGTGGAACGCACAGCCGATCGGCACGGCGGGGTTCCGCGACGGCGGATTTTGGGTGATCAGCAAACATGAACACATCAAGGCGATCTCCCTTGATAACGACACCTGGTCGGCGAACCGCAACGGAGTGGTCATTCGCTTCCACGACGAGATGACATCCGAGCAGATCGAGCTGACCAAGGCATTGCTGATCAACCACGATCCGCCGGCGCACACTCGCTTGCGCAAGCTGGTGTCGCGGTTGTTCACTCCGCGTGCGGTCGCGGGCATGGAAGCCAAACTTGACGAGGCGGCCCGGGGCATCGTGCGGGGCGCCGCCGAGAAGGAGACGGGGGATTTTGTCCAGGATGTCGCCGTGGCCCTTCCCCTGCTGGCGATCGCGGACTTGATCGGTGTTCCCGAGGCCGACCGCACTCAGCTTTTCCACTGGACAAATTCGATCATGAACCTCGACGATCCCGATTATCCCGAGGATCCCGCGGCGGCCAACGCTGAGATCTTGAGTTACGCCTACAAAATGGCCGAGGAGCGGCGGCAATGTCCAGCCGACGACATCGTGACTCGGCTGGTGCACGCGGACATCGACGGCGAGGCGCTGGACGAGACGGAGTTCGGGTTCTTCGTCATCCTGCTGGCCGTGGCCGGGAACGAAACCACCCGCAACGCGATGACACACGGCATGAATGCGTTTTTGGATAACCCAGACCAGTGGGAGCTGTTCAAGCGCGAGCGCCCGGCCACCGCGGCCGATGAGATCGTGCGATGGGCCACCCCCGTGCACTGCTTTCAGCGCACCGCGCTGCAGGACACCCAAGTGGGGGGAGTGCCGATCAACGCGGGTCAGCGAGTGGGACTGTTCTACAGCTCAGCCAACTATGACGAGGACGTGTTCGACGACCCATTCACGTTCAACATTCTGCGTGAGCCCAACCCCCACCTGGGCTTCGGCGGCAACGGGGCGCACTACTGCATCGGCGCCAACCTGGCGCGGATGGAAATCAACTTGATGTTCAACGCGATCGCCGACATCATCCCCGATATCGAGAAAATCGGCCCACCCCAGCGCCTACGACACGGATGGATCAACGGCGTCAAACGCCTTCCTGTGCGGTATGCCGCACGGCCTAGTTTGTCCAGCCATCAATGAATCAGGCCGCTTGCCGACACTCGAGGGCTCATGCCGACACCGCAGCGAGCCAGGGAGGCGCGAGGACACGTTCGGATACCCGCGAAGGAGCGACATGACTGGATTCGACCTGTCTTCGGTCTTTTCCACGGTGGCCGCCGCCATCCCCGATCAGACGCTGCTGGTGTGGCGCGACCGGCACTACAGCTATTGCGAAATCGACGCCCGCGCCCACGGAGTTGCTCGCTACCTGGCTGCCCGCGGGTTGGGGTGTCACACGGAACGCGCGCAGTTGCAGGGTCATCAGTCCGGCCAAGATCACGTCGG
>Ga0213876_10001064_pt1 | contig 17714 bp, 14 predicted proteins | sample BarmaccomBMRX_R9_FD_160113 | JGI IMG/M metagenome (GOLD analysis project Ga0213876, IMG submission 160113) | Root-associated microbial communities from Barbacenia macrantha in rupestrian grasslands, the National Park of Serra do Cipo, Brazil - RX_R9 | ecosystem: Host-associated > Plants > Roots... | reverse complement strand
GCGCATGGAGCGCGCGCCGTTGCGCGTGGCCGGCACCGCGATCTTCATGACCGGCGACGTCAACACCGTACCGCTCGCCCTGCTGCACAACCTCAAGCACAACAAGGTACTGCACGAGCGCGTCATCCTGATGCACGTGCTGACCATGGACGTGCCGCGCGTCGCCGAAACGCGCCGCGTCGAGGTGCGGCGCCTGGGCAAGGGCTTCCACACCGTGGTGGCGCGCTACGGCTTCATGGAGCAGCCCGACGTGCCCGCGGCACTCGCCCGATGTCGCCTGCACGGCCTGCCCTACGACGAGATGCAGACCTCGTTCTTCCTCGGCCGCGAGACGCTAGTGCCCTCCGCCCGCTCGCCGCTGGGCCGAGCCAGGCAGAGCATCTTCATTGCGCTGTCGACCACGGCGGCGGCGACCAAGGTGTTCTTCCGCATCCCGCCCAACCGGGCGGTCGAACTGGGTGCGCAAGTCGAGGTTTGACCTTATCCCGGCGTAAGACATGCTTATTTGAAGCCGTGTCGCCCACGCGCTAAACTGGAAACGTTCGTACACTAACGATCTGCGTTTGGACCTGATGGCTGCCCTCTCGCTCAGGCACGGCCTGGCATTCGACGACCTCCACACGCGCGACGGGCTGGCCCGGCTCGACGCGGCGTTCGTCGCCGGCCTCGCTGGTGTCGATGTCGCCCTGCACAACCGCCTGCTGGCGGCGCGCACGGCGCCCGATGCGCTGGCGGCCAAGGACGAATCGACCCTGCTGATCGATCTCGCACCGCATCTCGACGACTTCCTCGCCGACCTCTTCACCGTCACCGCGCCCAACCTGACCCTTCGCGCAGCGCACGCCCGGCTGATGCCGCTCTACGATTGCAAGCGGCTCTTCGTGCAGCGCCATGCCGCACGTGCGATCAAGCAGCCGGTGGCAGAGACGCTCGACGGTGCGGCGGTCACCGAGGCCGCGAACGCTGTCGTCGGCATCGACCTGGCCGACGAATCTATCGACCTCGAAGCACGCGAGCTGGCGTTTGCCACGACCGTGCCGCGCCATCTCGACGCCGAGTACAAGGTCGCGACACCGACGCCGGAGGTCGAGGCGCTGACGCGCTATGCCGCCTGGGCACTGTTCGCCAAGCAAGGCAAGGCGCGCCATCGTCCCGGTGCGCTGTTCAAGCAGCCGCACAAGCTGGACTTCGAGAAGCTCGTGCCGGTCGAGACCGAGACGGTCGACGGCGTGGTGAAGATGAAGCTGCCCAAGGCGCTCAGCCGCCCACGCGACGGCTTTCATCTCACCGACCCGGGCGGCGACCTCGCCTACGCGCTCGATCACACGCAGTACTGCATCTGGTGCCACAACCAGGGCAAGGACAGCTGCTCGCGCGGCTACAAGGACCGCAAGACCGGCGCCTTCACCAAAAGCCCGTTCGGCGTGACCCTCGCCGGCTGCCCGCTCGAAGAGAAGATCTCCGAGATGAACCTGGTGAAGGGCCAGGGCTACACGCTCGGTGCGCTGGCCATCGTCGCCGTCGACAATCCGCTCTGCGCCGCCACGGGGCATCGCATCTGCAACGACTGCATGAAGGCCTGCATCTACCAGAAGCAGGAACCGGTCGACATCCCGCAGATCGAGACCCGCACCCTGAAGGACGCGCTGTCGCTGCCCTGGGGCTTCGAGATCTACTCGCTGCTGACGCGCTGGAACCCGATGAATTTGCGTCGGCCGCTGCCCAGGCCGTCGACCGGTCGCACGGTGCTGGTGGTCGGCCTCGGCCCGGCGGGCTTCAATCTCGCGCATCACCTGATCAATGACGGCCATCATGTCGTCGCCATCGATGGCCTGAAGATCGAGCCGATCGAACCGTCGGTGTGCGGCGTCAACGGCAACGGCAAGCGCGTACCCTTCGCGCCACTGCGTGACTTCTAGGAGCTGCGCGAGGACCTCGGCGAGCGCGTGCTGGCGGGGTTTGGCGGCGTGGCCGAGTACGGCATCACCGTGCGCTGGGACAAGAACTTCCTGAAGACCGTGCGCCTGCTGCTGGAGCGCCGCGCCGAGTTCGCGATGGTCGGCGGGACGCGCTTTGGCGGTGCGCTCACCGTCGAGAGCGCCTTCGCCATGGGCTTCGACCACATCGCGCTGTGCATGGGCGCCGGCAAGCCCACCGTGCTCGACATGCCCAACGGCCTGGCGCGCGGCGTACGGCAGGCCTCGGACTTCCTGATGGCGCTGCAGCTCACCGGCGCCGCCAAGAAGGACAGCCTCGCTAACCTGCAGATCCGCCTGCCCGTGGTGGTGATCGGCGGTGGCCTGACCGCGATCGACACCGCGACCGAGTCTCTCGCCTACTACACGCTGCAGGTCGAGAAGTTCCTGGCGCGTCACGAAGCACTGGTCGCCGAGCGCGGCGAGGCCGCCGTGCAGGCGGCATGGACCGCCGAAGAGCGCGAGATCGCCACCGAGTACCTCACGCATGCGCGCGCGCTGCATGCCGAGCGTGAAGTGGCCGAGCGCGCGGGCCGCGTGCCCGACTTCTCGCCGCTGATCGAGAGCTGGGGCGGCGTGACCATCGCCTATCGCCGACGCCTGATCGACTCGCCCTCTTACACCCTGAACCACGAGGAGGTTCACAAGGGGCTGGAGGAAGGCATCCGCTTCGCCGAGGGCCTGACGCCGGTCGCGGTCGAGATCGATGCATACGGTCACGCCAACGGCCTGAAGGTGAAGGGCGAGAAGGACGGCGTGGCCTTCGAGACCGTCATGCCGGCGCGCTCGATCCTGGTCGCCGCCGGCACGCAGCCCAACACCGTGCTAGCGCGCGAGGACGGCGCGCACGCCATGCTCGACGGCAAGTATTTCCGTGCGCTCGACGAGGACGGCAACCCCGTCTCGCCCGAGCGCATCGCCAAGCCGGAAACACCTGAGGTGCTGATGTACCAGCACGGCGATGGCCGCACGGTGTCGTTCTGGGGCGACCTGCATCCCTCCTTCGCTGGCAACGTGGTGAAGGCGATGGGCGGCACCAAGCAGGGCTTTCCCGTGGTGTCGCGCATGCTGGCGAAGACGCCGGCGGCATCGACGCCACGAACTTTGATCGATCGCGCCAACGCCGAGTTGCGCGCCACGGTGCACGCGGTGCATCGCCTGACGCCGACCATCGTCGAGGTCGTGGTCAAGGCACCGGCGGCGGCGCGCGCCTTCGAGCCTGGCCAGTTCTATCGCCTACAGAATTTCGAGGCGCATGCGCGACGTGTCGACGACACGGTGCTGGCGATGGAGGGCATCGCGCTCACCGGCGCCTGGGTCGACAAGGAGCACGGCCTGCTGTCGACCATCGTGCTGGAGATGGGCGGCTCGTCCGATCTCTGCACCGATCTGAAGCCGGGTGAGCCGGTGATCCTGATGGGCCCGACCGGCACGCCGACCGAGGTCGAGTCAAACGAGACCGTCGTGCTGGTGGGCGGCGGCTTGGGCAACGCCGTGCTGTTCTCGATCGGCGCCGCTTTGCGCGCCGCCGGTTCGAAGGTGCTGTACTTCGCCGGCTACAAGCGGGTGATCGACCGCTACAAGGTGGCCGAGATCGAGGCCGCCGCCGATGTCGTGGTGTGGTGCTGCGACGAGGCGCCGGGCTTTGCGCCCGGCCGGTCGCAGGATCGCGCCATCGTCGCCAACATCGTCGAGGCCATGCGCGCCTATGCGTCGGGCGAGCTGGGCGAGCAGGCGATCCCCTACCGCACGCTCGATCGCATCATCGCCATCGGCTCCGACGGCATGATGAACGCCGTACGCCTGGCACGGCGCGGCGTGCTGGCGCCGTTCATCGACCGCGCCGATCACCATGCGATCGCCAGCATCAACTCCCCGATGCAGTGCATGATGAAAGAGATCTGCGCCCAGTGCCTGCAGCGGCACGTCGATCCAGTGACCGGTAAGGAGACGGTGGTGTTCTCCTGCTTCAACCAGGATCAGCGCATGGACCTGGTCGACTTCGCCAATCTGCGCCAGCGTCTGACGCAGCAAGGCCTGCAGGAGAAGCTGTCGAAGCTCTGGCTCGACCGCGCGCTGAAGGCCGAGGGCGTACGCGCGCTGGCGGCGGAGTAGACGCCGCTCAGAGCGCCGGCACGACGCGGATCAGGAGCGCGATCGAGGCAGCTGCGATCGACACGAAGGTCAGGATCACGCCGACGGCGCGACCGGGGCTGGCGCCGGGTGTGCGGCTCAACCCGATAGCGTGCCCGATGCGTCCGACGAGGAAACCGCCAGCGCACAGGTGAACCAGGATCCGCGAACCGCCGCACATCTCCAGCATCGCGAACAGCACCAGGGCAAGCGCGGTGTACTCCGCGAAATTGCCGAAGACACGGGCCACGCGCGCCATCTGCTGGTCGCCGCCATCGCCGATGCCGACCTTGGAAACGCGTCGCTGATTGATCACCAGCGTCGCCAGGATCAACGCGAGAAGGCCCAACAGTCCGCCATAGAAAGCGGTGATCACCGGCGCGGTCATGATTGCCTCGTGAAGCCGAGCAGCACTGCGAATCTTATCACTAAACGTCCGCCAGCGGCTTCATCACGGCCCAGAGGTCGGCCTTGCGTTCGAAGCCGATGCCGGGGGCGTCGGGCATGCGTACGCGGCTGTCCTCGACCGGGCAGTCGTCGGCGAAGCCGCCGAAGGGGGCGAAGACCTGCGGGTAGGATTCGTTGCCGCCCAGGCCCAGGCCGACGGCGATGTTGAGGGCGAATTGGTGGCCGCCGTGCGGTACGCAGCGACGCGGTGACCAGCCGTTGGCGCGCAGCATGTCGAGGGTGCGCAGGTATTCGACCAGGCCGTAGCTGAGCGCCGGGTCGAACTGCAGGATGTCGCGGTCGGGGCGCAGGCCACCGTGGCGGATCAGGTTGCGGGCGTCCTGCATGGAGAAGAGATTCTCGCCGGTCGCCAGCGGCGGCGCGTAGTGCGGCGCGAGCGCGGCGTGCGCGAGGTAGTCGAGCGGATCGAGCGGCTCTTCGTACCAGCGCAATCCGTAACCGGAGATGGCCTCGCCGCAGGCGATCGCCTCCTTCAGCTCGTAGCGGCCGTTGACGTCGACGGCGAGGCGTTCGCCCTTGCCGACGATCTTCAGCACCGACTCAATACGGCGCAGATCGTCGGCCAGCGGCACGCCGCCGATCTTCATCTTCACGCACGAATAACCGAGGTCGAGATAGCGCTTCATCTCGTCCTGCAGCTGCTCGAGGTCCTTGCCCGGATAGTAGTAGCCGCCGGCGGCGTAGACCCAGGCGCGTTCGTCGGCCTGGCCGCCGTTGTAGCGATCGGCCAGCAGCTTCCACAGCGGCACACGCTTGGCTTTGGCAACGGCATCCCACAACGCCATGTCGAGCACGCCCACGGCGACCGAGCGCTCGCCGTGCCCGCCGGGCTTCTCGTTCTTCATCATCGCCGCCCAGCATTTCTGCGGGCTGAGCAGGTTCTCGTTGTCGAGCAGGCTCTGCGGATCGGCGAGTTGCAGGCGCGGAATGAAGCGCTCCTCGAGCAGGCCCTTTTGCGCGTAGCGGCCGTTCGAGTTGAAGCCGAAGCCGATCACCGGCTTCCCATCGACCATCTGGTCGGTGACCACGGCCACGACGCTCGCGGTCATCTGGCTGAAGTCGATATAGGCGTTCGCGATCGCCGAGCGGATCGGCGAGACGATGGAGCGGATGGCGACGATGCGCATGGGCTGCCTCCTCAGGGCATGATGAAGTCGCGCAGCAACCCGAAGGCGCCGGCGCAGAACAGGATGACGAGCGCGACGTTGCGGTAGAGGCGCTCGTTCTCGGGCTGAAACAGCTTCGCGCCGATCCATGAGCCCACCAGCATCAGCGGCAGCAGCACGATGCCGCGCGCCACCGAGTTCCAGCCGGCGACGCCGCTCCAGAACATGATGGCGATCAGCGGGATCTGCGTCGCCATGTAGTAGGTGATGATGTTGGCGCGGTGGCGCGACGGCGGATCGTTGCCGGCCAGCAGATAGATCAGCACTGGCGGGCCGCCGACGCTGGTCACCGACATCATCATGCCGGAGATCGCACCGACGAAGGCGCCACCGGCCACCGAGCGTCGACCCTTCCAGCGCAGGCCGCCGGCCAGCACGGCGACGAACGCCACGATGATCGCCGACACGCCCTTGACGATCAGGTTCTTGTCGACGCTGGACAGCAGCCAGATGCCGAAGGGCATGGCGAGGCAGGCAACGACGCTCATCGGCCCGATGATCCTCCAGTCGCACTCCCGGCGCGCCTGCGGGAAGAGCTGCAGGCTGACCGCGAGCTCGATCGCCACCACGGTGGCGATCATGTCGGTGGGACCGAAGAGGACGGCGAAGATCGGCGCCATGAGCATCGCCGAGCCAAAGCCGGCGAAGCCGCGCATCAGCCCGGCCGCGAGCACGACCGCGGCGGGAAGCCAGAAGCCCGTGGAGGCGAACAGGGAGGAGAGATAGGCGAACGCAGACTGCAACATGGCGCGCGGTTCTACCCCGTCACCAGCAGATCGGCCACCGCTTCCGGCGCGAGCGCCGCCGCCGGGCCACGATGCGCCACGCCGCCACGCGCCAGCACCACGGCTTCATCGGCGATCGCCAACGCCCGCGTCGCATTCTGCTCGGCCAGCAGCACCGCCACGCCATCGTTGGCGATAGCGCGCAGACGGCCGAAGACCTCATGCGTGATGATCGGCGCCAGGCCGAGAGACGGTTCGTCGAGCAGCAGCACCGGCGGCCGGTTCGCCAGCGCGCGGGCGATCGCCAGCATCTGCTGCTGACCACCCGACAGCCGCCAGGCTCGGTCGCCTAACTTCTCGGCCAGCGACGGGAACAGCGCGAACATCTCGTCCACCCGACGTCCGCGCAGTTTCCCGCCGCCGCCGATCGCAACCTCGATATTCTCGCGCACGGTCAATCCGGCGAACACGCGGCGCCCTTCCGGCACATAGCCAAGCCCCGAGCGTGCCCGGCGGTCCGGCGAGAGCTGGTCGATCCGACGATCGCCGATACGGATGCGGCCGGTGCTCGCCACCAGGCCGATGACGGCGCGCAGCAAGGTCGTCTTGCCCGCGCCGTTGGCACCCAGCAACGCCACGATGTGGCCGGGCTCGACGCTCAGCCAAATATCGCGCAGCACCGGTTCACCGCCATGGCTCGCGGTCAGCGACTCGATGTGCAGCGCCGCGCTCATCGCGCGTCGCCGATATAGGCGGCGCGCACATCGGCATTGCGGCGCAGCGCAGCGAATGGTGCCGCGGCGATGACGCGGCCGCGATCGAGGCAGATACCGCGCGGGCAGACGCGCGCGAGGAAATCGAGATCGTGCTCGACAATGATGATCCCCAGGCCATTGGCGACGAGGCGGCTCAACGCACTCGCCAACGCCGCGCGCTCGGCCGACGACAGGCCGGCGGCGGGCTCGTCCAGCGCCAGCAGCCAAGGCCGCGTTGCCAGCGCCCGGGCGATCTCGACCAGCCGCCGCCGTCCTGCCGGCAATGTGCCGACCGGAGTCGCGGCATCGCCTTCGAGCCCCAATCGCTGCAGCGCGCGCCAGGCAACCGCCCTGGCCATTTCATCGGGACGGGTGTGCGCGCCGACAGCGACGGCATCGAGCGTGCTCAGGGTCGCGGGCAGGTCGGCGGTCTGGAAACTGCGGGCGAGGCCGGCGCGCGCTACGACATCAGCCGGCGCGCGATCGATCGACAGGCTGTCCAGCGTGACGGTGCCGGAATCGGGTCGCGCGATGCCGGTCACCAGGTTGAGCAAGGTGGTCTTGCCGGAACCGTTCGGACCGATCACCGCGAGCGCTTCGCGAGGACGCAGGTGCAGCGACACATTGTCGACGGCCCGCACGCCGCCATAACTCTTCGACAGATGACGAGCGCGCAATGTCGGTCCGGTCGTCACCGGCTGCAAGGTTGCGCTCGGCGTCAACGCCGGCAGAGGCGGCGCGCGACGGCGCGGGCGGAACACGTTCAGTGCGCGATCGAACAGCGACGCCAGCCCGTCCGGCGCGAGCACCACCATCAGCAAGGTGGCGAGGCCGTAGGCGATGAGCTGGCGATTCTCCAGCCAGCGGAACCACTCCGGCAGATGCACCAGCAGGATCGCGCCGAGGATCGCGCCGCTCACTCGCGTGCGGCCGCCGACCACGACGGCGGTGAGACAGCCGATCATCACGGCGAGATCGGCACCGTCGGGCGAGACGACGCCGACGACATGCGCCTGCAGCCCGCCCGCCAGGCCGGCGAGCGCGGCACCCGCGACGAACTCGACGTAGCGGTGGCGCGCAACGTCGATGCCGATCGATGCCGCCGCCAGCGGATGATCGCGTGCGAGATCCTGCGCCGCGCCGCGCAGACCCGCGCGTCGCCATGCCGTATCGAGGGCGATCACCGCTACCAATCCCCAGGTCACCAGCAACATCGGCCAGCCGCGCGCCGCATCGATGCCGAAGAGCGCCAGGGTCGGGATTCCCGACAGGCCATTGGCACCGCCCGACACACTCTCCCAGTTCACGGCGCCGAGATGGATCAGTTGCGCCAGCGCCAAGGTGGCCAGCGCGAAGTAGTGCGTCTCGAGCCGCAGCACGACGGCGCCGACGATCGCCGCCAACAGCGCAGGCGCGATCATCGCTGCAGGTAGCGAGAGGCTGGCCCACCCGCTGCCGCCGGCCGATAGCGCGACGAGCGCGGCCATGTAGGCGCCCAGGCCAAACAGTGCGCCCTGTGCCAGCGACAGCGCACCGGCATGGCCGAAGACCATCTGGTAGCCCAGCGCCAGCAGCGCCTGGATGCCGGCCAAGGTCGCGAGCCGGATCGCGTAGGAGTCGCCGCCACGCGCGAGCGCGATGCCGGCGATGAGGATGAAGACCGACACCAACACGCCTGCTGGCGTCGCCATCTCGCGCAAGCGGCTCACGCGCGCCGCCCTGCCGGTTCGCCGAACAGGCCCTGCGGCCGCAGCAACAGCACCAGCAGCACCGCGACGTAGAGCAACGCCTGCGCCCACACCGCCGAGAGCGACGCGGCGACGAAGGTTTCGAACAGAGCGATCAGCAGTGCACCGGCCAACGCACCGGGCACGCTACCCCAGCCACCGATCACCACGGCGATGTAGGCCTTGAGCATGTAGCCCGGCCCCTGATTGGCGACGACGAGGAACTGGTGGCCGAGCAGCGCGCCGGCCAAGCCTGCGAGGCTGCCGCCAGCAGCGAAGGCGGTGGCGATCAGCGGCGTCGCCGGGATGCCCAGCGCGCGCGCCATCTCGCGATCCTGCGCCAGCGCGCGAAAGCGCCGGCCGAGCTGCGTGCGTTCAAGCACGAGATAGACGAGGCCCAGCACAACCGCCGCGACGACGATCATCGCCAGCGGCTGTTGCGCGCCTTGGTGCCACACCGGCGGCGCGGAGCGGGGTGCCGGGCCGAAGAACGCCGTGGCCGATTGCTCGAACACCGAGGCGATGGCGATGGTGGCGACAAACACCGCCGAGGGGGGCCGGTCCTTCAGCGGCAGGAAGCCCAGCGCGCCGATCACCAGGCCCAGCGCCGCGCCGATCAGGATTACCGCGGGCAGCAGCACGATTCCGGGCACGGTCAGACCGACTGCCTGCGCCGCAACGCCCAGCATCACGGCCGCGACACCGCCCAGCATCACCGAGTCGCCGTGGGCGAAATTCACGGCGCCGGCGGCGTTGAGCGTCAGCACGAAACCCACCGCCACCAGCGCATAGGCGGCGCCCAACGCCAGCGCGCTGAGCAGGAGCTGTGGGGTGTTCATGCCCGAAATATGGCCAGTCGGCTCATCCCGGCGACACCATACAGCCTCCGGCGAGCGGCAGCGCGTCCGGTTGACAGGGCCTGAAGCCCCCCGCACAACCCCGCGCCATGAGCGTGCTCTCCCCAACGCTGCCCCGCTCGGCCGCATCGTCGCGTGCCGACGAGCAGGCCATCGGCCGCTGGCTGGCGGTGGTCGCGGCGATGATCTTCATCATGATCGTGATCGGCGCACTCACGCGGCTCACCGAATCCGGCCTGTCGATGGTCGAATGGCGGCCGGTGACCGGCTGGCTGCCGCCGCTCACCGATGCCGCGTGGCAGGAAGAGCTGGCGAAATACGCCGCCTCGCCGCAGGGCCGCATCGTCAACCACGGCATCGGCCTGGACGAGTTCAAGCAGATCTTCTGGCTCGAATACGTCCATCGCCTGTGGGGCCGCATCATCGGGCTGGCCTTCGCGCTGCCGCTCGTCTGGTTCGTGATCCGCCGCCGCGTGCCGCGCTGGCTGATGCCGCGGCTCGTCGTTTTGCTGGCGCTCGGCGGCCTGCAGGGCGCGGTGGGCTGGATCATGGTGGCCAGCGGCCTGCGCGACGTGCCGGCGGTCAGCCACTACAAGCTGGCGATGCATCTGACGCTCGCCGTGGCGCTCTATGCCTACATCCTGTGGCTGGTGTTCACCTTGCTTGCGGCGTCACGACCCGAGCACCACCGGCGCGGCGACATCAGCATCGCCGTCGGCACGCGCACGCTGATCGGCCTGGTGTTCGTCGTCATGACCTGGGGCGCCTTCGTCGCCGGGCTGCGCGCGGGACAGGTGCACACGACCTTCCCCACCATGTCGGGCTACTGGCTGCCGCCCGGCCTGTTCGATCTTTCGCCGGTGTGGCTGAATTTTCTGGAGACCCAGACTGGCGTGCAGTTCGCCCATCGCTGGCTCGCCAAGGCGCTGGTCCTCGCCGTCGCGCTGCTGTGGTGGCGTGCACGCCGCACCGATGTCTCGCAGCCGGCGCGGCGGGCCACCAACATGGTCGCCACCATGGCCGCGCTGCAGTTCGGGCTCGGTGTCGCCACAATCCTGAGCGGGGCGCAGATCGCGCTGGCGACCCTGCACCAGGCCGGTGCGGTGCTGCTTTTGTCTACCCTCGTGCTAACACTGCGACGCAGCGTCACGACACTGTCACGATGAGTTGCGTGTCATACTGGCAGGCTGTGGTAGGCTTTCCAGACGCCGGTTCCCGATCAACCACGAGACGATGACCGAGGACAGCACCAACGCGACGCCGACGACGGAGAAGCCCGACGCCGACGCCAAGGCGAAGGTCGCGCCTGCCCTCGCCGCCGACCCACGCGACCCGCTGGACGATTCGGCGCGGCGGCGTGGCGTGCCGCGCATCGCCGTGGGGGCCTTGATTGTCTGCCTGGTCATCGGCGGCGGCTTGTGGTGGTGGCAACAGCGCGACCCGGCCAAGCCGGCCGACGCACCGCAGCAGGCCGCGACACCCAAGGCAAAACCCGACGACGCGGCGAAGCCCGATTCAGCCGCGGTGAAACCGGCCGACGTGCCGCCGGCCAAGCCTGCCGATGCCGCGGCGCCGAAGCCGACCGATGCGGCCGCGCCAGCGAAGCCGGACGATAGCGCGCCACCGAAGCCTGCCGACACCGCGGCGCCCAAACCGCCGGAGACGCCACCGGCGACCGCCGACGCCGCGAAGCCACCGGCCCCGCCCGTCGAGAACCAGAACGATGTGCTGCGGCGCCTGGCCGATTCGGGCGACGTCGATGCGATGGAGGAGCTCGGCCGACGCTACATCCAGGGCGCCGGCATCGCGCCCGATGCGGCGGAGGGTGCGAAGTGGATGCTGCGCGCCGCCGCGAAAGGCTCGCCGCGCGCGATGTTCAACGCCGGCGTGATGTACGAGCGCGGCTTCGAGGTGCCCAAGGATCCGGCCAAGGCGGCCGAGTGGTACCGCAAGGCGGTGGCCGCGGGCGTGCCGATGGCGCAGCACAACCTGGCGCTACTGATGCGCGACGGCACCGGCACCAAGGCCGACCCTGTAGGCGCTTTCGAGATGATGCGTGCGGCGGCGCGCCAGGGCGTGCCCAACTCGATGCTGGCGTTGGGCATCATGCACGAGCTCGGCCAGGGCACCCGGCGCGACAACGTCGCGGCGATCGTCTGGTACGCCATGGCGGCGCAATTCGCGAAGTTCTCGGATGGCGAGAAGAGCGAGATCTACATTTCGGCGGCCGGCAAGCAGGCGGATCTGTCGAAGAAGCTGCCCGCCGCCGATCTGCAGCGCGCCCAGACGATCGGCGAGACCGAGTACAAGACCATCGTCGACAACATGCGCCTGGCCGCGCGCGGCACGCCGCCCATCAGCGGGCCCGCGACGCCGCCGGGCACCGCCGCGCCCGACCTGCCGGTCAGCAAGCCCGTCAAGCCGATCGATGCGCGCGAGCAACTGGTCGAGATCCAGAAGATGCTGTTCGCGCTGAAGTTCTACAACGGCCCGCCCGACGGTGTCGTCGGACCCGGCACCATCGCGGCGATCAAGGAATTCCAGAAGACCGCCGGCCTGAAGGTCGATGGCGAGGTCTCGCAGGATCTCTTCGACCTGTTGCGCGACATGGTGAAGAGCACCGGCGCGAAGTGATCAGGCCAGGCGCCCTGCGTGGCTCCACCACCGGGGATGATCGCGCGCCACAATCTCGGCTGCGGTACGCGCCGCACTGACATCGTCGTAGAGCGCGAACACCGTCGCACCGCTTCCACTCATCTGCGCGATTCGGCAACCCGCTGTTGCCATCAGCGCGGTCCGTACCTCGTCGATTGCGGGCACCAGCAATATCGCGGCGGCTGCGAGATCGTTTCCGCGTCTAGCCAATTCGATGCCGAGCGCCGCGACATCGCTCGACGCCTGGTCGAGAAGTGACGCGGCGCTGAACGACGCGCCGCCGCGGGCGTAAGCTGCGAAGACCGGCGGCGTTGCCAGTGGCATGCCCGGATTGACCAGCAGGATGCCAATAGCCGGCAGCGCCACAGCGGGGCCGACTCGTTCGCCGATACCTGAGACTTGTGCCGTGCGGCCGGCGAGGCACATGGGCACGTCGGCACCCAAGCTCGCGGCGAGATCGAACAACTCGCCTTGTGGCATCGCTACGCGCCACAGATCGACCAGCGCCAGCAGCGTCGCAGCCGCATCGGCGGAGCCGCCGCCCAATCCGGCAGCGACGGGGATGCGTTTGGTGAGACGGATGGCGGCCTTCGGGGCGATGCCCGCGCGACCGGCCAGCGCGCGCGCTGCGCGCAGCACCAGGTTGTTCTCGGTCGGCTCGCTGGCGAGCGCAGTGGCCAACGGGCCGTCGATCGCCAGCGTGAGATCGCCGGCCGGCGCGACGGTGATCGTGTCGGCGAGATCGCAGAAGGCGATCAGCGAGTCGAGCAGATGGTAGCCGTCGTCGCGACGGCCGACGACGCGCAGGTAGAGGTTGATCTTCGCGCGCGCGTCGCGGGCGATCACTTCTTCTCGGGCGGTGGGTCTTGTGTCTTGGCCGGCTCGGTCGCGGCCGGGCCGACGGTCGGCTGGTCGAGCTCGGCGGTCAGGCCATCGGCAAGCTTGCGCCTGATGATGTCGATGCGGTCGGGCTCGGGCTTGTTGATCATCGCGCGATCCCACTGGAAGCGCGCCTCGCGACGGCGGCCGACATGCCAGTAGGCGTCGCCGAGATGATCGACGATGGTGGAGTCGTCGGCCTTCAGCAGGATGGCGCGCTCCAGGTACTCCACGGCGAGCTCGAACTTGCCCAGCCGGTAATAGGCCCAACCCACCGAGTCGGTGATCGCGCCGTCGTCGGGCCGCTGCTTCAACGCGCGCTGCAGCAGCTCCATGCCCTCCTCGAGGTTCTGGCCGCGATCGATCCAGGTGTAGCCGAGATAGTTCAGCACGTAGGGCTGCTCGGGCATCAGCTCGAGCGCGCGCTTGAGATCGGCTTCGGCGCCCGGCCAGTCCTTGTTGCGCTCGCGGCACATGCCGCGGCCGAAGAACAGCGAGGCGTGGCGCGGGCCAGGCGTGGGAACGCGCGAGATCGCCGTGTCGTACGCCTTGGCGGCGTCGACGAAGCGCTCCTTGCCGCGCAGCAGATCGGCCAGTGTCCAGGCCGCGTCGATGCGGTCGGCGCGCTCGTCGACCATGGTCTGCAGCGCCTTGATCGCATCGTCGGGGCGCTCGGCCTCGACCATCGCCAGCGCCGCGCGCAGGCGCGCACGCCAATAGAGCGGCGAGGCCTTGGGCACGCTTTCGAGAATCTCGATCGACTTGCGCGGGATGCCGAAGCTCTCATAGACGTCGGCGACCACGAGGCGCGCGGTGTCGAGGCTGGGGCTGAGCTCCAGCGCCAGCCGCATGAACATCAGCACGCGTTCCTCGACGCCCTCGACTCGCTGGCCGCCGATCACGCCGCCCGAGCCGGCGAGCACCGCGCCGAGATCGAACAAGGTCTCGCCGATCATGTCGGCCGGAGTCGGTGGCTTGGGCGTTTCCGTGCTGGCGATCAGCGTGTCCATCAGCACGGCGTCGGGATTGGCGTCGGCGAATTTCTTGAGGATGTCGCGCGCCTCGTCGGCCTTGCCGTTGCGGCGCAGGAAGGACGCCAGCGCCAGCACCGGCCGCAGCGCCGGCACCTCGCCCCTGACCGCCGCCCGCAGGCCTTCCTCGGCGGCCTGCTTGTCGCCCGCCGCCTCGTCGATCAGCGCGGCATGCGTGCGCCAGGCCGGCATGAAGGGATCGTCGTCGCCCGGCTTCACCGATGCCAGGCGCTCGCGCGCGGCGGCGAAGTCCTTCTGCCCGGCCTTCAGCCAGGCCTCGGAGAACGGCCGCAGGATGCCCGAGCTGGTGCGATCGCCGAGGCGCTCGAAATAGACCTCGGCGCCCTTGTAATCGCCCTTCTTGATCAGCGGCAGGGCCAGCACGAGGTTGGCGAAGCCGTCATCGGGCTTGCGCGCCAGCATCTTGGGCGCCAGCTCGGCCGCCGCGCCCAGCTTGCCGCCGATAATGCGCTGGCGGAACGCCATGGAGAAGATCTCGGCATCGTCAGGGGCTTTGGCGAGCGCCGCCTCGGCCAGGCTCAGCGCCGCTTCGTGATCGCGCCTTGCCTCGGCGGCCCGCGCGGCGAGGAACAGCCCATCGATGCTCTGCTCGCGCCGACTGCGAGAGCGCACCACCGGCGGATCGCTGGGCTTGGTCGACGGGGGCTTGGTCGACGGCGCGGTCTGGGCCTGGGCCGGCGGTGCCGGGCCATCCCATTCCAGCCAGCCCCATATCGCCGCGCCGCCGGCGACCGCGAGAACCACCGCCGCAGCCGTCAGGCGTCCGAGCCGCTCCGTCATGCCGTAACCTCTCTACCGTCACATCCCGGGATAATTAGGCCCACCGCCGCCTTCCGGCACTGCCCAATCGATGTTTTGTGACGGGTCCTTGATGTCGCAGGTTTTGCAATGCACGCAGTTCTGCGCGTTGATCTGGAAGCGCGGCTGGCCGTTATCGCCCTGAACGACCTCGTAAACGCCGGCCGGGCAGTAGCGCTGCGCCGGCTCCGCCCAGCGTGGCAGGTTCACGCCGATCGGGATCGACGGATCGCGCAGCTTGAGGTGGACCGGCTGGTCCTCCTCGTGATTGGTGGCCGACAGGAAGACTGACGAGAGCTTGTCGAAGCTCACCACGCCGTCTGGCCTGGGATACTGGATCGGCTTGAACTCGCTGGCCGGTTTCAGCGCCTCGAAGTCGGCCTTGTCGTGCTTGAGCGTCCACGGCACGCGCATGCCCAGATCGTGGATCCACATGTCGAGGCCGCCGTACAACGTGCCCAACGTCATGCCCCATTTCAGCGCCGGCTTGACGTTGCGGACCTTGTCGAGGTCCTTCCACAGCCACGAGGCGCGCAGCTTGTCGGGGTAGTCGCTGAGCTCGTCGTGGCCGGTGCGGCCGGCCTTCAGCGCCTCGAACGCCGACTCGGCGGCCAGCATGCCGCTCTTCATCGCGTTGTGGCTGCCCTTGATGCGCGGCACGTTGACGAAGCCGGCCGAGCAGCCGATCAGCGCGCCGCCCGGGAAGGTGAGCTTGGGAATCGACTGGAGGCCGCCCTCGTTGATGGCGCGCGCACCATAGGCCAGGCGCTTGCCGCCTTCGAGGTACTGGCGCACGTCGGGATGGGTCTTGAAGCGCTGGAACTCGTCGAACGGCGAGAGATACGGGTTCTCGTAATTGAGGTGCACCACGAAGCCGATCGAAACCAGGTTCTCGCCGTAGTGGTACATGAACGAACCACCGCCGGTCTTGGTCTCCGACAGCGGCCAGCCCTGGGTATGCACGACCAGCCCCTTGCGGTGCTTGTCGGCCGGGATCTCCCAGACCTCCTTCAGGCCGATGCCGAATTTCTGCGGCTGCACGCCGTCGCGCAGGTTGAACTTGGCGAACAGCATCTTCGCCAGCGACCCGCGCACGCCTTCGGCGATGAAGGTGTACTTGGCGCGCAGTTCCATGCCCGGCGTGTAGCTGTCCTTCTTGTGGCCATCCTTGGCGATGCCCATGTCGCCCGTCGCCACGCCCACGACGCTGCCGTCCTCATCGTAGAGCACCTCGGCCGCGGCGAAGCCGGGATAGATCTCGACGCCCAGCGCCTCTGCCTGCGCTGCCAGCCATTTGCACAAATTGCCCAGGCTGACGATGTAGTTGCCGTGGTTTTTCATCAGCCGCGGCATCAGGAATTCGGGAAACGTGATCGAGTTGGGCTGGGTCAGGAAGACGAAGCGGTCGTCGGTGACCTCGGTCTCGATCGGCGCCTCTTTCTCCTTCCAGTCGGGGATCAGCTCGTTGAGCGCGATCGGATCGATCACCGCGCCGGAAAGGATATGCGCGCCGACCTCGGAGCCCTTCTCGATCAGGCAGACGGAGACTTCGTGGCCATGCTCGGCCGAGAGCTGCTTCAGGCGGATCGCGGCCGCCAACCCGGCCGGGCCGCCGCCGACGATCACCACGTCATATTCCATAGACTCGCGCGACATCGCGATCTCCTGCAGCCCCTACGTGGCCCCCGGACTGATAGCGTACCGGGGTCGGCGGCGCTACTACCCCTCGGTCAGTCCGTCCGTGCCGCGAACTCGTGGTCCTTCTTGGGAATCAGGTCGTAGGGCAAGGCGAATCCCGCCATCGCCTTCAGCCTGCCCGACCATTTCTGCAGATTGGGTCGGCCGTCCATCGACATGCCGCCCTCGGCCATGAACACCATGCGGCCCCAGCAGCCGATATCGGCGATGGTGCAGGCGTCGCCCACCAGCCAGTCTCTGCCCTCCAGCGCCCGGTCGATGAAATCCAGCGCGCCTTCGGCCAGCGGGCGGAAATAGTCCATCACCGCGGCGTCGACCTGCCGGAAGCGGCTGTAGTGGCGCACCTTGGCGACGTTGGTGATGGCGTCGTTCTCCCACGACAGCCATTCGCGGGCGCGCCAGCGCTCCTGCTCGGTGCGGCCCTCGAAATGACCCGTCGCGCGCGCGAGATAGTCGAGCACCACGTTGGACTGCACGATCAGCAGGCCGCGATGCTCCAGTACGGGTACCTGGCCGTAGCGGTTGATCGCCAGGTGCGCCGCTTCCTTCTGCACGCCCTTCTTCAGGTTGACGGTGCGGAACGAGAACGGCAGGCCCGATAGCGAGAGGAACAGCATCGGCTTGTACGACGAGCTCGACGTGAAGCTGCCATACAAGGTCAGGCGATCGTCAGTCATGCGACCTCCGGGTCATCGACTATCGTACCCCGGGCGTGCGAAGAGGCGGCACGCATCATTGCCAACGGAGCCCTGCCATGATCGGCAAGCTGAACCATGTCGGCGTCGCCACGCCGTCGATCGAGCAGTCGGTGAAGCTCTATCGCGA
>Ga0213876_10001063_pt1 | contig 17716 bp, 16 predicted proteins | sample BarmaccomBMRX_R9_FD_160113 | JGI IMG/M metagenome (GOLD analysis project Ga0213876, IMG submission 160113) | Root-associated microbial communities from Barbacenia macrantha in rupestrian grasslands, the National Park of Serra do Cipo, Brazil - RX_R9 | ecosystem: Host-associated > Plants > Roots... | reverse complement strand
AAACCTCTATGGCGTCGCGGCGCACAGGCGCTATGATCGGCGTCCCGCGTTTCAAAAACCCGCATCAGGCTCGACCTTCATGACTCATGTCATCCACCGCAATCTTCGCACCGAGGTTCCGACCGCCGTCGCCGGAGAAGGACCTTACATCATCGATCGAGACGGCAAGCGTTATCTCGATGCAAGCGGGGGGGCCGCGGTCTCTTGCCTCGGCCATTCGGATCGTGAGGTGACCACGGCGATCAGCGCCCAGCTCGAGCGCATCCCTTACGCGCATACGGGTTTCTTCAGCACCGAGCCCGCCGAAGAGCTCGCCGCTTTCCTCGCCTCCAAGGCTCCTGCCAATCTCGGCAATTGCTATTTCGTGTCGGGTGGGTCGGAGGCGATCGAATCGGCAATGAAGATCGCCCGCCAATATTTCGTCGAGCGTGGCGAGAGCGAACGCCATCACATCATCGCGCGACGCCAATCCTACCATGGCAACACGCTCGCGGCCCTCGCCGCCGGCGGCAATATGTGGCGGCGCCAGCAATACCTGCCTCTCCTCATCGAGACGCACCACATTTCGCCCTGCTACGAATATCGGGGCAGGCGCGCCGATGAGACCCAGGAGGAATATGGGACCCGCGTCGCCGACGAGCTCGAGGCGAAGATCGAGGAGCTCGGCCCGTCGACGGTGATGGCCTTCATCGCGGAGCCGGTGGTCGGCGCCACGCTCGGCGCCGTGCCCGCGGTGCCCGGATATTTCAAGCGCATCCGCGAGATCTGCGATCGGCACGGCGTGCTTCTCATCCTCGACGAGGTGATGTGCGGCATGGGCCGTTGCGGGACGCGTTTCGCATTCGAGCACGAGGGCATCGTTCCCGACATCGTCTGCGTGGCGAAGGGTCTGGGCGGCGGCTACCAGCCGATCGGCGCCATGATGGTCTCGGATCGCATCGTCGACGCCATTCGCGAGGGCACCGGCTTTTTCCAGCACGGCTACACCTATATCGGGCATGCTTCCGCCTGCGCGGGCGCGCTCGCCGTGCAAAAGGTGATCGAGAAACGCGACCTCCTGAAGCGCGTGAGCCCTTTGGGCAATGAGCTCAAGGCGCGGCTCGAGGCGCTCTTCGGCAATCACCCCTTCGTCGGCGACATTCGCGGGCGCGGGCTCTTCATCGGCATCGAGCTCGTCGAGGATCGCATGACGAAGGAGCCTTTCGATCCCGCGCTTGCGGTCAACGGCAAGATCAAGTCGGCCGCGATGGAGCAAGGCCTCATGTGCTACCCGATGGGCGGCACGATCGACGGCAAGCGCGGCGACCACATCGTGATCGCCCCTCCCTACATCATCGAGGAACGCCATATCGACGAGATCGTCGAGAAGCTTTCGACCGCCTTCGACCGCGCCTTGCCGGCCGCCGCCTGACGCCGGGATCACAAACATGGCTACTCCCAAGGGGCTCGAGGGCGGGCTCACGAATTACGGCGACCCGGCGTTTTCGGCCTATCTGCGACGTTCTTTTGCGCGCTCGATGGGCTATTCGCGCGAATTGCTCCGCAAGCCGATCATCGGCATCACGGCGACCGCGAGCGGCTTCAACAATTGCCATCGCGGCGTTCCCGAGCTCATCGAGGCGGTGAAGCGCGGCGTGCTCGCGGCCGGCGGACTGCCGCTCGAATTTCCGGTGATCTCGCTCGGCGAGGTGTTCCTCAACCCGACGAGCATGATGTTTCGCAACCTCATGGCGATGTGCGTCGAGGAGATGATCCGCGCCCAGCCCATGGACGCCGTCGTGCTCGTCGGCGGCTGCGACAAGACCTTGCCGGCGCTAGTCATGGGCGCGGCCTCGGCCAAGAAGCCCGCCATCGTGCTCGCCACCGGCCCGATGATGACCTCGCGCTATCGCGGCGAGCGGCTCGGTGCCTGCACGGATTGCCGCCGTTTCTGGGCGCGCTATCGCGCCGGCGAGGTGAGCGATGCCAATCTCGAGCGCATCGAGCGGGGCCTTGCGACCACGGAAGGCACCTGCGCCGTCATGGGAACGGCGAGCACCATGGCGATCTTGTGCGAGACGCTCGGCCTGATGCTTCCGGGCACGGCCGCGATCCCGGCCGTCCACGCGGACCGGCTGCGCGCGGCGGAAGCCACGGGCACGGCGGCGATGGAGCTTGCCCATTCCGGGCGCACGTTCGACGAGGTCGTGAGCGAAAAAAGCGTGCGCAACGCCTTGCGCGTTCTGCTCGCGGTCGGTGGCTCGACGAACGCGGTCATTCATTTGACCGCGATGATGCGCCGCCTCGGCCTGCCGGTCACCTTGCGCGATCTCGACGCGCTTTCCGATTCGACGCCGGTGCTCGTCGATCTCAAGCCGACCGGCCAAGGCTATATGGAGGATTTCTTCGCCGCGGGCGGCGTCGGCGCGCTGTTGCGGCGTTTGTCGCCGTTGCTCGATCTCGACGCCATGACAGTCACCGGCTTGCCGTTGCGCGACACGCTTCCCGAGGCGGAGGACTGGATCGACGACGCGGTGGTCCGCAGCGTGGAGAAGCCGGTGAGCCATGCGGGCGGTCTCGTCGCCTTGTTCGGAAGCCTCGCGCCGAATGGCGCGATCTTGAAACGCGCCGCCGCCGATGAGAGCCTCTTCGAGCGCAGCTTTCGCGCCATCGTCTTCGAGGACCTCGCCGATCTTTCCGCCCGCATCGATGCGCCCGATCTCGATGTGCGCGCGGACGACGCCTTGATCCTTCGCCGCGCCGGACCGCGCGCCTGCGGCATGCCCGAGGCTGGCTACATCCCGATCCCGCGCAAGCTCGCCGAAAAGGGCGTGAAGGACATGTTGCGCATTTCGGACGCCCGCATGAGCGGCACCGCTTATGGCACCATCGTGCTTCACGTCTCGCCCGAGGCGGAAGCCGGCGGGCCGATCGGCCTCGTGCGCACCGGAGATCGCATCAAGCTTTCCGTCGCCGAGCGCCGCCTCGATCTTCAGCTCGACGCCGCCGAGCTCAAGCGGCGGCGGGGTGAGCGGCCGCAAAGCGAGGGCGTGGCGACGCGCGGATGGCAGATGCTCTATCGCGACCATGTTCTCCAGGCGGAGGACGGTTGCGACCTCGATTTCCTCGCGAGCGCGTGAGAGGCGCGTCGCTCGATTTTGACGCCAGCTTTGATGGAGCGTGACGAAGCCTTGCCGATGAAGCCGGTCCTCGCGATGGGTCTGATGACGGGCACCGTGCTCGACGGCAACATCGATCTTGCACTCATCCGCACCGATGGCGAGGAGGTCCAGGAATTCGGCGCCTGGAAGCTTGCTCCCTACGCGCCGGAGGTTCCCCCGCTTCTCGCCAAGGCGCTCATCGCGGCGCGCGAGTGGAATTTCGAAGGGCGGGAGCCCTCGATCTTCCGCGACGCCGAAGAGGCGCTCACGCGCGCGCAGTCGGGCGCCGTCCTCGACTTTTTCCGCGAGGCGGCGATCGACCCCTCGCGTATCGCCGTCATCGGTTTTCATGGCCAAACCGTGCTGCACAAAGCGCCGCGGCCGGGATCTCCCGGCGCGACGCGCCAGCTCGGGGATGGCGAGCTCATGGCGCGCCTCACCGGCATCGACGTGGCTTTCGATTTCCGCAGCGCCGACATGCGCGCCGGCGGGCAAGGAGCTCCTCTCAGCCCCGCCTATCACGTGGCGCTCTTGCGGCGCATCGCCGCCGCGCCGAACACCGCCGTGCTCAATCTCGGCGGGGTCGGCAACATCACCTGGTGGGGCGGCGAAAACCGCATCATCGGCTTCGACACGGGGCCGGCCAACGCACCGATCAACGATTGGATCGGCGAGCATGGCGCCGGCGAAATGGACCGTGACGGACGCCTTGCGAGGCGCGGCAATGTCGACGAGGCGCGGCTTGCAGCGTTGTTGCGCCACCCCTATTTCTCCGCGCCCTTCCCGAAATCGCTCGACCGCAACGATTTCACGTCCGAGATGGCGAAGGGCCTCTCGCTCGAGGACGGCGCCGCGACGCTCACGGCAATTTCGGCCGCTGCCGTCGGCAAGGCGCTCGATCTCTTGCCCGAGCGGCCATCGCGCCTCATCGTCTGCGGCGGCGGGCGACGCAATCCCACGCTCCTCGAGGCGATCCGGTCGCGCGCCGCCGTCACGGCCTCTCTTGCCGAAGAGGCCGGCTGGCGCGGCGACGCGATCGAGGCCGAGTGTTTCGCCTTTCTCGCGGTGCGCGTGCTGCGCGGCTTGCCGTTGAGCTTCCCGTTGACCACCGGCGTGAAAAGCCCGACGCCCGGCGGGCGCTTGGCGCACCCCAAGGCCGCGGCGTAAGCGAGAAGGCCGCCGATTTTCGCCTCGACACGAAGAGTTGGGACAAGGACAGATGACCACGAACCTCAATCTGGCGCTCACGCCCGGCCACAGCCTTCCGCAGGATCGCGCGGACACCGCGCTTGCCGGCCGCGTCTGGCGGCCCGAGCTCGCGGGCCCTTCCGTCGTCGCCATCCGGCCGGAGGGTGCCTTCGACATCACGGCGAGCTTCCCGACGATGCGCGACCTTTGCGAGGCCGAGCGCCCCGCGGAAGCCTTGCGCCGCGCCAAGGGCGAGAAGATCGCCGGCCTCGCCGAACTCCTCGCCAACACGCCGCCCGACCGCCGCGACGCCGCAAAGCCCTGGCTCCTCGCACCCATCGATCTTCAGGCCATCAAGGCCGCGGGCGTCACCTTCGCGATCTCGATGCTCGAACGTGTGATCGAGGAGCGGGCGCGCGGCAATCCGGAGGGCGCCGCCGCGATCCGCGGCGAGATCGTGCGCCTCGTGGGGGAGGATTTCGCCAAGCTCAAGCCGGGATCGCCCGAGGCGATGCGCCTCAAGGAAATGCTCGTCGCGCAAGGCGCCTGGAGCCAATACCTCGAGGTCGGCATCGGGCCGGACGCGGAGATCTTCACGAAGTCGCAGCCGCTTTCGGCCGTCGGCACCCTCGTGGATGCCGGCATCCATCCGGCTTCGACCTGGAACAACCCAGAGCCCGAAGTCGTGCTCGCGGTGAGCTCGAAGGGGCAGATCGTCGCCGCCGCGCTCGGCAACGACGTCAACCTCCGCGACGTCGAGGGCCGCTCGGCGCTTCTTTTGTCGAAGGCCAAGGACAATAACGCAAGCTGCGCCGTCGGCCCGTTTTTGCGCTTCTTCGACGAGCGCTTCTCGCTCGAGGATGTGCGCCGCATGACCGTGACGCTCGTGGTCGAGGGCGAGGACGGCTTTCGGCTCGACGGCTCATCCTCACTCGCCAAGATCAGCCGCGATCCCGCCGATCTCGTGGCGCAGATGGTCAACGCCCATCACCGCTTCCCGGACGGCGCGGTGCTGTTCCTCGGCACGCTCTTCGCACCCGTCGAGGATCGCGGCGCCAAGGGCAAGGGATTCACGCACAAGGTCGGCGACATCGTCACAATCGCCGCGCCCCAGCTCGGCCGCCTCGTGAACCGCATCCGCCACACGGACAAATGCGAGCCGTGGGAATTCGGTATGGCGTCGCTGATGCGGAACTTGGCGGGGCGGGAGTTGATTTGAGGGCGACATGGCAGCGTCAAGATAGGGGGCGACAACCATTCACTCCTCGCGCGCTGCGATGATCGTCAAGCCACTCATCATCGTCATCGCAACTGCCAAGGATCGACGAGTGGAACACCTGTGGCCTCGACGTCGCGGGTGTTGCGGGTGACTAGGGTGAGGCCGCGGCTGATCGCTGTAGCTGCGATCAACATGTCGATGACAGGCAGACTTCGGCCGGCGGACAACTCGCCCCAGTGCCTCGCCGTTGCGGCATCGATGGGCAGAACGCGGTTAGCGAAATTCGTCTCGATGCCGTCCACCCAGGCGCCCAGCTGGTCAGCGGCGCTAGGGTCCGTTCGGCGCTTGGCCGCGACGCCCTTACGTAATTCTCCCAAGGTCAGAACGCTCAAAAACAGGCCATCCGCCCCCGCCGCCGAAAGGAAGGCGATGACCCCGCCGTCGGCGCGGGCCTTGCGTGTCTCCGAGATGACATTGGTATCGAGAAGATAGCCGGACGCCACGGCCTAAAGCTCGACGGCGCGGCCCACGTCGCGCGGGCGCTCGATGGTGAAATCATCGACCTTGGGACCGCCGAGCAGATAGGCTTTGAAATCCGGCTTGTGCGTGGCCAAGGCCCGGTAGTCTTCGATCGATAACACGACCGCACGCTCCGCGCCGTGGCGAGTGATGGTCTGAGGCCCCTCGGTACGGGCACGCTCAATCAGCTCACTCAGTCGTGTTTTCGCGTCCTGGACTTGCCATGTCGCCATCGTCACCCTTTCTGTCCTGACTGACTAGAATATAAGACATTCTGGTCGATTTGAACAGCATCTGGGCGACCGCAACAACCCCCCGCTGCACGTACTGGTTTTGCGGGGTTTTGGAGCAACGCCAAACGCCGACCTGAGAGCCACGTCCATCCGTGCCAGTAGCTGTTCTGAGATGAGGTTGCGGAACAAAGAGGTGACGGCGCGGATTGAATTGGTGGTGCGCCCCTACAGCGAAGCGGGAACCAATGGTCGACGAAAAGGAAAAACCCCCGACGAGCTCAAACACCGGGAGCGACCCCGATGAAGAGCGCATTCGCCGGAAGGCTTACGAGCTGTGGCTTGAGGAAGGTAGGCCCGAAGGCCGAGACCGTGACCATTGGGAGCTCGCCCGCGAGCTCGTCGCAATCGAGGATTCGCAGAAGACTACCTTGCGGCCACCGCCGAAGGAGGACGGGGAGCCCGCCGAGCCGCCTGAGGCCTTCGAAAATCAAGGTGACGTTCCGGGCCTCACCGACCAAGGCGAGGGGGAACCTGGACCGAGCTGGAAGGCGGCGGCCGAAGTGGGTTCGGAGCTTCCCCTTTCCCGAGACAAGGAATGAGCGAGAGCGGCTTTCACCATGCCGGCTCATTCCCACGAAAGTGGGAATCCAGATCCCGAATCAAAGCTTAAGAAGTCCCCTAGACGCCGCTTTCGCGGACGCGGACGCAGATGGCCTGCGCACACAACCCCTGCTCCTTCCCCGAAAGCGGGAATCCAGAACTGCAGTTGATGCGGGAGGTCTGGGGTCCCGCCTTCGCGGGAACGAGCGGAAATATCTTCGCGGGACGAGCGGAAATATCGATGCGCGACTCCTCCTTCCTCATCGCATCGCTCGCACGGCCTCGTCATGAATCAGCCCCATGATGCGGCGCTTGATCGCGATGAATTCCGGCGAAGTGAGAAGGTCGACATGGCGCGGGCGCGCAAGATCGATCTCGACCCGTTCCTTGATGCGCCCTGGCCTTGCGGTCATCACGTGCACCCGGTCCCCGAGAAGGATGGCTTCGTCGATGTCATGGGTGATGAAGAGGACCGTCTTTTGCGAGTGCTGCCAGATTTGCAGAAGCAGCTCCTGCATCAGGGAGCGCGTCTGGCTGTCGAGCGCACCGAAAGGCTCGTCCATCAGGAGGATTTCGGGATCGTTGGCGAGCGCGCGGGCGAGTGCGACGCGCTGCATCATGCCGCCCGAAAGCTGCTTCGGGTAGGCGCTCTCGAAACCCTCGAGGCCGACCTCCTTGATAAAATGGTCCGAGATGTGTCTTCGCTTGTCGGCCGGAATGCCGCCGATGCGCAGACCGAACTCGACATTGTTGCGCACGTCGAGCCAGGGGAAGAGCGTGTAGGATTGGAACACCATGCCCCGGTCCTTGCCGGGCCGCGTCACCGGGATTCCATCGAGCGTGATCGCGCCCCGCGTCGGCTCGACGAGCCCGGCGACGAGCCGCAGCAGGCTCGATTTGCCGCATCCCGAAGGACCGACGATGACGGCGAATTCCTGCTCGCCGACTTCGAGCGAGACATCGTCGAGGGCGAGCACCGGCGCCCCGGTCCTTGGAAAGAATTCGAGCGTGACCTTGTCGAGCTTCAGCTTGGTCATCGGCTTTCCGTCGCCCAAGGAAGAAGCCAGTCGCGCAGGAGCTTGAAAAGCTGGTCGGTGATGAGGCCAAGCAAGCCGATCACCGCGATGCCGAGGAATATCCGATCGGTGAACAGGCCGCGCTCCGAGTTGAGAATGAAATAGCCGAGCCCCTTGTTGGCGGCGACGAACTCCGCGATCACGAGATAGGTCCAGGCCCAGCCGAGCGTGACGCGCAAGGTGTCGACGACGCCGGGCAGCGTCGCGGGGATGAGCACGCGCGTGACCACGGTGCGCCGGTTGGCGCCGAGCGTGTAGGAGACGTCGAGAAGGTCGCTCGAGACGTTGCGCGATACGTCCGCGACGAGGATGAGCTGCTGGAACAAGGTGCCGATGAAGATGACCGTGACTTTCTCCTCGATGCCGATTCCCACCCATAAAATGAGGAGCGGAATAAGGGCGCTCACCGGAAGATAGCGGATGAAGTTGGTGACCGGCTCGATCGCCGCCTCGGCGATCTTGAAGCTGCCCATGAGGATGCCGAGCGGCACGGCGAGGATCGAGGCGAGAATGAAGCCGCTCATGATCTCGCCGACGCTCGCGGCGGTGTTCACCGCGAGCGAGCCGTCCTGGATGCCGTCGACGCCGGCGCGCAGGACCTCGACCGGGGTCGGCAGGAAGTCGGAACGAACGAAGCCGCCGTAAGAGAGCAGGCACCACAAAAGCAGAACGGAGACCCCGACGGTCGCGCTCACGGTGAGGTAAACGGATCGGGGGATCTCCTTCTTCGGTGCCGCGTAGGCGTCGAGGCGCGAGCGATGCACCGCGCTTCGATCAGCCGTTGACGAATTTGTAGTCGATGATGTCATCGGGCGTCAGCTTCACCTGAAGCTTGCCGTGGCTCGACCAGACGTCGATCGCTTCCTGCACGGTGTTCTTGAGCGGCCCGGGCTTTTCCTTCGTGCCGAAGAAGGTCTTGTTGTCCTCGGCGCCATAGAACTTGATGCCGGTGAGCGTTTCGCCGAAGACCTTGGGATCCTTGAGCCAGCCGCCCACGCCCTTCGCCATGATCTCATTGGACTCGTCGGGATGGGCGCGCACGTAAGCGACGGCCTCGTTCCAGGCGTCGACGACGGCTTTCGTCTCCTTCGGGTGCTTGTCGACGTAGTCGGATGTCGTCGTGATGATATCGGTGATCAGGCCGGGCGTGCTCGAGGAATCGACGAGCAAGTGCCCGAAATCGGTCTGCTTGCCGCGCGAAAGCCAGGGCTCCCAGGTAACGGCCGCATCGACCTTCTTGGCGACGAAGGCGGCGCCGGCTTCAGGCGCGGCCATGTTCACCGTCTTGAGGTCGCTCTCCTTGAGACCTGCCTTGCCCAGGAGAACGTTGAGGTAGAACTCCGAGACCGAGCCTTCGCTCACGGCGACGCTCTTGCCCTTGAGACCGCCTATCGAGGTCACATCCTTGAGCGCCACGATCCCGTCGCCGCCATTCGAGTCGTCGATCGCGACGACGTATTTGAATTGATCGGGCTTCTTCAAATAAAGGATGCCCGTGTCGACCGTGCTCGCGATCATGTCGATCTTGTTCGCAAGCATCGCGGGAAAGCGATCCTTGGGATCCTCCATCACGATGAGCTCGACATCGACGCCGTGGTTTTTGAAGAAACCCTTGTCGCGCGCGACATAGAGCGGTCCGTAGCCGACCCAGGTCGAATGCGCGATTTTTATCGTTTCCGCGCCGGAGGACGTGGGCGAGGCCAGCGCGCCGAGGGCGACGCCACCGACAAGACCAAGAAGCAAGCCGAGATATTTGCGCATCGATGCAACCTCCCTTGGATTCATCCAACCCTTCTGCTTGATGATCTAACTACGATTTCTTTCACAAAGCCAGCCATGCCAAAAGATCGACGGTCGCGTTGTTTGTGCCAACGGCTTTCTCTTTTTAAAGGGCTTGTTCTCGTCTGATGTAGCCGCCTCAACTCTTGTCCACGTTGTAGAACTTGGCGAAACCGTCGAGCACGCCCGTGATGCTGCGACGAAAGGCCGTCTTCTGGACGATTTGGCCGAGCGGCAAGAATGGCACGTCCCGCCACACCTGTCGCTGAATGTCTTCGGCGAGCTGCTTTTGCGCCAGGACGTCAGGCGCATCGATCCAGGCATCGCGCAGCCGCTCGAGCTCGGGGCTCGTCGGCCAGCCGAACCAGGCGTCCTTGCCGTTGCCGCGAATGAGGAAGCTTTCAGCCGGGCTCGTGTCGAAGCCCGCATAGCCGACGATGAAGAGGCTCCAGCCGCCCTTGTCCACGCGCTCGCGGCTTGTGCGGCGCTGGATGAGGGTTGCCGAATCGAGCGTCGGGAAATCGACGTTGAAACCGATGCGCTCGAGGAGATCGGCCACAACCTGGCCCGCCGCGCTCGTAACCGGGTTGTCGGCTCCGGCCATAAGCAGGACTTTCTCGCCCGAGTACCCTGCCTCCTTCAAGGCCTGCCTTGCCGCCTCGATGTCGGTGCGGCCGAAAAGCCTCGCCATGCCGGCGCGGTTCTCCATCGGAGTGCCGAACGGGAAGACCCCCACGCCAGCTCGCAAGATGGTCTCGTCGCTCGCATAAGCGGCGAGCACCTCGCGCTGGTCGACGGCCTCGAGCACGATGCGGCGCAGCCGCGCATCGTCGAAAGGCGGGTTGAGGCAATTGAAGCGCAGGACGGGCATGATGCCCACCTGGTCGGCGATCTTGATCGTGACCTCGGGGTCGCGCACCAGGACGGGCATGAGATCCGGGATCGGGGCCTCGATCCAATCGACCTCGCCGCGTTGCAGCGCCGCGACCGCGGTCGCCGGATCGGGAACGATCGTCCATTCGACGCGCTGCAATTTCGCGAGCTTGGGTCCCGAGGAAAAGCCGATTTCGCCAGAGGCGCGCGGCACGTAAAGCGGGTGGCGCTCGTAGACGATGCGGGCGCCCGGCTCGCGTTCGGAAGCGACGAAGCGGAAGGGGCCGCTGCCGACCACCTCCTTCACCGGCAGATTGGCCTCGGTGAGGGCGAGGCGCTCGGGCATGATCGCCGACATGTTTGGCCCGGTCTTGGCAAGCGCGTCCGGCAGGCGCGGGAAGGCGCGCTTCAACCGGAAACGAAGCTTGCGATCATCGACCGCCGAGATCTCGTCGACCGCCTTGAACAGCGCCCCGCCATAAGCGTCGCGCTTTCCCCATCGCTCGAGGCTCGCGACGGCATCGCGCGCGAGCACCTTCTCGCCGTCATGGAAGCTGAGCCCCTCGCGCAGCGTGAGCGTCCAGCTCTTGCCGTCTTCTTCCACCACATGGCCGTCGAGCATCTGAGGCGTCGCCTGATAATTCTTGTCGAGCCCGTAGAGGGTGTCGAAGACGAGATAGGCGTGGCAGCGTGTCGAAAGCGAGCTCGTCACGATCGGGTCGACGATGGCGAGATCCTGGATCGGCACGAATTTCAGCCTCTTGCCCTCTTGCGCGCGCAGAATGGAAGGCGAGGCAAGAAGGGCCGCCGTCGAAAGTCCGGCCGACAGGAGTTCGCGTCGGTTCATGAAATCGGTTCCTTGAAAGCCACGTCTTGAATTTCGCCCTACTCCTACGGTGTCACCCCCGGCGAGGTGAGCGAAGCGAGCCGAGGGAAGGGGGTCCAGAAACGCTAGTGAAATGGGTTCCCTTCCCCTCGCGCCCTTGCAGGGCGCGAGACCGGGAATGACACAGTAGGACTACGTGCGAGCCGCAAAGCACGCCTGTGCGAAGGCCGAAAGCTCACGGTCAAAGCGCTCGGCGGCTTCGAAGAAGGGCGAGTGACCCGTGTCGGGGTAAAGCGAGAGCCGCCCATTCGGGAACACCGAGGCGGCGTAGCGCGCGCCCTCGAGGGAGGCGAGCGCGTCCTTTTCACCGAATGTCACGAGGACCGGCAGCTTCACGCTCCGCAACACGGCTTCTTCCTGCGCCGGACGCGAGAGCACCATGCGGCGAACCGTCGGCGGCACGAGCATGTTGTAGGCGAGAATTTCCTGGAAGGTGAGTTCGTCAGGCTGCACGTGGAAGCAGCGGCGCAGGAATTCGCGCGTGCCCGCGATGTTGCGCGACAGATCCGCGTCCATCATGAGCGGGCGCAGCCTCGCGCTTCCCGTGCCGCGCAGCCCTGGCCGATCCGAGATGCTCGAGTCCACGAGATTGAGGCCGGCCACCCGTCGCGTGCCGCATGTCGCGAGGTAATCGATCGCGATGCGCCCCCCGAGCGACCAACCGACAAGGACGGCGCTCTCGATCCGCGCCGCATCGAGCACGGCGGTGATGTCGTCCGCCCAGATCGAAGCTTTGGCGTAGTGGCGCTCCTCGAGGGGCTTCTCGGAAGCTCCATGGCCGCGCAGATCGAACGTCAGAAGATGGAAGAAGCGCCCGAGGGGCCCTCGCACTTGCTTGAGGAAGCTCAGATGGCATTGGCCGAAGCCGTGCACGAACAAGATCGCGGGCTTTCCCGGATCGCCCCAGCTTTGGGCAGAGAGGCGGATGCCGTCGGGCGCCATCACCTCGAGCGGGCGCGCCTCGTCCGGAAGCGCGAGCGCGGCGCCGCGCGGCGCATCGACGATCTCACTGTCCTCCTCCATGGTCGACCTTGCCGCCTTCTCGATCCGGTTGCGGGCATCAACCTATACCCGCGCCTGTGATTTTTCGATCGATCGCGATCAAGATTCTGCCAACTGCGCTCATCGGCGCCCGGCTGAGGAGAACCCGGGAATGAAAGGCCGGGGAAGGACGATGCGCCCGCGTTGACAAGGTAAGCGCGAAGGGCGACAAAGCACGCGCTGTCGATCCTCGCGGGAGAGACCGAGGCGGGCGCGTTCGAGGCGCTCGTCGAGGCGCCGAAGGCGTAACCGCCCCGGAAACGCTCAGGCAAAAGGACCGCGCGGAGCTGGCGCTCTGGAAAGTAGCTGGATTCTCGTCCGGCTCACCGAAGGGGGCAAGCCTCCGATCCCGCTCAGGCGGTTTGGAGGTGAAATCTCTCAGGTCTCGGGACAGAGGGGGCGCGCACCGGCATGGAAAGCCGGCGCCTGCGCTTTCGTCGCTGAGCCCGTGAGAGTCCTGATGGCCGAAACCACAGTCGAATCCACCGTCCAAACCGCTGGCCAATCCGCTGGCCAAGCCGCTGGCGAAGGGCCGGCGCGCGAGGCGGCCGTGGCGGCGGAAGTGCCCGCATTGAAGTCCACGCCGCTCCATGGCGCCCATGTGGCGCTCGGCGCCCGCATGGTGCCGTTCGCGGGTTACGAGATGCCGGTGCAATATCCGACCGGCATTCTCGCCGAGCATTTGCACACCCGTGCGAGCGCGGGAATCTTCGACGTGTCGCATATGGGCCAGGCCTTCCTCATGGGCTCCGACCACGCGACGACCGCCAGGGCGCTCGAGTCCCTCGTGCCGGCCGACATTCTCAACCTCGCGCCTGGCCGCCAGCGCTACACGCAGCTCCTCAACGAGGAGGGCGGCATCCTCGACGATCTGATGGTGACGCGTCCGAGCGAGGAGGCCGAGGACGGTGTGTTGATGCTCATCGTCAACGCGGCCTGCAAGGATCGGGATTTCGCCCATATCGAGGCGCGCTTACCGCAAGGCGTGCGCCTCATGCGCGCCGACCATCGCGCGCTCGTCGCCTTGCAAGGCCCGAAATCCGCGGAGGTGCTCGCCCGCCATGGCGAGGGCGTGGCCGAGATGCCCTTCATGTCGGCGCGCACGACGCATTTCGACGGCTTGGCGTGCCATGTGTCGCGCTCGGGATATACGGGCGAGGACGGCTACGAAATTTCGATCAAATCCGCCCATGCGGTGGCGATCTGGTCGGCGCTTTTGCGGGACGGGGCCGTGAAACCGATCGGGCTCGGTGCACGCGATTCGCTCAGGCTCGAAGCCGGGCTTTGCCTTTACGGGCACGATATCGACGCGACGACCTCGCCCGTCGAGGCGGCGCTCACCTGGTCGGTGCAAAAGCGCCGGCGCGAGGAAGGCGGCTTTCCGGGCGCCCAGCGCCTCCAACGCGAGCTTGCGGAAGCGCCTGCGCGCAAGCGTGTCGGCATCCTGCCCGACGGCAAGGCCCCGGCGCGCGAGGGCACCGAAATCCAGGCGAAGGACGGCCGCAAGATCGGCACCGTCACCTCGGGGGGCTTCGGCCCCACGCTCGGGGGCCCGCTCGCCATGGGCTATGTGGAAACGAGCTTTGCCGCCATCGGCACCGAGATCGATCTTCTCGTGCGCGGCAAGCCGCTTCCGGCGAAAGTCGCGAGCATGCCTTTTGTGCCTAACCGCTATTTCCGCCCACCGACGGGCGCGACTTGAAATCAGCGAGCGGCAAGCGCGCCAGAAGACAAGAAATCGAAATCAGGGATGAAGCAAGGATCAGGCGATGAGCGACACGAAATTCACCAAGGATCATGAATATGTCCGCCTCGAGGGCGACACGGCGACGGTCGGCATCACCGATCATGCGCAAAGCCAGTTGGGCGATGTCGTCTATGTCGGCCTGCCCGAGATCGGCAAGGCGGTGTCGCAAGGCGGCGAGGCGGCCGTGGTCGAGAGCGTGAAGGCGGCATCCGACGTGTTCGCGCCGGTCTCGGGCGAGGTCGTCGCCGTCAACGCCGAGCTCGAAGGGGCGCCGTCCACTGTGAACGAGGACCCGCTCGGCAAGGGCTGGTTCCTGAAGATCAAGGTGAAGGACACGTCCGAATTCGACAAGCTGATGAGCGAGGCCGAGTACCAAGACTACCTCAAGACCCTCTCCTGAGCGGCGCGCGTCGAGATTTCGACGCCATTTTCCCGTCTTGGCAGCCAAGATGCCTCCATCCCGAACATTGCGACCTTCCTGGACCCTCTTTGAGCGGAGCCGTTCCTGATGCGCTATCTACCCCTGACCGACATGGACCGAGGCGACATGCTCACCCGTGTCGGCGTCAACTCCATCGACGATCTCTTCGCCGACATTCCGCGCGACAAGCGCTTGTCCGCGCTGCCGGACCTGCCGCGCCGCAAGGGCGAGATGGAGGTCGAGCGGCTGCTCGGGCGCATGGCAGCTCGCAACACGCCGGCATCCAGCGTACCTTTCTTCGTCGGCTGCGGCGCCTACAAGCACCATGTGCCGGCAAGCGTCGATCATCTGATCCAGCGCTCGGAATTCCTCACGAGCTACACGCCCTACCAACCCGAGATCGCGCAAGGCACGCTTCAATATCTTTTCGAGTTCCAGACGCAGGTGGCCGAGCTCACCAAGATGGAGGTGGCGAACGCCTCGATGTACGACGGCTCCACGGCGACGGGCGAGGCCGTGCTGATGGCGCATCGCGTGACGCACCGTAAGAAAGCGGTGCTGTCGGGCGGCCTGCACCCCCATTACGCCGAGGTGGTCGCGACGCTTTCCGCCATGGCGGGCGACAACGTCGAGCGCCTCGCGCCCGACACGCGCGCCGACGAGGACATCATCTCCCGTATCGACGCACAGACCTCTTGCGTCGTGGTGCAATCGCCGGACGTGTTCGGCAATTTGCGCGATCTTGCGCCGATCGCCGAGGCGTGCCGGGCCAAGGGTGCGCTCCTGATCGCAGTGTTCACCGAGGCCGTCTCGCTCGGCCTCGTCTCGCCGCCGGGCGCGATGGGGGCCGATGTCGCGGTCGGCGAAGGCCAATCGATCGGCAACGGCCTCATCTATGGCGGGCCCTATGTCGGCCTCTTTACCGCGAAGGCCAAATATCTGCGCCAGATGCCGGGAAGGCTGTGCGGCGAGACCGTCGATGCTGAAGGCCGCCGCGGTTACGTGCTCACGCTTTCGACGCGCGAGCAGCACATCAGGCGCGACAAGGCCACCTCGAACATCTGCACCAATTCGGGCCTGTGCGTGCTCGCCTTCACGATCCATATGAGCCTGCTCGGCGAGGCGGGCCTGCGGCGGCTTGCGCGCATCAATCACGCCAACGCGGTGAAGCTCGCCGACGGCCTGGCGGGCGTGAAGGGCGCGCATCTTCTCACCGAGCAATTCTTCAACGAGTTCACATTGCGCCTCTCGCGGCCGGCCGCCGAAGTCGTCGAGGCGCTCGCCAAGAAGGGTGTTCTCGGCGGCGTCCCGGCCTCCCGCCTGATGCCGAAGGCCGGCCTAGACGATCTCCTGATCGTCGCCTCGACCGAAGTGAACACCGATGAGGACCGCGCCGCTTTCGTCAAAGCGCTCGAGGACGTGCTGTGACACGCAAATTACCACCTACCCTCCGAAGCGGCAGGGGAGGGGACGATCGGCGCTGGGGCGTACATTCGCGTTGGACCACGAGCGTGGAATTCCTTCGCAACGGCCTGGCCTCCCGACTAGCCGGCATTTCCACCTCCCTCCCCCCGCGAAGCGGCGGGGAGGGTACGGGTGGGGGGCGCTGATGACGAAGCTCACCGTCGAAGGAAAGCGCGTTCGGCGGCGGGCGCCGTTGAGGCAGGCGGCCAACGACAACCGTCTTCGCAGCGGCACCGCCCCCCACCCCTGCCCTCCCCACCGCTTCGCGGGGGGAGGGGGAAGTTCGGCGCTGGGCGTACATTCGCCTTGGAGCGCGAGCGTGGAATTCCTTCGCAACGGCTTGGCCTTCCGGCTAACCGATATTTCCACCTCCCTCCCCCCGCGAAGCGGCGGGGAGGGTTACGGGTGGGGGGCGCTGATGACGGGCAATACCCGCCGCTTCGATCCGCGGACGCAGCGCGCGCGTGCTCTTCGGCATGACGCCACGCCTGCAGAGCGGCGTTTATGGCGAGCCTTGCGGCTCGTGGAATTGCCGAAGAGTCATTTCCGCCGCCAAGCCCCAATCGGCCCCTATGTGGCGGATTTCGCCAATCATTCCCTTGGGCTCGTCATCGAGCTCGATGGTGAGCAGCACGGGCACGTCGCCGGACTTCGTCATGACGATCGCCGAACCGCCTATTTGAATGAACACGGCTATCATGTGCTTCGCTTTTGGAACAATGAGGTCAAAGAGAACCTCGACGGCGTTGTTGAGACGATCCTCTCTGTGGTGGCGCAACGATCCGCCCTCCCCCCGCGAAGCGGCGGGGAGGGTACGGGTGGGGGGCGCTGATGACGAAGCTCACCGTCGAAGGAAGGTGCGGTCCGCCGCGGGCGCCGTTGAGGCGCGCCGCCAACGAGAACCGTTTTCGCCGCGGCACCGCCCCCCACCCCTGCCCTCCCCGCCGCTTCGCGGGGGGAGGGGGAAGATGGGCGCTGGGCGTGCATTCGCCTTGGAGCGCGAGCGTGGAACTCCTTCGCAGCGGCCTGGCCTCGCGGCTAGCCGGCATTTCCACCTCCCTCCCCCCGCGAAGCGGCGGGGAGGGGGAAGATCGGTGCGCTCTGACTATCCCCAAAGTCCAATCCGGAGACCCTGAACATGCTCAACAGCCAAGGCCGGCCCACCTCGCCCGGCGATGCGGCCGCTGACGCGCATCCCACTTTCACCCGAAATCGCGCGCTCATGCAGGAAGAGGCGCTGATCTTCGAAATCGGCCGGACGAACGTCACCGGCGTCGACCTTGACGAGCCCGCTACCTTCAAGGCGCGGCTCGGCGCGCTCGAGCGCAAGGGCGAAATCGGGCTTCCGGGGCTCTCCGAGCCCGAGGCGATGCGTCATTATGTGCGGCTGTCGCAAAAGAATTACGGCATCGACACCGGGCTCTTTCCGCTCGGCTCCTGCACGATGAAGCACAACCCGCGTCTCAACGAACGCATGGCGCGCCTTCCCGGCTTCGGCGACATCCACCCGCTGCAGCCGCTCTCGACCGT